>OATU01000016.1_pt1 | contig 189801 bp, 161 predicted proteins | sample 1516711 | NCBI WGS metagenome assembly OATU01 (sample SAMEA2579971, study PRJEB22360) | human gut metagenome | biome: human gut; feature: human-associated habitat; material: faeces | place: Denmark | collected 2008/2010 | reverse complement strand
TTGTTCTGCTCCGACCGGAGTGGAACGTAGAAACGAGGTCTGCGAAGCAGGAAGCCCATTGGCTTTAGACAATGGATAGTTCACTTTGCGTTAGTAATAAATGGTTTATTTTATCAAAAATGGAGAAAAGACTGAAAACACCTAGTTGCAACCGATTGCGCACATGAAAAGCGAATTTGCATTCAATTTGGTAAAAATGTGCAAAAAAGTAATCGAAAAATATCGAAATTGTAAATTGACATCGATTACAAGTACTGCTATACTACAATTAAAGAACAACCGATTGCGCAATATTGCAAAACAAGACGCAATTATAAATCATACATAACTTATGGAGGGAAGAACGGATGGACAAATTTATTGTTAACATCATCCATCGCCCGGAGATGGTTCCAGAGTATTCTGCAACTGTTACCGGACAGGGAAAAGAAGAAGATATCGGAGATAAGGCATTACTTACAGAGTCTTTGGATATTTTCAAAACACAGCAGAGACTTGCACATGAGAATGGATTAAAAGTAACAATCCAGATGACCTACGCATCTTTGTTCAATGATGAAGCGGTTGAGATTGCAAAGCATGATCACGAAGAGTTTGGCGATGAGATTGGATTATCTTTACTGGGACTTCCTTGTGAAGAGTTCCGTAATAAATATAAGACAAAAGATTTCTGCATCTGGATGTTCTCTATGGAAGATAAGAAAGCAATCGTAAATGATGTGTTTGAAAAATTCCATGATCGTTTCGGCTTTTATCCGGAATCCACAAGTTCTTACTATATGGATGCGGATCTGATCAACTATATCAAGGCAACATATCCAACTGTAAAATGTGCAGTTGCTACCTGCTGGGAGGAAGGACCAAAGGCATATCATACCTGTAACAACTCCTGGTATACATTATTTGATGGAGGCCCATGGGCACCATGGATTCCATCCAAGCAGAACACACATGCACCGGCAGCAAATGAGGCAGAGGATAGCGGCATCGTAGCAATCCCTCATCTTTCCCGTGACCTGATCGCATGTTACGACGGAAATGGCTCCAACTTTGGAACACATCCACAGAACGTACTTCGTGGAATGATCTATGATACAAAGACATGGGAGTATCCATATCTTTACAACCTGATTGATCAGTATCGTTCTCTTGAGAAGTACAACAACGGATATTCTTACAACATGATGTTCGTTGGACCAGGCTGGATGAATAAGATGGGCCGTTGGGAGCAGCCATATGAACTTCTTCTGAAATCTTATACCGATGGATGTGCTTACTATGGTAAGTTAAAGAAAGAAGGCAAACTCATCGATATGACAATGTCTGAGTTCGCTGATTATTACAGAGAGAAGAAGGGTGTAACAAAAGAGAAGCGTTACACAGAGCCGGAATGTGCGCTTTGGAGAGATATTCTTTATGGATCTGACAAGCAGTTATTCTGGTACTGCGATCCATTTATGAGAGCTTGTGTAAATATGGATCAGGGTGGTGCAATTGTAGATCTTCGTCCATACGCTGCAAAGCTTGAGTGGCCGGTTGGTATTGGCACAAAGCACGTACAGGATGCATCTTATCCATTCCTGATTCAGGAAAAATACCGTGCAGGATACTTTACACATTATGCTGGTGAAGGAACTGTAAGAAGTGCGAAGTTATCTTACAAGGGAGAGGAAGTTGACTTATGTCTGTGTCCTACTCATGCACATTTCTCACAGGAAGGAAGAACAAGAATCCTTACACTTGATCCTGTAACCATCGAGTTCAACGGACTTACTGTTAAGTTGCAGACAAAAGAGTACTTTGAGGAAGGATCTTCCAATATCAAGATCGAGCGTAATATTTTAGAAATGAGCGATCCGAATGCAGAGGTAATTCTTGATGAATATATGGTTGCATGCTACGGAACTACAGAGTATCCGGAAGACATGACATCTGTTGTACTTAAGTGCGAAGGTGCAGAAGAAAAGAAAATTGATTACGCATATAAGTGCAGAAGCGAGTCTCTTCAGGGAGCAACTGCTGTCAGTGCAGTCATCCCACCGATCGAGACAAAAGTTTCCCTGACTGCATCTGCAGAAGCAGAGGGATATATTGAAGAAGGTTATGCATTCTCACCAATGTTTAAGATTGGATATAAGAAAACAATTTCAGATAAGGAGGTATTTGCAACATGGCTCAACTTGGAAAAGGCAAATTAAATTACAGATGTCCATCCTGTTTTATGAGAGACCTCGACATCGATATGTTTTATAACAAAGACACCAAGATTTACAGCTGTATCCGCTGCCAGTACAGAGGAACAGAGGAGGATGTCCTCAAAAAGAATGAGATGGCACGTTTCCGTTACGGTGCAATGCATAAGAGATTCGACAAGTTTGATTTTGATTAAAAAGAAGTCGTGCGGTAGATGCTATCGCACGACTTTTTGACTGTATAGCAGAAGCAAGATGGTACAAGGAGGTGTGGAATGGGAAGAAGAAAAAAAGAAGCTGACATTTGTGGATGGAATCAACAATGTTGGCGTCCGTGGAGAAAATTTCTCTGCAATCTTTGCAAAAGGCTCACCGGGCATGGTATCTTATGTATATGCAGGTGAGGAAATGTTAAAAAGCGTGCCGCTTCCAAATTTCTGGAGAGCACCGGTGGACAACGATATTATGAAAGTAATGTCGCTGACATGGCAGAGTATCTGGTGTCACAGGAGAATGGAAACAAATGTGGTGTGCGTATTGCGCAGGCACAGATGGGAGTCTCCGGTGATGACAGCTGGGGCGCAAAAGTACATCCGGAATATCTGCTGGATGTGACCGGAAGAAAAGAATTCAGATTCTGATTCCGGGGAATGTAACGGATACCAAAAGGTAATGTATGGATAAAGGAGTATATATGAGCAAATTTATAAAAGGTATGGATTTATCCACACTTCTTGAGATGGAACGTTGTGGAGCAAAATATTATGACCATGGACAGGAGATGGACATTCTCGACATCATGAAAAAATATGATGTGGACACCATTCGTCTTCGTTTATGGAATGATCCAAAGTCAGAAAGTGGAGAGCCTTACGGTGCCGGAAACAACGATCTGGCAGAAACGATTGCGATCGGAAAACGAGTGACAGATGCCGGACTGGGGGTACTGCTCAACTTCCACTACAGTGATTTCTGGGCAGACCCGGGAAAACAGATCAAGCCAAAGGCATGGGCTTCTTACGGCGTGGAAGAATTGGAAAAAGCAGTATATGATTTCACAAAAGATTCCCTTCAAAAAGTACTGGATGCCGGCGTGAATGTAAGAATGATCCAGGTTGGAAATGAGCTTTCCAACGGTCTTCTGTGGCCGGAAGGACAGCTGCCAAATTACGATAATGTTGCAAAATTTGTCAGCGCGGGAATTCGTGCCTGCCGTGAGGTAAAGGCGGATATTCCGCTTATGATTCATCTGGACAATGGCGGAAACAATGCATTGTATCGTGACTGGTTTGACCATTATATGGAAAGAGGAGAGGACTTCGATTATATCGGACTGTCTTATTATCCGTTCTGGCACGGAACTCTGCAGATGCTTGAGGACAATATGAATGATATTGCAGTCCGTTATGGAAAGGAACTGATTGTCGCAGAAGTGTCCATGGGACATACCATGGAAGATTACAAGAACTACGAAAAGCTTACAGACAGTGAGCGAAAAGGATATGCGACAAAGCCGGAACTCGCAGCAAAGGTCGAGTATCCGATGACCGTACAGGGACAGGTTGATTTTACCAAAGATTTCTTAAACCGTGTGGCAAATGTCGCAGATAATAAAGGGGCAGGATTCTTCTGGTGGGAGCCGGCATGGATTCCGGTACCGGGCTCCGGATGGGCAACATCTGCATCCTTAAAATACATGAATGATCCGGGACCATGTGGAAATGAGTGGGCAAATCAGGCATTGTTTGATTACGAAGGAAATGCATTGCCGACGCTTGAGGTGATCCGGGATTTTCATAAATGAGGGGCAAAATACCTTTTGACCCTCATATCATAATATGTAATTTTGTTGCATTTTTTCTCTGGAATGTTGCAACATGACAAAAGCGTATTGCAAACATTTTCTTACCATGTATAATGAATTTATAAGGTAATGAACGGTTGTGCGATACGCTTTTTTTATCAGAAAACAGATATTGCACAAAAAGAAAAAATGTTTCGAAAAGGAGAAGAAAAATGATTGCAAATGAGGTATTGGCAAAGTTCAAAGAGATCTATGGAGAGGACGGAGACATCCGTGCATATTTTGCACCGGGACGTGTGAATCTGATCGGAGAGCACACCGATTACAATGGTGGTCATGTATTTCCATGTGCATTGACCATCGGTACATACATGGCTGCAAGAAAAAGAAATGACAGAAAGCTTCGTTTCTATTCCATGAACTTTGAGGACTTAGGTGTCGTTGAGAGTTCTCTTGATGCATTTACTCCGGATCCGGACGGACTCTGGATCAACTATCCAATGGGCGTTATGTGGGCATTTGAAGGTCGAGGCATGAAATTAGAGCAGGGACTTGATATTGCATTGTTTGGTAATATTCCAAATGGTTCCGGACTTTCTTCTTCCGCATCATTGGAAGTAGTAACGGGATATATGTTAAAGGATCTCTACGGATTCGATGTGACAAATCAGGATCTCGCTTTGATCGGACAGTATTCCGAGAATAATTACAATGGATGTAACTGTGGAATTATGGATCAGTTCGCATCTGCTATGGGGAAGAAAGATCATGCGATCTTTTTGGATACTGCAACACTTTCTTTCGAGTATGCACCAGTCATTTTGGATAGCGCAAAGATTGTGGTTACCAACAGTATGGTAAAGCACAGCCTGGTAACTTCTGCTTACAATGACAGAAGAAATGAAAGCGCACAGGCATTGAAAGATTTACAGACGGTTGTAGATATCAAGACACTTGGTGATCTTACCGAAGAAGAATTCGAAGCACACAAAGATGCAATCAAAGATGAGGTTGCCCGCAAGAGAGGAAAGCACGCAGTTTATGAGAACCAGCGTACCATCAAGGCAGTAAAGGCGCTCAAGGACAACGACCTTGCAACATTTGGCAAACTGATGAATGCATCTCATGTATCGTTGCGTGATGATTATGAGACATCCTGCCCGGAAGTGGATGTACTTGTTGATGAGGCATGGAAGATTTCCGGTGTGATCGGTTCCCGTATTACCGGAGGAGGATTCGGCGGATGTACCGTCAGCATCGTAAAGGATGAGGCAGTGGAAGAATTCAAGGAGAAGCTTACTGCAGCATATCAGGAAAAAGTCGGAAAGACACCGGAGTTCTATGTAGTTTCTATCGGTGATGGACCTAGTATAGCGTTTTTAAATTAACTAAACCATATTACTTGCCTATTTTCCCGATAGCACATGCCAAAAATCCTCAGCGTAGCCCGCTACGCCTACGTTTTTTGACATGCACTTTCTGAAAAATATTCTGCGTAAATGGTTCAGTTATTTAGAAAACGCTATACTAGTAGAATAATGTGTTAAGCGTCAGCTTAACACATTTTTAAGCGCCAGCTTATAAAGAAAGAAGGAGTATAACATGATTCAGGAGAGAATTTTAGAATTAGTAAAATATGGTCTTACAACCGGTCTGGTAAATCCGGAGGATAAAGTATATACAATCAATCGTCTGCTGGAGCTTTTTGCAGTGGATGACATTGAGGATGAAACATTTGCAAAGGTAGAAAATCTTCCGGACTGGACACAGGAAGAGGCAGAAGATGCGTTGGAGGGAATCCTTTCTGACATGATGGACTATGCATACGAGCAGGGAATCATGAAAGAAAACAGCATTGTTTACAAGGATCTCTTTGATACCAAAATCATGGGATGTCTTGTGGCACGTCCAAGCGAAGTGCGCAAAACATTCTGGAATCTGTACAATAATACATCGGCACAGGCAGCTACTGATTATTTCTACAAATTAAGCTGCGACAGCAATTATATCCGCAGACAGCGTATCAAAAAAGATCAGAAGTGGACAACAGATACAAAGTTTGGAACACTCGATATTACGATCAATCTTTCTAAGCCTGAGAAAGATCCAAAGGCAATTGCAGCAGCAAAGAATGCAAAGCAGAGTGCATATCCAAAATGCCAGCTTTGCAAAGAAAATGAAGGTTATGCGGGTCGTGTAAATCATCCGGCAAGACAGAACCACAGAATCATTCCGGTGACGATCAACAACAGTGAGTGGTATTTCCAGTATTCTCCATATGTGTATTACAACGAGCACTGCATCGTGTTCAATTCCTGTCATACACCAATGAAGATTGAGCGTGCAACGTTTGGAAAACTTTTGGATTTCGTGACACAGTTTCCACACTATTTTGTTGGTTCGAATGCGGACCTGCCAATCGTAGGAGGATCGATTTTAAGTCATGATCACTTCCAGGGCGGTCATTACACATTTGCCATGGCAAAGGCACCGATTGAAAAAGAATTACATTTTGACGGATTCGAAGATATCAAAGCAGGTATCGTAAAGTGGCCAATGTCCGTTATCCGTATCACCGGAGCTGACAAGGAGCGCCTGATTGAACTTGCCGATAAGATTCTTCTTGCGTGGAGAGGCTACACCGATGAAGCTTCATTTGTATTTGCAGAGACAGACGGAGAACCACACAATACGATCACACCAATCGCCCGCAGACGTGGAGAGGATTTCGAGTTGGATCTGGTATTGCGTAACAATATCACAACCGAGGAGCATCCGCTTGGCGTATATCATCCGCATGCAAAACTGCATCACATCAAGAAAGAGAACATTGGTCTTATTGAGGTAATGGGACTGGCAGTACTTCCGGCGCGTCTCAAAGATGAGATGGCAGAACTTGCCGATGCACTGGTCAATGGAAAAGATCTTCGTGCAACCGAAACACTTGCTTCCCATGCAGAGTGGGCAGAAGGTTTCCTTCCAAAGTATGATAAGATCACAGAGGAAAATGTAATGGATATTCTTCATGAGGAGATCGGACTTGTGTTCAATGAAGTTCTTCAGGATGCCGGTGTGTATAAATGCACAGCAGAAGGAAGAGAGGCATTTGAACGTTTTATTAATAAAGTAAATGCATAAATACATAGAAAAAGTGGGGGGTGCCGCGAGGCAGCCCTGCTTTTGTTTTATGGTAGGCGTGTAAGTGTACGGCAAGTGCACACTTATTTACAAGCCGGGAAAAAATGTTATAATCGAAAAGAAAAACAGTAAGAGAGGAATACAACATGCGATTATATATTATACGACACGGAGAAACTTCATGGAACAAAGCGAAACGATTACAGGGAAGAAAAGATATTATGCTCGACGCCGACGGAATTCGCCTTGCGGAAAAGACGGGAGAGGGAATGCAGGATATCGATTTTGATCTTGTGATTTCAAGTCCTTTGATCCGTGCAAAGCAGACGGCAGAACTGGTTCTGGCAGGCAGACAGATTCCAATGATCACGGACAAGCGCATCATTGAGATGTCATTTGGTAAATGGGAAGGGGAATCTGTGCGGGAAAGTACAGTTCTTCCGGCCGATTATGTGGATAAGTTCTATCATGATCCGTACCATTGTCCAAAAGCTCCGGGTGGAGAAAGTTTTCAGGATGTATTAAATAGAACTGCTGATTTCTATCAGTCGCTGATTAAAAATGAGGCGTACAGGGATGCAAATATTTTAATCTCGACACACGGTGCAGCGAGTCGTTGTCTGCTTGCTAATTTTTATGAGGATAAAGAAGATATCTGGCGTGGCGGTGTACCAAAGAACTGTTCGGTCTGCATTGCAGATGTAGTGGATGGTGTGGGAACGCTCGTGGAAAAGGACAAAATATATTATACGGAGTAGGGAATGACTAAAGAATTTCCGCTCATTGGTCGATATAGTATTTAAAAGTAACTATTTCAGAAGCACTTGGAATAGGAAAAGAAACAGGCCCATGGTAAGATCAAGGAGGATGGAAATGAGCACGATTAACACAAGCTATGCAGCGATGCAGTATACGATGAATGCTACGCAGCAGAGCAACAAGCAGACAAAGCAGCAGGGAAGCAGCAAAGTAGCACAGAGCAGTCAGACAGAGGCTGCCGGACAGAAGACACTGTCAAAGGATGCACAGGCAGTACTTGAAAAGTTAAAAAGCAAATATGGCAACATGGATTTCTTCGTTGCGGATCCTGACAGTGAAGATGAGGCAAAAGAAATCATGTCCCGCGGAACCAAAGAGTACTCGGTTATGATTTCCAGCGATGAACTCGAAAAGATGGCAGCGGATGAGGATTACTACAACAAAAACATCAACACCATCGATGATGCAGTGAAAAAGTCAAAGGAGATCAATGAGAAGTTCGGCGCAGAAAGTGATTATGGAAAAGAGAATGGTGTAGGAATTTCACAGATTGGAATTAAAGTCAATGCTGATGGAACGACTTCCTATTTTGTTGAACTTGAAAAACTTTCTGATAAGCAGAAAGAACGCATTGAAAATGCAAAAGAAAAGCGCGTAGAGGAGAAGAAAGAGCAGGCAGCAAAAGCCCGGAAGAAAACCTATGTGCAGGCAAATTCACTGGAAGAGCTTGAAAAGAAAATCAAAGAGATTGACTGGGATAGCGTAAAGGAAACAAAACAGGAGACCGAAGGAAGCCGGTTTGATTATAGCGTGTAAAAGAGAAAAGACATGCAGCATTGGTTATACGGATGTTGCATGTCTTTTTATTAATGTTGGTTAGAACCAATGTTATAATTGGAATAAAAAACAGATGACACAACGAATGGTAAAGTGACAGCAAAGAAAGCTGGTACAGTAACCATCAAGGCAAAAGTTGCACTAAAAATGGCATCTGCTCCTTAAAGGAGGGACCTTTTAGGGATAGCCTTATGACCTGCATGCTACTCCTTTAGTATAATTTGTTTAAATTTTACCTAAAAAATAAAAAATTAGTAAAATTTCGTAATGCATAATTTGTTGTATTTTTTCGCATTTTAGGTTATGATAAAACTATGTATAAACCTATCATATTTTGACGGATTTTATGACATGAGAGTATTTACGGGATAAATAACCAAGGAGGGACAACATGCCATTTTCAGTAGATGAAATATGCAGGCTGGCGACAGTCATGCCGGGAGATCTGATTATATACAAGCTCAATCAGAATCATTCCGGACGTATCCTTTATTATTCAAAAGGCATGCCGGATTTTGTGGGTGTCACACCGGAAGTGTATGCGGCCGCAGTGTCTGTGGACATACCACTTCAGCCGGAAGTGGGGGAGGAAATTGTTATCAATCAGGGGATTGGTGACTGGAAGCTTTCTCCGGTAGAAGAAAACCGGACATATCGTATGCAGCATCCAAAGAAGGGGGATGTCTGGTTTCGTGCGCACACAAAGAAAGTGGGAGAGGTGGATGGAGCACCGGTAATGTTTTCTACTTTGACTGATATTTCGAGCGAGACACTGGCATACCGACAGTTTCTGGATCAATCAGGAGATTTATCTGTTATTTTTTCTGAAAAGAATTATGATATTTATTTCGCAAGTGATGCATTTGCATCTTTCCTTGATCTTCCTGTACATGAAATTTTAAAAAAGAAAATATACGAAGTGTTTGGATGTAAGGACTGGATAGAGTTTGAGCAGCTGATGCAGAATGCAGGTGCGGAAGAAAATTCTTATTTTGATGAGAAATCAGGAAGAAGTTTCATGCCGGAAATGTTCTCTGTTACATGGGAAGAATACCATGCCAGGGCGCTTTTGTTACATGACATGACGAGTGCCGTGGAACGGCAGAAGAGTGCAGAAAAGTTGTATCGTGGTCGGATGAACTTTTTAATGTCCAGCAATGAAAATGCGGTATATGCGTTGTACATTGACATGACAGAAAGCAAGATTATCAGTGGAAGATGTTCGCAGTATAAGCTGTCTATAAATGAGAAGGGCGGTGTGCGTAAGTGGCTTGAAGAGTGCATTTTCCCGCATTTTCCGTTTCTGGATGACCAGGAAAAATTTATGAAAAACTTTGAGAGAGAACATCTTCTTAAGTGCTTTTCGGAAGGGCAGACCCAGGTAGAGTTTGAGTATTTTTTATATAAGGGTGAACAGATCTGTCGTTATAACTTATCGGTAGATATGTTCCAAAATCCTGTCACGGCACATGTAGAATGTTATGTACTGGGCAGAGATATTACTATGAAATATGTAGACCGAATAATTGATCGTGTATTATTTTACGATGATTATAAGGCCATTGGCATCATTGATGTAGATCGCAATATATTGTTTTTGCGCTCGAATTCATGGGAAAATATAGGGCTTGAGGCAGAAAAGGAACAGGACTATTCGGTAGCAATAAAGAAAATGAAAGAAGCAAGAGTCTATACCGAAGATCAGGATATGTTCGAGCGCTATGCGTCGATGCAGAATATCATTGATAAGCTGGAAGGTACGAATCAGTATTTCTTTACGGTACATAATTATAAGCAGGAAGTGGAGCGTTATGTATATTTCTGGATGAACAAGGAGGAGAGGATTATTCTCTTTGTGAATGAAGACATGACAAAAGAGATGGAGACAGATCCTCTTACCGGAGCGCCGAATCGAAAAGGTTTTTATCGTCTTGCCTCAAAAGTCCTTGCGGAGAATAAAGATCGCAATTATGCAGTACTGTTCTTCAACATTCGCCGTTTCAAAGCAATCAATGATCTGTTCGGATATGAGACAGGAGACCGTGTGATCAGAGAGGCGGTTATCAATATGCAGAATTGTTCGCTGAAGCCGGTGGTTTTGGCGAGAACGGAAGCGGATCATTTTGCTGCATTGGTGGATGTAGAGAATCTTGACTTATCGAAGATTCCGGATATTTTACATACAACACTGGTACGTGGTAATATAAAAACGGACATATATGGCCGGTGCGGTATCTACTATGTGTCGGATCAGGATACTTCAAGCATTTCGGAAATGTGTGATATGGCAAAACTTGCCAAGGCGTATATTACAAATGAATATGTACAGCCTTACGCAGTATTTAATGAGAGCATGCGTAAGGATTATTCCGGTAAGAGTGTATCACTTGTTAATTTAGACAGTGCTTTGCAGAAAAATGAATTTAAAGTCTACTATCAGCCAATCTACGATGCGAAGACCGGAAAGATTGCATCAGCGGAGGCTTTGATTCGCTGGAACAGTCCGCAGCATGGTATGATATTGCCAGGGATGTTTATTCCACCATTAGAAGATAGTGGACATATTTCCAAGCTGGATATGTTTGTAAACCGGAGTGTGCATGACTTTATTGAAAAACGCGATAAAGCAGGAAAACTTGTGGTTCCGGTTTCTGTCAATCTGTCGCGTATGGATTTGATGGATTCGCATATGATTGGAAATATCAGTCAGGAGATTGAAGATTCGCAGTTGCCACGCACGGTATTTCGATATGAGCTGACAGAGTCGGCATATGCCGAGATTGGTCTGAATGGTCAGAAATTCCTGTCTGGACTTCGTGAAGATGGTGTGAAGATTCTTGTAGATGATTTTGGAAGCGGATTGTCATCATTCAGTACGATCAGAGACTATGATTTTGATATTTTAAAGCTGGATATGGGCTTTGTCCGTAAGATTGACAGCAGCAGTAAAGCAAACAACATCATTATTTCCATTATTGATCTGGCAAAGCGTCTGGATATGAAAGTAATTGCTGAGGGTGTGGAGACAAAAGAACATGCGGATTTCCTCCGGACTCACGGATGTGATTACTTCCAGGGATATTATTTTGCAAAACCTCTGCCACAGGCAGAATTTGAAAAGCTTCTGGATGCACAGCAGCAGGAGCAGTAAGGAGAATAAGATGACAAAGACAACATTGGAAGTTGACGGTATGATGTGTGGCATGTGCGAAAGCCATGTCAATGAGGCCATAAGAAAGGCACTTGATGTAAAGAAAGTAAGTTCTTCACACAGCAAAGGAAGAACGGAGATCATTTCGGAGAATCCTTTGGATGAAGAAAAGGTTAAAGAAGCAGTGAATGCTACCGGATATCAGGTTCTTTCCGTGAAATCAGAACCATACGAGAAGAAGGGATTTTCTCTTTTTCACAAAAAGTGAAATTGAGTTATAAGAAAGGGAGTCGCACTTCGATGAAGTGTGGCTCCCTTTTGTCTATTTGGCATCTGCGACAATGCGAAGGAATTCTTTGTGAAGCAGATTGGATTCATCCAGTTCCGGATGGAATGCCAGTGCAAGCTGGTTGTTGTAACGTACAGCAACGATACGATCTTCCACAGTTGCCAGAATCTCTACGTCATCGGCTGCGGATACGACATAAGGTGCGCGGATGAAAGTCATCGGAATATTGCCGATTCCTTTTAATTCAGCCGTAGTATGGAAGCTTCCAAGCTGACGGCCATAAGCGTTACGCTTTACGGTCATTGGAAGTGTAGCCAGATGTGTACGATCATCGCCGTCGATCTTATCGGCAAGAAGAATCATTCCGGCACAGGTTGCAAGAACCGGCATACCATTTTTGATCTGTGACTGAATCGTATCAAACATTCCGAGCTCACGGAGCAGTTTTCCCTGAACGGTGCTTTCGCCGCCCGGAAGAACAATTCCGTCATAAGGTTGATTTAAGTCTTCGGCCTTGCGAAGCTCGATACAGTCTGCACCGAGTTTCTGCAATGCCATCTCATGTTCAATGAATGCGCCCTGAACAGCTAATACAGCAATGGTCATTATTTGCCCCTTTCTGCCATGAGAAGTTCAATTTCCTGCTCGTTGATTCCTACCATGGCCTCTCCTAAATCTGCAGAAAGTTCTGCAATCATCTTGGCATCTGTGTAGTTGGTAACTGCTTTTACGATTGCAGCGGCACGTTTTGCAGGATTTCCAGACTTGAAGATTCCGGATCCTACGAACACACCTTCTGCACCGAGCTGCATCATAAGAGCTGCATCAGCAGGAGTAGCAACACCACCGGCTGCGAAGTTTACAACTGGAAGTTTTCCGTTCTCATGTACATAAGCAACGAGATCAAATGGAACCTGCAGCTGCTTTGCAATTTCAAAAAGCTCGTCCTCACGCATACCTTTGATCTGTGCGATTGCGCTGTTCATCTTGCGCATATGGCGTACGGCCTGTACGATATCACCGGTACCAGGCTCACCTTTGGTACGGATCATGGAAGCACCTTCGTTGATTCGTCTTAATGCTTCTCCTAAATCTTTGGCACCACATACAAATGGAACTTTAAAATTTTTCTTGTTGATATGGTAAACATCATCGGCTGGAGAGAGTACTTCACTTTCGTCGATGTAGTCGATTTCAATTGCTTCAAGAACCTGTGCCTCTACGAAATGTCCGATACGGCATTTTGCCATAACCGGGATAGATACAGCATTCTGGATTCCCTGGATCATTTTTGGATCGCTCATTCTGGATACACCGCCGGCTGCACGGATATCTGCCGGGATACGTTCAAGTGCCATGACAGCACATGCGCCTGCTTCCTCAGCAATCTTTGCCTGCTCCGGTGTGGTAACGTCCATGATAACGCCGCCTTTTAACATCTGTGCCAGTTCTTTATTTAACTCATATCTGTTTTCCATTTTGATCTCCTTTTCTTTCCCTAATAGGTTGTTTTGTATTCCTATCAATTTGATAGGGATGATTATAGTATAGATTTGGATATATTACCATTGCCAAAATAGAACAAAATTATAAGACCAGATAAAGACTGTCACTAATGAATGGCGTCAAAACCATTTTTGTATTTGTTGAAAAAGCGCGTATTCTCTGGCTATAATAAAGCTAACAAAGAGATTGATTGGCCAATCATACCTCGGATTGTAACGATTCATTTTTATCATTAAGAAAGTTGAGGTGTGAAATCAATGAAAGAAAAGGTACAACTTTTTGGCAGAGCCTTAAGCGGAATGGTGATGCCGAACATTGGAGCATTTATTGCATGGGGACTGATTACGGCATTGTTTATCAGCACAGGATGGTGTCCAAACGAGACGCTGGCACAGCTGGTGGACCCGATGTCAAAATATCTGCTTCCTCTTTTGATCGGTTACACAGGTGGTAAAGTTGTGGGAGACCACAGAGGCGGTGTCATCGGTGCAATAGGAACATTTGGAGTGATTGTCGGATCGGACATCCCGATGTTTATCGGTGCAATGATCATGGGACCACTGTCCGCATGGATTTTAAAGAAATTCGACAAGCTGGTAGAAGGAAAGATCAAAGCAGGCTTTGAGATGTTAGTCAACAACTTCTCCCTTGGAATTATCGGTGCGATTCTTGCATGCGCAGCAATGTATCTGATCGCTCCGGCAGTTACGGTTTTAAATTCTGCGATGGAAGCGGGAGTAGGATTTTTCGTAGATCATGGTCTGCTTCCTCTGGCAAGTATTTTTATTGAGCCGGCCAAAGTATTATTCTTAAACAATGCGATCAACCACGGCATCTTATCGCCGATGGGAATCCAGCAGGTAAAGGAAGTCGGAAAGTCTGTATTTTTGCTTCTTGAAGCAAATCCGGGACCGGGACTTGGCGTGCTTTTGGCATATTGTATTGCAGGAAAAGGCAGTGCAAAGAGTTCTGCACCGGGCGCAGTGATCATCCATTTCCTCGGTGGAATTCACGAAATTTATTTTCCGTATATTCTGATGAATCCGCTGCTTTTACTGGCAGTCATCGCAGGTGGTGCAAGTGGAATCTTTACATTTACAATGTTTAATGTAGGATTAACCGGTACCGCATCTCCGGGAAGTATCATCTCTATTCTGATGATGTGTGAGAGACATTGTTATGTGGGATTGATTCTTGGTGTACTTATTTCAGCAGCAGTATCCTTTGCCATTTCACTTCTGATTTTGCGTTTTGCAGGCAAAGATACCTCTTTGGAAGAGGCAACTGCAAAGAAAGATGATATGAAAAATCAGTCAAAGGGTATTAAGTCTGAGCATGCATCCGCACAGGGTGAAATCGCAAAGACAGGAACATTAAAGATCGCATTCGCCTGTGATGCAGGTATGGGGTCAAGTGCTATGGGCGCAACCGTATTAAAGAAAAAAATCACACAGGCAGGACTTGCGGATATCGAGGTATCCCATACACCGGTGTCTTCCATTCCGGCAGATGTAAATATCGTGGTCACACATGAAGAACTTGGGGAACGCGCAGCACACAGCAATCCAAATGCAAGGCTGATCCTGATTACCAATTTCCTTGCCGCACCGGAGTATGACACACTCATTGAAGAGTTAAAAACGATCAGACAATAGGCGGAAAATTTTGAAAACAAAAGACTTCCTGTGTTATAATATGAATGATTATAGAACAAAAGCGCAGATACTGTGCAGGGGTACACTATGAGAAATGCAATTCATAAGTTTGGGAAGTTTTATAGTAATATCATGATTAATATGATTGGCATATTTATTTTTGTTGGAATCCTGTCCGTAATCTTTGGGGATTACGGATGGGTACCAAATGAGAATATATATGCCATTTCGCAGTTTGTATATTCTTATGTGATTCCGGCATTGATCGCTTATGCGGCCGGCAATCATATGGGACAGATCTATGAAAAAAGGCCGGATGTGCCGAAGACGGGAATCAATCATGCCGGAGGTGCGATCGCGGTAATGGCAGCGGCAGGGATAATGATCGCCGACAAAAACTGTGCGATACTCGGAGCGATGATTCTTGGACCGATTTGCGGTCTGCTTTGGAAAAACGTATTGGAACCGCTGACGCGAAAAGCGGTGCAGGGGATGGAGATGCTGACGAGAAATCTCGTGGCAGCTATCGTTGGTGCAGCATTTTCCATTGCAGCGTATTATGTGCTGACGCCGGTGCTTTCTGCGGTCACACATGTGATCATGATGGGTGTGGACTGGCTGATTGCGCACAAGCTGATCTGTCTTACGAGTGTATTGATTGAGCCGGCAAAGGTATTTTTCTTAAACAACAGTATTCATCACGGAATCCTGTTGCCACTGGCAATGCAGCAGGCAGAACAGAACGGAAGCTCGATGCTGTTTCTTCTGGAAACCAATCCGGGACCGGGCCTTGGTGTGCTGCTTGCACTCTGGTTATCGAACCGGAAAAAGCGCAAAGAATATGCGGCATATATGTTTGTGGAATGTATCGGAGGTATTCATGAAATTTATTTTCCGGAAGTGCTGGCGAATTTGTGGCTTCTTCTGGCACTCATTCCGGGTGGCATGGCAGGGATACTGTGCATGTCGGTATTTCATGTGGCATCGGCCGGTCTGGTATCGCCAGGCAGCATCCTTACCGTACTTTTCATGAGTGGACACCATGTGCTGGCGACGTTGTTTGCTGTTGCAATTTCAACGGCGGTGTCTTGTACAATCGCTTTTTTTATTTTGAAGAGACAGGGAAAGTGGTGCACAGAAGCAGCGATATCTGCACAGGAAGAGAAAAAAGAAGAGGTACAGGAGAAGAAACAGATGCTGGAGAAGGGACAGATGCAGGAAATAAAAATCGGATTTATCTGTGACGCAGGTGTCGGATCAAGTGCTATGGGAGCGGCGCTTTTTCGCAGAAAATTAAAAGAAGAGGGAATGAATGGCATTACGGCAGAGGCATATGCGGTGGATCAGATACCGGAGGACCTGACGATCGGCGTCTGCCAGAGAGAGTTCTTGGAAATCCTGCAGAAAGAAAGTAATCTTTCAAATATTGTTACGATGGAAAGTCTGTTGAATCAGACGGAACATCTGGCATTGATCGAGAAACTACGGAAGGGGGATATCACACAGTGAATGTCACACCACGCTTGAAACGAATATTGACGGTCATGCTCGAACAGGATCGGGTGATGGCGGTGAAGGAGCTGGCGGAGAAAGTTGGCGTCAGCAAACGTACCGTGCAGCGGGAGATGGAAGGAATCAGCTATTTTCCGGGATATGAAGTCACGCTTGAATCAAAGACCGGAAAAGGCGTCTGGGTCGAAGGAACACCGGAAGAAAAGAAGCGCCTGCTGGAAGAGTTAAAAGGCAGTGACAGTTATGATGTCAGCAACCGTGAGGAGCGCAGAAAACGCCTGGTTTTAGAAATATTAAAAGATAAAGGATTAAAGAAACTGTTTTATTATGCAAGTCAGTTTCAGGTGAGCGAGGCTACGATCAGCAGCGATCTCGAGGCGGTGGAAGGCTGGCTGAATACACAGCATCTGTCCATTGTGCGTAAACCCGGCAGCGGCATCGAAATCAGTGGTTCGGAGAAGGATTACCGCAAGGCAATTCGGGCATTTATCGAGGAAAATCTGGACACGAAGATGTTGAAAGAGGCCTATGAAGTGAACAACGTCACGGTGGATGAGGCGTTGTACAAAAGCAATCTTGGGCAGGTGCTCAATGATGATATTTTAAAGAGGGTGGTAAAATGCATTTCCGGTATGGAGGACAAGCGCGTACTTACTTTGACCGAAAGCTCCTATACCGGGCTGGTGCTGCATATTTCAATCGCAATCAGCCGTATTCTCAAAGGTGAAATCATGGATCAGCCGGAAGAGTGGCAGAAACAGATGAAGTGCGATGAAGATTTTGCCTTGGCAAAACAGATTTCACAGAAACTTTCGGAAGAGTTTTCTGTGGAGATTCCGGCGATTGAGACGGCATATATCTGTCTGCATCTGAAAGGTGCCAAACATCAGAATATTGAGTGGAATGGACAGAAGACGGTGGAGATGGAAAAGCAGGAACTCCTCACGCTGATCAATCGCATGATCAATGCATATGATGAGCAGTATGCCTATGCGTTCAAGCAGGACAGTGAGTTTATCCAGGGGCTTCTGGCGCATCTGCAGCCGACATTTATCCGGCTCGTATATGACATGAAGATTGCAAATCCGGTGCTGGAAGATATCAAGAAATCTTATCCGGAGATTTATGAAAAAAGTAAGCGTGCGGCAGCCGTTTTGTCCGAGTGGGTACAAAAACCGGTGCCTGAGGAAGAAATCGGTTTTCTGACGATCCATTTCGGGGCGGCGCAGGTACGCCTGGAGGGAAAACACGAGAATGTAAGAATTGTCAATGTAGGTATCATCTGTGCCAGCGGCATCGGTATTTCCCGGCTGATGCTCTCCAAGCTGGACAAGATTTTCCGGGACCGCATCCATATGGAAACCTACGGACAAAACGATCTAAGTCCGTATATTATCAGCAAAACAGATTTCTTCGTCAGCAGTATTCCCATGAATGGGGAGGAGGCAGATATTCTGTCGGTCAATCCGCTGCTCAGTGAGGAAGATGTGGACCGCATCCGGCAGAAAATTTATCATTATGAGCGGCTTCCAAAGAAAGAAGAGGAAGAGACGGTGTTCCATGTAGAATTGGAACAGGTGAATCTCATGGTGATGCAGATTAAGACGATTCTGCGTTATGTGGAGGTGTACAAGGTCAGCAATGATATTTCTTTTGAAGCTCTCGTGGAGGCAATCGCGGAGAAAATGTCACCGTACAGTGACCGTCAGGTAATGATCGAGGAGGCTATCGAGGAAAGAGAAAAACTGGGAAGCCAGATTTTTGCGGAATTTGGCTTTGCCCTGTTACATACAAGGACGAAAGGAGTTACCCGTCCGGGCTTTTCTGTCTGGCTGACCAAAGACAAGAAGGCATTTCATGATCCGTATTTTAAAGGAATCAATGTGGTGTTTGTCATGCTGCTTCCGGTGGATGACAACATAAAGATCAACAGTGAAATTTTAGGATTCATCAGCAGCAGTCTGATCGAAGACTATGATTTCCTGATGGATATGGCAGAGGGGGAGAAGGGAATTGTTGAGCAGTCGCTGTCGAAACAGTTGCGGAAATTTTTTAATCAGTATCTGAATAAATTGCAGCAGTCCTGATAATTGTGATTCATGCAACTGTAGGCTTGTGGGTAAGTGGAATCGGATATATAATTATTTCATTGAATGGATATAAGGAGGAACACGGAGTGAAGAGGTTAAAGAAAAGAAAATTTATTAGTGGAATATTAGTAATTGCATTACTTGGAACATTACTTATGCCGCCGATTCAGGTAAAAGCGGCAACGCAGAATTCACTCAGAAACAAATTACAGGAAAACACGTCAGAGACGATTCGTAAATTCATATACCAGGATATGAATGGTGATGGCAGGAAAGAAGCGGTTGCAATCACATCAAGTCGTCAGGGAGAGTTCGGATATACGGATGCAAAGGTATGGTACATAACACCGACCGTCTGCAAAAAAATTGTATCTTGTTCCGGATGGGATTTATATTCTGAGTCAATTAAAGTATATAAATTGAAGAAAACAAGAATGCTTACATTTGAGGCAGGTGCTGGTGGCAGCGGATGGCTTACATACGCATATACATTCAAAGAAAATCAGGCAAAAGAAGTCAAAAATATAGGATCTGGAATTACTTATTTAGGAAAAAATCAGTTTGAAATTACAGACAGTCAGTATGACGCTCTTGTGGATGGCGTAGGTCATACATGGAATAAATATTATTCTAAATGGGATGGAAAGAAATTAGTTGAGTATGGAGGATTGAAAATATCGCAAGCGCAGTTAAAGAAAGCCAAAAATGGAGCAAAGATTCTCGCGCAAATCAAAAAGCAAGGGAAAATAGGAAATATTTATTATCGTGCAAATGGTATGATTTTTATAAATTATACTGCAGATGGAGCTAACTTCAATGTTTCTTTAAAGTTGAAAAATGGAGCTCTCAAATATTATTACACAGATGAAGCATATGGCAGTACAGACCGTGAGAAAGCTACGAATGAAGGAATTATTCATAAATCCATCAGCAAGTGTGTGAAATATCCAAAAAGTTTCCGAGTAAAATAAATAGATATAGAAGAGAATAGAAAGGCCGGCGAATAAAATTCGCCGGCTTTTGTCATGTAACAAGAATTCAAAAATGTCACTATCGGATGACGCCAAACCCCATCTTCTTTGAATTGAAAATGCCTGTTTCCGGCGCTTATAATTAAGCCATAGAAAAGAGATACGAAAAACAACCGCGGTAGAAAACAAATCAATCAGGCTTCATCAAAAGGAGGAAAACACAATGTTATTTTCAAAGAAAGCGAAGAAAGAAGAAAAGAAACCTGCTTTGTTATATCCGGAAAATGTAAAAGTCGGATGCAAGGCTGATACAAAAGAAAACGTGATCCGCCAGGTTGGACAGATGCTTGTGGACAGCGGATACGTTAATCCATCCTACGTGGATGCCATGGTAAAAAGAGAGGAAAGTTTTTCCACTTATATGGGAAACGAACTCGCTTTACCGCATGGTGTGGAGGAAGCAAAAAAGGAAATCAAAGCTTCCGGCATTGCAGTCATGATTTTCCCGGAAGGAACGGACTGGGGCGGTGAAACAGTAAAAGTCGTTGTCGGCATCGCTGGTGTCGGAGAGGAACATTTACAGATTTTATCGGTGATTGCAGAGCAGGCATTGGAAGAAGGAAATATGGAACGCATCATAAACGGAAGTGCACAGGAAGTATATGAGATTTTAAAAGGGGGAAATGACTGATGATCGTAACAGTAACCATGAATCCGGCAATTGACAAGACCATTGATGTGGAACATCTGGAACGGGGCGGATTAAACCGTATCCAGCATGTGGAACTGGATGCCGGTGGCAAAGGAATCAATGTTTCCAAGACAATCCATGAATTAGGTGGAAAAAGCGTTGTGACAGGTTTTGTTGCAGGAAACACCGGAAAAATCATTCAGAATGTCATGAAAGAATGGAACATTGAAAGTGATTTTATCGAGGTGGCTGGCGAGACACGTACCAACACAAAAGTGTTCGAGAAGACCGGAGAACTGACGGAATTAAATGAGCCTGGTCCGGTGATCGGGGAAGACGATCTCAAGGCACTGCTTGAAAAATTAGAAGGATATGCCAAAGAGGATACGCTTTTTGTTCTGGCAGGCAGCGTGCCGCAGGGCGTGGAGAAAGACATCTACAAGCGCATCATCGAGATGGTACATAAGAAAGGTGCAAAAGTTCTGTTGGACGCAGACGGCGAGCTTTTTACACAGGCACTGGCAGCAGGACCGGACATTATTAAACCGAACCGTGTAGAGTTAGAACAATATGCGGGAATGGATTATGTAGCAAGCGAGCAGGAACTTTTGCTGATCGCAAAGAAACTTATGGAGTCCGGCATCGAGAGCGTGGTTGTATCCATGGGAAAAAGCGGAGCAATGTTCCTTCGACCGGATTTGCAGGTACATTGTCCGGGACTTCGCGTAAAAGCGCATTCCACAGTCGGAGCGGGAGATGCCATGGTGGCAGCGTTGTCCTACGCATGGGATAACAAACTTGATGCCACAGAAACTGTGAAGCTTTGCATGGCAGTTTCAGCTGGCGCAGTTACGACGATCGGAACCAAACCACCAACAAGAGCAGTTGTCGATGAACTGATCGGTTCCGTGGTAATGGAAGAAATTCAGTAAACAAAAATAATTTTTTTAAAACGTATAACATACAACAAATAAGATAATGGAGGATAAATACTATGAAAACAAAAGCAGTCAGAATGTATGGAACAAGAGATTTAAGATTAGAGGAGTTTGAATTACCGGAGATCAAGGATGATGAGATTCTCGTTAAGATCATGAGCGACAGTATCTGTATGTCGACTTACAAACTTGTGGAGCAGGGCAAAAAGCACAAGAGAGCACCACAGAATATTGAAACAAATCCAATTATTATCGGACATGAATTTGCTGGTGTAATCGTAAAAGTAGGTGCAAAATGGCAGAATCAGTTCAAGCCGGGCCAGAGATTTGCACAGCAGCCGGCATTAAACTACAAGGGAAGTCTTGCATCTCCGGGATATTCTTACGAATACTTTGGTGGCGCATGCACCTACTGCATTATCCCACACGAAGTTATGGAGCTTGGATGCCTGATGAACTATGATGGAGACAGTTTTTTTGAAGCATCTCTTGGTGAGCCAATGAGCTGTATTATCGGTGGATATCATGCAAATTACCACACAAACAAGAAAAATTATGAGCATGCCATGGGAACAAAAGAAGGAGGAAATATCCTGATTATGGGTGGTTGCGGACCGATGGGATTAGGTGCGGTAAGTTATGGTATCCAGTTCGAGAATCGTCCAAAACGCATTGTTGTTACCGATATCAGTGATGACCGTATCGCACGTGCAAAGAAAATGATCACACCGGAGCAGGCAGCAGCAAATGGTGTAGAACTGATCTATGCAAATACCGCAGCAATGGATGACGAGTATGAAGGATTGATGGCACTGACCGAAGGCCACGGCTATGATGATGTATTCGTATATGTTCCAAACAAGCAGGTTGCAGAGCTGGGAGACCGCCTTCTTGCATTCGATGGCTGTATGAACTTCTTCGCCGGACCGACAGACAACCAGTTTAAGGCAGAAATCAATCTTTACAATTCACATTATACAAGTACCCATATTTTAGGTACAACCGGCGGAAATAATGATGATCTCATCGAGGCAAATAAGCTTGCAGCAGCTGGAAAGATTGAGCCGGCCGTTATGGTAACACATGTCGGAGGAATCAACAGTATCATCGATACGACATTAAACTTACCAAAGATTCCGGGTGGAAAGAAACTGACCTATACACAGTTTGATATGCCACTCACTGCAATTGATGATTTCGAGGAACTGGGAAAAACAGATCCATTGTTTGCAAAACTCGATGCAGCATGCAAAGAAAACCGTGGTATGTGGAGTGCAAAGGCAGAGAAAATTCTGTTTGAGCATTTCGGGGTAGAAATCTAATAATAGAGCAACGAAAACAAAATTGAAGCAAAATTACGCAGAAGAAAATCTGACAAACAATTTGGAAAATTTTGAACATACAGGAGGAGAATACTATGGTATCACAGAAAATTGTTATAAAGAATGCGTCCGGTCTTCACGCAAGACCGGCAGGTGTATTGGCAAAAGAGGCAGGAAAATGCAAATCCAATGTTACAATGGTTGTGGGAGACCGCACGGTCACAGTAAAAAGTATTTTAAACATTATGGCGGCCGGAATCAAATGTGGAACGGAAGTGGAAGTTCGCTGTGATGGAGAAAATGAAGAGGCCGACTTAAAGACATTGGTTGACCTGATTGAAAGTGGACTTGGTGAATAAAATATATAAAAAAGTGGAAGGCGCATGAGTTATAGACAGGCGCCTTCCACTTTTTTACTTTTTAATGGTTATTTTTTTCGTAGCACTCCATGCTGAAATGAGCTCCTTTTGTCCATTCCCATCCATGGTATATGCACGTACACGCACATAATAAGTCTTCTTTTTTGTCAGCTTCGACAGCGTAATACTTGTCTTAGTGCCGGCATTTTTTGTCTTCACATTTTGCGAAAACTTTTTGCTTGTTGAGTATTGAACCTCATATCCCTTTGCATTGGCTGCTTTTTTATAAGAAACTTTTGCTTTCTTCCCTTTCACATTGGTAAGTTTGGAAATAGATGTCTTTTTCAGGGTCGTAATTTTCATGTTTACGATACCAAAGTTTGCTTGTGTATTTTCCCTTAATACATCGCCGTATTTATTGATGAGATAATGCTCGTCACCGGATACTTTCAGGTAATAGGTTCCGCCGGCAAGGGATAAAGAACCGGAATTGGAAGTCTCATAGTAACGGTTTGGAATGTTCCAGTCTTTGATCACTTTATAGTTTGCATCATATAAGGTCACGGCAGATTCCACGCAAGGCATTTTGTCGCTACTTAATGGATTGGCAAGAGAAGTCTGGATACTTGCCGTTGTCTTGGATGGTACTTTGAAAGTGACCCACAGGCTGCGGGTGCCATTCGATAAAAGGCTTGTCTGCAGCGTATCTGTGGCTATTTTTTGCGCACTGTCCAAAGATGCATTTTTGGATACGGTGACATCCAAAGGCTGGGCACCAACGGAGAGTGTGAAGGTACCGGAACTTTTATTGTTCAGAAGTGCTCCCGGGTTTTTGCCGAATTTTATGTAATAAGTTCCTGCTTCGAGACAAAGGTATTTGTCAGTTCTTTTATTGGCATCTACTTTACTGGAACTGTCGCCTGCGACCGGTCTGGTACAGTCTTCATCTGAGTAGACCGCAAAAATATCGATGTTTCCTCCATTCAGATAAGTAGATTTCACGGTTGAAAAGGCAGAAACATAGACATAGGATGGCAGAGTGATGGAAAAAGATACAACATTTGTATATTCCCCAGTAGGTACCGCGTAGGAAGAGGAAGCCGGCACACTCGAGACATCGACAATGCTTGTGATGGTCGTTGTATTTATCGGAGTGACTGCCGCAGATATATTCTGCGGGAGCAGAAGCGAGAGAGCAAGTGCTGTGCTTACTAAAATTTTTTTCATATTTTTCATAAGAATGAATCCCCTTTCATTGTGAATTTGTCAAAAGAGACACATACTTTCGCATGTGCCTCAGAATGCTTTTATTTTACGATTACATTTATTCTACAGTTACAGATTTTGCAAGGTTTCTTGGTTGATCTGCGTTGAGTCCCTTACCGGTTGATGTAAAGTAAGCAATCATCTGAAGAATGACAACTGCTTCAAATACAGCGAACTGTTCCGGAACTTTTGGAAGAGAGATATGTGTATCGCAGATAGTCGCATCTGTGATTTTCTCATCCATGCTAAGCAGGATAACGTATGCACCTCTTGCTTTTACCTCACGGATATTGGAAATAACTTTGTTATATACATGGCTTTGTGTTGCAAGTGCAATAACTGGGACACCTTCGCTGATGAGTGCGATCGTTCCATGTTTTAACTCGCCGGCAGCATAAGCCTCTGCATGAATATAAGAAATTTCCTTTAACTTTAATGCACCTTCCATAGAAAGAGTGTAGTCGCTTCCACGGCCGATAAAGAACGTGTGGGAAGCGTTGAGCATACGCTTTGTCAACTGTTCTACCTTATCGGAAAGCTTTAATACTTCTGCGATGTTGTCGCTGACATTTTCCAGATTACGGATAAATGTGCGGGCATCTGCCTCACTCATTGCATTCTGAACCAGCGCAAGTTTGCAGGTCAGAAGATAGAATGCAGCTGCCTGAACGGTGTATGCTTTGGTACTTGCAACGGCAATTTCAGGACCGGCATGTGTATATAATACGTAGTTACTTTCTCTGGCGATGGAAGAACCTTTCACATTTACAATAGAAAGTGTCTTGTTTGTTTTTGTCTTTGCAAGACGCAGAGCTTCTAACGTATCGATGGTCTCTCCGGACTGGGAGACAACGATGACAACACTCTTATCAGTGATGACCGGACGCTCATAACGGAACTCGGATGCGATTGCAACGGTAACCGGGATGCCAAGGATATCCTGCATCAGTGTTTTGCCGACCATTCCGGCATACATAGCAGTACCACAGGCAACGATGGTAATATCATTGCAGTCTGCAAAGAAAGAATCCGGAATACCATCTTCTTCAAAACTTGGTAAGCCATCTTTGATACGTGGCATGATGGTACGGTTGATTGCTGCTGGCTGCTCATTGATTTCCTTGAGCATGAAAGTAGGGTAGCCTTCTTTCTGTGCGGCAGTCATATCCCAGTCAACCTCTAAAAATTCCGGTTCAATCGTATTTCCGTTGAGATCCTGTAAATCAATCTTGTTGGCTTCCAGTGTCAGGATTGCATACTCCGGAACGATAAAATAGCGTTTGCTGTACTCAATAAATGCGGTCAGATCGGATGCAATAAAGGAACCTTCTTTGCTGGTTGCAGCAACCATTGGGCTGACATTGCGGACTGCATAGATAACACCCGGACGATTTTCGAACATAATACAGAATGCGAAAGAACCTTTCAGAAGAGGAATTACTTCCTTGATCGCTTCAATAGGATTCTCTCCATCGTAGAATTTGTCAAAAAGCGCAGCAGCAACTTCGGTGTCCGTCTCGGAAATCAGACGATCCTCCAGATCGTATGTTGTTGCAAGTTCGTGATAATTCTCAATGATTCCGTTGTGGATCAAAGCAACATTTCCGGATTTGTGAGGATGTGCATTGGCATTGGTTACGCCACCATGCGTTGCCCAACGGGTATGACCGATACCGCAGGTCGCATCGTTATCATCACAGATCGCACGTAAATCTTTTACTTTTCCGGCTGTCTTTCGAATCGAAATTTTTCCGTTCTCCTTAAAGTAAGCGATTCCGGCACTGTCGTAGCCACGGTACTCTAATTTCTCCAATCCTGTCAGTAAAATGTCCTGTGCCTTTATATTACCAGTAAAACCTATAATTCCACACATAGTGAACCTCCATTATTCAATTCATTATTCATTTACGGATTATAACCTTTTGTTTTGACGTCTCCATCATATTTGTAGTTATATTACGCAGTCCGTATCTACGACCAGGCATCCGCTGAATTTTCGACGACCTGATACCTCGTGAACCAACAGGCTTCCCCTGCTGATGCGTAGCGCTAAAGTTTTTAACTTTTCGAAATCCGAAACCTCCTGCATTTTCAGACGCCTCTATTCTAACATATAATTGTGACTTTTGTATTGATAATTCATGAAATTTGGCAGTTGAAAAAGTGACAAAATTTAAAAGCAAAAGAAAGCATTATTCGTCATTAAGTAGAGAAAAAGCCAAAATATTGCCAAAATTTGTGAAAGGGACTATAATACGAAAAGTTGTTTCAGGGTAGGAGTAAGAGCATGACAAAAGAGAGAGATTATTTTTTTGACAATTTAAAAGCAGTATTAATATTTCTGGTAGTATTGGGACATTTCCTGCTGCCGATTCACGGAGACAATCCGCTTGTTGTGGTAAAACGTCTGATTTATATATTTCATATGCCACTCTTTGTATTTGTTTCCGGTTATTTTGCAAAAAAGATATATAAGAATGGACAGTATAATTTTAAAAAGATACTGTATTTGATTAAAGCATATGTTTTGTTCGTCATAGCCATTCAGATTGTATATGCAATCTGCGGATTTGAAGATTTCGTGGAGATTAATTTCTTTTCCCAGAGTGGAGCACCATGGTATTTGTTCGCCATGATCGTATGGTATCTTACAATACCTTTGATTCGCAGATGCAGGCCGCTTCCGGTCATTATTGTGAATATCGGATTGGCTCTGGTAGCAGGCTATTTTAAAAATGTTGGTGATTTCCTGTGCCTGTCACGTATATTGGTGTTTGGTCCGTTTTTCTATATTGGATATTATATGGAACAGCCTGTGTTGGAAAAGGCATTGCGCCCATCGTATCGGAGACTTGTCGTGCCGGCAGCAGCATCCATTTGTGCTGTGGTACTGTTGTTCGGTGGAAAAATGAAAGATGAACTTGGAATGGTGTATGAAAATATACCCTATCATGAACTGGATCATATGATGGAAGGACCGTTCGTACGATTCTCATTGATGGGGGCAGCATTTCTGATTTCGTGGGCAATCATGTTCTTTGTACCAAGAGAAAAAACAAAATTGTCCTTTATTGGACAGAATACAATGCCAATATACATGTTGCATCGTATCTTAAGAGATGTCCTCATGTTTGCTGGAATCTATGATTATCTCGGTGAATGGGGTTGGTTTACACTGTTTGTATTAATCTGTCTGAGCATCAGCGTGATTTATATACTGGTCAATCCAAAAGTCGTAGAAAATGTAAACAATATCTTAGCCTTACATAAATTCAAAGGAATGTCAAAGAAACAACTTCGCACCTGAAAAATTAATAAAATTTCCAAGGAATACGTTTTAAAAAAGTCAGAAAGAGGGCAGAATACATCTTTTTGTAAAAGAAAGTATTCTGCCCTCTTTCGTCCTTTCATCAATAAAAGCGAATTACTTATCTAATCCATTATTTTTGATGTTCTGTTTCATCATTGCACGAACTTTCAGTGGAAGTCCAAATAATGTAATGAAACCATCTGCATCATGGTGGTCATACTGATCGCCAGTTGTGAAACTTGCGAGTGACTCACTGTAAAGAGAATATGGAGAAGTTGTACCGGCTTTGATGATGTTACCTTTGTAAAGTTTGAATTTTACTTCACCGGTTACATATTCCTGCGTAGAAGTAACAAATGCCTGGATAGCCTCACGAAGTGGTGTAAACCATTTTCCTTCATATACAACATTTGCCAGACGGTTGCCCATCTCTTTCTTTGCAGATAATGTATCACGGTCGAGAACAAGTTCCTCAAGCTGATCATGTGCCTCCATAAGGATTGTTCCACCAGGAGTCTCATAGACACCACGGGACTTCATACCAACTACACGGTTCTCAACGATATCGATGATACCGACACCATGCTTTCCGCCGAGACGGTTCAGTTCACGGATGATATCGGAAACTTTCATTTTCTTTCCGTTTACAGAGGTAGGAACACCTTTCTCAAAAGTCATAGTTACATATTCGCCTTCATCCGGAGCTTTCTCAGGAGAAACACCGAGAACAAGAAGGTGATCATAGTTTGGCTCGTTAGCAGGGCTTTCCAGCTCCAGACCTTCGTGGCTGATGTGCCATAAGTTACGGTCACGGCTGTAACTTTGATCGGTTCCGAATGGAAGATCGATGCCATGTGCCTTGCAGTACTCGATTTCTGCCTCACGGGAATCCATCTGCCACTTGTCATCACGCCATGGAGCGATGATCTTGATATCTGGAGCAAGTGCCTTGATACCAAGCTCGAAACGAATCTGGTCATTTCCTTTACCGGTAGCACCGTGGCAGATTGCAACAGCGTTTTCTTTTCTGGCAATTTCAACTAACTTCTTTGCAATGCCAGGACGTGCCATAGCAGTTCCTAATAAATATTTGTGTTCGTATACAGCACCAGCCTGTACACAAGGGATGATATAGTCATCACAGAATTCATCGGTGATGTCTTCGATGTATAATTTGGTAGCGCCGGATAATTTGGCTCTCTCTTCAAGTCCGTCTAATTCTTCACCCTGTCCGCAATTGATACAGCAGCAGACAACGTCGTAATCATAAGTCTCCTTTAACCAAGGGATAATAGCGGTAGTATCAAGACCACCTGAATAAGCTAATACAACTTTTTCCTTCATAAGTTCATATCCTCTCTTTATGTTCTTGTGTTTTTTAAACTATTCATACTATACAACATTCCAAAACGATAAGCAAGTGAAAAAATATACATAAATGTGTATAAATATTCATAAATTTGTGAATATTTGCTATTTACGGATGAGAAAAGAAGTACTATTATATATGAAGCGAAAAGAATTGCCGGTTTTGTATAGGAACGCAGCAGTTCGTATATTATGATTAAAGGGTCAAAAGGTATCATCGATGCATGCTTGCATGCAATTCGATGTATACCTTAGTGACCCGCACTACACCGAGAAAGTAGCAATTTACTGCTGAAACGCAGAAAATTAGCGGATTTCGAGGTGGAGTCAGATTACGGGAATGCGTAGCATGTAGTAATCTGATTAATCATAAATGAGGGGCAAAATACCTTTTGACCCTCATATCATATCATATTATATAGAAGAAAAGGAAGAAACACATGATTAAAGTAGGTATTATCGGAGCTACCGGTTATGCAGGCGCTGAGCTGGTACGCATTTTAATGAATCATAAAGAAGCGGAGATTAAGTGGTTTGGATCACGAAGCTACATCGATCAGAATTATGCAGATGTATATCAGAATTTTTTTGAAATCGTAGATGCAAAGTGTCTGGATGACAATATGGATGAACTTGCTTCCCGGGTTGATGTGATTTTTACTGCAACACCACAGGGGTTTTTAGCAGGTGTACTGAGCGAGGAAATCTTAAGTAAAGTAAAGATTGTAGATCTGAGTGCCGATTTCCGAATCAAAGATGTTGCTACTTATGAGAAATGGTACAAGATCGAACACAAGAGTCCGCAGTTTATTGAAGAAGCCGTATACGGATTATGCGAGATCAACAGAGACAAGGTAACAAAAGATACAAGACTGATTGCTAATCCGGGTTGTTACACTACCTGTTCTATTCTGACTGCCTATCCATTGGTAAAGGAAGGAATCATTGATCCGGATACCTTGATCATTGATGCAAAGTCCGGAACTTCCGGAGCCGGAAGAGGAGCAAAGACACCGAATCTTTTCTGTGAAGTAAATGAAAGTATGAAAGCTTATGGTGTGACAACACACAGACATACACCGGAGATCGAGGAACAGTTAGGATATGCAGCAGGCAAAGAAATCGTGATTAATTTTACCCCGCATCTTGTACCAATGAACCGTGGTATTCTTGCAACAGAGTACGCAACATTGAATAAGAAAGCAGACGGAACTTATCCGACATATGAAGAGATTAAGGCAGTATATGATAAATATTATGCAAAGGAACGTTTTGTCCGTGTGCTGAAAAAAGGCGTATGCCCGGAAACAAAGTGGGTTGAGGGAAGCAATTATGTAGATGTCAATTTTGTAATTGATGAACGTACCGGAAGAATTGTTATGATGGGTGCTTTGGATAACCTTGTAAAAGGCGCAGCAGGACAGGCAGTACAGAATATGAATTTACTCTTTGGGCTTGATGAAGCAGAAGGCCTGAAGATGGTTCCGATGTTTCCTTAAGTAATTGAAATGTTCCATATAATGAGGTGAACAATGAGTGATTTAGAGTATAAAATTCGGCCGATGACACTAGACGACTATGACGAGGTATATGCGCTGTGGATGCAGATTCATGGTTTCGGAATCCGTTCCATTGATGATTCAAAAGAAGGTGTGGAACGCTTTTTAAAGAGAAATCCTACGACCAGTATGGTTGCAGTGTCAGAGGGTAAAATTGTCGGAGCAATTCTGTGTGGACATGATGGACGAAGAGGCTGTCTGTATCATGTCTGCGTACATGAAAATTATAGAAAACATGGCATCGGCAAGAGTATGGCGGTTGCATGCATGCGGGCACTGCAGGAAGAAAAAATTAACAAAGTCTGTCTGATTGCCTTCAAAAGCAATGAACTTGGAAACCATTTCTGGAAGGAAGCCGGATGGGATTTCCGTGAGGACTTAAATTATTATGATTTTACGTTGAACGAGGCAAATATTACAAGGTTCAATCAGTAAGATGGATACAACAGGAAAAGCGAGGAGAATTATGAACGAGCAGAATATGGACGCAGTAATGGAAAAAGCACAGGTACTGATTGAGGCTTTGCCATACATTCAGCGTTTTAACAGAAAAATTATTGTAGTAAAATATGGCGGATCTGCCATGGTTGACGAAGAATTAAAAGAACATGTAATCCAGGATGTTACATTGCTCAAGCTGGTTGGTTTTAAACCAATCATCGTGCATGGCGGTGGCAAGGAAATCAGCAAATGGGTTGCAAAGGCAGGCATGGAGCCGGAGTTTATCAATGGACTTCGTAAAACCGATGAGCCGACAATGGAAATCGCTGAGATGGTACTGAACCGTGTCAACAAGTCACTTGTAAAAATGGTACAGGAACTTGGTGTACGTTCTGTCGGTATCAGTGGAAAGGATGGCGGTCTCCTTAAGGTCGACAAGAAATTATCCAATGGTCAGGATATCGGATTTGTAGGCGAAGTAAAAGAAGTAAATCCCAAGATTCTTTATGATCTGTTAGAAAATGATTATCTTCCAATTATATGTCCAATTGGTATGGATGACAACTATGATACATACAATATCAATGCGGATGATGCAGCGTGTGCGATTGCTCGTGCCGTATCTGCGGAAAAGCTCGCTTTTCTTACGGATATCGAAGGTGTATACAAAGATCCGGAAGATAAGTCTACACTGATTTCCGAACTGACAGTTTCTGAGGCAAGAAAGCTGATTACAGATGGTTTTATCGGTGGCGGAATGCTTCCTAAGTTAAACAACTGCATTGATGCAATCGAAAATGGCGTATCCCGCGTACATATTCTGGACGGAAGAATCGCACATTGTCTGCTTCTTGAAATCTTTACCAATAAGGGAATCGGTACAGCAATTCTCGGAGATGGAGAGGGCCGTTTTTACAACGAACAGGCATAGTAAGCAGCAACGGAGATAGTGTCAAGATTGAAAGAGGATAAAAAAATGAACAAACAGGAATATATCAATACTGCAGAGAAGGAACTTCTGCATACATATAATCGTTTTTCACTGGTGTTAGATCATGGAGAGGGCGTTCATCTTTATGATACGGACGGGAAGGAATATCTGGATTTCGCAGCGGGCATCGCCGTATGTGCACTCGGATATGGAAACAAGGAATACAACGATGCACTGAAAGCACAGATCGATAAGCTGCTTCATACATCCAATCTGTATTACAATGTTCCAACAATTGAGGCTGCAAAGAAAGCGCTTGCAGCGAGTCAGATGGATCGCATCTTTTTTACGAACAGTGGAACAGAGGCAATTGAAGGTGCAATCAAAGCTGCAAAGAAATATGCATATACCAGAGACGGTCATGCGGGACATGAAATCATCGCAATGAAGCATTCTTTCCACGGAAGAAGCATCGGAGCACTTTCTGTAACAGGTAATGCACATTATCAGGAGCCTTTTGAGCCATTGATGCCGGGTGTGAAATTTGCAGAGTTCAACAATCTCGAAAGTGTAAAAGAACTTGTGACAGACAAGACCTGTGCAATCTTAATGGAGACTATCCAGGGTGAGGGCGGAATTTATCCGGCTGAGCAGGCGTTTATCGAAGGCGTACGCAAACTTTGTGACGAGAAAGATATTCTGCTGATTCTCGATGAAATCCAGTGTGGAATGGGACGTAGCGGCAAGATGTTCGCATGGCAGAATTATGGTGTGAAGCCGGATATTATGACCTGTGCAAAAGCACTTGGCTGCGGTGTTCCGGTCGGTGCATTTTTCATGACACAGAAGGTGGCAGACAAGTCACTGGCACCTGGAGATCATGGAACAACATATGGAGGAAATCCATTCGTTGGAGCAGCTGTATCTACAGTGTTTGACCTGTTCGAAAAGCAGAATGTGCTTGATAATGTCAATGCAGTGGCACCGTATCTGGAGCAGAAATTAGATGAATTAGTGGCAAAATACGATTTTCTTACCGCGAGAAGAGGAAAAGGTCTCATGCAGGGACTTGTATGTACCCTTCCGGTTGGACAGGTTTCTGCAAAAGCTTTGGAGCAGGGGTTGATCGTAATTACTGCCGGAGCAGATGTACTTCGTTTTGTTCCACCACTTGTGATTGAAAAACAGCATGTGGACGAAATGATCGAAAAATTGGAAAAAGCACTTCTTGCTGTAAAAGAGGCGTAAAAAAATATACTTGTAATAAATGTAAAAAGTCGTTAAAATAGAGGATGCATTGAGACTCCTTTCTGAATTAATTTAAGGAAAGGGAAAATATGAGATATATTGGCAAAAAGTGTTTGATGATCCTGATGTGTATAGGAATCCTTACCGGATGTGGATCCGGTAAGGATACGGCTGTTTATCTGGAAGAAGAGAGACAACAGGAAGTATGTGATACGCAGCAGGTGAGTGAGATGCCGGAAGAGGAAAAATCTGTCACAGTTTATGTGTGCGGTGCAGTCAGAAAGCCCGGAGTTTATACATTAGCGAGCGGGCTTCGGCTCGCAGATGCTGTGGACGCAGCAGGTGGATTTAAAAAATCCGCGAGTAAAGATGCATGGAATCTCGCGGAGAAACTTACTGATGGAAGCATGTACAGCATTCCAACGAAGGCGGAGGCAAAGTCTTTGGAATCTACAGAGACCGGCAAAGAAAAGTCTGCGCAACCGGAAGATGGAAAAGTTCACATCAATACGGCAGGAATAGAGGAACTTATAAAACTTCCCGGCGTCGGTCAGGCGCGTGCGGAAGCGATTATTTCTTACAGGGAGGAACATGGAGCATTTGTTTCGGCCGAAGATATTATGAAAGTTTCCGGTATCAAAACGGCACTTTTTGAAAAAATGAAAGACAATATAGCAGTTGATTGAGGTGTAATATGGCAAAGAAAGTTCTCGTAGTTGACGATGAGAAGTTAATTGTAAAAGGAATCCGTTTTAGTTTATTGCAGGATGGAATGGAAGTGGATTGTGCATACGATGGTGAGGAAGCTCTGGCTATGGCCAAGGCGAACGAATATGATATGATTCTTTTGGATATCATGCTTCCAAAAATGGACGGGTTTGAAGTGTGTCAGGCAATACGTGAATTTTCTGATATGCCGATTGTTATGCTGACTGCGAAGGGCGATGATATGGACAAAATTCTTGGACTGGAGTACGGTGCAGATGACTATATCACAAAGCCGTTTAATATTCTGGAGGTAAAGGCGCGTATCAAAGCAATCATGCGTCGTACATCTGGAAACAAAGAGAAGAAAGTAAACAGTTCTGAAATTAACAAGGGAGATTTGAGACTGGACATGGACAGCCGCAGACTTTTTATTCTTGGAAGGGAAGTAAATCTGACAGCAAAAGAGTTTGATTTGCTGGAGCTTTTGGTCAAGAATGAAAATAAGGTATATAGTAGAGAAGATCTGCTTGGTCTTGTATGGGGAAAAGATTATCCGGGAGATGTGCGTACAGTGGATGTACATGTGCGTCGTCTGCGTGAAAAGATTGAAGCAAATCCAAGTGAGCCAAAGTATGTGCATACCAAGTGGGGTGTTGGATACTACTATAATCAGAAGTAGAAAGGGTTTCCCATGCGAAAGAGTAAACAGTTACTTGCTTTTTTTAAAAGTTTAAAATTTCGATTGATTCTTTTTATTCTTGTTCTTGCGATTGTACCGAGTCTTATTCTGGCAGCAGGACTGTTAAATTCCTACGAGTCCAGAGCGGTATCCATTCGCGAGAGTGAGATTCTAAGTCAGGCCAAAATTCTGGCAAATCAGATAGCAACCAGTGATTATATGAATATGGATGAAGAGGTGGAATCCAGCACGATTCAGGCGCAGATTGATATGCTTACAACAATTTACGATGGACGTGTGATAATTGTTGATCGTAACTTCCGTGTATATTGTGATACCTATAATCTCGATGATCATAAGATGATTATTGCTGAGGAGGTTATTCGCAGTTTCCGGGGGGAGGACATTACACATTATGATTCGGAGAATCATTATATCGAGATGACAATTCCTATCAGTAATCCCAATGACAGCAGTGACAAGGTGCTTGGGGTGATGTTGATTAGCGTATCCACAGATAATATCCAGATCAATCAGGGATATTTGCGGCAGATTGCAACCATTATTGTTGTAATTGTGGCAGTCGCAATGGTGTTCTTTGGTGTACTTATGGTGCTGCATTTTCTGAAGCCTTTTGCAAAGATTTCGGAAGGAATCAGTGCAATCAAGGAAGGATATGGAGATGATTGTCTTCAGGTAAACAATTACACGGAGACAGCACAAATCTGTGATCGTTTTAACCAGATGCTCAGCCGGATGAAAGTTATGGACGATTCCCGGCAGGAATTTGTCTCGAATGTGTCTCATGAGTTAAAGACACCAATGACATCAATGAAAGTTCTTGCAGATTCCATTAATACAATGCCAGATGCACCGGTAGAACTGTATCAGGAGTTCATGGAGGATATTACCAATGAGATTGAGCGTGAGACGAAGATCATCAATGATCTGCTTTCTCTGGTAAAAATGGACAAGTCTGCAGCTGATTTGAACGTTACGACGGTTAATGTCAATGAACTGTTAGAACAGATTTTAAAGCGTTTGCAGCCGATTGCGGATAAGCAGAAAGTAGAGCTTGTACTTGAAAGTTTCCGTCCGGTTACGGCGGAGGTTGACGAAGTGAAAATTACACTTGCGATTACCAACCTGGTGGAGAATGCCATCAAGTATAATCGCAACGATGGAGAGGGGTGGGTACATGTTTCCCTCAATGCGGATCATCAGTATTTTTACTTGAAAGTAGAGGATTCCGGAATTGGTATACCAGAAGAATCCTTAGAACATATTTATGAAAGATTCTATCGTGTGGATAAGTCACATTCCCGCGAAATTGGTGGAACGGGACTCGGACTTGCCATCGCACGTAATTCTATTTTGATGCACCGGGGTGCAATCAAAGTACATTCGGTATTGGGTGAGGGAACGACATTTGATGTGCGAATTCCTTTGAACTATATTGCGTAGGAGATGCTTATGAAAAAGAAAATATGTGCAATACTCCTGCTGTGTGTATGCTTACTTGTGTTGCTGAGTGCATGTGGTAAGGAGAAAAAGACCGGTGAGTATCAGGTGTTTTATCTGAATGCAGATGTTACCAGAATCATACCGGAGAAGGTTGAGTTAAAATCCTCGCAGGAGGATGAAAAAATGGAGGAGCTTTTGAAAGACTTAAAAAAGCGGCCGCAGGATGCGTCTTTGCGTCAGACGATTCCCAATAAGGTAAAAGTGCTTGGCGTAAGTACTGCGACATATCAGATTACGGTCGATTTCAGCAAAGAGTATTACGATATGAGTCCGACGCAGGAAGTTCTCACAAGAGCAGCTATTGTAAAGACACTGTTACAGATCAAGAAATATTCTTATGTCATGTTTACGGTGGAGTCCGAACCGCTTCTCAACAGTAGTAAGAATGCGGTAGGCTCCATGAGCGAAGACAGTTTTGTGGAGAATCCGGGAGAACAGATTAACTCCAGCCAGAAGACGACGTTGACGCTTTATTTTTCGAGCAAGGATGGAACAAAACTTGTTCCGGAAACCCGTGAGGTTCATTACAGTTCCAACATTTCTCTTGAGAAACTTGTTATGGAGCAACTGATGGAAGGTCCTAAGACAAAAAAGAAACTGGCCACGATTCCGACAGGAACAAAGCTGATTACAATTACAGTGGTGGATGGAGTTTGCTATGTTAATATGGACGAGACGTTCCTGAATCAGAATCAGGAAATTTCCGAACAGGTCGTATTGTATTCAATCGTAGATTCGCTGACAGAATTGTCAAGCATTGACAAGGTACAGATTTCTATCAATGGTGATACGAGTGGAAAGTGCCGGTATACGTATGATCTGGCACCGATGTACAAAGAAGATATGAGTATTGTAGAGAATGGACAGGAAGAGGTGGATTCTACAGAGTGAGTAAAAGACCGGTTCTTTTGCTTGCGGTAATGTTTTGTGTGGGAATCCTGTCTGGACAAGTAAAAGCAGCTATTGTGCTTGCAGGATTTTTACTTATCTATGCAAAACCATGGAAAGAGAAGGGGATACGAAAGGTAGTGTTTGCGGCAGGCCTTCCCCTTCTGTTTCTTCTTGGCATGTTGTGTATGTGCCGGGAGACAGCATTTCGGCAGAATTATCTGGACAGCATGCAGGATGAACAACAGGTTCGTCTTGCAGGGAGAGTTACGCGTATTGAAGAAAAGGCGCATTGTTTTTATTATTATCTAACGGACTGTACGATCAGTCTGTCTGAACAGCATATGCAGACCAATGATGTGATAGCATATGTTTCTTCCGATGATTATTCCATCGGACAAATCCTTATTGTAGAGGGAACAATTTCATTATTTGATGTCGCACCGAACGAGGGTGCTTTCGATGCAAGACAGTTTTACCAGAGCCAGAAAATTGATTTTGGCATTTGGGTGGAGCACGTGATTGCGGTACACGGAAAACCGGATAGGTATCGTATAATTCTTGAAAATATTCGTCAGCGGCTGAAGAAAAATATAGAAAGCTGCATGGAGGATGGTGCTGTACTTTCTGCTATGATTCTTGGTGAAAAAAGCGGACTTGATGTGGAAGTGAAAAGCCTGTATCAGAAAGCCGGTATATCCCATATTCTGGCAATCTCTGGACTGCATGTTTCTTTTCTGGGCATGGGTTTGTATCGTCTGTTGCGACACAAACTGAGACAGACATACCTGGTTTCTGTCACAATTACAGCTGCTATGATGCTTTCATATGCCATCATGACGGGAAATGGTGTGTCAACGATTCGTGCAGTGGGAATGTTGTGTATTTATTTGCTTGCAGATCTGCTTGGACAAAATTATGACATGCTTAGTGCATTGGGAGCCATGATTATTGTTTTGTTGTGGAAAAATCCGTTCCTGACGGGGTATAGTGGATTTATGTTTTCGGTAGTTGCGGTGTTGGGGGTAGGTGCAGGACAGGAGGTAATTCTTAAATATGTAAAGTTTTGTGTTGGAAAACAAAAGGAGGAGAGAAAAGCAGAAAATGTCCTGAAACAAAAGTGGAAAGCGCAGAGAGAAGCCCTGTGGATCAGTCTGTCAATCCAGCTTTTTACCCTTCCACTTGTAGCATATCATTATTATGAGATACCAGTCTATGCGATAATTTTAAATCTGTTTGTTCTTGCGCTTGTAAAGTATCTGATGGAACTGGGAGTTTTTGGCGCAACTATCGGACTGCTGTCTTATGGCATTGCAAAATGGATTTTTGTACCTTGTGGGTGGATTCTGTGGGGATACGAGAAGTTGTGCCGGTTATTTATCGGACTTCCGGGGGCACAGTATATTACTGGAAAGCCGGACATGTGGCAGATGCTTGCATATTATATGGGACTTGTGGGCATTCTGTTCGTGTTGTATCGGAAATCGCAATTAGCAGAAGCACAGCTTGCAAAAGAACAGTATGGAAAATTGCAATTTACGAACGATTCTGATGCAGGCAAGGTGAATATATGTAAAAGAATAAAGCAATGGCTGGCAGGGACTGTACATATTTTCGTGCCGCTTGCGATGTTGTTTCTTGTGCTGGTCTGGCCACAGAAGAAGAGTTTTGAGATTGATTTTCTGGATGTAGGGCAGGGAGATGGCATTTATCTGTGTACGGGCAATGGTGTGGCAATGTTCGTGGATGGTGGCAGCACCGATATAAAAAATGTAGGACAATATCGCATTCTTCCGTTCCTGAAAGCAAAGGGGGTTCGAAAAATTTCCTGCTGGTTTGTCAGTCATACGGATGCAGATCATATTTCCGGTCTTGAGGAAGTACTCGCATCCGGTTATCCAGTAGAGCGGTTATTATTTGCAGAGGCGGTAAAGAACAAAGAGAAAACAAAAAGTCTGGCAAGGCTGGCAGAAAAAGCAGGGACGGTCGTGCAATACATGGAAGCGGATGAAACTTTATACATTAAAAATGCAACCATTCGATGTCTCTATCCGCAGGCAATGGTGCAAAGCGAGGATATCAATGAGCAATGTCTGGTGCTTTGCTATGAAGAAGGTGGTGTGAAAGCTTTGTTCGCCGGAGATATTTCATCGGAGATTGAAAAGGAAATTCTAGAGAGAGCGTGTGTAGAACATGTGCAGATTTATAAGGCAAATCATCATGGGTCCCGCTTTTCGAACGGAGAGGAATGGATGCAGGCACTGCGCCCGCAGATCACGGTTGCATCTGCAGGAAAGAATAACCGGTATGGACATCCGAGCGCGGAGGCCTGTGACCGCATTCGGGCGAGCGGAAGTGCTTTTTACTGTACAACAGAATATGGAAGAATTCGTGTGCAAATCGTGGATGGAAAGCTGATCTGCGATGGTTATGTTACGGCACCTTGATACCTTGCAATTTTGTGACGGTTTATTATATAATCAATTCATGAAAACAATTGATAACGACATTAAAACAGGACAATTAAAACAGGTATATCTGCTCTACGGAGAGGAGCAGTATCTGATCCGCCAGTACCGCGACAAGTTAAAGAAAGCAATGGTGGCCGAGGATGATACGATGAACTTTTCCTCTTTCGAGGGTAATGATATCAATCAGAAGGAAATTATCGATCTGGCAGAGACACTGCCTTTTTTTGCAGACCGTCGTATGATTCTGATCGAGGATAGTGGGCTGTTCAAAAAGAGTGCGGAGGAGCTGGCGGATTATATGGCATCTGTGCCGGAGACAACCTGCTTTGTATTTGTGGAGAAAGAAATTGATAAAAAGACAAAAATGTACAAGGCAGTCAACAAAATAGGAAGTGTTGTGGAATTCAAACGACAGACCGATGAGACATTGGCGCGTTGGATCAATGGCCGTATCCGCAGAAATGGAAAAAATATTACAGGAGATGCCTATGCGCTGTTCGTTCAGAAAACAGGAACGGATATGGAGAATATAGACAAGGAACTGGAAAAACTGCTCTGCTACACTCTGGACAAAGAGTATATTGATGTGACAGATGTGGAAGCTGTCACATCAGAACAGACGGAGAATAAAATTTTTGATATGGTGGATGCGGTTGCAGCACATCAGCAGAAACGCGCGCTTGATCTGTATTATGATCTTTTGGCATTAAAAGAGGCACCGATGCGTATTCTTTATCTGATTTCCAATCAGTTTCAGCGGCTTATGATCGTCAAGTCCATGTCGAATCAGGGATTTGCCAACAAAGAAATTGCGTCCAAAGCCGGATGCCCGGAGTGGGCAGTTCGCAAATATCAGGCGCAGTGCAGATCGTTTACGCTGGAGCAGTTGAAACAGGCGATAAAGGATGGGGTAGAGTATGAGACTGCAGTAAAAACAGGACATATGAATGACCAGATGGCGGTGGAATTGTTTATTGTGGCATATAGCAGAAAGAATTAATCGTTTATAACGATTCAGAATTCAAAAGAAATTTTTATACAACAAAAAAGCACTCAGCATGACGGTACTGAGTGCTTTTATATTTATAGGGTGATTATAGTTAAAACAAATTAAGCAACACCGTTTACTAATTTTGCTAAACGGGAAACTTTGCGAGCTGCATTGTTCTTGTGGTAAATTCCCTTAGAGCATGCGCTCTCGATAACGGAAGAAGCATTCTTGAATGCAGCTTCTGCAGCAGCCTTATCGTTAGCAGCAACAGCAGCCTCTACCTTCTTGATTGCTGTCTTAACTTCTGAACGAACAGCCTTATTCTTTGCAGTCTTTGTCTGAGTAACTAAAATTCTCTTCTTAGCAGATTTAATGTTAGCCAATCTGTACACCTCCAAATTCAAATATAATCGTTTTAAGTAATGTTAAATAACAAATATTATGCGGTGAAACAGACACGGACGCTCCATCGCAAACATACTAGAATATAATATGCCAACCTTGTCTTGCTGTCAATACATATTCTTAAAAAAAATGGGAAAAATTAAGTTATATTTGGAAACAGACATGTAGTATTTGCTTATCTTGATAAAAGGAGGGAATGTGTATTGATGGAAAGTTATCCGATTCGTACCGATCTGGCATTAGAATCGCAGGAGCGCTTAAAAAAGGACAGAGGAAATGTAAGGGGAATTCGTTTCTTTGAAGAAAAAAGGAAAAATGGAATTATTGTCAGTACGGTTGTTATCGATACGGAAAATGCGGCAAAAGCGATGGGGCGGCCGAAAGGAACTTATGTGACGATTGAGGCACCGGAGATGATTGAGGAAGATGCCGGATATCACAGGGATATTTCGATGGAACTGGCAAAAATTTTGCGTGATATGCTTCCAAAGAGCAAATTCCCAAAAATAAGTGAAAATATGGAAACGGGAATTGATGTTTCTGTACTTGTGGTGGGACTGGGAAACCGGGAGGTGACACCGGATGCCTTAGGACCGAAGGTGGTTGATAATATGTTTATCACGCGCCATATCATGAATGAGTTTGGGCGTTATGCTTTTTCGGATGAAAATGTCAGCAGAATCAGTGGCATTGTGCCGGGAGTGATGGCACAGACTGGAATGGAATGTGTGGAAATTTTAAAAGGAATTGTAAAGGAGACGCAGCCGGAACTGATCATTACGGTGGATGCGCTGGCGGCGCGCAATGTCAAACGCCTTGGACGAACAATCCAGTTGACGGATACTGGTATTACACCGGGAAGCGGCATTGGAAATCACAGAAATGCCATCAATGAACAAAGTCTTGGACTACCGGTTATATCGCTTGGTGTGCCGACCGTTGTCAATGCAGCCACGATTGTTGCAGATGCGATGAGTGAATTGATTGAAGCGGAGGCATCGTCCTGCCAGGATCTGGAGAAACTTGATGAACAGCAGAGGCAGGAATTGGCACATGGGCTTTTGTCACCGAAATTGAATGAGCTGTTTGTTACACCAAAGAACATCGATGAATCAATCAAGCAGTTGAGTTTCCTTCTGTCGGAAGGACTTAATATTGCATTGCTGGGGAATAAGGAGGAAAATGCGGGCATATAATTATTCGAGGTGGTGATAATTTGCGAAAGTCCAGAGCACGGTGGAGACAGTGCATTCTGTTTTGCATTGTTATAATAAGTATTTCTTTGATTTGGAGTTTCCTCTGCCGTCATGCAGACGGAATGGTAGAAAGCATGGGACAGAATCTGTCCATAAAATTTTATAACGGAGTTCTGAATCTCTATGCCCCGGCATTCATTGAATCTCAGAAGGAAGGAGTGCCGGGGATGTATCGGGATGTAACGGCCAGTATATATCCGGCAATCGCATACAATGAAGAGGTGCTTTGGTATGAATCGCAGGCAGAGGGGGTGCTTGCCTGCGAAAATCTTGCGGCTCAGGAAAATGAACAGGCAAAACAGATTCTTACGGAAAATCAGCAGGCAAAAGATAATGAAAAAACTACATATGCAGATTCTGAAAAAAAGCAGGAGAATGTTTTGCAAACCGCAAAAGTGGACGAGACTGGAAAAAAGAATAAGAAAAAGAAAGGAAAGGACAAGGGGAAAAAAGAAAAAATCAATCGTAAAAAACTACAGGATTTTGATTATCTGCGTCAGACATTTTATCAGGTGGATAATACGACAACGATCAATAGGGATCAGTTGAATGTCGATGCATTGCTTTCGGAAAATATGAAAATTGATACCAGTGGCGATGGCCCTCAGATATTGATTTATCATACCCATTCCCAGGAAGGATATAAAGACTCTAAGGCGGGAGATGCAAAGACTTCCGTGATCGGTGTGGGGGACCGGCTGACAGAACTGCTCGAAGAAAAAGGGTTTAAGGTATTGCATCATAAAGGAAAGTATGATGTGGGAAAGCGTGACAGGGCATATTCTGTAGCGGCGTCAAATCTGCAGAAAATTCTTGAGGAAAATCCTTCGATTCAGGTGGTGATTGATTTACATAGGGATGGTGTGGCGGAAAGCACACATCTTGTTACGGAGCAAAATGGGAAAAAGATGGCACAGATCATGTTCTTTAATGGATTGAGCCGGACAACAGCCACAGGAGATATTGCTTATCTGAAAAATCCGTATATTGCGGATAATCTTGCTTTTTCTTTTCAGATGCAGCTTGCAGCGGCAGAGTATTATCCGGATTTTACGCGGCGTATTTATCTGAAGGGGTATCGCTATAATATGCATTTTTGTCCAAAATCACTTCTGGTTGAAGTGGGGGCGCAGACCAATACATATGAAGAGGCGGAAAATGCGATGGAACCGCTTGCAGATATCCTTGCAAAGGTGTTGAAATCAGACGGCTAAACAGCTTATAATAGATGTATATTTAAGTGGTCTGATATTCAACTGCAAAGGGGCAAAAGAGATGGAAACAGAAAAACTGATCAGGGAAGCATTTCAGGCGCGGCGTATGGCGTATACGCCGTATTCGCATTTTCAGGTGGGAGCGGCGCTGCTGACAAAAGAAGGTCGCATTTATAGAGGTTGTAATATTGAAAATGCCGCATATACACCGACAAATTGTGCAGAGCGTACCGCGTTTTTTAAAGCGGTCAGTGAAGGAGAACACAATTTTGCAGCGATAGCAATCGTTGGAGGAGCGGAGGATGCCGGTCAGCTGGATTATTGTGCGCCGTGTGGTGTCTGTCGGCAGGTGATGATGGAATTTTGTGAACCGGCTACATTTACGATTATTCTGGCAAAATCAGAACATGAATATTGTATATATAAACTGGAAGAATTATTCCCGATGGGATTTGGACCAAAGAATCTGGAGGAAAACATATGATGAATCGTTTTATCGCATACAATATGCCGAAAATTGAGCTGCACTGTCATCTGGATGGCTCGATGAGTGTGGAACTGACACAGAAGCTGCTTGCCGATATGGGCGAAGAATATACAAAGGAAGAGTTACAGGAGGCTTTGACGGCGCCGATGGACTGTCCGTCTCTTGCAGATTACCTGAAGCGGTTTGATCTGCCGCTTCGCTGCCTGCAGACGAAGGAAGGGCTTCGCGCAGCGGCGGAGGAACTTGCGCTTCGTGCGGCAAAGGAGCAGGTAAAGTATCTGGAAGTACGATTTGCCCCTTCTTTTTCAACGCAGCAGGGACTGAAAATTACAGAGATCATTGAGAGTGTGAATGAAGGATTAAAATCTGCCGAGGCAAAACGCGATATCCATACGGGAATCCTGGTTTGCGCGATGCGGAATCTTGATCAGGAGACAAATCTTTCGATGCTCAAAGATGCAAGAGAACTTCTCGGATCCGGTGTTGTGGGATGTGATCTCGCGGGAGATGAGAAAGCATATCCGACATCCGGGTTTCGTGAGCTTTTTGAGTGGGCAAGAAAGAATGACATGCCTTTTACCATTCATTCGGGAGAATGCGGTAGCACGCTTAACATTCAGACGGCAATCGAGTATGGTGCAAGAAGAATCGGGCACGGAATCGCTATGAAGGACGCCCCGGAACTGATGAAGCTTTGTGCGGATAAGAAGATTGGCGTGGAACTTTGCCCAACGAGCAACTTACAGACCAAGGCGATCAATTCCATCGAGGAATATCCGTTTAAAAAGTTCTACGAAGCGGGAATTCCGATGTCGATTAATACGGACAATCGCACGGTGAGCGATACGACATGTACGGACGAGTATATGAGACTGGTTGATGCAGGGATGTTTAAGGAGGCAATGTGCCAGAAAATCTATATGGCGTCGCTTGCTGCAAGTTTTGCGGATGATTCCGTAAAGCAGGAAGTTTTTAGCAGATGGCCGATTATGTAGTGAACAAAATCTTGAAAAAATCAGATTTTTTCCGTATAATTAAGTTTTGTCAATAACGAAGAGAATGAGCCATTGAAATAGATGGCAGGAGGAACTATATGTCAATCGATCAGAGCAAAATTCGTAATTTTTGCATTATTGCCCATATCGATCATGGCAAGTCTACACTTGCAGATCGTATTATAGAAAAGACTGGTACACTGACCAGCCGCGAGATGCAGGCACAGGTACTTGACAACATGGATCTCGAACGTGAGCGTGGTATCACCATCAAGTCGCAGGCTGTTCGTATTATTTACAATGCGAAGGATGGAGAAGAATATATTTTTAATCTGATTGATACCCCGGGACATGTGGATTTTAATTATGAGGTTTCCCGAAGCCTTGCAGCATGTGATGGAGCAATCCTTGTCGTGGATGCGGCACAGGGTGTTGAGGCACAGACACTTGCCAATGTATATCTGGCACTGGATCATGACCTTGATGTGATGCCGGTAATTAACAAAATTGATCTGCCAAGTGCAAGACCCGATGAAGTCGTGCAGGAGATTGAGGATGTGATTGGAATTGAAGCGGCCGATGCGCCACGCATTTCTGCAAAAACAGGATTAAATATCGAAGATGTACTGGAACAGATCGTGCACAAAATCCCGGCACCGACCGGAGATCCGACAGCGCCGCTTCAGGCATTGATCTTTGATGCAATATATGATTCCTACAAAGGTGTCATCATATTCTGCCGTATCAAGGAAGGTACTGTTAAAGTCGGCACAAAAATCAAAATGATGGCTACCGGTGCAGAGGATCTTGTTACAGAAGTTGGTTATTTTGGAGCAGGGCAGTTTATTCCATGTGATGAATTATCGGCTGGAATGGTTGGATATATTGCAGCAAGTATCAAGAATGTACGGGATACACAGGTGGGTGATACTGTTACGGACAGTGAGCGTCCGTGTGCGGAACCGCTTCCAGGATACAAGAAAGTAAATCCAATGGTTTACTGTGGACTTTACCCGGCAGATTCTGCCAAGTATCCGGATCTGCGTGATGCGCTAGAAAAGCTGCAGGTTAATGATGCTTCTTTGTATTATGAGCCGGAGACTTCGCTGGCACTTGGCTTTGGATTCCGATGTGGATTTTTGGGCCTGTTGCATCTTGAAATCATTCAGGAACGGTTGGAAAGAGAATTTAATCTGGATCTTGTAACGACAGCACCGAGCGTAATTTATAAGGTGCATAAGACAAATGGCGAGGTGATTGATCTGACCAATCCGTCTAATCTGCCGGATCCGTCAGAGATTGAATATATGGAAGAACCGTTTGTGGCAGCAGAAATCATGGTGACCAGCGAATACGTCGGGGCAATCATGAAACTGTGTCAGGAGCGTCGTGGTATTTATATCAGCATGGATTATATAGAAGCAACTCGTGCAGTGATCAAATATGATCTGCCGCTCAATGAAATTATTTATGACTTTTTCGATGCGTTAAAGTCCCGTTCCCGTGGATATGCATCGTTTGATTATGAGATGAAAGGCTATGTGCGTTCAGAACTGGTTAAGCTGGATATTCTGATTAACCGTGAGATGGTAGATGCTCTTTCCTTTATCGTGTTCAAAGAAAGCGCCTATGAGAGAGGCCGCAAAATGTGTGAGCGTTTAAAGAAAGAAATTCCAAGACATTTATTTGAAATTCCGATTCAGGCATCCGTTGGAGGAAAAATTATTGCCCGTGAAACCGTTAAGGCTATGCGTAAGGATGTGCTTGCCAAGTGTTACGGCGGTGATATTTCCCGTAAGAAGAAACTTCTGGAAAAACAGAAGGAAGGTAAGAAACGTATGCGTCAGATCGGAACCGTAGAAGTGCCGCAGGAGGCATTTATGAGTGTACTGAAACTGGACGAAGATTAATGAATATGAAGAATAATTTAGAATTATATGTGCATACTCCTTTTTGCGTGAAGAAATGCGATTACTGTGATTTCCTTTCTTTTACAGCGGACAGCAAGACACAGATTCAGTATGTACATGCACTGCTGAAAGAAATTCGCTTTTATGGCGAGTTGATGCAGTCTTATGAGGTATCTACAATTTATATTGGAGGCGGTACGCCAAGCTGGTTAGAACCGGAACTTCTCATTGCTGTGATGGAACAGATCTACAAAAGTTTTCATGTGAGGGAAGATGCGGAAATTACGCTCGAGTGTAACCCGGGAACAGTCACAATCGCAAAATTCGGAGCTTATAAAAAAGTAGGAATCAACCGGCTTTCTATCGGCATGCAGTCGGCAAATGATGATGAGTTAAAGTCACTTGGGCGAATTCATACCTTTGAGCAGTTTTTAAAAACATACAAGCTTGCGAGAAATCTCGGTTTTCATAATATAAATGTTGATATCATGAGCGGGCTGCCACATCAGACAGTTGAAAAGTTTACCCAGACATTGCAGAAAGTCATCCGTCTAAAACCGGAACATATTTCTGCGTACTCATTGATTATTGAAAAGGGAACTCCTTTTTACGACCGCTATAAATTCGATGTAGTGCGTCAGGAGGCCGGAATGAAAACGGAGGAACTTCCTTCGGAGGATGAGGTATACAGGAGCTTAAAGAAAACGCAAAGTATGTTAAAAGAGGCAGGCTATCATCATTATGAGGTATCCAATTTTGCAAAACCAGGTTATGAGTGCCAGCACAATATTGGATACTGGGTAAGAGAAAATTATCTTGGACTTGGCTTGGGAGCTGCATCGTTAATCGATAATGTACGCTATTCGAATACAAGAGAACTGTATGAGTATAATGAAATCTGTGGAAAGCTCACAACATTGCCGCCAGAGGCATTTGCCGGAGAAGAAGGCATGCCAGCACCGGAAGGACACTGGTTTGGAACAAATCTTCACACCGAGGCTAATGTCATTACCCGCAAAGGACAAATGGAGGAATTTATGTTCCTCGGATTACGCTTGACAGGGGGGGTGACACGCAAGGCTTTCGAGGATGCGTTTGGTATGCCGATTGAAGCGGTATATCCGGAAGTGTTACGCCAATTGAAAGATCAGCAACTCATTCAGCAGCGTGAAGGAAGAATCAAGCTTACGGATCGCGGAATGGATGTTGCCAATTATGTGATGGCTCAGTTTTTATTATAAGTGTATATAAAAAAAGTATAAAATAAAAATAAAATAGCACGAAGGTGTTGACAAGAAAAACCCTTGGTGCTATTTTAATACCAGAACGATATTAGCACTCTAAATAAATGAGTGCTAACAATAAAGATTCCAGATTACAGGAGAATGTGAAATGGGAATGGATAAGGAACAGTTAGGTGAACGAAAAGTAAAAATATTAGATGCAATCATCCGAAACTATCTGGCAACGGGCGAACCGGTTGGATCGCGAACCATTTCCAAGTATACGGATTTGAATTTAAGTTCAGCAACCATCCGTAACGAGATGTCAGATCTTGAGGAACTGGGATATATCGTGCAGCCTCATACTTCTGCCGGACGTATTCCTTCCGATAAAGGATATCGGTTTTATGTCGATCATCTGATGGAAGAGAAGGATCGGGAAGTAAAAGAGATGAAAGACTTCGTCATTGAAAAGACGGAGAAGATGGATCAGGTATTGAAGCAGGTTGCAAAAATGCTTGCCAATAATACCAATTATGCAACACTTGTTTCTGCGCCGACTTACAGCGCGAACAAGATTAAATTTATACAGTTGTCAAATGTGGATGAATCTCATATTCTTGCAGTTATTGTTTTGAACAGTAACATTGTAAAGAATCAGATGATAGAGGTCGAGGAACAGCTTGACAATGAGACAATCCTGAAACTGAACATTCTGTTAAATACAGCGCTCAATGGATTGTCACTTCAGGAAATCAACCTTGGCACGATTGCAAAGCTAAAGGAGCAGGCAGGAATCCACAGTACGATCGTTGGTGATGTGTTAGATGCACTGGCGCAGACACTCAGTGAAAACGAAGATTTACAGATTTACACCAGCGGCGCAACGAATATTTTGAAGTATCCGGAGTTGTCGGATGCGGAAAGTGCAACGAATCTTCTTTCCACATTTGAGGAAAAAGATGAACTTTTGAACCTTGTGACAGAATCCCTTTCTGATGATCAGAATGAGAAAGGAAATGGTATTCAGGTTTATATAGGAAATGAAGCCCCGGTACAGACCATGAAAGACTGTAGTATTGTTACTGCAACATATGATCTTGGGGAAGGCGTGAAAGGAACCATCGGAATCGTTGGTCCGAAACGTATGGATTACGAAAATGTAGTAGATAATTTGAAAAATCTGAAATCCCAGCTGGATGGAATATTTGAAAAGAACAAGCAGGATTCATAGAAAGGCGGTAAAACATGGCAGAGACAAATAACAAGGACGTCACGGAAAAATTAGAAAAGGACAAAGTCGTTGAAGAGACAGTAGATACAGAAGAAAACAAAGCGGCTGAGGAGAGTGCAGAGGAAACAAAAACAGAGGATTCTGCAGAGACAGAAAATGCACAGGATACAGAAGCAGCTTCGGAAGAGACAGATACAAAAGAAAAGAAAGATGGCATCTTTGGCAAAAAGAAGAAAAAAGATAAAAAAGATGCGCAGATCGAAGATCTCAATGATCGCTTAAGACGTCAGATGGCAGAGTTCGATAATTTCCGTAAGCGTTCAGAAAAAGAAAAATCCCAAATGTTTGACATGGGTGCAAAGTCCATAATTGAGAAAGTACTTCCAATCGTGGACAATTTTGAACGAGGACTTGCAGCAGTACCGGAAGAACAGAAAGATGATGCTTTTGTCACCGGTATGGATAAAGTATATAAGCAACTGATGACAGAGTTCGATTCTATTGGAGTGAAACCAATTGAGGCAGTCGGACAGGAGTTTAACCCGGATCTTCATAATGCAGTCATGCAGGTGGAGAGCGAAGAGTTTGAACCTGGCATTGTAGCACAGGAACTTCAGAAAGGCTATATGTACAAAGATACCGTGGTTCGCCACAGTATGGTAGCTGTTGTAAGTGAATAAGTTTTTTCCCATCTGTTATGGATGGTAAAAATATAAACATGTTAACAAAACAATGAATTGATAAATATAGGAGGATAAGAAAATGGGCAAGATTATTGGTATTGATTTAGGAACAACCAACAGCTGTGTAGCTGTTATGGAAGGTGGAAAACCTACCGTTATCGCAAATCAGGAAGGTGCAAGAACAACACCATCCGTTGTAGCATTTACAAAAACAGGAGAGCGTCTCATCGGTGAGCCTGCAAAACGTCAGGCGGTAACAAATGCTGAGAAGACTATTTCTTCTATCAAGAGACATATGGGCACTGATTACAAAGTAGCAATCGATGATAAGCAGTATAGCCCGCAGCAGATTTCTGCTATGGTACTTCAGAAATTAAAGGCAGATGCAGAGGGATACCTTGGAGAGAAGGTTACAGAGGCTGTTATCACAGTTCCTGCATATTTCAATGATGCACAGCGTCAGGCAACCAAGGATGCCGGCAAGATTGCAGGCCTTGATGTAAAACGTATCATCAACGAGCCTACGGCAGCAGCTCTTGCATATGGTCTTGACAATGAAAAAGAGCAGAAAATCATGGTATACGATTTAGGTGGTGGTACATTCGATGTATCTATCATTGAAATCGGTGATGGTGTCATCGAAGTATTATCAACAAACGGTGATACACATCTTGGTGGTGATGATTTTGATAACAAGATCACACAGTGGATGATTGATGAGTTCAAGAAAGCTGAGGGTGTTGATCTCTCAACTGACAAGATGGCTTTGCAGAGATTAAAAGAAGCTGCTGAGAAGGCAAAGAAAGAGCTTTCTTCTGCAACTACAACAAATATTAACTTACCATTCATTACAGCTACTGCTGAAGGTCCAAAGCATTTTGATATGAACCTCACAAGAGCAAAATTTGATGAATTAACACATGATCTCGTAGAGAGAACAGCAATCCCTGTTCAGAACGCTATGAGAGATGCCGGACTTACAAACGCTGATCTTGGTCAGGTTCTGTTAGTTGGTGGTTCTACACGTATCCCTGCTGTACAGGATAAGGTAAGACAGATGACAGGAAAAGAGCCAAGCAAGTCCTTAAATCCGGATGAGTGTGTAGCAATCGGTGCTTCTATCCAGGGTGGTAAATTAGCAGGTGATGCCGGTGCAGGCGAAGTTCTTCTTCTTGATGTAACTCCACTTTCACTTTCAATCGAAACTATGGGTGGTATCGCTACAAAATTAATTGAGAGAAATACAACCATTCCTACCAGAAAGAGCCAGATTTTCTCTACAGCAGCAGACAACCAGACAGCTGTAGATATCAACGTTGTACAGGGTGAGAGACAGTTCGCAAGAGATAATAAGTCTCTCGGCCAGTTCCGTTTGGATGGTATCCCGCCAGCACGTCGTGGTGTACCACAGATCGAGGTTACATTCGATATCGATGCCAACGGTATTGTAAATGTATCTGCTAAGGATCTTGGAACAGGTAAGGAGCAGCATATCACAATTACTGCCGGATCTAATATGTCTGATGATGAAATCGATAAGGCTGTCAAAGAAGCAGCTGAGTTCGAGGCTCAGGATAAGAAGAGAAAAGAAGCAATTGATGCAAGAAATGAAGCTGAGAGCTTTGTATTCCAGACAGAGGATGCATTAAAGCAGGTTGGCGAGCAGGTTGATGCAGCTGATAAGTCTGCAGTTGAAGCAGATATCGCAGCAGTGAAGTCACTCCTTGATGCACATCCGGAAGCTGATAAGATGACAGAGTCTGATGTAGCTGAGTTAAAGGCAGCACAGGAGAAGTTGACAGAGAGTGCACAGAAGGTATTTGCAAAGATGTATGAGCAGGCTCAGGCGGCTCAGGGAGCCCAGGGCGCAGCTGGTCCAAATCCTAATATGGGTGGTGCAGCAGGCGCAGGTCCTGATATGAATGCAGGCTCATCACAGGGCGCTGATGATGATGTCATCGATGCTGATTTCAAAGAGGTTTAATTACGGTAAATAGATTAAGCACGACGGGGTTTCCGGTTTTCCGGAAACCCTATGTGCGGATATAAGGAAAAAGAATTATGGCAGAAAAAAGAGATTATTATGAAGTCCTTGGCATTCCAAAGACGGCAACGGAGGCAGAGATTAAAAAGGCTTTCCGTACAACTGCAAAGAAATATCATCCGGATATGCACCCGGGCGATAAGGAATGCGAGGAAAAGTTCAAAGAGGCGCAGGAAGCCTACGCAGTATTGAGCGATCCGGACAAGAGACGTCAGTATGATCAGTTTGGTCATGCCGCATTCGACGGCAGTGCAGGTGGCGGAGCCGGCGGTTTTGATTTTTCCGGCATGGATATGGGCGATATTTTCGGCGATATTTTTGGCGATTTCTTTGGCGGAGGATCCAGAAGAAGCACAAACAATGGTCCACAGAAAGGTGCGAATGTACGTCTGAGTGTTCGGATCACTTTTGAGGAAGCAATTTTTGGATGCACAAAGGAATTGGAATTTTCCTATAAGGAAGAGTGTAAGGCCTGTCATGGAACAGGCGCAAAACCGGGTACATCACCAGAGACCTGTACAAAATGTGGCGGAAAAGGTAAGGTAGTATATTCCCAGCAGTCGTTGTTTGGCATGATGCAGAATGTACAGACTTGTCCAGATTGTCAGGGAACAGGTAAAGTTGTAAAAGAAAAATGTCCGGATTGTCGAGGCAATGGTTACGTCGCAAAGAGAGTTAAGAAGATGGTAGATATTCCGGCTGGTATTGATAATGGTCAGTGCGTAAGGGTAAGAGACTACGGAGAACCTGGTAAAAATGGCGGACCAAGAGGAGATCTGCTTGTGGAAGTCATCGTATCCAGAAATCCAGGATTCGAGCGTCGGGATATGGATATTTTTTCGAATGCATCTATTTCGTTTGGTATTGCAGCACTTGGCGGAGATGTGCGCATTAAGACAGTGGATGGTGATATTATTTATACTGTTGCTCCGGGAACACAGACGGGTACAAGAATCCGCCTGAAAGGAAAGGGCGTGCCTTCGATTCGTAACAAAGCGGTCAGAGGCAATCATTATGTTACTTTGATTGTCAATACACCAACAGGTCTGAGCAAAGAAGCAAAAGATGCTTTGCGCAAATTTGATGAACTGACAGGTGGATCACTGACAAAAGAAGGCGGGGCACCATCATCCGGCAAGGAAAAGAAGAAAGGTTTCATGGATAAGTTCAAGGAGACGTTTGAATAATTTTTCACGCGTTTAGTACAAATCGCCTATAGACTTCTAAATCTAAATGTTGTATTATGTGCCTAGTGGGAATGAAATATTTGAACTAGATATAGTATAATGTTAATGTATTTGAAGGAGTTTGAATGCTATGACGCTTGAAAATGAACGCAGAGCATTGGAAGAACAGCGGCGCACACTTGAACGTGAACGATTGGAATTTACACGAAGAGTAGAAATCGAGGATCGACGTCTCGAACAGCAGCAGAAACTGTTTGAAATGAAATTTAAAATACTCGAAGAAGAACTTGTAAAACTTGCTTCGGAGAAGGAACATGTGCAGCGGCAGCGGGATTTTTACCAGAAGGTGAATGAGTATGAGGCTCGTCATGCACATCGTCAGAAAGCTTCTACGAACAATGTGGTAAAAGGCGAGATGTTCTTTTCCGGTGTTGGAAGTAAGCAGTCGTTGAAGAAACGGTATAAGGATCTGATTAAGATCTATCATCCGGATAATCTGGATGGAGATAAAGAAACAATTCAGGAAATCAACAGTGAATATAATAAGTTATGTGCGGTTTATAAGATATAGCACGCAAAAGACAGGAGAAGTTTTCTCCTGTCTTTTGTGTTGTAGTGATTTGCTTGTATTTTAAAGAAAAATAAGTTATGATATAAATAGTGTGCCATATGGCGATTTGTACGGGAAAGGAAGAAACTTATGAAGTGGAAGAAATATACGATTGAGACAACGACAGCCGCAGAAGATTTCATGAGTTCCATGCTGATGGACCTTGGAATTGAAGGAATCGAAATAGAAGATAACATTCCTTTGAGTAAAGAAGATCAGGCGGATATGTTCATTGATTTTTTGCCGGAACTTCCGCCGGATGAAGGAAAAAGCCATGTGAGCTTTTATGTGGAAGATGATGGAAATGACCAGACGGAACTTTTGAAACAGGTAAAGATCGGATTGGAAAATTTACGCAGTATGGTGGAAGTTGGATCGGGTGTGATCTCTTCTTCAGAGGCAGAAGATCTTGACTGGATCAACAACTGGAAAAAATATTTCTCTTCATTTACGATTGAAGATATTCTGATCAAACCGACATGGGAAGAATTAAAGGAAGAGGACAAAGATAAATTTCTGATCGAAATTGATCCGGGAATCTCGTTTGGAACAGGAAAGCATGAAACCACACAGCTTTGCATTCGCCAGCTTTTAAAATATATTCGTGGAAATGAGACCTACACTCCGAAAGAGAAGCATCCGAAAGTACTTGACGTGGGATGCGGCAGCGGAATTCTTTCTATTGTGGCATTGAAGCTTGGTGCAAGAGAAGTTGTGGGGACAGATCTGGATGCAGATTGCATGGTTTCCACAAAGGAAAACATGGAAGTAAACCATCTGGATTTAAATCTCGGAACATTTTATGTAGGTAATCTGATCGATGATGAGAAACTTCAGGAGACAGTCGGCACAGAGGAATATGAGATTGTTGTGGCAAATATTCTTGCAGATGTTATTATTCCTATGGCACCGGTCATTCCTGCAAGACTGAAAAAAGGCGGTTATTTTATTACTTCCGGAATTATTGATTTCAAGGAAAATGAAGTCAAAGAAGCAATCGAAAAAGCAGGCCTTAAAGTGATTGAAATTAATCATCAGGGTGAATGGGTCAATATTACGGCTCAGAAACTGTAGACAGTATTTCATGTGGAAATGGAGCAGGTATGTATCAGTTTTTTGTGGATGAGCAGCAGGTACAACAAGGTCAGATTGTCATTACCGGACAGGATGTGAATCATATCGGTAATGTGCTTCGGATGAAACCGGGAGAAAAAGTGCGTATCAGCGATTCAAATGAGCACTCTTATTTTTGCAGAATTACAGAGATAACAGAGGATGAAGTTATAGCTGCAATCGAAGAAAAGGACGAGCTTGGAACAGAGTTCGCGCATAAAGTATATTTGTTTCAGGGACTCCCAAAGAGTGACAAACTGGAACTGATCATACAAAAGGCAGTGGAACTTGGCGTGTACGAGGTCGTTCCGGTAGCTATGAAAAACTGTGTTGTTAAACTGGATCAGAAGAAAGCTTTGAATAAACAGAAGAGGTGGCAGGCAATCGCAGAGAGTGCGGCAAAGCAGTCAAAGAGAACTGTAATTCCGCAGGTACAGATGCCGGTTTCGTGGAAAGAAGCAGTGGAACTTGCAAAGAAACTGGATATTACACTCGTACCGTACGAAAACGAGAGAGGGATGGCAGCGACGCGGGAAATCATTCGGCAGATTCCCCAAGGGGCATCCATCGGAATTATGATCGGACCCGAAGGCGGATTTGCGGATGCAGAGATTGCAGCTGTGGATGGCAATATGCACCGTATTTCTCTGGGCAGAAGGATTCTGCGCACAGAGACCGCTGGACTTGCAACATTATCTATGTTAATATATGAGCTTGACATGTAGACAGGAGCAAAGAAAAATGGAAGCATATTTGGATAATTCGGCTACTACACGCTGTAGTAAAGATGCAGCGGATATGGTAATGCAGCTTTTGACACAGGATTATGGGAATCCGTCGTCTATGCATAATAAGGGAGTCATTGCTGAAAACTATATGAATGATGCCCGCAAGAAAATTGCAAAGACACTGAAAGTGCAGGAGAAGGAAATCTGCTTTACTTCGGGAGGAACGGAGTCTAATAATCTTGCAATTATTGGAACGGCAGAGGCAAATAAAAGAAGCGGAATGCATGTGATTACGACTGCAATCGAGCACCCGTCAGTATCCAATACGATGGTGCGTTTGGAGGAACATGGATATGAAGTGACGTATCTTCCGGTTGATGCATATGGTGTGATTTCGTTGGAGGATCTGAAGGCGGCAATTCGTCCGGATACCATATTGGTGTCATTGATGCATGTAAATAATGAAATTGGGGCAGTGGAACCTGTAGCGGAGGCAGGAACTTTGATCAAACAGGTCAATCCACAGACGCTTTTTCATGTGGATGCGATTCAGTCTTATGGCAAAATGCGTATTTATCCATCAAAAATGGGCATCGATCTGTTATCGGTAAGTGGACATAAAATTCATGGACCCAAGGGCAGTGGATTTTTATACATCAAAGATAAGACAAAGATAAAACCATTGATCAATGGTGGTGGACAGCAGAGAGGGATGCGTTCCGGAACTGAAAATGTTCCGGCAATTGCAGGACTTGGTGTGGCAGCGGAAGAGATTTATACGGGATTTGATGAAAAAATAGACCGTATGTATGAATTGCGTGAGCATTTTATTGAAGAAGCACAGAAAATTCCAGGTGTAAGTATCAACGGCAAACTTAACAGAGAGAGCGCACCGCATATTGTAAGTGTCAGTATTGAAGGGGTGCGTGCGGAAGTTATGCTGCATGCGCTTGAGGATAAAGAAATTTATGTATCTGCGGGCAGTGCCTGCTCGTCAAACAAACCGGCAGTGAGCAGAACGTTAAAAAGCATTGGTCTGAAAGATACATTGTTGGATTCTACTATTCGTTTCAGTTTTTGTGTAGATACGACACAGGAAGAGATTGATTATGCGTTGGAAGAAATGAATCGTGTAATTCCAATGCTTCAAAAATATACAAGACATTAGAAAAGGAGAACAGAATGTATAAAGCATTTTTGATTAAATATGCAGAAATTGCGATCAAAGGAAAGAACCGTTATCTGTTTGAAGATGCGCTGGTACATAATATTGAGTATCAGTTAAAAAATGTAGATGGAACATTTCATGTACGCAAAGAGAATGGCCGCATTTATGTAGAGACTGAAGGTTCATATGATTATGATGAAACCGTGGAAACCTTACAGCGGGTTTTTGGTATTGTTGGAATTTGTCCGGTTGTGCTGCTGGAAGATGAGGGGTTTGATAAGCTGGCAGAGGAAGTTGTTGCATATGTGGACAAAACTTATGCAGACAAAAATTTTACCTTTAAAGTTGATGCAAGGCGTGCGAGAAAGAATTATCCGATGACCTCGATGGAAATCAATGCAGCATTGGGAGAAAAAATTCTGGATGCTTTTCCTGAAACAAAAGTAGATGTACATCATCCGCAGGTGATGATTCATGTGGAAATTCGTCCTATGATTAATGTCTATTCCACAGAAATTCCGGGACCGGGTGGTATGCCACTTGGTACAGCAGGCCGTGCTATGTTGCTTTTGTCCGGTGGAATCGATAGTCCGGTAGCTGGATATATGATTTCAAAGCGAGGCGTAACTTTGGAAGCAACTTATTTCCATGCACCACCTTATACCAGCGAGCGCGCAAAGCAAAAAGTTGTGGATCTTGCAAAGAAAGTTGCAAGATATTCAGGACCAATTAAACTTCATGTTGTTAATTTTACCGATATTCAGTTATATATTTATGAAAAATGCCCGCATGAGGAACTTACGATTATCATGCGTCGCTATATGATGAAAATTGCAGAGCATTTTGCAAAAGAAGGCAAGTGTCTTGGAATGATTACGGGAGAGAGTATTGGACAGGTAGCAAGTCAGACAATGCAGTCTCTTGCAGTTACCAATGAGGTCTGCGAGATGCCGGTATATCGTCCTCTGATTGCCATGGACAAGCAGGACATTGTATCAATTGCAGAAAAAATTGATACATATGAGACTTCCATTTTACCATACGAAGATTGTTGCACAATCTTTGTGGCAAAGCATCCGGTTACAAAGCCAAACTTGACTTATATCAAAAAATCAGAGCGCAAGCTGGAAGAAAAAATAGATGAATTAATGCAGACTGCTATCGACACAACGGAAACAATTATGGTAGATGCTGAGTAAAACAAAAGGAAGACCCATTCGGGTCTTCCCTGTTTTGTTCACAATCGTTTTATTATGTCATAAATTACCCAATGATGTATGGCTTAAGTGCCTCAAGTACTTCGTCGAGATTGGTCTCTGTATGGATTGCTAAATCGATTGGTTTGGATAAATCTAAACTGAAAATACCCATGATTGATTTTGCATCGATAACATATCTACCAGAGATTAAATCGAAGTCATACTCGAACTGAGAAATTGCGTTGACAAATGATTTTACTTTTCCGATGGAATTTAATGAAATTTGTACTGTTTTCATAATGAAAACCTCCTTAAACTATTCATGTTTTTCTATCTTTGATAGTAATATTTTTCCATGGAAAAGTCAAGAAATGTATTAAGTTTTCCGACAGGAAACTTAATATACAGCGTCAGCCCATTTGCCAAAGGCAAATGATATATGGGCTGAATGAAGTTTTTTATATAAGGAGTAGAAATGAAAAAAGCAGCATTACACAATCTGGGATGTAAAGTAAATGCATACGAGACAGAAGCGATGCAGCAGATGCTTGAAGATGCAGGGTATGAGATCGTACCTTTTTCGGAAGTCGCAGATGTATATGTAATTAACACCTGTTCGGTGACGAACATGGCAGACCGCAAATCCCGTCAGATGCTTCATCACGCCAAAAAAATGAATCCGCAGGCTGCGGTTGTTGCGGCAGGGTGTTATGTGCAGACAAAAGAAGAAGAGGCAAAGCTGGATGATGCAATCGATATTTTGATCGGAAATAATCAGAAAGCAGAATTGGTAGGACGTCTTGACGAATATTTTGCCAAAACAGAAAGGGTTACCAGCAAACAGGAAGAAAAAGTTGAGGCTGTGGTTGATATCAACCACATACATCAGGATTTTGAAGAACTTGGACTGAAACAGACGGCAGAGCATACGAGAGCTTTTGTAAAGGTGCAGGACGGATGCAATCAGTTTTGCAGTTATTGTATTATCCCTTACGCCCGGGGAAGAGTCAGAAGCCGTGGAATTGAGAGTGTTTTAAAGGAGATCAGAGGACTGGCAGAAAAAGGATATCAGGAAGTAGTACTTACCGGAATCCATTTAAGCTCTTATGGTGTAGACTGTGATAACAATCTGCTTCATCTCATACAGGAAGTTCACAAGATTGATGGAATTAGAAGAATCCGTCTGGGTTCGTTAGAACCTAAAATCGTGACAGAAGAGTTTGCAGGAGAACTTGCAAAATTAGAAAAAATCTGTCCACATTTTCATTTGTCGTTACAGAGCGGATGCGATGATACGTTAAAGCGTATGAATCGTAAATATACAGCGAAAGAATATGAAGAGGGGTGTCGTCTACTTCGGAAATATTTTATTCATCCGGCGATTACAACAGATGTCATTGTGGGATTTCCGGGAGAAACAGAGGAAGAATTTGCAACGACGGAGGCATTTTTAGAGAAGATCCATTTCTATGAAATGCACATTTTCAAATATTCCAAAAGACAGGGCACGCGTGCTGCGATCATGGAAAATCAGGTTCCGGAAGAAATCAAGACAAAACGCAGTGCAAAACTTTTGGCATTGTCAGCGAAAATGTCAAAAGAATTCCGGGAATACTATCTTGGAAGTGAGCAGGAGGTTCTTTTTGAGGAACAGGTACCGGTGGATGGAACACCAATGTATGTAGGATATACAAAGGAATACGTAAAGGTAGCAGTACAATCCGAAGAAAAATTGGACAATGTCATGAAAACAGGAAAAATTACTGCCGCAATACACGACGATTTATATCTTATGATCTAAGGAACAAGATTAGAGGTTGTATTTTTGTGTAAATTCGTTTACAATATATAAAATAGAGCTTGTTAGAAATAAGAACAAGAGCAGGGGCGGCAAACATGGAGAACATTAATAATACACAATTTTTTACAGTACAAAAGGAGCCGGAGTTACAGGTCAGGGACGTTCTTGAAATTGTATTCCGTGCATTGAGTGAAAAAGGATACAATCCGGTGAACCAGATTGTTGGATATATTATGTCAGGAGATCCGACATATATTACAAGTCACAATAATGCAAGAAGTCTGATTATGAAGGTAGAGCGTGATGAACTGGTAGAAGAAGTTCTTCGGGCTTATATCAAGAACAATTCCTGGGAATAATCCGGTACGGGAGATTTATGCGGATTTTAGGATTAGATTTTGGTTCAAAGACAGTTGGAGTTGCAGTGAGTGATGAGCTTCTGATTACTGCGCAGGGGGTGGAGATTATTCGAAGAAAATCCCAGTCAAAACTGCGGCAGACACTGGCGCGAATCGATGAACTGGTAGGCGAGTACAAAGTGGAGAAAATTGTACTTGGCTACCCTAAAAACATGAATAATACAGAAGGCGATCGTTGCGAAAAAACAAAAGAATTTAAGGAGATGCTTGAAAAACGCTGTGGACTTCCGGTAATTCTATGGGACGAGCGCCTGACAACCGTTGCAGCGGATCAATCTATGATGGAGATGGGCATTCGCCGCGAAAACCGCAAGGAATATGTGGACGAAATTGCGGCAATATTTATTTTGCAGGGATATTTGGATTATTTGTCCAATCATCCAGAAGAAAAGGCTTGATTTGAACAGAAAGACAGTTTGTTGAGAGGTTTTTGCATGGAAAAAATTAATTTTATAGATCCCGATACCAATGAAGTGGTAGAGTTTGCAGTTGAGGAAGAAACTCAGCTGAATGGAATTAAGTATTTACTTGTTTCTGATGGAATTGAAAGCGGAGACAGTGAAGCATATATATTAAAAGAAATTACAACACAAGACGAGGAAGTACTTTATGAGATGGTTGATGATGATGTAGAATTTGCAGCTATCGCTAAGGTATTTGCTGAACTTGCGGATGAAGAAACACAGCTTTTATTTTAGAAGAAGAGCGGAAAATTATTGTGTCAGGTTATCTGTGAATACCTGATATTCATTTCAAAACCAAGAAGGAGGATATATGAAAAAGCAGGAAAAACAGCATAGTAAGCTCAAAATCATTCCATTGGGAGGTTTGGAGCAGATCGGTATGAACATTACTGCCTTTGAGTACGAAGACAGTATTATTGTTGTGGATTGCGGTTTATCATTCCCGGAGGACGATATGTACGGTGTAGATCTTGTTATTCCGGATGTGACATATTTAAAGGACAATATTGACCGTGTGAAAGGATTTTTTATTACACATGCCCATGAGGATCATATTGGAGCGATTCCATATGTACTTCGCGATGTTAATGTCCCAATTTATGCAACAAAGCTTACGACAGCAATTATTGAGCACAAATTAGAAGAGCATGATATGCTCAAGAAGACAAAGCGTAAAGTCGTAAAATACGGACAGCATATTAATCTTGGCTGTTTCCGTGTAGAGTTTATCAAGACAAATCACAGTATTCAGGATGCAGCAGCGCTTGCTATCTATTCACCGGCAGGAATTGTTGTGCATACCGGAGATTTTAAAGTGGATTATACACCGGTATTTGGTGATGCAATTGATCTGCAGCGTTTTGGTGAGATTGGAAAGAAAGGTGTTCTTGCACTTCTTTGCGACAGTACTAATGCAGAACGTCCGGGATTTACAAAGTCAGAGAAATCTGTTGGTAAGACTTTGGACAATATTTTCGCAGAGCATAAAAACACACGCATTATCATCGCAACATTTGCATCAAATGTAGACAGAGTCCAGCAGATTATTAATTCTGCGGATAAATTCGGACGTAAGGTAGCTATCGAAGGCAGAAGTATGGTGAATATTATTTCTATCGCTTCCGAACTGGGTTACCTGTCATTGCCGGATAATATTCTGATTGATGTTGATCAGTTGAAGAATTATCCGGATGAGCAGACCGTTATTATTACAACCGGAAGTCAGGGAGAATCGATGGCGGCATTATCCCGTATGGCATCCGGCATGCACCGTAAAGTATCTATTAAGCCAAATGATACGATCGTATTCAGTTCTCATCCGATTCCAGGAAATGAGAAGTCGGTTACCGGTGTGATCAACGATCTTATGAGAAAAGGTGCCGATGTTATATTTGAGGATGTTCATGTATCCGGACATGCATGTCGTGAGGATATCAAGTTGATTTATTCTCTGGTAAATCCATTGTATGCTATTCCGGTTCATGGAGAGTATAAGCATCTGGTTGCGCAGGCGAAGATCGCAGAGGAACTTGGATATGACAGTGACCATATTAAGATCCTTTCTTCCGGTGATGTGCTTGAAATTGACGAGAATGGTGCGGATGTTACCGGACATGTACAGGTTGGAAATATTATGGTAGATGGTCTTGGCGTAGGTGATGTCGGAAACATTGTATTGCGTGACCGTCAGCGTCTGGCAGAAGATGGAATCATTATTGTTGTTATGACACTTGAGAGTGGATCCGGTCAGGTACTTGCTGGTCCGGATATTGTATCTCGTGGATTTGTATATGTACGTAACTCCGAGAGCCTTATGGATGAAGCAAAGACGGTTCTCGACCGAACAATGGAATATTGTATGGATCACAATATTACCGATTGGGGAAAGATTAAAAATGAGGTCAAAGACGCTTTGGGAGATTTCGTCTGGAAAGAGACAAAGAGGCGTCCAATGATTATGCCAATCATTATGGAAGTATAGGAGTAACCTATGGACATTAATAAGGCTTTATTTAAATTCATCAAAATAGGATTTACGATTATGATCATATTGTTTGTTCTGCTCGCGACTGTTTATCTGAGCAGAACAGGATATGATTATGGGTATCGCCTTTTTACAGAGACTGCGGTGGATGAGGCGCCGGGAACGGATATTCTCGTACAGATTAAGCAGGAAACATCGAACTGGCAGGTTGGCAAGCTGTTGGAACAAAAAGGCCTGGTAAGAGATGGAAAACTTTTTTACCTGCAGCTTAAGACATCTGCTTACAGTAAGAGTATAAAGCCGGGGGTCTATACATTGAACACTTCTATGACCCCGAAAGAGATGATGATCGTTATGTCAGGACAGGAAACACAGACAGAGGCTACGGAAGAGGAAACCACCTCTTAAAAAATTGACAAGTTATACCTGACAAAGCTGACGATGATACACCATTGAGGACATTGATATGATAGTAGAGAAACGTCTGGTGACATATATCAATTCTCTGGATACAGGGAATACAAAAGTACTGGATGAGATCGAACGAGAAGCTCTGGATTCCTATGTGCCGATTATTCGCAAGGAGATGCAGAGCTTTTTGAAACTGTTGCTGGCAATGAACCGGCCGAAAAGAATTCTTGAGGTTGGGACTGCAGTTGGTTTTTCATCGATACTCATGGCGGAGTATGCACCAAAAGATTGTAAGATTGTTACAATAGAAAATTACGAAAAAAGGATACCGATTGCACGTGCGAATTTTGTTCGGGCAGGAAAGGAAAAGCAGATTGCATTATTAGAGGGAGATGCGGCAGATGTATTAAAGACGCTGAATGAGCCATTTGATCTGATTTTTATGGATGCAGCTAAAGGACAGTACATTCATTTCATGCCGGATATTTTACGGCTTCTTAAAACAGGTGGAACACTGGTGTCGGACAATGTGTTGCAGGATGGCGATATTATCGAATCCCATTATGCGGTGACCCGTCGTAACCGTACGATTTATAAACGGATGCGGGAATATTTGTACGAACTGACACACAGAGAGGATTTGGTGACAGCAGTGCTTCCGGTAGGAGATGGAATTACGGTAAGCACAAAAGTTGAGGAAAACGATTCGGTGGAAGAAGAGAGGCAGGATAAGGATGAGAGAGATTGAGTTACTAGTCCCGGCGAGCAGTCTGGAAGTGTTAAAAATTGCAGTAATTTATGGTGCAGATGCGGTATATATTGGAGGAGAGGCTTTTGGACTTCGTGCGAAAGCAAAGAATTTCTCCATGGAAGATATGGCAGAAGGTATTGCTTTTGCACATGCACATAATGTAAAAGTCTATGTTACTGCAAATATTCTTGCACACAACTATGATTTAGATGGTGTGCGGGAGTATTTTAAAGAATTGAAAGATATGAAACCGGACCGCCCGGATGCACTCATTATTTCGGATCCTGGTGTGTTTATGATTGCAAAAGAAGTCTGTCCGGAAATTGAACGTCATATCAGCACGCAGGCAAACAATACCAATTATGGAACCTATCTTTTCTGGAAAGAACAGGGAGCAAGCCGTGTAGTGACGGCTCGTGAATTATCATTGAAGGAAATCAAAGAAATTCGTGAGCGCATTCCGGATGACCTTGAAATTGAAACATTTATTCATGGCGCAATGTGTATTTCCTATTCTGGAAGATGTCTGTTATCCAATTATTTTACGGGAAGAGATGCAAATAAAGGTGCCTGTACGCATCCGTGCCGGTGGAAGTATTCGGTGGTTGAGGAAAAGCGACCGGGAGAGTACCTTCCGGTATATGAAAACGAACGTGGAACCTATATCTTTAATTCCAAGGATCTGTGTATGATCGAACACATTCCGGATCTGATTGATGCAGGAATTGACAGTTATAAAATCGAAGGACGCATGAAGACTGCGTTATATGTTGCAACGGTTGCGAGAACTTATCGTAAGGCGATTGATGATTATCTGGAATCACCGGAAAAATACAAAGAGAATATGCCATGGTATTTAGATCAGATCAAAAGCTGCACATACCGTCAGTTTACGACTGGATTTTTCTATGGAAAACCAACAGAGGAAACTCAGATATATGATAATAATACTTATGAAAAAGGGTATACATACCTTGGAATCGTAGGCAAGAAAAATGCAGATGGTATGTATCAGCTGGAGCAGCGCAATAAGTTTTCGGTAGGCGAAACGATTGAGGTAATGAAGCCAAATGGAGAGAATCTTGAAGTTGTCGTACAGCGTATGACAGATGAAAACGGGGAGGAGATCACATCCTGTCCGCATCCACAGCAGATTTTTTATGTGGATCTTGGAGTAGAACTGGATATGTATGATATTCTCCGCAGACGTGAGAATGAAGCAATCGCATTGGACTAGTATAGCATTTTAAGAGAATATTAAGAAAACACCCTCTGGTCATTCATTGCGAAAGAACAGAGGGTGTGCTAGTATTATAGATAAAGTGAGTGCGAAATCAGAGTGATGGAAGCACGAAAAGATAAACTGACAGATGGGCATGAGGAGGATTTGTATGAGGCAGAATTTGAAAAAACTGATCGCATTTGTATGTGCGGTTGCAATGGTGATTACGATGGCTCCGGCAAACGCCGAGGCAGCAAAAAAGAAGGTGGCTTTTGTCAAGAGTTATACCGCTTTGTACGAGAATGATACGAATAAGGGTGTGTATACATATACAGTTAAGAATCTGATTAAGGGACAGAAGGTAAAGTGGTCCATTTCCGGAACTGGTAAGAGATATGCAAAGTTGTCAAAGACGACAACAAAAGTATCAAGAACGACTTCTTCCAACAAATTGACAATTCGTACTAAGAAGAAGACTGCAGCAAAGAACAAGACTGTGATTGTGACAGCTAAAATCTACAACAGGAACGGAAAGTTACAGTATACATTAGTGGCAAAGACTGCAAAAATCAAGGTACTTCCTACAAAGATTCAAATTGTAGGAGATGCTGCAGATCAGACAGAATTCTTGATTGGTAAAACCTATCAGTTTCAGTTTAAAATTACACCAGCGAATGCCACAAGCACAAATGTGTGGTCTGCAACAGATGAGACAGGTGCAAAAATTACACAGATGACAAGCAGTGGTGCTTTTACACCTGCTAAAGAAGGAACCTATACAATTTGCGTACAGGCAAAGAATGGAAGCAAGGTTGTTAAAACAGCGAAGAAGACGATTAAGGTCGGAACGACCATGACCGATGCAAAACAGACGGCAGTGAAGAAAATCGTAGCAGAATATTCAAGTTCTGCAAAGAATCTTGTTACGAAAGACAGTTTTCAGGTAACAAATGCTGCGGGGGAGAGAAGCGAAGTGAAATCTATCGAATTTTCGACTGATGGCAAAGAAGTTACTCTGAATTTATATGCAAATCTGAAAGATGAGAAGGAATATATGGTGACGGATGGCAAGATGTCCTACAATTTTACTGCACATATCGGGCAGCCCGTAAGTCTGAAAATTCTGACAACACAGGTGACGGCAGAGAGGGAGACACCGATTGTTTATGCACTGTATGATTCCTATGGTATTGATGTATTAGATGCATATCCTGGAACTGTGGAGTATGACTACAAGATTACGAATGGATATCTCACCGATCAGAATAAAATCTTTATGAAGAAAGTTGGAGATACCGGTATTATTAATCTGACTTATACAAATAAAGATGATAATAAGCTGGTATTTAAGGATACTGCAACGGTAGTATGTGTTGCGGCCAATGCGGCAGAAGATACCAATTTAACATTGACAACATCGGAAAAAGCGCCAGATTACGGTGTGGCTTCTTACAAAGACAACCGTAAGGTCGCATCCGGCAGTAATTATTATGCGCATTTCCGTGCTCTTGATGAAGATAAGAACGAAATCAAATATGATGCAGTAAGTTTTGAATCTTCTGATCCGGATACATTGCTTATCAATAATGAGAGCAATGGTGTTGCGAAGGTAACTGCGGTAAAGAGCGGAACGGTTCGTATTATTGTTACAGCAACTAAGGGAAAACAGGAATACACTTATACCTATGAAGTGACAGTTGCAGAACCTGCATATTTGAAAAATATAAAATTAGATCAGAACACACTGATGTTATCCAATCGCTATGTTGCAGGATACAGGGGCTATATTAATGTTGAGGCAACAGATCAGTACGGAGATGATTTCGCATTGAACAATGAGTCAGTACAGATTACAGGAACAAATGCCTATGCTGTAAAATATGATGAGATTAATGACCGTATTATTGTGGATCCGACGGGGATGATCGCAGGTACATACAGCTATACCATGACCGTAACAGTAGGAAGTCATAAAGCAACAACAGGATTTAATGTCGTTGTCCAGACACCGCCGGAAAATGGTGCAGTTACATACAAGATTGATATGGATCAGCCGGTTGTTGATATGGCATTGAAAGGAACGGAAAATGATCTTGTAAATGCAAAAACAGTAAATATACGTCTGGCACAATACAAAGGCGGTATATTCTATGATTACGTTTACATCCAGTCTGCTACAATTAAAAAGGGTGATCTGTACTACACAACAGATTTGACAAAGACTGGAACTTCTATAGCCGGAAGTACTGTTTCAGGAACGACCATTCCGGTTACAACAGTATCTTTGAATAAAAACGTAGCAACAAAAGCGCAGACCGGAGTGTATGCCATTGAATTGAAGTTTTATGCAGGAAGCAATACCGCAGGTCTTGCTACGGTCAATGGATACCTTGAAGTTACTGACAGCCAGATAGCGCCGGAAATTGCCGTGGAGCAAACGACAGCATCTGCGTCATGTACGACAGCTTTGAATCTTGCAAAGAATTGTCTGAGTGTTGCCGGCGTGAGTGGAGAAATCGTAGAGTGTACAGTCACTGGTACAAATACATCCGGTTCGGCTTATAAGCTTGCAACAAAGGAATCGGTAAATATTAAATCCGTTACTGTACAGACCACAATGACATTATCGGATGGAACCAAAGTAGTATCAAATTACGAGATTTCTGTGGGTAAGACATTAAAGAATCTATAAGAGATATGGAACGCTCTGTACTAGAAAAATGAATGCGCGCGACGAAAGTCGCGCGCATTTGTATTCTATATGTTTAGAACCATTATTTGTAAAAATTGATGATTCGATCAAGTCTTGCAGTCATATTGGAAAGCAAAGCATCTAATATTGTGATAGTTGCCATTGTTTCCACAACAACAACCGCACGTGGAACAATAATTGGATCATGACGGCCTTTGATAGTAATATCAATGTCCTCACCGGATTTATTTACCGTATGCTGTGTTGCAGCAATGGATGGTGTAGGTTTTACAGCAGCGCGGAAAACAAGCGGAGAACCGTCGCTCATGCCACCGAGCGTTCCACCGGAATGATTGGTGGCTTTTTTAATTGTGTTGCCGTCCATAACGAAAGCATCATTGTTTGTAAGTCCGGTAGATGTTGCAACAGAAAAACCGTCTCCGATTTCAAAACCTTTGACCGCACCAATGGAAAGGATTGCCTTGGCAAGATTGGCATCCAGTTTTTCGAAAACAGGATCGCCCAGGCCAATCGGCAGACCGTTGACAATACATTCAATGATACCGCCGGATGAATTCGTTTCGTTCAGACATTTTTCCAAATAAGCGGCAGCTTCTTCGGCCGCTTTTGTGTCCGGCATATATAAGGCATTGTCATTGACAACGGAAGCATCGAAACGAGTGGCATCCACGGAAACAGGGCCGATGGATTTGCTGTATGCAAAACAGGTAATGCCCATCTGTTCCAGAACTTTTGCTGCGACAGCACCTCCGGCAACGCGACCGATTGTTTCACGACCGGAGGAACGTCCGCCACCGCGATAATCGCGAAAACCATATTTTACATCAAAACCAAGATCGGCATGGCCGGGACGATAGTAGGAGGCAATCTCACTGTAATCTTTCGAATGCTGATCCTTGTTCCATACCATCATGGAAATTGGTGTACCAGTTGTTTTCCCTTCAAAAATACCGGAAAGAATTTCCACAGTATCGGACTCGTTTCGCTGGGTTGTAAATTTGGACTGTCCCGGCTTTCTGCGATCAAGATATTTTTGAATATCTTCCTCACAAAGCTGCAGTCCGGCAGGGCAGCCATCCACAACAACACCGATTCCTTTGCCGTGGGATTCGCCCCATGTAGTGATTCTGAATATATTTCCAAATGAAGATCCTGCCATAATTTCCTCCTCAGGTATAAGCGTTTTCTTACCATAGTATAATGAACCTTAAGTTGAATAGTCAAGGAACTTATGATATATTTTTTATTGGGCACATATGTAACATTTGTCCTTTGAACTTGCCGAAGGCAATTTTAAATGGGCTGATGTTCAAGGTGAGAGGAGTAACAAAATGGAGTTTAATGCAGTATTTCTGGATTGACAAGAGCCTTACGAACGAAGACTTTGAATATACGATCAATCGCTGTTATACCAGCTATATGCAGCAGACGAATGATGTACTTTTTAATCTGCTTGATTCCCATGATACCAAGCGGCTTCGTTCGGATGTGAAAAATCTGGATGAATATCATAGCAACACTGCTTTCCAATGGCATTTTGATACGAAAAATAAAACGATAAGACAGGAAAGAAAAATGGCAAGTTATGAATTATTAAAACAGGAAGGCCGTGCAAAACGCGGTATCTTCCATACGGTGCATGGAGATATTCAGACACCGGTATTTATGAATGTTGGAACAATTGGCGCAATCAAGGGTGCGGTATCCACAGAAGACCTAAAAGAAATTCATTGTCAGGTGGAATTGTCAAACACATACCATCTGCATGTGAGACCGGGGGACAAGTTGATCAAGGAAATCGGTGGTCTTCATAAGTTTATGGTCTGGGATCGTCCGATTCTTACCGATTCCGGCGGATTTCAGGTATTTTCGCTGGCAGGCTTGCGCAAGATTAAAGAAGAAGGTGTGTATTTTCATTCACACGTGGATGGTGCCAAAATTTTTATGGGACCGGAAGAGAGTATGCAGATTCAATCGAATCTTGGCTCTACGATTGCTATGGCTTTTGATGAATGTCCTTCGAGTGTAGCGGATCGCAGATATGTGGAAGATTCTGTCAACCGCACGGCCCGGTGGCTGGAGCGTTGCAAAAAAGAGATGCAGAGACTGAATGCATTGCCGGATACGATCAATAAGGAGCAGCTTTTGTTTGGTATCAATCAGGGAGCAATCTATGAAGATATCCGTATTGACCATGCAAAACGCATTGCAGAGATGGATCTGGATGGCTACGCTGTGGGCGGACTTGCTGTCGGTGAGACACATGAGGAAATGTATCATATTCTGGATGAGACTGTTCCACATCTGCCGGTCAATAAACCAACTTACCTGATGGGAGTTGGTACTCCGGCAAATATTTTGGAAGGCGTTGCCCGTGGAGTGGATTTCTTCGATTGTGTATATCCGAGCCGCAACGGACGCCATGGACATGTGTATACCAATCAGGGAAAACTGAATCTGTTTAATCAGAAATTTGAAAAAGATATGCGTCCGATTGAGGAAGGCTGCCAGTGCCCTGCATGTAGAACCTACAGTCGTGCATATATCCGACATCTTCTGAAAGCAAAAGAAATGCTTGGTATGCGCCTTTGCGTCCTGCACAATTTGTATTTCTACAATACGATGATGGAAGAAATCCGTGATGCACTCGATGAAGGAAGATTCCATTCCTACAAAGAGGAAAAATTATACGGCATGCAGCAGGGAGAACATTAAAAAAGTCTAAAATGGGCAAAAAGACTTGCCCTTAGGTTATAATTTGTGTACAATATTCTTTAGTATTTTAATATTAGGAGGAATAATTGATGTACTCAATTTTAGCGAACGCAACAAACGGTGGTGCCGGCGGAATGCTTGGAATGATTCTCTGGCTTGTAATTATCTTTGCATTTATGTATTTTCTGATGATTCGTCCACAGAAAAAGGAACAGAAGAAGAAAGATCTTATGCTTTCTGAAGTAGCAGTTGGAGATACTGTTCTTACAACTGCAGGTTTTTATGGAACAATTATTGATATTGTAGATGATACAGTTATCGTGGAGTTCGGTAACAACAAGAATTGCCGTATTCCAATGCAGAAATCTTCTATCGCTGATGTAGAGAAACCAGAGTCTGCAACTGAATCAAAATAAGTATGTAATATAAGGAGCTGTCGCAGGGCAGCTCCTTTTGTTATGTTTGATTGGAATAGTAAAAACGTACTATTATAATTGAGGGTTATAAATTTTATAAAAAAGTAAAATATTATTTAGGTTGAAAAGAAAGGCACATTGCTATATAGTAATAGATAATAGACTTTTATTACAGAAAAGAGGATGAAACATGGAGTGTCAAATTGGTGTAATTTCCGGTGATGGAATCGGACCGGAGATTGTTACAGAGGCAAAAAAAGTATTAGATCAGATTGGAAATAAATATGGTCATAAATTTCACTATACAGAGATTTTGATGGGTGGCTGTTCTATCGATGCAACAGGAGTGCCGCTTACCGACGAGGCAATTGCAGCAGCAAAAGCCAGCGATGCGGTACTGATGGGATCCATTGGTGGTAATACTTCCACATCCCCATGGTATAAGCTTGCACCGAACCTTCGTCCGGAGGCAGGATTGCTGAAATTGCGTAAGTCCCTGAATCTGTTCGCAAATCTTCGCCCGGCATATTTATATGAAGAGCTGAAAGCAGCGTGTCCGCTTCGTGATGACATTATCGGAAATGGTTTTGATATGATGATCATGCGTGAGCTGACAGGCGGTCTGTATTTCGGAAATCGAAAGACAGAGACTGTTGATGGCGTCGTGACAGCAACCGATACACTTACATATAACGAAAACGAAATTCGAAGAATTGCAAAACGCGGTTTTGATATTGCAATGAAACGCCGCAAGAAAGTTACTTCCGTGGACAAGGCAAATGTACTGGATTCTTCCAGACTATGGAGAAAAATCGTGGAAGAAGTCGCAAAGGATTATTCGGAAGTAGAATATGAGCATATGCTGGTTGATAACTGTGCTATGCAGTTGGTAAAGGATCCAAAGCAGTTTGATGTTATTTTGACAGAAAACATGTTTGGTGATATTTTATCAGATGAGGCATCTATGGTAACAGGATCCATTGGAATGTTATCATCCGCCAGCCTGAACGATACAAAGTTCGGACTTTATGAGCCGAGTGGCGGATCTGCTCCTGATATTGCCGGAAAAGGAATTGCCAATCCGATTGCAACTATTTTGAGCGCAGCAATGATGCTTCGTTATACATTTGACCTGGACAAAGAGGCAGATGCCATTGAAGCAGCTGTTAAAAAGGTATTAAAAGAGGGTTATCGTACCATCGACATTATGCCACAGGCAGGAGAAAGCACTGACGGAATTACACAGGTCGGTACTGCACAGATGGGAGATCTTATTGCACAGTATGTGTAAGCAGGACAGTAAAAGGAGATAAATAAAATGATTAGTGATAACGCAAGAAGCGGAATGCAGCAGGCTCCGGCACGAAGCCTTTTTAATGCATTAGGATTTACCGCAGAAGAATTAAAAAAGCCAATGGTCGGAATCGTAAGCTCATACAATGAGATTGTTCCGGGACATATGAACATTGATAAAATCGTTAACGCTGTAAAGCTTGGAGTTGCAGAGGCCGGCGGTGTACCGGTTGTATTCCCTGCAATCGCAGTATGTGACGGTATTGCAATGGGACACGTTGGAATGAAGTATTCTCTTGTTACAAGAGATCTTATCGCAGATTCCACAGAGTGTATGGCAATCGCGCATCAGTTTGATGCACTTGTTATGGTTCCAAACTGTGACAAGAATGTACCGGGACTTCTGATGGCAGCCGCAAGACTGAACCTCCCTACCGTATTTGTATCCGGTGGTCCGATGCTTGCTGGTCATGTAAAAGGCAAAAAGAGAAGTCTTTCTTCTATGTTTGAGGCTGTTGGTTCTTATGCGGCAGGAACAATGACAGAAGAAGATGTTACAGAATATGAGAATAAAGTATGTCCGACATGCGGATCATGCTCCGGTATGTATACCGCGAATTCTATGAACTGTCTGACAGAGGCTCTTGGTATGGGCCTTCGTGGAAATGGAACAATTCCGGCTGTATATTCTGAGAGAATCAAACTTGCGAAACATGCAGGTATGGCAGTTATGGATATGTTCAACAAAAATATCCGTGCTCGAGATATTATTACAAAAGAATCCATCTTAAATGCACTGACGGTTGATATGGCGCTGGGATGTTCTACAAACTCCATGTTACATCTGCCGGCAATTGCACATGAGATCGGCTTTGATTTTGATATCAGTTTTGCGAACCCGATCAGTGAGAAGACTCCGAACTTATGTCATCTTGCTCCGGCAGGCCCTACCTATATGGAAGACTTAAATGAGGCCGGCGGTGTTTATGCAGTAATGAAAGAACTTGCAGACATCGGATTATTAAATACAGACTGTATGACAGTTACCGGAAAGACAATCGGAGAGAATATTGCAAATGCCGTAAACCTTGATCCGGAAGTTATTCGTCCGGTAGACAATCCATACAGTAAGACAGGTGGACTTGCAGTTCTCAAAGGAAATCTTGCGCCTGACGGATCTGTTGTAAAGCGTTCCGCAGTCGTAGATGAAATGATGGTTCATGAAGGACCTGCCCGTGTCTTTGAATGTGAGGAAGATGCGATTGCTGCAATTAAGGGCGGCAAGATTGTAGAGGGAGACGTTGTAGTTATCCGCTATGAGGGACCAAAGGGCGGACCGGGTATGAGAGAAATGTTAAATCCTACTTCTGCAATCGCAGGAATGGGACTTGGAAGTTCGGTAGCTTTGATTACGGACGGACGTTTCTCCGGTGCATCGAGAGGTGCATCCATCGGACACGTTTCGCCGGAAGCAGCAGTCGGCGGACCAATCGCTCTGGTAGAAGAAGGCGACATCATCAAGATCAACATTCCAGAGATGACACTGAATGTTGATGTATCGGATGAAGAACTGGCAACACGTCGTGCAAAATGGCAGCCAAGAGAGCCAAAAGTTACAACAGGTTACTTAAAGAGATATGCATCCTTAGTTACATCTGGAAACCGTGGAGCTGTACTCGAAATTAAGGATGAGAAGTAGATAGAAATTAGAGGATTATAAAATGCAGTTAACAGGATCACAAGTTATTATCGAGTGTTTAAAGGAACAGGGTGTGGATACCGTATTCGGATATCCGGGCGGAGCGATTTTGAACGTCTATGATGAGTTATACAAGCATCCGGAAATCAAACATGTGTTGACATCTCATGAGCAGGGAGCTTCCCATGCGGCTGACGGATATGCACGCAGCACAGGTAAAGTCGGTGTCTGTATGGCTACAAGCGGACCGGGAGCAACCAACCTCGTCACAGGAATCGCTACTGCATATATGGATTCAATTCCGATCGTAGCAATCACTTGTAATGTTGGTGTTTCCCTGCTTGGAAAAGACAGCTTTCAGGAGATTGATATTGCAGGTATTACAACACCAATCACAAAATACAGTTTTATTGTAAAGGATGTCACAAAGCTTGCAGATACTATCCGCCGGGCATTTTCTATTGCACGTAAGGGACGTCCGGGTCCGGTCCTTGTGGATATCACAAAGGACGTAACCGCAAATAAAGTAGATTATGTAAAGCAGGAGCCTGTATTTACACAGCCGGATTGCTCTGCTTTTACCGAAGAAGACATTGATAAAGCAATCCATATGATTGAAAAGGCAAAAAAGCCATACATATTCGTAGGTGGTGGCGCTATTCTTTCGGGCGCAAGTGAGACGTTAAAAGCATTTGTTGAAAAAGTAGATGCACCAGTATGTGACACACTTATGGGTAAAGGCGCATATGATGGTACATCAGCAAATTATACCGGAATGCTTGGAATGCATGGAACAAAGACATCGAATCTGGGTGTGAGCGAATGTGATCTTCTGATTGCAATCGGTGTACGTTTTTCGGATCGTGTATTTGGTAATCCAAAGAAATTTGCAAAACAGGCAAAGATTTTACAGATCGATATCGATCCGGTTGAAATTAATAAAAATATTATTGTAAACCACAGTATTGTCGGGGATGTAGCAATTGTCCTTAACATACTGAACGAAAAGTTAGGAAAGCAGAGTCATACAGAGTGGCTTTCCCATATTGCAGAATATCAGAAGCAGTATCCATTGACTTTCCCGAAAGAGGGACTGAGTGGTCCGTTTATGATTGCAAAGATTTATGAGATGGCAAAAGATGCAATCATGGTTACAGAAGTCGGACAGCATCAGATGTGGGCTGCACAGTATTTTAAATACAGCAAACCAAGAACGCTGTTGACATCCGGAGGGCTTGGCACGATGGGATATGGACTGGGCGCAGCCATCGGTGCGCAGACTGCAAATCCGGATAAGCAGGTAATCAATATTGCCGGAGACGGATGTTTCCGTATGAATATGAATGAACTTGCGACAGCATCAAGACAAAAGCTTCCTTTGATTGAAGTGATTGTCAATAACCATGTACTCGGAATGGTCCGCCAGTGGCAGACACTTTTCTATAAAGAACATTATTCCGCAACTGTTTTGGATGATGGTGTGGATTATGTAAAGATTGCAGAGGCAATGGGAGCGACCGCCCGTCGTGTTACGACACAGGAAGAGTTTGTTGCAGCATTCAAAGAAGCGCTTGCATGTAAGACTCCGTTCGTCATTGATGCAATCATTGATTCGGATGACAAGGTATGGCCGATGGTCGCACCGGGAGCTCCAATCAGCGAATGTTTTGATGGAAAAGATCTCGAGAATAAAAATGCGTAAGTAACAAATTAATGTAAATATAGGAGGAAGTTAGAAATGAGCAGAGTGTACAATTTCTCAGCAGGACCGGCTGTATTGCCGGAAGAGGTACTCAAAGAGGCAGCAGATGAGATGTTAGATTACAAGGGATGTGGAATGTCCGTTATGGAAATGAGCCACAGATCTAAAGTTTTCGATGACATCATTAAAGATGCAGAGAAAGATTTAAGAGAGTTAATGAACATTCCAGATAATTACAAGGTAATGTTCTTACAGGGAGGAGCATCCCAGCAGTTTGCCGCAGTTCCAATGAACCTGATGAAGAATAAGAAAGCTGGATATATCGTAACAGGCCAGTGGGCAAAGAAAGCTTTCCAGGAAGCAAAGATGTATGGAGAAGCCATTGAGCTTGCATCCTCTGCAGACGAGACATTCTCTTATATTCCGGATTGTTCTGATCTTGATATTCCGGAAGATCTGGATTATGTATACATTTGTGAGAACAACACAATTTACGGAACAAAATACAAAAAGCTTCCAAACACAAAAGGAAAGACTTTAGTAGCAGACGTATCTTCCTGCTTCTTATCTGAGCCGGTTGATGTAGAAAAGTATGGTGTAATCTATGGTGGTGTACAGAAGAACGTAGGACCTGCAGGTGTTGTTATCGTAATTGCACGTGAGGATCTGATTACAGATGATGTACTTCCGGGTACACCAACCATGTTAAAGTGGAAGACACAGGCAGACAATGACAGTCTTTATAATACACCTCCATGCTACGGCATCTATATCTGTGGTAAGGTATTTAAGTGGATCAAGAAGATGGGCGGCTTAGAGGAAATGAAGAAGCGCAACATTGAAAAGGCAGAAATCCTTTACAATTACTTAGATGAGAGCAAGATGTTCAAGGGAACTGTCCGCAAAGAAGATCGTTCTCTGATGAACGTTCCATTTGTAACAGGAGACAAGGATCTGGATGCAAAATTCGTTAAAGAGGCAACAGAAGCTGGATTCGTTAACTTAAAGGGACATCGTACAGTTGGTGGTATGAGAGCTTCTATCTACAATGCTATGCCTAAGGAAGGTGTAGAGAAGCTAGTTGAGTTCATGAAGAAGTTTGAGAAGGAGAATGCTTAAAATGTATAATTATACTTGTTTAAATCCAATCGCCGGTGTTGGCTTGGATTTGTTTTCAGAAGATTATAAGAAGGTAGATGAGCTGGCAGGAGCTGATGCTGCATTAGTTAGAAGTGCGGCTATGCATGATATGGATCTGCCGGATTCTTTACTGGCTGTTGCCCGCGCTGGCGCAGGTGTAAACAATATTCCACTTGATAAATGTGCAGACAAAGGTATTGTTGTATTCAACACACCAGGTGCAAATGCAAACGGTGTTAAAGAACTGGTTTTTGCTGGAATGCTTTATGCATCCCGTGACATCGTAGGTGGCATCGACTGGTGTCTTGCAAACCAGAATGATGAGAACATTGCAAAGACTGCAGAAAAGCAGAAAAAGAATTTTGCAGGAACTGAGATTTCCGGAAAGAAACTTGGTGTCATTGGTCTTGGAGCAATCGGTGTACTCGTTGCAAATGCAGCAACACATCTTGGAATGGAAGTATATGGATATGATCCATATATCTCTGTAAATGCAGCATGGAACTTATCAAGAAGCGTTAAGCATATCAGCAACGTAGAAGATATTTACAAAGAGTGTGATTTTATCACAATTCATGTACCACTTCTTGATTCTACAAAGAAGATGATCGATGCAAAGGCGATTGCAATGATGAAGCCAACCGCTATCGTATTGAATTTCGCAAGAGACCTTCTGGTAGACGAAGAGGCTATGGTAGATGCACTTGCAGCAGGAAAGATTAAGAAATATGTTTCTGATTTCCCAAATACAACAACGGTTGGTGCAAAGGGATGTATCGTTACACCACACCTTGGAGCTTCTACAGCAGAGTCTGAGGACAATTGTGCAATCATGGCTGTTCGTGAAATTCGTGATTACATGGAGAATGGTAATATTACACATTCTGTGAACTTCCCGGATTGTAATATGGCTGCATGCACAACTGCCGGACGTATCGGTATCCTTCACAAGAATGTAAAGGGAATGATCGCACAGTATACAACCATTCTCGGTGAGGCAGATATCAACGTGGCAGATATGACAAACAAAGCAAAAGGTGATTATGCATACGCACTGATCGACGTTGATTCTCCAGTTACTGATGAAGTAGTTGAAAAATTAAAAGTAATCGATGATGTATTACGTGTACGTGTAATCAAGTAATAATGGAGAAAATATATGGCTAAGATAAAACCATTTATATGTGTAAGACCTGCAGTGGACAAAGTGGCAGAAATCGCTGCGCTTCCATACGATGTATACAATCGTGCGGAGGCAAAAGCGGTTGTAGAGAAAAATCCACAATCATTTCTGGCAATTGACCGTGCAGAGACACAGTTTCCGGATGATGTAGATACTTATGATGCAAGAGTTTATCAGAAAGCACATGATATGTTATGTGACTGGATTGCGAAAGGCGCGTTTATTCGTGATGAGCAGAGAGCATACTATGTTTATGAGCTTACCATGGATGGAAGAGTACAGACTGGAATTACAGCCTGTGCTTCCATCGATGATTATGCCAACAATGTCATCAAGAAACATGAAAATACCCGTGCGGACAAAGAGCAGGATCGCATCAATCATGTAGATACCTGCAGCGCACAGACTGGTCCAATCTTTCTTGCATATCGTTCCAATGATGTCATTCGGGAAATTGTAAAGAAGACAAAAGAAGGTTTGGCATTATATGATTTTACGGCAGAGGACGGTATTCGTCACCGCGTGTTTAAAATAAGTGATCCAGCAGATGTTGCAGCAATTGAGAAAGCATTTGATGGTATTCAGGAGATTTATATTGCTGATGGTCATCATCGTGCGGCTTCCGCTGTAAAAGTTGGATTCAAGCGTCGCGAGGAGCATCCGGATTATGATGGAACGGAAGAGTTTAACTATTTTCTTTCCGTATTATTCCCGGATGAGGAACTGATGATCATGGATTATAACCGTGTGGTCAAAGACTTAAACGAAATGAGTGAGGAGCAGTTCCTTGCAAAGATGAATGACCTTTTCGTTGTTTCACAGATTGGTGGAACGATTGGCGATGATTTTTCGGAGAGTGCGGTTCGTCCGGATAAGAAGGGTGACTTTGCAATGTTCATCGGTGATAAGTGGTATCGTTGCAGCATGAAACCTTCCGATATTCCGAATGATCCGGTGGAAGGACTTGATGTGTCTGTATTGCAGAACCTGCTTTTAGCACCGGTGCTTGGAATCGGCGATCCAAAGACAGATAAACGTATTGATTTCGTTGGAGGAATCCGCGGTCTTACAGAGCTTGAGAAACGTTGCCATACCGATTGCAAGGTTGCATTTGCAATGTATCCGACTTCCATTCAGGAGCTTTTTGCTGTGGCTGATGCAGACAGACTGATGCCACCGAAGTCAACCTGGTTTGAGCCGAAGCTTCGTAGTGGTTTGTTTATTCACGAAATTGAAAAATAAAATAGCAATTAGGGTGTAGGGAAATCCTATGCCCTTTTTCTTACTTTAATAATATAACGGAGGAACTATGCAGACACAATTTGATACAGAAGCACAATTGATTCAGGAGGTATCGAACAATCCGGGCGTGATCCGGACATATTTAGAAGGAATGGTGCCTTCGCTTCTCAGTTTTCTTGTACAACTGATTGTTGCAATCCTTGTACTTTTGATTGGAAGCAGAATCATTAAATTTTTGCTTAAATTGCTACGGAAGTCACTGGATCGAAGCAGAGTGGAGACAGGAGTTGTTACCTTTTTATGTTCACTTGTGAAATACTCACTTTATTTTATGCTGGCCATGATTATTCTGGCACAGTTTGGCGTGACAACAAGCTCGGTGGTAGCGGTGCTTGGATCGGCAGGACTGACACTTGGACTTGCTTTGCAGGGAAGTCTGTCAAATTTCGCAGGCGGCGTGCTGATTCTTTTGCTAAAGCCGTTTGTTGTAGGCGATTATATTGTCGATGGAGCGACCGGACAGGAAGGAACAGTATCGGCGATTACGATTTTTTATACGAAATTGTTGACAATAGACAACCGTATAATCATGATTCCAAACGGAACATTGTCAAATTCAAGTATTACGAATGCCAGCCATATGGAAAAACGTAGAATTGATCTGCTGATCGGGGTTTCCTATGAGGCAAATCTTGCAGAGGTAAAACAGGTGCTGGCAGAAGTTGTAAAAAAACAGGAAAAAGTGTTGCCGGATGAGCAGGTTGATATATATGTATCGGAATTGGCTGATTCTTCGGTACAGATGGGCGTTCGTGTATGGGTGAAAAATGAAGATTACTGGCCGACCCGTTGGAAGATGACGGAAGAAATCAAAAATGCACTGGATGAAAGCAAAATTTCGATTCCGTTTCCGCAGATGGATGTTACGATCAAAAACCAGTAGGATAATGCCCGTGTAGCTGGTTGACACAATACTTTCGATGTGCTAATCTTGTAACTGTGAGCGTGTATGTTCGCATACACAAAGAAAGTTAAGAGGTACAGGAGGAAGTTAGTTATGCAGCAGGGAACAGTTAAGTGGTTTAATGCGAAAAAGGGTTATGGTTTTATCTCAGATGAGGCGGGAAATGATGTATTTGTTCATTTTTCAGCATTGAATATGGACGGATTCAAAGAGTTAAAAGACGGCGAGAAGGTTGAATTTGAAGTGACAGATGGTGCTAAGGGACCACAGGCTGCAAATGTAACACGTCTTGCTTAGAATTTTATAGATTCCATATAATAACTCAAAGACTATCACAATATCGTGATAGTCTTTTTATCTCATAGAAAAATGTCATAAATAGATGTTCGTTTTTTAGGGATAACAGAAAATATAAAAAGGTTAGAGGTACAAATTCTATGGCAAAATTAAATCTGGCTGCTTATGAAATTGTGGAGGAACGTCCAATTGAAGATATTGCATCCTATGGATATATTCTCCGTCATAAGAAAAGTGGAGCCCGGGTATGTGTGATCGCAAACGATGATGACAATAAGGTGTTCTCGATTGGATTTCGCACACCGCCGGAGGACGAGACGGGTGTTCCACATATTATTGAACACACGACGTTATGCGGTTCTGATAAATTCCCGGTAAAAGATCCGTTTATGGAACTGGCAAAGGGATCATTGAACACATTCCTGAACGCAATGACATATCCGGAAAAGACATTATATCCGATTGCAAGTTACAATGATCAGGATTTCAAGAATCTGATGGATGTATATTTGGATGCGGTTTTTCATCCGAATATTACAAAGTATCAGGAAATTTTTATGCAGGAAGGCTGGCATTATGAGCTGGAGTCAGAGGATGCACCGCTGATCATCAACGGAGTCGTGTACAATGAGATGAAGGGCGCATATTCTTCGCCGGATGAGGTGTTAGAGACTGCAATCGAAGCTGCGCTCTTTCCGGACAATACGTACAGTAAGAATTCCGGGGGAAATCCAGATCATATTCCGGAACTGACATACGAGGCTTATCTGGAGTTTTATCATAAATATTATCATCCATGTAACTCTTATATTTATCTTTATGGAGACATGGATGTGGAGGAACGATTAGACTGGATGGACCGCAACTATTTAAGCCAGTTTGGTCCGGCAGAGATTGATTCTTCAATTGAAAAGCAAAAGCCATTTGATGAAATTCGATATGTAGAAACCGAATATCCGATCACCGATGATGATCCGGAAGAAGACAACACCTATCTGTCTTATAACAAAGTGATGGCAGATGTGTTGGATCGTGAATTGTATCAGGCATTTTCGGTGTTGGATTATGTGCTTGTCAGTGCACCGGGGGCACCGGTAAGACAGGCTCTGATCGACGCGGGAATCGGACAGGATGTGTATGGTTCCTTTGAGGATGGCATGTTGCAGCCATTTTTTTCCATTGTTGCAAAGAATGCAAACAAAGAGGATCAGGAGCGTTTTGTATCCATCATTGAGGAAACACTTCAGAAACTGGTAAAAGAAGGTTTGAATCAGGATGCTTTGTTAGCAGGAATCAACAGTACAGAATTTCGTTTCCGCGAAGCAGATTACGGGCAGTTTCCGAAGGGACTTTTGTATGGTCTGCAGTGCATGGAAAGCTGGCTTTTTGACGACACAAAACCATTCATTCATCTGGAATGTTTAGATACATTACAGTTTTTGCGGGAGCAGATGAATACCGGATATTTTGAAAATCTGATCCAGAAATATCTGCTTGATAATACACATGGTGCAGTGGTTGCCGTTGTGCCGAAAAAGGGCTTAAATAAGGTACGTGAAGAGGCATTGGCAGAAAAGCTTGCGGCATATAAAGCAACCTTATCGCCGCAAGAAATCAAAAAACTCGTTGAGCAGACGCATCATCTTCACAAGTACCAGGAGGAGCCGTCTGCGGATGAGGATCTTCGCAAGATACCTATGCTTGGGCGCAAAGATATGCGAAAGGAAGCGATGCCGTTTCACAATGAAGAAATGCAGGCAGGAAATATCCCTGTTGTTATGCATGAGATTGCAACCAATGGTATCGATTACATCACAATGATGTTTGAGTGTGGAGATATTCCACAGGAAGACATTCCGTATCTTGGCCTTTTGAGGTCCGTATTGGGATATGTCAATACTTCAAATTATGAGTATGCCGATCTGGCAAATGCTATCAATATTTACACAGGTGGAATTTCCAGTGGAATCAGTGTATATCCGGATTTGCAGAAGACGGGCAGTGTTTGTGTGAAATATGAAGTGCGGATCAAAGTACTGGAGAATAACTTAAAGGATGCTATGGCATTAGTGGATGAGATTCTTACAACGTCGGATCTGGAAGATACCAAGCGGCTTGGAGAAATCATCGCACAGGTGAAGTCAAGACTGCAGGTAAATCTTAGCAGCAGTGGAAATGTGGTTGCGGCAATGCGTGCCCTGTCTTATCAGTCGCGCTATGCTTTTTATCAGGATGCCACACTTGGCATTGCATATTATAAGCTGATCCAGAAACTGGATGAGCAGATGAAGACAGATCCAGAACAAATTGTGGATAAACTGAGAGCACTGGTTGCAAAAGTGTTTGTACAAAACAGACTTCTGGTCAGTTTTACCGGAAAGAAAGCTGCATACGAAAAAGCACAGCCGCTTTTGGTACAATATTTTGAAAAATTGCCAGAGGGAACGAATGCAGGAGATATGGCAACCATTCAGCTTTCAAAGAAAAACGAAGGATTTATGGATGCATCTCAGATTCAGTATGTAGCCCGCGGTGGCAATTTCAAAAATCATGGATATACGTACAATGGTACATTAAAGATTTTAAAGATGATCCTCAGTTATGAATATTTGTGGATTAATATTCGAGTAAAGGGTGGCGCTTATGGATGTATGAGTTCCTTCCTGCGTACCGGAGAGAGCTATTTTGTATCATACCGTGATCCGAACCTTGGTAAGACAAATGAAATCTATGAAAAGATTCCTGAGTTTGTCAAGAATTTTGATCCGGATGAGCGCGATATGACAAAATACATCATTGGCACATTTGGAAGTCTTGATACACCAATGAATCCGGAAGCAAAGGGAAGCCGTTCAATGTCTGCATATCTTCAACATATAGCATACGAGGATATTCAAAAAGAAAGAGATGACATTTTAAATGCTACACCGGAAGATATTCGAAAGCTTGCAGATGTGATCGCAGCAATCCTAGAGGATGACTGCTTCTGTGTTGTTGGAAATGAAAATGCCATCCGTGCAGAAAGCGGGCTTTTTATGAGCATTCAGAATTTATAGTTCAGTAAAGAGGAGAACAAATGACAGAAAATTTTAAATCAGGATTTGTTACTATAATTGGAAGACCGAATGTTGGAAAGTCGACATTGATGAACCGCATGATCGGACAGAAAATCGCCATTACATCAAACAAACCGCAGACGACAAGAAATCGTATCCAGACGGTTTATACAGATATGGACAGAGGACAGATTATTTTTCTTGATACACCGGGTATCCATAAAGCAAAGAACAAATTAGGGGAGTATATGGTCAATGTGGCAGAAAAGACTCTCAATGAAGTAGATGTCGTTTTATGGCTGGTGGAGCCGAGCAATTTTATCGGTGCAGGCGAACAGCATATTGCTGAACAGTTGAAAAAAGTGAAAACACCGGTTATTTTGATCATTAACAAAATGGATATGGTTGAAAAAGATAAAGTGCTCGAATTTATTGACACTTATCGCAAGATTTATGATTTCGCAGAAATCATTCCGACATCCGCACTGCGCGGACAGAACATTGATGATGTGATTGACTCTATTTTCAAGTATCTTCCGTATGGACCACAGTTTTATGATGAGGATACGATCACCGATCAGCCCGAACGTGCAATCTGCGCAGAAATTATTCGTGAAAAAGCGCTTCATGCGTTGAATGACGAAGTGCCGCATGGAATTGCGGTTGCAATCGATCAGATGAAAACACGAAAAGGCGGGATCGTCGATATTGATGCTACTATTGTGTGTGAGCGTGATTCACACAAAGGCATCATCATTGGCAAGCAGGGCTCCATGCTCAAAAAAATTGGTACCAATGCCCGCTATGAGATGGAACGTCTTCTTGATACAAAAGTCAATCTGAAACTTTGGGTAAAAGTAAAGAAGGATTGGCGTGACAGTGATTTCCTGATTAAGAATTTCGGTTATCGCGAGGAAGAATAGAGAATAAATTTACCAATATTTTTCGGGGATAGTTTTGTGGACATTGCAGATTCTAATTTTGTAGATTGTGGATAGTACCATCGGAATGAAGGAGGAAGCTGCAATGGAGAAAACCTGGGAAATATTTTGGACATCAGGAAAAGTTACCGATTATCTGGGATACCGCAATGCGGTGGAAGCAGATGATCAGACAAGGCAAAGGGTACAGGACAACAATGGGACAGTCTGTGACGGTGATGGGCATGGTTTTGACAGCCATGCCTATCAGTGAATATGACAAAAGAATAACGATATTGACCAAAGAACGTGGAAAAATCACAGCTTTTGCAAGAGGTGCACGTAGACCGGGGAGTCAGCTGCTCGCGGCCACGAGCCCTTTTGCATTCGGTGAATTTGAAGTATTTGAGGGGCGTAGCTCCTATAATCTGACCAGAGCAAACATCCAGAATTATTTCCGGGATCTGGTAACGGATCTGGATGCAGCATCGCTTGGTTTTTATTTTATGGAATTTGCAGAATATTTCTGTCAGGAAAATAATGATGAGCGAATGATGCTTAAACTTTTGTATCAATCTCTTAGGGCGTTGGAAAGCCCACATATTCCAAAAGAACTTGTTAAAGTTGTTTTTGAGTTGAAAGCAATCACAATCAACGGAGAGGGACCAGAAGTGTTTTCTTGTATGAAATGCCATGATAAGGAAAACCTGCAGTTCTTTTCGGTGCAAAGGGGAGGAATGTTCTGCAATAAATGTGTTGACGGAGTTCCGGCGATGCATGTGCTTGACTCTACACGTTATACAATGCAATATGTGATTTCGACACCGGTGGAAAAACTGTATTCCTTTACTGTCTCACAGGAAGTACTTGAGGAACTAAAGACGATTATGCAGGCATATATGGCACATTATGTCCACCATGAGTTTAAGTCCTTACATATTTTTGGTTGAAATAAAAAATCGGAAAGTGTATAATATCATGGATTGTAAATTTGAGGAGGATAAGTGTGAAATGAAGAAATTTGCAGCGATTGCAATGATGCTTATCATGTGCGTGGGATTGCTTGCCGGGTGCGGCAGTTCTTATGCGGCAGATGAAAGCACTGTTTTTGTACTTAAGAATGGACAAATCGTTTCTACAGATGTTGAAGACTTTAGCGAAGATACATATGATGTGGATGGATTGAAGACTTATGTCAAGGATGCTGTAGATACTTATAATAAGAAGAATGGAAAGGATACCGTCTCTTTTAAAAAGTTGTCGACAAAAGACAATAAAGCAACGCTTACTTTAGAGTATGATTCGGCTACGGATTATCAGAAGTTTAACGATATTACTCTTTTTACAGGAAGTGTGGCAGAGGCGCTGGCAGCAGGATATTCTTTTGATACAGATTTTGCATCAGTATCAGATAAAGAAATTAAGGCATGCGATAAAAACGAGTTTTTAAATGATGCGAGCTATAAAGTTGTCGTGATTCAGGCAAACACAAATGTAAGCGTAAAAGGCACGATTGCATACGTGTCAGTGCAGAATACCAATTATATTGACAGTAAAACAATTGCAATTCGTGAAGGTACTTCGATTTTTAATAACGGGAAAGAGAATAACACAGAAGCAACTGAAACACAGGAGGGCACGGAGACTGTAGCAGAGACGGAGAATACCGAACAGGCGGTATCAGAAGACAATCTGCTGAATGCAACAACGGAAGAGACAGAAAAAGTTTTCGATTTCAGTGAAGATACAGCTGAAAATAAGACGGACAGTGAGTTCAGTCAGGTATACACTTATATTATTTATAAATAAGCTAATGTAACAAATACAAAATATAAAATTATAGAAATGTGAGGGCTACATAATGGAAAAGACAATGGACAAAATCGTACAGGTCGCTAAAGCAAGAGGATTTGTTTATCCGGGATCTGAGATCTACGGTGGTCTGGCAAACACATGGGATTATGGAAATCTTGGTGTGGAACTGAAGAACAATGTAAAACGTGCATGGTGGCAGAAATTTATTCAGGAGAATCCATACAATGTTGGTGTGGATTGCGCAATCCTGATGAATCCACAGACATGGGTAGCATCCGGACATCTGGGCGGATTTTCCGATCCGCTGATGGATTGTAAAGAGTGTCATGAGCGTTTCCGTGCAGATAAATTAATTGAGGATTTTGCACAGGAAAACAATATGGAACTGGATGGTTCCGTAGATGGATGGACAAATGAGCAGATGGTTGACTTTATTGAGAGCAATAATGTTCCATGTCCTACATGTGGAAAACATAATTTTACCGACATTCGTCAGTTCAACCTGATGTTTAAGACCTTTCAGGGTGTTACGGAAGATGCAAAGAATACTGTATATCTTCGTCCGGAGACCGCACAGGGTATTTTCGTAAACTTCAAGAATGTACAGAGAACATCCAGAAAGAAGATTCCATTCGGAATCGGACAGATTGGTAAATCGTTTCGTAACGAGATCACTCCTGGTAACTTTACATTCCGTACAAGAGAGTTTGAGCAGATGGAGTTAGAGTTCTTCTGTGAACCGGGTACAGATATGGAGTGGTTCCAGTATTGGAGAGCATTCTGTCGTGACTGGTTACTTTCTCTTGGAATCAAGGAAGATGAGATGAGACTTCGTGATCATTCACCGGAAGAACTTTGCTTCTACTCAAAGGGAACAACCGATATTGAGTTCTTATTCCCGTTTGGATGGGGAGAACTCTGGGGTATTGCAGACCGTACTGATTATGACCTGACACAGCATCAGAATGTATCTGGACAGGATATGACATATTTTGATGATGCCAAGGGCGAGAAATATGTACCATATGTTATTGAGCCATCACTTGGTGCGGATCGTGTTGTACTTGCATTTTTATGTGCTGCATACGATGAGGAAAATATCGGAACAGAGGAAAAACCGGATGTAAGAACCGTATTCCATTTCCATCCGGCACTTGCACCAGTCAAGATCGGTGTGCTTCCATTATCCAAGAAGTTAAACGAGGGTGCTGAAAAGGTATACACACAGCTTGCAAAGAAATACAATTGTGAGTTTGATGACAGAGGAACCATCGGAAAGCGTTATCGTCGTCAGGATGAAATCGGTACCCCATTCTGTGTTACATACGATTTCGATTCTGAAGAGGATGGTGCAGTTACTGTACGTGATCGTGACACTATGCAGCAGGAGAGAATTAAAATTGACGAGCTGGATGCATATTTTGCGAAAAAGTTTGAGTTCTAAACCGACAAAATACTTGCGAAATGCAAATTCTGTGTTACAATAAATATGTGCGCAATAAAATAGCGTAAACAGATAGAATACGAAAGGCATTCAGGTGTTTTTCGTTCTAAACAATAAAAGATATATAGGAGGAATTGTCAAATGGCAAACAAGTGGGTATATACCTTCAAAGAGGGTAACATGACCATGCGTAATCTTCTCGGTGGAAAAGGTGCAAACCTTGCAGAGATGACTGAAATCGGTCTTCCAGTACCACAGGGATTCACAATCACTACAGAGGCTTGTACACAGTACTATGAGGATGGCCGTAAGATCAATGATGAGATTATGGCACAGACTATGGAAGGTGTTAAGTGGATGGAAGAGGTTAACGGAAAGAAATTCGGAGACCTTAAGAATCCTCTTCTTGTATCCGTTCGTTCAGGAGCTAGAGCTTCTATGCCTGGTATGATGGATACAATCTTAAACCTTGGTTTGAATGATGATGTAGTAGCAGCTATGATCGCTGGTAACCCAGATCCAGCATTCGAGCGTTTCGTATATGATTCATACAGACGTTTCATCCAGATGTTCTCAGACGTTGTTATGGAAGTTGGTAAGAAATACTTCGAGCAGCTCATCGACAAGATGAAAGCGGACAGAGGAGTTAAGTTTGACGTTGATCTTACAGCAGCAGACTTAAAGGAATTAGCAGAGCAGTTCAAGGCTGAGTACAAGAATCAGTTAGGAACAGACTTCCCTTCAGATCCTGTAGAGCAGTTAAAGCTTGCTATCGAGGCTGTATTCCGTTCATGGGACAACCCACGTGCAAACGTATACCGTCGTGACAATGATATCCCTTATTCCTGGGGAACTGCAGTTAACGTAATGCCAATGGTATTCGGTAACTTAAACAACGAGTCTGGTACAGGTGTTGCCTTCACTCGTGATCCTGCAACTGGTGAGAACAAGCTTATGGGTGAGTTCCTTATCAATGCACAGGGTGAGGACGTAGTAGCTGGTGTTCGTACTCCAATGCCAATCGCTCAGATGGAGCAGGAGTTCCCAGAGGCATACGCTGAGTTCCTTAAGGTTTGTGAGACTCTTGAGAATCACTATCATGATATGCAGGATATGGAGTTTACTGTTGAGAACAAGAAGTTATACATGCTTCAGTGTCGTAACGGTAAGAGAACAGCTCCAGCTGCATTAAAGATTGCATGTGATTTAGTAGACGAGGGACATAAGACTCCTGAAGAGGCAGTTGCTATGATCGATCCTCGTAACCTTGATACATTATTACATCCGCAGTTCGATGCTGCTGCACTTAAGGCTGCAACTCCACTTGGAAAGGGTCTTGGAGCTTCTCCAGGAGCTGCTTGTGGTAAGGTTGTATTTACAGCTGATGATGCTGAGGCATGGGCTGAAAGAGGAGAGAAGGTAGTTCTTGTACGTCTTGAGACATCTCCAGAAGATATCACAGGTATGAAGGCTGCTCAGGGTATCCTTACAGTACGTGGTGGTATGACATCTCACGCAGCCGTAGTTGCCCGTGGTATGGGTACATGCTGTGTATCTGGATGTGGTGACATCAACATGGATGAGGAGAACAAGAAGTTCACACTCGCTGGTCAGACATTTACAGAGGGATCTGAGATCTCTATCGATGGTACAACAGGTAATATCTACGCTGGACTTATCCCAACAGTTGATGCTTCCATCGCCGGTGAGTTCGGACGTGTTATGGCTTGGGCTGATGAGTTCAGAACTCTTAAGGTTCGTACAAATGCTGATACCCCGGCTGATGCTAAGAAGGCTCGTGAGCTCGGTGCAGAAGGTATCGGACTTTGCCGTACAGAGCATATGTTCTTCGATCCGGAGAGAATCGCTGCTTTCCGTGAGATGATCTGTTCTGATACAGAGGAAGAGAGAGAAGTTGCTCTTGACAAGATTCTTCCATATCAGCAGTCTGACTTCAAGGCTCTCTATGAGGCTCTTGAGGGATGCCCTGTAACTATCCGTTTCCTGGATCCACCTCTTCATGAGTTCGTTCCTACAGAGGAAGCTGATATCGAGAAGCTTGCTAAGGCTAAGAATAAATCAGTAGAAGAGATCAAGGCTATCTGTGCATCACTTCATGAGTTCAATCCAATGATGGGACACAGAGGATGCCGTCTTGCTGTTACTTATCCTTCAATTGCTAAGATGCAGACAAAGGCTGTTATCCGTGCAGCGATTGAAGTACAGAAGGAGCATGCAGATTGGACAGTTAAGCCAGAGATCATGATTCCACTTGTATGTGAAGTTAAGGAGCTTAAGTATGTTAAGAATATCGTAGTAGAGACCGCTGATGCTGAGATCGCTGCTGCCGGTGTAAACCTTAAGTACGAGGTTGGTACAATGATCGAGATCCCTCGTGCAGCTCTTACAGCTGATGAGATCGCTACAGAGGCTGATTTCTTCTGCTTCGGTACAAACGATTTAACACAGATGACATTCGGATTCTCTCGTGACGATGCTGGTAAGTTCTTAAATGCTTACTATGACAATAAGATTTTTGAGAATGATCCATTCGCTAAGCTTGATCAGACAGGTGTTGGTAAGTTAATGGAGACAGCTATTAAGCTTGGTAAGCCAGTTAACCCTAACCTTCATGTTGGTATCTGTGGTGAGCACGGTGGAGATCCTTCATCTGTTGAGTTCTGCCACAAGATTGGTCTGGATTACGTTTCATGTTCTCCATTCCGTGTACCGATCGCTCGTCTTGCAGCAGCACAGGCAGCAATCGCTGAGAAGGCAGCTAAATAATTTATTGTAAGTAGTTTGTTGTGAGTATATCACAATAGAATAAAGCAATTTAACATTGGTCAGGTCTTGGCTCAATGTTGTATATCAGCCCCATCATATGATGGGGCTGATGTTTTCTATAATCAAATCATAGAGCGTAAAAGAACTCTGATGGATTTATCTTAGTAATGTCTGTTTCGGACAAAATTTCAGATGTGAAATAAAAATTGAATGATTGTATGAAATGAGTAATGATATTGCAGGTCTTTGGTGCCTGGGAAATAGAAACTTTAGAAGGGGACTCAAAAGAATTGTTGTGGAGGTACTAGTATAGCGTTTTTAAATTAACTAAACCATATTACTTGCCTATTTTCCCGATAGCACATGCCAAAAATCCTCAGCGTAGCCCGCTACGCCTACGTTTTTTGACATGCACTTTCTGAAAAATATTCTGCGTAAATGGTTCAGTTATTTAGAAAACGCTATACTAGTTTGAATTGCTGTGGGGGTACCAGTTTTTGGATGATTTTGGAAAGACGACATGGGAGAAGTGGTACTAAAAGTGCATAAAGAGCTTATTAGATACTATTTAAAGCAGAAAATTCAAGTGAAAGTAAAGGGAAAGTAGTACTAGAAGAAAGAGTAAAAGCAATTAGGTACTACTTTTTATCAAAAATTATAGTAAAGTAAAGAAAAATGTAGTACTAAACGAACGAATGAGGGTGGTTATGTACTATTTTGAAAGAAAAATGGACGAAAGAGAAGTGAAAAGTAGTACTAAAAACGTTGGTGTTGGATTTAGTGTACTACTTTTGGGGGGCGTGGGATACGAAAATCAAAATAAGTAGTACTAAAAAGATTATGAGGAGGTTTTAGTACTACTTTACGAGAAAGAAGGAAAGGACGATTATTGGGGATGCAATTATTTCAGAAACAAGTAAGAAAACAAATAAAAGAAACAAGGGATTTGTTGGATAGGATTCAGCGGTTTCAGAAGACGGTACCAAAAGGTTCTTTGATAATTACACATAAGCAAAAAAAGATTTATTATAAGTGGCAGTATCATGACGAGAACTTAAAATATATAAGAAAGTATCTTTCAAAAAAGGAGGAGAAACAGATTCAGTTGTTGGCGCAAAAAGGTTATTATGAAAAAGTAGAGCCTATTTTACAGAAGAATTTGAAGTTACTTGAAAATTTTGAGAAAGCATATTGTTATGATAAGGAAATGCAGATATACGAATCAATGACAGAAGACAGACAGTCGTTGGTTATACCATTGGAAGAGAATTGTATCAGGCGGATTCAGGCATGGAAACAGGAAACATATGAACCATGCAATAAATACCCGGAGGCATTGCGATATGAAACAAATGCAGGAGAGTATGTACGTTCCAAGTCAGAGGTAATTATAGCAAATCTTTTGCATATGGAAGCAGATCAGCTTCTTTACAAATATGAGCGGCCACTTATATTAAAATATAATGGACGCGACATTCTTATTTATCCAGACTTTACAATTATAAATACGCAAACCGGAAAACTTACTTATTGGGAGCACGCGGGACTTATGAGCAACCCAGAGTATGTTTCTGATTTTGTTTGGAAGAACAATTTGTATTATGAGAATCATTTGTTGCCGGGGACAGATGTTTTATTCACTTTTGAAACAGAAGATCATCCGCTGGAAATTCGTATGATTAAAAATATGATTTTGAATTTGCTGACGTAAAAGAGTAAATTCATGCATCTGTAAAATTGATACATTGTGCATAAAAAGACACCTTGTTTTGTTGCCTGAAATTTTTGTATAATATGATCAATGGAAAGTTCATAGCACGAATTCAGAAGTATCATTATAGCAGTGCCTCTATAATTGATTTGAGTAACAGATAGCAGAGATAGTGTCAAGTTTTCTATGAAAACTTGATATGTTGCATCATGTAAAACTGCAAGATCATATGGGTGCAAACAGGTTGATAAGTTTGAGGATGGTCTTGTTTTTTTGAAAAGTATAGAACGTGGGTGGAGCAGATCTGCTGAACGCCTGCATAGAAGACAGCACAGGTAAAGGAAAAAAAGGATTATTTATCATCCAAAAAAAGAACTGAAAGCAAAAGGTTTTTATAAAGAATCTTGTCATGGCAGCGCCAATGCATGATGCGGGAAAGATTGTGATACCGGATGCAATTTTACAAAAACCGGGAAGACTGACTGCCGAAGAATTTGAGATTATGAAGATACACGCAGGGAAGGGTGGACAAATCGTAAAAGAGACGTTTACCAATCTGGGCGATGAGGAGTATGAAAAAATAGTATACGAAGTTGCCCGACATCATCATGAAAAATAGAACGGAAAGGGATATCCGGATGGTCTATCAAGAAAACAAATTCCATTGTGTGCTAGAATTATGGCAGTAGCGGATGTGTTTGATGCGGTAATGTGATTCATAATAATAACAGGAGAGAACATGTATAATTTATAGTAAATTAGTTTTGAATTTGTTATAATAATCATATTGACAAACAGGAGGAAAAACAATGAGCAGAGTTGATTTTGGTGCAAAACCATTTGTGTACCCGATGCCGGTACTGATTATAGGAACGTACGATGAGAATGGAGTTCCGGATGCGATGAACGCAGCATGGGGCTGTATTACAGATATGAATGAGATTTCTATCAGCATGTCCAATCACAAGACAACAGAAAATCTGAAAAAGACGGGTGCGTTTACGGTAAGCTTTGCAACCGAAGATACTGTGGTTGCTTGTGATTATGTAGGGGTGGAGTCTGCAAATAAAGTGCCGGATAAGTTTGCAAGAGCAGGTTTTCACGCAATCAAAAGTGAAAACGTGAATGCGCCGTTGATCGAAGAATTACCGATGGCACTAGAGTGTAAAGTGAAGAGTTTTACGGATGGAATTCTCATCGGTGAGATCATGAATGTGAATGCAGATGAGAGCATTCTGACAGATGGAAAGATTGATCCGGCAAAACTTAAGCCGATTACCTATGATCCGGTAAATAACAAGTATATTGCGCTTGGAGCAATTGTTGGAAATGCATTTAGTGATGGATTAAAACTGAAAAAGTAAGGGGCTGATATTCAACGCAACGTAAAGAGGAGATAAAAATATGGAAAGTTATGCAGTTAGCAAAAAGAGGCAAAGCGTACTCTACATATTGATGCTATTGATTTTTGTGGGATTTTTTGCTGCGGAAATTGCTTACCCGAGTGAGCGCAGCGAGAGCATGAAACTCCAAAACATCACATATCAGGGAAAATTCATCTGGCACAAATCGGATGGAACACAGGAAGTAATCAAGGTGCCTGGTGTGTATGATGTAGCTGTAAACGAAACGATGGTGCTTACGACGCGGCTGCCGGAAAATTACAATGAGAATACACTGGCCATACGTTCGTCTTTACAGGATGTAAGTTTTTATATAGATGGTAAGTTACGCACAAAATATGATACGACGGATACAAGACCGTTTGGAAAGAATTCTGCCAGTCGATATATTTTTTGTCTAACTTCGGAAAAAGATGCAGGAAAAGAAGTTCGGCTGGAACTGACCACACATACTTCAAATTATGCGGGTGTGGTAAACACAATCTATTGTGGTGAAAGAGGCGACATCTGGGCGCAGATTTTTGATGAATACGGCATGGAAACAGTGATGGCCTTATTCATCTTGTTTGCAGGTGTAATTACAGTTCTTTTCAGCATTGCGCTTGGAATTGTGTATTATACGAAGTTCGACATGGAGTACTTGGGCTGGTGTATGATTGTTGGAGCCGTATGGATGATTGGAGAGTCAAAGCTGCGCCAGTTATGGGTACCGAATACATCGGTTCTTTCCGCACTTTGCTTTATAGTAGTAATGATTTGTCCGATACCTTTGCTTTTTTATATAGACAGTGTGCAAAAGGGAAGGTATCGCAAAGTATATCATTATATTGAAGCAGTTGCTGTATTGAATCTTGGTGTCAGTACGGTATTGCAGCTTGCTGGAGTGGCAGATTATATTCAGACCCTTCCGGCTGCACATGTTGTGCTGGCGTTATCCTTTGTAGTGATTGCAGTTACATTTATCAAAGACATTCGTTCAGGTGCAGCAAGTGAATATCATCTGGTTTTGGTGGGGATGGTCATCGCTATGATTTCTGTGGTGATTGAGGCTGCATCCGTCTATTTTGTCGTAACACTGTCAGGGGTATTTACCGGCATTGGTCTGGCTATATTGCTGTTTGTTAATATTATCCGGACAATAAAAAATGTTCGCAATATGGAACAAAAGCGGCAAAAAGAAGAAATTGAAAAGCGAAGGAGACAGACGGAAAAAACTTCTCTGCAGATGATACAGACATTGTCCACTACTATCGAAGCAAAAGATGAGTATATGAGAGGACATTCCTTTCGTGTTGCTGAGTATGCAGCAATGATTGCAGAAAAAATGGGATGGGATGCAACGGAAATTTCAAATTTAAAAGATGCAGTTTATATGTATGATGTGGGAAAAATCGGCATACCGGATGCAATTTTAAATAAACCGACCAGCCTTACGGAGGAAGAGTATGAGCTGATCAAGGCACATACGGTCATCGGAGCAGATATTTTAAAGAATATTACGATCATTGATCATGTGGCTGAGATTGCAAAATATCACCATGAGCGGTACGACGGAAAGGGGTATCCTGATGGTCTTGCAGGGGAAGAAATTCCGATTCATGCACGAATTGTTGCCGTGGCAGACAGTTATGATGCTATGAGTTCCAAACGGATCTACAGAGATGCGTTATCACAGGAGCAGATTCGTAAGGAAATTCAAGAGAACCGGGGAAAACAATTTGATCCGGATGTTGCAGATGTGTTATTGAAACTTATGGATGAGGGCTGTCTTACAATTGAAGAAAATTATTTGATGAATATAAAAGGGAGTCTGTCGGATGCAGAGATTGAGACAGGCAAATTTATTTCCAATATAATGACCACTATGAAAAGTCACGAAAATATGGAAAGTTATGATTATCTCACCGGACTTCCAATGCGGAATCGTGGAGAAGCTGCAATCGCACAGCTAATGCAACAACAGGATGGCTGTCTTGTTTTCATGGATATGGATAATCTGAAGAAAATCAATGATATCTATGGACATAAAGCCGGCGACCGTGCTTTGAAGCTGCTTGGAAATCTTCTGAAAAATGAGGAGAATGGCTCCGTTGCATGCCGGCTGGGCGGTGATGAATTCCTTCTTTTTCTGCCGGAAGATGACAAAGAACAGGTAAAGGCATGTGTAAGCCGGATATTCCATGCGTTTAAGGAAAAAACTGACAAAGATGTGGAGGTAAAAGCGGCGTCGATATCAGCCGGTCTTTGCATGAGCAGGAAAGGTGATATATTTGAAGAGTGTTATATGAATGCGGACAAGGCTTTATATTATGTAAAACAGAATGGAAAAGCAGACTTTTTCTTTTACCAGCAATTGCAACAGAAAAACATGCAGGAATCGGAAATCAGTAAAGATTTAGAGACCATTGCCCGGGCTTTGCGGGAGAGTGGAAGCTATTCCGGCGCGCTGGATCTGGATTACAGAGATTTTGCCAGGATATATGAGTATATAAACAGTCTGGGCGAGCGTTACAAGCATAATTGTTATCTTGTAATGGTAACAATGGATACTCTGCCAGACCATGCAATGTACATAGAAAATATCGAACAGGCACTGGAGTGCATGGAGACTTCAATTCGACAGAAAATTCGAAAGGTGGATATTTGTACACGATACAGTTCCATGCAATATCTGATTATTTTGTTTGAACCTAAGGCAAGTCAGATTGAAAAAATTATGGAAAGAATTTTCATGCAGTATTATAAAATGTGTGATAAAGATTTCTTCAAACCAAGTTATGAAGCTATTCCAATGATGGAAAAGCAAAATGATCAGTAAGATGAGGGGATGAATGGATGGGAGAACAAAAATTCTGGATAGAGGACAGCGACTTTTATACGGAAATTGCCAGTAAGATTACAGATTTAACACTAAATTCGTATTTGCTGGTCACGGATATGCAGAATGATATTACGTTTGTCCCAAAGAAAACAGCAGATTTTTTTGGGATGGAGGAAAATTGGCATCACGATTTCTACCATGAAGTGTTAGATTGTGTGCATCCACATGATCGGGAAGAGTATATACGGGAAATAGAATTGCGTCTTAAGGGTGAAAAACTGTCAGATCTGCTTTTTATTCGTATGGGGAAAAAAGAACAATATAATATGCTTGGCTTTTTTATGGATATTGTAGAAAAAAGCGGACGTAGTTATCTTGTTATGGTCCTGAAAAATGAAAATGCAATACCGCAGATAGACCCGTTAACCTGCTTGTTTGGACAGGTAAAGTTTGAAAAGGACTTGAAAGAATATATAAAAACTCAGCGGAAAGTGGCGATACTTGAGATTGAACTGGATCATATCAGCGACATCAATATTTTATATGGAAAAAATTATAGCGATAAGATTCAACAGGAAATCTCTATGCGGTTCATATATATGATGGACGCTGAAACAGCTGTATATCGTATGAACAGTACAAATTTTGCCTTTATATTGCGGGATGCAGACCGAAATGAAGCGGAGATATTCATGGATCGTATCCATGCGGAGCTGGATGGTAATATCAGCATTGGCGGACATTATTTTGAGTTCAACATTTATGCAGGTGGTCTCATACTTGAAAATTATGTAGGTGAGACAAGTATTGTACAGAGTAAGTTGGAATATACATTGGAAAAAGCACAGGAGAGACGAGGCACAGAAGTATTGTTTTTTAATGATCTGGTGCGTACAAACAGCGGAGCCAGCCTGGATCTCATGAAAATAATCCATCAGTCCGTACTTAATCAATGTGATGGTTTTTATGTGGAATACCAACCGGTAGTTAATTCAAAAGATGGAAGTATTGTAGGTGCAGAAGCGTTGGTTCGATGGAAAAGGGAACCATACGGAGTGGTATCTCCAGACATGTTTATCGACTGGTTGGAGAATGATCCGTCTATGTATGAATTGGGCAATTTTGTATTGGAGACAGCTTTGCGTGACGGCTTGAAATTTCTTGCTATCAACCCGAAATTTTTCATCAATGTCAATGTTTCTGCAAAGCAGTTAGAGAGGCAGTCTTTTTGTAAGGTCGTATTAAAGCTATTGGACGAAATTCATTATCCGGCCGATCATCTTTGTCTGGAAATTACAGAGAGGTGTGGTTCTTTGCCACAGTCTGTAATTAAAGAGACAGTTACATTTTTGAAAAAATTCGGTATAAAGTTTGCAATCGATGATTATGGCACAGGAAGTGCATCGTCGAGCATGGCGTTAAATTTGCCAGTGGACGAAATTAAGATTGACATGAGCTTTATAAGGGATATTATAGAAAATGAAAAGAAACAGATGATGGTACAAAGTATCGTTGATTTTGCAAATGCAGTTCACATAAAGACCTGTCTGGAAGGTGTAGCAGATGAGAAACTTGAGAAATACCTGCGCACATACGGTGCTTCCTGGTTTCAAGGATATTACTATTCAAAATCTGTCAGTGTAGAGAATTTGGAAAAATTGATACACTTGCAGTAGATGTGTTTCTATGTTACTATTGACAGAGAAAACTAACAGATGTTAGAAACGACAAATGATGGTAATGGCAAGGAGAAACATTATATCATGGAAAATTCAGTATATGCACCTTCACAGGTATTAGAGCGCATTATGCAGGCAGGAGAAAAAAGAATACTCCTGCCTGTTGTACGTTGTATATTGTTGGGAATGCCGGCAGGAATTTTTGATGCACATAATTCTGATTACGTGACAAAATTTATCAGTCATCGGGAAAAGAAAATAAGTAAGCGATAAGTCAAAATCCAGGAGTGTGATATAATGAAAAACAATATAATAATTCGTGTTGCATCCACAGAAGATGCACAGACATTACTCGAAATTTACAGACCATATGTAGAACATACGGCAATTACCTTTGAGTATGATGTGCCTGATATCGAAGAGTTTATGAATCGAATCAAAAATACCAAAAAGACATATCCTTATCTGGTAGCCGAATATCAGGGTGAAATTTTGGGATATGCTTATGCGGGTGCGTTCAAGGAGCGAGCAGCTTATGACTGGGCGGTGGAGACTTCCATCTATGTGCGGCAGAACCAGAAACGAATGGGTGTTGGAAGCCTTTTATATGAAAAACTGGAAGAAATATTAAAGAGACAAGGCATTTTAAATGTGAATGCCTGCATCGCATATCCACAGGAAGAAGATCCGTATCTGACAAAAGACAGTGTGCTTTTTCATGAAAAGTTCGGGTATTCCATGGTCGGAAAATTTCATGCATGTGGATATAAATTCAATCGCTGGTATGATATGGTATGGATGGAGAAAATGATTGGGGAACATTTGGAAAAGCAACCGCCAATTGTTCCGTTTTCGGAAATAGAACACACACTGGATGCAGATATAAAATGAGAACATTTTTATGAGATATGGATTTACAACAGGAAGCTGTGCGGCTGCCGCAGCAAAAGCTGCTGCATACATGCTTTTTTCAGGGAAAATAAAAGAAAAGATTACGATTCAGACGCCGAAAGGAATTCCATTTCATGCACAGATTGTTGATATACAACGAAGCGAAAGTTGTGTAAGCTGTGGTGTGGTAAAAGACGGTGGGGATGATCCGGACATTACGACCGGTACAATAATATATGCAAGTGTCTCGGTAGAATCCGGTGAGGAAGCTGCTTCGGTTGATTTATCGCAACAACAGAAAAAGGACGGACTTCCAATAATCTATATTGATGGCGGGCTCGGGGTTGGTCGTGTGACAAAGCCGGGGCTGGATCAGCCTGTCGGCAATGCGGCAATCAACCATGTTCCAAGGGAAATGATTGAACGGGAGGTGCGTCAGGTGTGTGAGCTGCTTGATTATCAGGACAAATTATGGATTGAAATTTCAGCACCTGCCGGTGTGGAACTGGCAGAGAAAACGTTTAATCCACGGCTTGGCATCGTGGGGGGAATCTCAATTCTTGGAACCAGCGGAATTGTAGAACCTATGAGCAGCCAGGCACTGTTGGATACGATATATGTGGAATTGCGGCAAAAATATGCCATGGGAAAAGACATTGTAGCGGTTTCTCCGGGAAATTACGGGCTGGATTATATGAAACGTGCCTATGATTTTGATTTGGATACAAGTGTGAAATGCAGCAATTATATTGGCCAGACCATTGATATGGCATGTGACATTGGATTTCATAAAATGCTTTTGACCGGACATATTGGAAAACTTGTCAAAGTTGCAGGCGGTATCATGAATACGCATTCCAAAGAAGGTGACTGTCGCATGGAAATCCTTGTGGCGGCAGCGGTACGCCAGCATGTGCCGGTGGAATGTTTAGAAGCGATTCTTGATTGTGTTACGACGGAGGAAGCGGTAAGAATCCTGAATACATGTGGCAAAAAGGATGCTGTTATGTCGGATCTTGTGGAAAAAATCATGTTTTATCTGAATAAGCGTGGCGCAGGAAAAATACAGATTGAAGTGATCCTATATTCCAATGAATTTGGAGAACTGGGAAAGAGTACACATGCAAAACAGTATTTGGATGAATTATATTAACATTCTCTAAAACGTGTAAATGGCATTCCTAAATGAGAAAAAATCTGCTATACTAGGAGTAAGAAAGGAATGGCATATGAGCGAAGTATATGATAAACTGATCCGCTGTTACGAAAGTGTGCGCAAACAGGTGGATTTTGTACCGGAGGTTGCATTGGTGCTGGGCTCCGGACTTGGAGATTATGCAGATAAAATTGAAGTGAAGGCAACTCTCGATTATCACGATATTGAGGGTTTTCCGGTGTCGACGGTCGCAGGACATGCGGGGCGTTTTGTGTTTGGATATGTAGGAAATGTTCCCGTGGTGTGTATGCAGGGACGTGTGCATTATTATGAAGGATATTCAATGAAAGATGTAGTATTGCCCACTCGCCTTATGAAACTGATGGGAGCAAGGATTTTATTTCTGACGAATGCTGCCGGTGGTGTGCAGCAGGGAATGCATGCGGGAGACCTCATGTTGATTACGGGGCAAATCGCGAGTTTTGTTCCTTCACCACTCATCGGAGCCAATATAGAGGAATTGGGTTCACGCTTTCCGGATATGAGTGAAATTTATAATCGTAATTTGATTCATATTGCAAGAAAGTGCGCGGTTGATCTGGAAATTGATTTGAAAGAAGGAACGTATCTACAGTTTACCGGACCTGCATACGAATCGCCACAGGAGGTTGCTATGGCACGTATTCTGGGTGCAGATGCGGTAGGAATGAGCACGGCATGTGAGGCAGTCGCAGCCAATCATATGGGGATGCAGATCATAGGAATTTCCTGTATTTCAAATCTGGCTTGTGGTATTTCGCCAGAACCGTTGTCTCATGCAGAAGTGCAGAAATCTGCAGACGAGACAGCACCTCGTTTTCAGGCGCTTGTGACAGAAATCATTAAGGAGATTGGACGGACATGCAGGTAATTTTTATACATCACAGTTGCTTTCTTGTGGAAGTCGACAATAAAGTATTAATTTTTGATTATTTTGACGGAAACCGCGTAAACGGGTATACTTTTCATGGAAAGATTCCAACTTATGAACCGGATACCCCGATTTACATGTTTGCAAGTCACAGTCATACGGATCATTTTGATATGGATATTCTGCGATGGACGGAGCAGTATCCAAACATTCATTATATCCTGTCAAAGGATATCCGGATTAGTCCCAATTTTTTAAAAAAGCATGGAATTGATCCAAAAGTCCGTGAGAAGGTGCAGTTTGTGACTGCGGGCAAAACATATGAGATCGATGATCTTACGATAAAGACGCTGAACTCCACGGATGTAGGTGTGGCATTCTATGTTACAACCAATGGAGTAAGTATTTTCCATGCGGGAGATTTGAGTGATTGGAAAATGGAAGGTGCCGGTGATCTGATTAATGGAAAAATGAAGAGAACCTATCAGCATGAAATTCGCAAACTTGCAGAATTGCCAATCAACGTTGCTTTTATTCCAACAGATCCAAGGCTTGGAGAATATCAATTTAATGGTTTGGATTTCTTTTTGAAGAATACGGATGCGGAATTTGTTTTTCCAATGCATATGTGGCAGGATTATTCTGGAATTGCTGCCTATAAAAAACGAATCAGTAATCTTGGAATGGCAAACCGCCTTATTGAAATTGAAAGAGAAAATCAGGTGTTTCCGTTTGGAGAACTATAAATCTATTTGTTTGAAAGAAAGAGGAGAAGAAAATGACTTACGAAGAATTAGTACAGAATATAAGAGACATTTATACAAATGCTGATGCAGGCAATGTAAAGGAGCATGTTGCAATTCAGTGTAATATTGAAGGGGAAGCAGAGGGAGCATTGTATATTGAATTTTCAGAGGGAAATATCGATGTGCAGCCTTATGAGTATTATGACAGAGATGCAATTTTGACACTGTCAGCTGCAAGCCTCTTGGAAATAGCAGCTGGAAAGAAAAATCTGTTAGAGGCATATCACGCAAACGAAGTTTCTGTATGGGGAGACCTTGATAAAGTCGTAGAGATGAAAAAGGTTATTCTTCCGAAAACGAAAGAGGAAAAACCAGTGGAAGTTGAGAAGCTTGCGGAGAAAGCAACAGAAGAAAAAAATGTTGCAGAAAAACCGCAAAAGAAAGAAGAAGAGTGCGTACAATTAGAAATGCATTTTGAAGAACAGGCAGAGACAAAGACAGAAGAAAAAGTCGAAGAGAAGAAAGAAGAGAAAGTTGGCGGAAGAAGAAAGCGTGCAGTACGTAAAGCTGCTATGCGCAAGGCTTCCCGCAATAAAAAATAAATTAGTTGTTGTTTTGGTGGAGAAAAAGCATTTATTCCAGAAGTACGCTGCGCAACTTTAGGCAGTCGCGCAGGTGTAATCGGAGCAGCAAATTTGTGTGGCTGATGTTATATTTATTATAACTGCATCATGCCAGACATAATACAGCCGCCTTTGGCACCATATGCCATAATTTCCTGAAACTGATTTTCACTGGCTTTGATGCCACCAATTGCATAGACAGGGACTTTCACGTGTTCGCAGACTTGTTGTAAGAAATCAAGTCCGCGCGGTGGAAGTCCTTTTTTGCAGTCTGTAGCATAAATGTGACCTGCAGAAAGATAGGTCGCACCAAGAGAGACCGCTTCTGATGCATCTTCTACGGAGTGTACAGAAGTTCCAATGGTTGAAAATCCAGACAGGTTGTGTCTGTTTTCACGCAGAACGTGTAGGGGGAGATGGATCATGTTCACCTGCAGGCGGGCTGCTACATCAATAAAATTATGAAGAATGCATGGAACATTTTCTTTTTCACAGATAGAAAGAACCTCTTCTGCAAGAGAAAGATAGGCATCTTCTGATAAATCTTTTTCCCGGAGAATAATTGCCCGAGGGTGGACAGAACAGACTTTTTTGAGCTGTTCTGTCAGTGGACATGTGCACAAATGCCGATTGGTTACGGCAATGGTATTTTTGTAATAGATAAAATTGGAATCTTGCATAGTGTTCCTCGTTGTTTAGACGTAAATATAATCACTCATCACTGGTTGAAGATTATGGTCAAGGAGTGCATGATATACTTCATCTACTGAACGGCCATCAGAGATTTCAAACTGATCATCTCCCTTATCTTCGATATCATCGACATGACCGCCGATTCCGGTGCTGACGCCGGCTGAGATTTTTGTCGCAGCAATTTCTACGAGATTGTCTCTTACACGGGCACATTCGCGTGTTGATACCGTGATGCTTGCGAACGGCATAAAAAGACGATATGCACATACGACCTGCAAAAGCTGAGGCTCGTGAACATCCATCGGATTAATCCGGTCGTTGTTGATGATCGGGCGAAGACGCGGGCAGGAGAATGCAATCTCAGCATGCGGGTACTTGCGCTGCAGAAGGTATGCATGATATCCGGTGGCAAATGCATCTTTGCGGAAATCATCCAGTCCGAGCAGGGCACCGAAACCAACACCGCGCATTCCCCCCATGAGCGCACGTTCCTGCGCATTGACACGGTACGGAAAAATACGTTTGTGACCGGCCAGATGCAGTGTCTCATATTTGTCAGAATTGTAAGTTTCCTGGAATACGGTCACATAGTCTGCACCGCAGGAATGCAGATATGCATATTCATCGGAATTGACCGGATAAATTTCAAGACCGATGACTTTGAAATATTTGCGGGCAATCTTGCAGGCCTCACCAATGTATTCCACGGTTGACTTATTACGACTTTCGCCGGTAAGAATAAGGATTTCCTGCAGTCCGGTTTTTGCAATTGCAGCCATCTCTTTATCAATTTCTTCTGCATTCAGCTGCGCACGGTTGATTTTGTTGTGGCAGTTAAAACCGCAGTAAATGCAGTAGTTTTCACAGTAGTTTGCGATATAGATTGGGGTGAACATATATACACTGTTTCCAAAATGTTTGCGCGTCTCTTTCTGGGCTGCCTGCGCAATCTCTTCGAGAAGTGGCAAAGCGGCAGGAGAGAGAAGTGCGGCAAAATCTTCCGGAGTACGATTGTCATGTGCTAAGGCACGGCGTACATCTGCCGCGGTGTACTTGTCGTAATCATAAGCCTTTGCAGCTGCGACGACCTGGTCCATGACATCGGATTTGATCGCTTCCATTCCTGGAAGATAAGTCATATGATCAATCCGGTTTTTCTTTTGATCCTCTAAAATTTCCTCACTTAAAATACTTTCATTGATATGTTCCTGTGCCATGATCTATGCCTCCTGTTCCTGAAGAAATCCAGTCAGAGGAGATGAGGCACTTGCACCTCTTTCCAATGTGCGTCCGAGCCCGGCAAGATATGCACTTCGGCCTGCTTCGATTGCTTTCTTGAATGCCTCTGCCATGAGTGCAACATCTCCGGCAGTAGCAACAGCAGTGTTTGCCATGACAGCGGAAGCACCCATTTCCATTGCTTCGCAGGCCTGGGATGGGCGGCCGATGCCGGCATCCACAATAATCGGGAGATCAATTTCATCAATCAGAATCTGGATGAAATCTTTGGTACAAAGTCCTTTGTTTGAACCAATCGGAGCACCAAGCGGCATAATGCATGCAGCACCTGCATCTTTTAATGCGCGGGCGGCATTCAGATCCGGGTACATGTATGGCATGACAACAAAGCCTTCCTTTGCAAGAATTTCGGTTGCTTTGATTGTCTCGTAGTTGTCCGGAAGCAGATATTTGCTGTCGTGTACCACTTCAATCTTTACAAAATCACCACATCCGATTTCTCGGGAAAGGCGGGCGATACGTACTGCTTCCTCAGCAGTTCTTGCCCCGGAAGTGTTTGGCAGAAGTGTGACATTGTCCGGAATATAATCGAGAATATTTGCCACACCGCCTTCGTTTGCACGGCGTAGTGCAAGGGTGATGATCTGTGCGTCTGCTTTTTCGATGCAGGCTTTTACGAGATCAAGGGAAAACTTTCCGGAACCTAAAATGAATCGGGAAGAAAATTCGTGTCCTCCTAAAGTAAATGTATCGTTTGTATGCATGATAAAATCCTTCTTTCTATTTATATTTCAGATATGGGTCTCGCCGAGCAGCAGGCGGGTAATCATATTGGCTTCATGTGCGGCACAGATTGCGACGCGGGCAGCCATCAGCCCGTGCCCGTAAGCAGGTTCGCTGATACCGTCGCCACACAGATAAAAATTGGGCATGACCTGACGTGTGACGATTGTGTTGCTGCTGTCAAAACCAGCCATACCGGATGCGGATACGAGCTTTTTGTCCGGAAAATGGGTGAGAATCCCATTGACCAGCATCGCTTTGGCTTCCGGCCGGTCAAATGCTTCACAAACAATCGTGGCATCGCAAAAAAGTTCCAGCAGATTGTCTTCTGTGACGCGTACACAGTCGGTCCGGATATCCAGATAAGGGTTGATTTTTAACAACAGCGATTGCAGAGCATCCGTTTTCTTCATACCGATATGCTCCATGAAATATTGCTGCCGGTTTAAGTTGGTAATATCCACGGTATCGAAATCAATGAGATGCAGATGGCCAACACCGATACGCGCCAGCGCAAAAGCAACATTCGAACCGAGACCGCCAAGCCCGGCAATAGTCACATATCCGGCGGCAAGTTTCTGCTGAACTTCCTGTGAATGCCGTTCGTTCAGTGCTTCGTCGATTTCTTTTTTTGTAAGCTGCATCGCATCAGCCTCCTCCTACAAAATTTACAATTTCCAGTACATCTCCATCTTTCAAAATGGTAGAAGCATAGCTGTCTTTTGGAAGAATCGCTTCGTTTAGTTCCACGGCAATGCGGTCTGCTTTGTAGTCATTTTGTGCAAGATACTCTGCAATGGTAATGGATGATTTTAATTCTATGGAATGTCCATTAATGGTAACCATATGGGCTCCTTTCTCAGGCAGAACCAGTGATCGTTAATTGTTAAAATTTCTCAAATAAATGAATAAAAAAAGAGTCCACAAAGAAATACACCCGCGGTGGTGCACCCCTTCATGAACTCGGTTCACTCTCAATTATTGCCTGTATTTAATTCGTTAATGGCGAATTCTGTAAATACAATTCGCATGTTTTAGTATAAAAGACTTGATAGTATTTGTCAATAAGAAATTACTTGTACCCGAAAACTTGAAAACTCGAAAACTCATATGCGATATAATAGATTCTGTTGGAGTGTTACGAAAAGATTACTAAATTTGTGAGAAAAATGGCTGGAAATAAGCTGCGTTAAGTAGATGTTAGTATTTAAGCCAGGTCTCTAAGTTAGGACCTTTTTCCTATTGTGGTTAAATTCCGAAATGTTTAAAATGGAAAAGACGGACGGATTGTGAAGAATAATTGCTCCGTTCAAAATATAACCAAAAAGGAGAATAATTATGAAGAAGAAATTAACAGCGATGTTACTGACACTTGCTTTGTCTGCAGGCGTACTGGCACCGGTACCAGTATATGCAGAAGACATTACAGTAGGAGCAACCTCTATGAGCTCTGCAATGGAGACGAAGTTTAATACTGACTATACCATTGCATGGGACAACAATGATTCCAAATATTGGAACAAGATCACATTAGAGCAGCAGGGAATTCTTCGGATTCATCTGAATAAGGAGCCGGAATCTGCAAATTATTATGTGATAGTGGTTTATTCGGAAAAAGGCAAAAAAATTTGGAAGATTACCATGGATTGTGCAGGTACAGCAATAGATAATTATGTAGGACTTGCAAAGGGAACTTATTATGTATCCATGGAATCGGTTTATCATTTCGAACCTTCTACCACCTATCAGTTCTCATTTGAGAAAAATAATGCCTGTGAAATTGAGCCGGATGGGGAGAAAAATAATGCTACTGGTATGAAAGTAAACACAATATATACGGGATTTATGGGAAATACCTATGGTGATAGTGATGAAGACGAAGATTTATATACAGTCACATTAAAGAAGGGGCAGTGTTATAAATTTATCTGTGATGCCGACTCTCATAAAGAGAAAACAACAATTGTAAAACTGCTTGGCAAAAAGACAGAATTAACGTCTTTCTGGCCTTCTACAGAGGCAAAGAATTTCTGTGTGGCATCTGGAGATGTGTTTGTGGCACCGTATACAGGGACCTATTATGGTTATGTTAGAAATTACTATGGAAAACAGTACAAGTATAAAATCGGAGTGGAAAATGTAAATCTTAAGACACCGAAAGTATCTGTTTCTGCTGCTAAAGGCAGCGCAAAGGTAAGCTGGTCGAAGATAAAAAACTGTAGTTACGAGGTGCAATATGCAACTAACAGTAAGTTTCAGGGTGCTAAAAAAATCAGTGTATCCAGCAAGAAACTGTCAGCTACGATCAAACACCTTACTTCAAAAAAGAAGTATTATGTGCGTGTCCGTTCTTGCATCAGTGTAAAAAAGAATGCGAATACCAAAGTATATTCTGCATGGTCGAAAGCAAAGACCGTTACGGTAAAATAAGAAAATACAGATAAGGGGATTTCAGTAAGTTAGAATTAAGATAACAAAAGAATGCATCATACTATAAAAATATTTACGATATGGATGGAATTAAGAGATTAATTGATTCTTTTTGCAGAATCGAAATAAACCTCACATGCCGATCCATCTAGTTTCCGATGATCGCAACTCTCTTTTCTGATAGATTTTGTGTGCATTGCACGCGAACGAGATTATAGTACTTTTTTCATATCTTTGCAAGATATTCCTAAGTTAGGACTTTTTTCCTATTGAGAATGTATGAAGGAAACGATAAAATGTAAAAGTAATAAAAACAATGATGTCAGTTTTTAATTAAAACAAATGGAAAAGGACTGATGTTGAAAGAAAAGGAGAAAAGTTATGAAAAAGAAGTTAACTGCAATGGTGCTTGCAGCAGCGATGGTTGTGACAAGCTTGTTTACAGGAATTACTCCGGTAAAGGCAGGAACAATCAATTGGGAAAAGAAAGAGATCCCTGTAATTAATAATATCGCAGAGTGGGAAAATGCACCGGCAATGTTCACAAACTCGATATCTTTATTGGATCGGACAGATGAATCTGTGAAGGATTACGTTTCATTTACTTTAAGTCAGGACTCTTGGGTGATTATGAAAGCAAATTCTTCTATGGTTTCTTCAAGTAATGATGGACATGAAACAAGAGTGGATGTATATTCTGATGCATCCGGCGCACACAAAGTTATGGAATTGGAAGATCAATATTATACTTCTAAAGAAGATTCCAGAATAACATATGGTTTCTTGAATAAAGGAACTTATTATGTATCGCTTGTGACAATCCGATCAAATTATGAGTCGTTTGAGGGAAATATTAATTTGACAGTTGCAGCGATTCCATGTAAGAACGTAATCAATGCAAAAGTAAAACTGAATGCATCCAAAACAAAAGCAACGGTATCATTTGGCGATACTCTTGGAACTTATGCAAGAGCCGTACAGTATCAGAAAGGAAATATTGGAAAAGCACATAATAAAGACAGCAAATACTGGGAGGATTATGCATATGGATACTGGCGTCGTGCTGAGTTGGATAAGGGACGTAATCCAAAACGTTTGACTGCAAAAGGAGATAAATACAAATTTACAGTTAAGAAAAATGGAAAGTATACAATTCTTATTCAGGATACCAAGGGTAATTTTTATTCCAAGGTAGTGAAAGTTAAGGGATTGAAGAAATCAAAATAGAATAAGAAAATATAAAGCAAACCCCCGGCAGTTGCCGGGGGTTTGCTTTATATTTTCTTATTCCGTCGCGATTATAGTACCTTTTTCATATCTTTGCAAGATATTTGATAAAAACAGGTGGAAAAACATAGTAAAATATGATAAAATAATCTCAATAGCTAACAGAAAACTATGCAAAATGCATAAGAAGAGGTGGACTATGGATTTGATTTACACAAATGAGGCATGTACTGGCTGCAACAAGTGTGTACGTGCGTGTCCGGTACTCACTGCGAATGTCGCGACCGAAGCCGGAAAAGTAATGGTGGATAGCGAAAAGTGCATTGCCTGTGGAGCATGCTTTGATGCATGTCCACATGAAGCAAGAGATTATTTTGATGATACGGAACGTTTCTTTGCAGATTTATCGCAGGGAAAGAAGATTTCTGTAATTCTGGCACCGGCTTTTTTGGCAAACTATCCAAAGGAATATCAGAAAGTTTTGGGATATTTGAAAAAGAAAGGTGTCAATCATATTTGCAGTGTTTCGTTTGGCGCAGATATTACGACGTGGGGATATTTGAAATATATTACGGAACATAATTTTACCGGAGGCATTTCGCAGCCATGTCCGGCGGTTGTTACTTATGTGGAAAAATATATTCCGGAATTGATTCCGCGGCTGGTACCGGTACACAGTCCGATGATGTGTACGGCAATCTATATGAAGAAGTATATGCAGGTCAGTGATGCGATTGCGTTTATCAGTCCGTGTATTGCGAAAAAGCTTGAGATAACAGATAAAAATTGCGAGGGATATGTATCTTACAATGTAACATTCGAAAAACTGATGCAGGCAATTGGAAAGGAATACGAAAGCTGTGAACCATACACGGATGAGCTGGAGTATGGTCTGGGGGCTTTGTATCCGATGCCGGGAGGACTTCGTGAGAATGTGGAGCATTTTCTTGGCCGGGAACAGGTTGTGCGTCAGGTAGAAGGTGAACATGAGGCGTATGAGTATCTTCGTGCTTATGCAAAACGCATTCAAAAACAGGAGCAGCTTCCGTTCATGGTAGATATTTTGAATTGTGCAAAAGGCTGTCTCTATGGTACAGCAACAGAACCGGAACGGAACACTGATGATGTAATGTTTACCATGGCAAAAATGAGAAACACCAAGAACACAGAAACGACGCAAAAAGGACACTTTGGAAAGAAACATAAGAGCAAGAGTCCGTGGGCAGAAAATCTGCAGCCACAGGAGCGTCTGAAAAATTTTATGGAAGCATTTTCGAATCTGAATCTGGATGATTTTATCCGTCATTATACAGCAAAGCAGGTACCGATCGAAGAACCTTCTGAGCAGTATGTAAATGAAATGTATGAAAGCATGAACAAGGGAACCTATGAAGAACAGCACAGAGATTGTGAATCCTGTGGATATTCATCCTGCAAAAATATGGTTCGTGCAATTTACAATGGTGTTAATGTCCGGGAAAATTGTGTGCACTATGTGCGGAGTCTTGCCGAAGAGGAGATGAAAAAGCTCGAAGAAATCCGTGTCAGAGAGCAGGAAGAGCAGGCAATACATCAGAAAAAACTAGCAGACATTACCGAAAGATTTGTTTCATTGAGTGATAATATCAGTGAGCTGAATATTGCAAATGAGGCATCTGCGAATGAAGCAACAAATCTTGCACAGCACATTCAGACGATTTCGGATTTGTGTGAGAATCTGAATGAATCTGTAGGAATTATGTCGGATTTCATTAATGTATATAAGAAGAGTAACGAGGATATCTCTTCGATTGCAGGACAGACAAATCTGCTTTCTCTGAATGCATCCATAGAGGCTGCCCGGGCCGGAGAGCAGGGAAGAGGATTTGCTGTTGTAGCAGAGGAAATTCGTAATCTGTCAGATTCTACTAAAGATTTGCTGTCGCAGAACGACCAGAAAGCGGATGCAATTCTTCCAAAAGTAGGGGAGAGTATGGACGCAATTAAGAATCTGATTGAGCGTATCAATGAGATGACGGAGAAAGTTGCAACGATTGCAGCAAACACGGAAGAAATCTCCTCGCAGACAACTTATGTGCAGGAGATGACCGGTAATTTACGTGACGATGTAGAACAATTATAAAGAATAAAAATGCGAAGCTGTTATGCAGGCTTCGCATTTTTGCGTAAATTATAAGCAAAGTTTTTGAAAAAATGTATCTGTTTTAAAAGGAAAATGAGAGCTCTTTTTCATTCAGGACATTGTTATCCTAAAATATGTTTTAGATCTTCTTCCGGGGTACTGATTGGCGAGATATGATAATTCTCTACCAGATACTGCAGGACATTCTTAGAAATGAATGCCGGGAGCGTCGGACCTAAGTAAATGTTCTGGATGCCAAGATGCAGTAAAGTCAGAAGAATACATACGGCTTTCTGCTCATACCAGGACAGAATCATGGAGAGCGGAAGTTCATTAACGCCACAGTCAAAGGCCTCGGCTAATGCGATGGCAACTTTGATCGCAGAGTAGGCATCGTTACACTGACCCATATCCATAATTCTTGGAAGTCCTCCGATTTCGCCAAGGTCCAGATCATTGAAACGATATTTCCCACAAGCGAGCGTGAGGATGATCGTATCCTTTGGTGTCTGTTTTACAAATTCCGTGTAGTAATTTCTTCCCGGTCGTGCACCATCGCATCCACCCACAAGGAAGAAGTGACGGATATCTCCGCTTTTTACAGCGTCGATCACTTTGTCTGCAACACTGAGTACCGTTCCGTGGCCGAATCCGGTCATGACAGAGGTGCCGCCATTGATTCCGGTTTTGTGCTGGTCTTCTGAGTAGCCACCCAATTCGAGCGCTTTTTCAATCACAGGTGTGAAATCTTTGTCTTCCCCAATGTGGACAATCTCCGGATAAGAGACCACTTCTGTGGTAAATACACGGTCGGCATATCCCGGTTTTACCGGCATCAGACAATTCGTTGTAAACAGGAATGCACCTGGCACCTGATCAAATTCTTTCTGCTGGTTCTGCCATGCAGTACCGAAATTGCCTTTGAGATGCTTGTACTTTTTGAGTTTTGGATAAGCATGGGCCGGGAGCATTTCTCCGTGGGTATATACCTGAATGCCCTTGCCTTCGGTCTGCTGTAACAAAAGCTCAAGATCTTTTAAATCATGACCGCTTACAACGATGAATGGCCCTTTTTCGATGGTAAGAGAAACTTTGGTCGGGACAGGCGTGCCATATGTGGTCGTGTTTGCCTTGTCTAAAAGTTCCATGCAGCGAAGGTTGACTTCACCCACTTCAAGTACGATTGGCAAAAGCTCGTTCATCTCATAATCGTAGCCGAGAATGGAAAGTGCCTTGTAAAAGAAGTTATTTACCGTTTCATCGGAAAGACCAAGCATCAGGGCATGGTAAGCATAGGCGGCCATACCGCGGATGCCGAAAAGAATGAGGGATTTCAGCGAGCGGATATCCTCATCCGCATCCCAGATCTGCTTCATATCATAATCACTTGTGTTGCCGCAAGGGGAGGCACAGGCACTGCATCCCGGAACGATGCGGGATTTTTCTGTGTGCACATGGGCAATCATTTCTTTTAAAGTTTCATCATTAAAATTTACATTGGTGATTGTGGTAAAAAGTCCCTCAATCACAATACGGTCGGTGGCATCGGTCTTTGGATTATTTTCACAGGCGTGGGCAAGTCCGATAAGTGCCCCGGTCAGTTCGTCCTGTAAAGCTGCGGTGGCAGCTGTTTTTCCACAGACACCGGCATTTCTTACGCATCCAGTGCATCCGGCAGTCTGTTCGCATTGAAAGCAAAACATTTTGTTATCCATATAAATAAAATCTCCTTGTTTTTGTTGTGTTTGTGAGCCTATTATAATAAAATAGGATTATGAATTCGGTTGTTATAGCCACGAAAAGAGGAATTATGGATTTTCAATTTTTACCAGTATTTCAGGGACTGACAGAGCAGGAACTGCATGATCTTGAACAGATTGGTGCAATCCGCAGACAGAAGTTTAACAAACATATGACGGTGTTTCATGTGGGAGACCTTGTGCATGAAATCGGCATTGTGTTAGAAGGAAGTGTGTTGATCGAGAATAATGATCTCTGGGGAAATAAGAGTATATTAAGTCGTGTGGAAAAGGGACAGGTGTTTGCAGAGTCTTATGCGTTTCATGAAGTGCCACTGATGGTGGATGCGATTGCAGATGAAGACTCTTTGATTTTGTTTCTGGATGTGCAGCGGCTTATGGAAGAACAGAATGCACAGGCCACATGGTATTGTAAGATGCTCAAAAACCTTTTGCTCATTTCAACGAAGAAAAACCGGAATCTTTCCAACCGCATTTTTTGTACTACATCAAAAACCGTGCGGGGAAGACTGGCGGCTTTTTTCTCAGAACAGGCCACAAAAGCAGGAAGCAATACATTTGATATTCCGTTTAACCGGCAGCAGATGGCGGATTATCTGAATCTTGACCGGAGTGCGCTTTCCAAAGAATTGGGGAAAATGCGGGAAGAAGGATTACTTACGTTTCATAAAAATCATTTTTCCATAAAAGGGTTCTGAAGCAATGTCAGATATTTCTGTCGGAGATGGGGCTGGGGATTTTCTGTATTCTGATTGCAGCCGGAACTCTGGAACGTGCAGTTTATAAATATTTTAGAAAATTTATTAGCACTCATACTTGACGAGTGCTAATAACGTGCTATAATAAGGTCATACGAAAAAACAAAACGTTTGCAGGAGGAAATGACTTATGTACGATTTATTTGATACATTTTTTAACCCATGGTATGACGATAGCGAATATAGCAAGAAGGCACCGAAGCAGCAGGCTGCACAGACAACACAGAATCTGATGAAGACAGATATCAAAGAATTTGCAGATGGTTATGAATTGCAGATGGATCTGCCGGGATATAAAAAAGAAGAGATTCAGGCAGCACTTCACAATGGATACCTGACGATCAGTGCGACAAAGAGTGTGGAAGAGAAAGAGGAAGGTAAGTATCTGCGTCGCGAGCGTTACACCGGAAGCTGCCAGAGATCATTTTATGTAGGCGAGTATCTGCGTCAGGAAGATATCAAAGCAGGATTCCAGGATGGTATTCTCACACTGTTTGTTCCAAAGGAAGATAAGACAAAAGTGGAAGAAAAGAAATATATTACAATTCAATAATGTAAGATTTGATTTGGCTTTTTTGCAAAATGCAGAAAACTGAATTTTGAATCGGCGAAAACCATTGAGTTTTCGCCGATTTTTTTTGTTTACAGTTACGTTTATATGATAATAAAAACGAAAGCGAGGAAAAAAATATGGATTTTGATTATGAAGAATCAGTTTATTTAGCAGCAGACTTACTTGAGAGAATGGAAGAGATGAAGCGTGAGGCAGAGGCTGAAGCTGAAGAGACAAATGACGAGGAGGAGCAGGCATGAAAAATATAGAAAATAAAATCTATGCATTAAAAGACGGGGATCATCCCGGAATTTATATGAGCTGGCTGGATTTTTATCAGGAGGCAGAAAAACTCGAATTATTTTACAGCAAAAGTTTTGAATATCAAGAGAGTCTGATTGAGGAACCGGCTACGGTTCTGGGAAGTTTACGCTGGGCAATCTTACATGCAAAGGAATATCTGGGAGATGCAAATGCGCAGATATATGGGGAATATCCGTGTTCTGCAGACTTTTATGAGACGGAAGAGGAAGAAAAGCTTCCTTTTGATAATGAAGAGGAAGACTGGGACTTCCTGGAAGACGATGAAGAGGATCTTTTTGAGGATGATACATATACATCCTGTGTTCTTCCAACGTCCAGGGCACCGGAAGAGTTAAAAGAGCAGGAAAAACAGATTCGCAAGGCATTGGACCTGGATGAAAAATACTGTTTTGGATCTCCGTGGCTGGATATGATTCTTGCGATGGAAGAAGGAAATTTATCGAGTGTGACAGGTGATGAATTTGGAAATAAGATGGGATTTGTCGGAAGATATTTTCCACCTGTTTTATATTATCGGATTTTATATGCGGTATTAGAGCCCAAGAAATTTATTGACGAGTATTTTCAGCAGAAACGATTGCTTTCATCGGATGCAGACTGGGAAAGTCCGGAAGAAGTGCAGAAAAGCATTTTATATGAATTTACATCATCAGAGGAATATAAGACACTGAGTGCGATCTTTTATGATGAAAATGATATGACGTCGCTTGATCTGGCAGAGGTCAAATACCGTTGTTGTGCGGCTGCAAAAAATTACAGAAATACCTGGGTGGCATTAAACAGCAAGACCGTTGACACCATGAAAGCTTTCCTGGAGAGTGGAAAACATACACTTTTAGATGTATATGTCGAACTGACGGAAAACGGAATCTATAAGAAAGAATTGCACGATGTATCAGGACCGTTTTATAATCCGGATCTTGAAAGAGAAAATGCGGTAAAAACCGAAGATATGACATTAGAGGAAATTGTGTTGCAGACAAAGAAAATCTCGACTGCGTTGAAGGAACATATCGTTGGTCAGGATGGTGCGATTGATAAATTCGAGGAGGCTTTCTTTCACGGGACAAAAAATCCACAAAATCGAAAAGGACCGAGAAATGTGTTCCTGTTTGCCGGACCTTCCGGAGTTGGAAAAACCTATATGGCAGAGACCTTTGCAAAGACACTTGATTTACCTTATAAGAGATTTGATATGTCTGGTTTCGCAAACAGGGACAGTCTTGAGGAACTGGAAGGGATTTCTACATTTTGGAAGAGTGCCAAACCAGGAACAATTACAAGTTATGTGGCAGCAAATCCCAAATGCGTCATTTTGTTCGATGAAATTGAAAAGGCTGCGAGTGAAGTGGTTCGGATGTTTTTACAAATTTTAGACGAGGGAGTCTGTTTCGACCGTTATTACGACAGAAATATCGATTTTCACAATTGCATCCTGATTTTTACAACAAATGCGGGAAGACAGCTTTATCAGGAGGCTCAAAGTGAGGACTTATCACAGTTGAGCAATAAAGTGATCATCGATGCCTTGGAAAAAGATGTTAAGAGTGATACAAATGTACCTTATTTTCCACCGGAACTGATCTCGCGTTTTTCTTCGAATACGATCATTATGTTCAACCACCTTGGTGCAGATGCAATCCGAAAAGTAATTCAAAAAGATGTCGATCAGCAGATTCAGGCAACAAAAGAAAAGTATGGAATCGATGTGTCGAAAGGAAAGGACATTCTGGCAGCAACGGTTCAATATGCAATCGGTGGAAAACAGGATGCAAGAAATGCATCTAAAATTTCAGGTAAGCTTTTGGATAAGGAACTTTACGAGCTTTTCATGCTGGTAGAAGAAAAAGTAGGATTAAACAATGCGTGCGTACCGAAAAAAGTTGAGTTTCAATGCGATTTTAAGCATGCAACACAGGAAATCCGAGATTTTTACAGCGGAGAGAGGAATGGTATGATTCTTGTGTTTGCAAGGGATATGTTTGGTGAGAACAAAGAGAAGGTATTCCTTAAAAATCATGTGGAAGTGTGTTTCCTTTCTGACAGGGATGAATACATGAAAATGATGGCGAAAAACAATGTTCTGTTTTCTGTGATCGATTTCAATTTTGGACGCAGTGCAAGGGAGAAGTCTTTGGATATCAGCAATGTGCAGAGTGCGGGAAGTAAGTTGTTCTTTGAGACAAGAAAAGAAAATGCTTCACTTCCAATCTATCTTTTACTGGATGAAAGCCAATATGATTACTCGGAAAGAGAAAAACATAATTTGCTGTCTTTTGGGGCAAAAGGCTTTCTTGACAGCCGGAATTTCTATAAGGAATTGCAACGTTGTTATTCTGATATCTGCTGTATCCGGGCGGTTGATACACTAAGTGTCCGACATCAGGTCTTAACTTACGAGACAAGAAAGAAACTGGATTTCAAAAACAAAAAAGCAAAAATTATATTCTATAATCTGAAATTTGAGATGGCGATTGAAGCAGAGGATAAAAATGCGCTGATCACAGATGAGATAAAACCGGACAAGAAATGGTCCGATATCTTTGTTTCTTCCGATGTGAGAGAGGAACTTCAGTTTTTCATCCAATATCTGCGTAATCCGAAAGAGTTTCGCCAAAAGGGGGTAAGACCACCGAAAGGTGCTTTAATGTATGGACCTCCTGGAACAGGCAAAACATCACTTGCGAAAGTTGTGGCGACGGAATCGGATGTTAACTTTTTGTCAGTCAGTGCGGATGAGTTGATAAGTGGCGGGGCTGCAAAGGTTCATGAGGTATTTCGCATTGCAAGAAAGTATGCGCCGGCAGTCCTTTTTATTGATGAGCTCGATGCAGTGGGAAGTCACCGCAATATGATTGGATTTAATCCGGCACTGAATGCTTTGCTTGTGGAGATTGACGGTTTTGCAAATATGGATGAAAAACCGGTATTCGTGATGGCCGCGACCAATTTACAAGGAAATATCGATGAGGCACTGGTAAGACGTTTTGACCGTACATTCTGTGTAGATCTTCCAAAAAAGGAGGGAAGACAGTGGATTTTGGAGAAACTTATCAATGCGCATGAAAATCTGTTTCACATTTCCGCACAGGAAGTGGAAAACCTGATCGAAAGGTCTGTCGGAATGAGCCCGGCAAAATTAGAAAATATCGTAGAGGCAGCTCTTCGGGAAGGAATTCGCTCGAACGCCATTGTGGATGATGAGATGCTGGATGCGGTGTTTGAAAAATGCCGTTACGGAGAAGAAAATACCAAGGACTCTGAGAAAGAAATCAGGCATACCGCTTATCATGAAGCCGGGCATGCCCTGATCCATTTGCATTATGGCAATGTTCCAGATTATATGAGTGTTGTTGCCAGAGAAAATTTTAATGGGTATGTGAAACCTGAAAAAGTAGGAGAACACCCATCAAAAGAGAAACTTCTTCAAATAATCTGCATGAGTCTTGGAGGACGTGCGGCCGAACAGGAGGCTGGATACGGACTGACACCAGGGGCAAGTGGCGATTTGCAACAGGCAACGGATCTGGCAAAGCAAATGGTCTGTCTTTATGGAATGTATGAACAGGAGGTGGGATTGGCAGTTATCTCGGAAGAAGAACTCTTGCATTTTGAAAAGGCAAGACTAGTCATCAACCGGATTTTGTCGGAGCAATTGCAGCAGGCAAGACAAATTATAAGGAACGAAAGAGAAATGCTGGATACTTTGGTTCAGAAAGTTCTTTCGAGCAAAAAAAAATATTTAACGAAAAAGGAATTGGAGGAAATCTATCATGCAAAAGATACAGAAAAGCAAACAATTCGTAGAGAAGATGTGTCATCTTTATAACAGTGCGATAAAACTGGGCGGAAATATCTATGAGGTTGCGAAGCAATCCGGATTTCTTTCCGCCTTTACTTATTTCACACAATGGCTGGAGGAAGAGGAAAACTGGCTCAGCCTGAATCTGGATCGCATGATGCCGGTCACGGAATGTTATGTGCAGTTGGAAAATTCCAACGAAACGGACAAAATATTTTTATATTCTTCTGAAGCGGGAAAAGAGGATATCCTTTACGAAAAGGGAAAAATCAAAAACGGAAAGTTTCTCGTTCCGGAAAGTGCATTGCGGGAAATTGCAGAAGATGGGTATTTTTGTCTGTATAACAGAAGAGAAGACGGACATAACGGAAGAGCTTTTGTGCGTTATAACAATGCATTTGGTGACAAAAGAAGGATGTTGCCTTTTCAGTATTGGGCGGACGAATATACCTTTTTAGGCGATGGCCGGAATCGTGCAATTCTTGTTCGTACGCCATATGAAGAGGTTTTTGTGATGCCGGATATTTTCGCCGTAGAACAGGCAATTAAGACCTATGAGGCAGAAAGGCTGATCCGGGCAAAAGATGACCCGGCTTTTTTTATTGAGAGGGTGAAATTTAATAAGAAAGAGTTTATGGCAAATCTGGAAAAATTGATACCGGAAGTTTTCCCAAAACATTGGCTTATGGCTTATCAGAGGCATGAACTTGCGGAAAGCTACCGGAAGTTAATTTACCAGGTTTGTTATATCCGCTATTATTATGAGGATATTTACAAAAAGGTTTGGAACAAAACGTATCAGCCATATCTTTTTGAAACGGAATGTCCCGCCTTAAAAAAAGCGAAAGGGACGCTTGGAATTGCACTCGGAATGGAAGAAAGTTATGTGGTATTTGCAGAAGAAGATGGTATAATTAAAAGAGTACCTGCGTTTTTGGAAGGAGAATATTCCGAAGGCGAAAGATATGGTTTCTGTGGGACTGGCAATCTGCGCAGAGCAGGCATAGCGTATTCCAAGCTTGCACTTATGTGCCGGTCGATACTGGAAAATCAAAGAATGATTTCGCATGTCGGACCGCACAAGGTCAATGTGATTTTAAAGGGAGAGATACCTTCATGCTCTGATATTACAATGGCAATCAGAGAACGGAAAGAAAAGGCAAATCTGGCACCGGGGGCAAAAGTTACGCCTGAGATTATGGCGGATATGCAGTTAGCTGGGAAAAACCTTGATGGAATCGATATTGTCCGCGCAGCTGCGGAACTTGCTGCATTTCCGGATGTTTCCATAACAACAAATGGAATGAATGCCATTGCGGAGGTTTACAATCAAAAAGAAAAATATCGTTTGCAGGAAGGCGAATATGCGATTGTGTTTTATCTGGACGAAGCAGAATTTGAGTTAGGATTGATAGAGAGAGAAGATCATAAATGTGTTTGTAAGGCAAGGTCCAATCCGGTGCAAAATTTTCAAAAACTTGTGAGAGATGCAGAAGAAAGCTTGTTTCATAAAATGAAAAATTGTATCGAGCCGTCACTTGTAGCAGTGGGAATTACGCTGGAGGATGAAAAGTATCATAGAGCATACGAAAAATTTCAATCAGGCATTTCAAGAATCAGGCGCCAGTTTGTGCGAAATGATGAGGCTGTTATAAAGTATGACAATGGCTGGCTCGCGGTCGAAGAGACTTTGCCGATAAAAGATTATACCGCATGTTTTGCACCAATTTATCAGGAGTGTATCAAGGCAGTGTGGCAATTGCAGGAAAAAGAAGAAATCGAAAATATTTCAAAGATTTATCTTGCGGGAAGCCGAAGTGATGATGTTGGATTATGGGATGCTTTGGAACAAAAGTATCCACAGAGAATATGTATTTGGGGCGATTTGGAACATGTAATGGCAATAGGTGCAACAATGATAACAAACAAATAGGAGAAAACAGTATGAATATGATAAATACAGATGCAATTATTTACTCAGATGGAAGTCTGAATTTTGATTATCAAAAATTGAATGAATTGTCACAGGAAGAGATGTATGCTGCATATGGATTTTTGATTTTCTTTAAAGAAAATCAGGAAGTATATTATGAATCGGGAAGGCTGCTGGATGGTGAAGGCGAGCGCATTGGTGAAGGTAATATTACGGAACACAATGTATATGCATGGAGATACGGAAAAGACTACGATCCAGTTATGGGGGAAGTACAACCGGAAGAATTCTGGTATAAGGATGTTTTTCGGGATAAAGCCAGTTACTCAGAAGAAACGAATCGGAGAAAGCATAGATTTGTACTGGCAAGCGGAAGCGATGTCGGTGAAATGGAAGGTGTGAGACGTGCGCTCGAAATCTGTGCTGGGAAAAAGAATATTAAGAATGTTGTAATCGTACATGACCTTGAAATTGCGCAAAACATTTATAAAGGAAATTACGATAAGAAAAAGAACGAGCCGGTTTTCTATGGAGAGGAATTGAAAAAAATCAAATCGGAAAGCGGAATAAAAGTGAAGTTTGAAAAGGTAAAATCGCATGAATCAGGAGAAAATTTTGTTCATGGTGTAGGGAATGATTGCGCTGATATTATGGCAAAAGCCGAGACTGGAAACAGACCCATTGGAGGAAAGGAAGTAAATCCGAATCTGGAGAAAGTGTGGAACGAAAAAATGAAAGGAAAGATTGCCCGGTATAATATCGAAACCAGAAGAAAAGAGGTCAGAGATGTGATTGAACAGACAATTCCGATGATGTTGAATATGTACGAAACACATAACGAACAGACAGGAGGATGTGAGAATGGAAATTAATGAAAAGTCCATTAGAATCAGATCATTCAACGAAAAGGATCTTGCATGGCATAAGTATATTGATTGGGAAAAGCAGGATCTTACAGTGCCATGTTTTTTTAATGGAACGGATTCGATGGTCTATTCGGAATTTTTAAGGCCATCGCTGGATCTTCTGCATTTTCGAAAGTTATGTAAAATACGGGAGAAAGAAACAGGAGAGAAATATATCATTCAAAAAAGAGATGAGGAATATACAGATGTTTTTATTGTAGTAACAATGGATAATAATAAGAGCATCTTCCGGATTCCGGAGGAAAAAAGGGAAGTTTTGCATGAATATTTGTATTGTTATGGTATTTATCAGTTGGATGACTGGGATAAATATGTAAGGTACATTGAATACAAACGTTCTGGAAATGCAGCAAAAAAAGGAAAGCATATTTTTATCCGGGAAGACTTCTATGATGAAATGATGTCGTGGTCCTGGATGGGCTGGAATCCAAAAGAGTTGGAAGTGCGTATGCCTTATGTTGAGATGAAGGCGTATGAATCTCTTGTGAACAGTACGATAAAGAGCGCGGTTCAAATTGATCCGGAAGAGATTTTACTTTTGGATGATATAAAACATTTATTTAGAACCAAAATTTCAAAAATCGAACAAAATCCATGCAATTCGATGGAACTTGACATAAACAGATGTGAAGATTCTGTGGAAAATAATTTATTTGACGGCGAATGTCTGATTGATGAGTCTGTTTTTAAGGAGGAGAAAATAGATGCGGGTATGATACTCCTTCGTAATTTCTTCTTTAAATCCTGTGGATTTCGTACGGACATCCAGGGATACTATAAACAAATCTGGGGGGAACAGTATGAACAGGCAGAGATAACGGATTGTTTTGGAAATAATCTTGAAGTGAAAAAAATTAAAATGATTGTCACAAAAAGTTCTTTTAAGCTGTTTAAATTTAGAAAGTACTTTGGTTCGTTGTATGGAACGGCACCTGGAGCGGATTGGGACTTCCGTAGATCGGACTGGCCAACAAAAGAGCGGATGGAAGAATTGGATGATCTTGATGATGAGACGATGGAATATCTCGCTTATAAAAAATGGCGCAGTACATTGTGGTCTAACGATTGTATATTTGGTGTTGTCAAAAATGAGGAAGTACATCATGATAAAAGAAATTTTACTTATCAAATGATAAATTCCATGAATTTTTCAAAAGACGATATCGATGAGCTGCTCGAAGGGGATATTAAAAAGTTAGTAGATCTTCGAACGGATTACAATGTTTATGAATCCTATATTGGAAACGGAGAAAGCACCTCTTATACGAATGCGTTTATATTAGAACTGGCAAAAAAGAATCCTGTTTTCCGGCAGACAATCATGTATAAAGAAAAAAGAAACAATGATATTCGTGCTTTTAAGCAGAAACTGTATGAAGGAAAAATAAAAGTGGAGGCGGATTACTATACACTTTGCAGTATGCCATGGGAACTGTTACAGTATTCGGTAAACAGGACAGATGAATTGGGGTCGATCTTAAAACCGAGAGAAATTTATATACAGGGAACTGCAGACAACGAGCAGAGAACTTTGTGCAGAAATCCACATGTCTGCGCAAGCAATGTGGTTTGTGCAACAAATCGGAAAAAAACGCAATTAGATCAATGGTTTCATTTTACCCGTAGTGATGGACACTGTAATATTGTAGTAATTTCTCCATGGGAGTGGGATGTTATGGAGGCATTAAATGGCGCGGATTTTGATTCGGATGAGGTGTTATGCATTCGAAACAAAACCGTTTTAAAACGGGCGCTGGAGTTACAGCAAAATGATCAGATTGCAGCAGTTCCACATATACAACTGAGTACCAATGATAAAAAAACAATGGAAACGCAGGACTTTGTACAACAATATGTTGCAGACAGTGCGTTGCGTGGCAACAAAATCGGACTGATCAGTAATTATGCCCAGATTTTGAACGGATATTATTGGGACAGTTTTCATGAAGGAAGCAGATTTCGGGAAAGACAAAAGGAATTGTATGATGATATTTTGATTTTGGCTGGATTAATCGGTGTGGAAATTGATAAAGCGAAACATACATATTCCCTTGATGCAGCTAAGGCTGCGAAAAAGATTATGAAAAAATATGCTGTGACGGATTCGGATGGAAAAAAACATTTAGACAGACCAGTCTTTATGTGTTTTATCAATAAGGAGCGGCATGGTGAAGCTGCAAAAAAAGCAGAGGAGAATCAATGGCTGGATTGTCCGATGGATTATGTGGCAAAAAGAATTTATTTGATGTGGCAAACGGAAGAAGCGTTAATAAATCTCAAACCGACTCCGACAATCGCACTTGAGAATCTGTTTGATGTAGAGCAAAGCAAAGGTTATAATACAGTTCAGGTGAAGACGGTATTAAGTAAATTAAATACGTGCGTCAAAGGATTAAAAGAACTTAATATAAACAAAGCAAACCTGGAGTGGACAGAAAACGAGGATATAAAGAAGAGTCTTTTAAATGAGACATATCGCGTGTTGAATAAAAATGATATTACCGTCAAAGAAATGAAAAAGATTTTGTCCACTGTCTTAGAGACAGATGTAACAGAAAAGATGCAGCGGAAGAAGATAAGAAAGTTCTTTTATCAATGCCTGTTAGAGAAGAACGAAGAGACCATCTGTGAAATTGTTGGAACTACGGAATTAGCAGATGTATCCGAAGAGACCATCCGCGAGGCTGCTACCGCCTATTTGAAACAGGCAAAAAACAGTGGAGCAAAGAAACAGATCAACTATGTAAAATGCAGGAAAATTTTTGAGCAGTTTATAGAAGCAAAAGATACAAAAGAGAGAACAGAAAGCTTTCGATCAGGCTTGAAAACGGACAAAAATAAGTTGAATATTGCTTATATGTTACAAGTGATAACACCGGAAGAGGATTTCGGGGCTGCGAAGAGAGAAAAGTTAATCACGCTTTCGATTTTGTATCATGAATGGCAGGAGCTCTTCTTAAGCTGTGTGAAAACGCAAATGTAATAAGAAAAATATACGAATATAGAGGAAAGAGATGTTTACGAAAGAAAAGCTGTTTTACGAAAAATTGTGGAAACTTATGATCCCGATGATGTTGCAGAATCTGATGCTGGCACTTGTGGCTGTTGCAGATGCTTTTATGCTTGGAGGAATGAATCAAAATTATATGTCTGCAGTTTCACTTGCCACACAGATTCAGTTTATCCAGAATATGGTTCTTTCCGCAGCAACAGGTGGTCTGGCAATTCTTGGAGCACAGTATTGGGGCAGGGGAAATATCCGGACACTGGATGATATTTTTTGCATGGCGTTGCGTATGTGTGGCTTTGTGTCCATTTTGTTTTTTGTGGCGTGTGTCTGGTTTCCACAGTATCTGATGCTCTTTTTCACAAATGAACAGGTGCTGATCGACTATGGAGTACAGTATTTGAGAATTGCTGGATTTTCCTATTTAATTACAGGAATTTCCCAGTGTTATCTTGTGGTTATGAAAATTAGTGAGCACGCAGTATCTGCAGCATTGATCAGTACGACAACGGTATGCATTAATATTATGCTGAATGTGATCCTTATTTTTGGAAAATTCGGGATTCCTTCCATGGGGGTTCGCGGAGCGGCTGTTGCTACGCTAAGTTCAAGAATTATTGAGTTGATTTGCTGCGTACTGATTTCTTCGAAATCAGGCTATATTCGCCCCAAGCTGACGAGGCTGTTTCGATGGAACAGAAAATTGTCGCGGGATTTTCAAAAATGTGCATTGCCGATTCTTGGAGCATCTTTGTTCTGGGGCGTTGGATTTACATCATATTCTTCCTTTATGGGACATCTCGGGGTGGATGCGGCTGCAGCAAATTCTGTAGCTGCTGTTGTACGAGATATTATCTGCTGTCTGAGTGCCGGAATTTCCGGTGCGGCCGGAATAATGGTCGGCAACGAACTCGGAGCCGGAAATCTTGAACGTGGAAAATTATATGGCACACGAATGTTGAAGATTTCCTTTATCTGTGGTGTGATCATGACTGTCCTGATGGGAATTTCCGCACCATTTATTTTGATGTTTGTTAAACTGACGCCGCAGGCCGCAACTTACTTGAAAGGAATGTTCATTGTAATCTGTGTTTACATGATTGGGCGCTCTGTCAATGAAATTACAATCAATGGTGTGTTTGGATCCGGCGGAGATACGATGTTTGATGTGTACAGTCTGGCCGTGACGATGTGGGGAATTGCGATTCCGCTTGCAGCACTCGGAACTTACAAATTTCACTGGCCCGTAATTGTTGTATATGCGTGTACCTGTGTGGACGAGGTCGGAAAAATTCCGTGGACAATATATCATTTTCGCAAGTATAAGTGGGTAAAAGATTTGACGCATACGGAAAGATAGGATACCTGTTATGTTACATAGAAAGAAAAAGGCGATGGAGTGGCTGGGGGAAACAGGCAAATGGACATATGGAAAAAAACACGAGTGTAATATCTACACAAATTTAGGCGAATGGATATATGCAAAATAAGTAGTAATAAATGTCCAATAAATACATTTGTTTTGGACTTTATTATAGAAAATAGATGCATATATCCAATATTAGAAAAAAGTGAGGATATTATGCTAAGAAAAAATGTATATGTCCAAAAGGTGAAAAAAATGAGGATATAACAAATGATTTTTTTGAAGATTCTTCATCCCATGACAGGGGAAGAGATTTATTGGGAGCATTTTGGAATGATGGATACACAGGAATATCGAAAAAATGCAGCTGATAAGATAAATCTGTATGTGAGAAATGGGATCTATCCGGGTGAAAGATTAATTACAACATACGAAATGCAAGAGCAACCGTTAGATACAACCATAAATTTTCTGCGTTTCAGCAGTAAATTGCTACTTTCTCGGTGAAGTGCGGGTCACTAAGGTATACATCGAATTGCATGCAAGCATGCATCGATGATACCTTTTGACTCTTTAATCATATAATACCGGGCTTTAAGTTGTGATTATGTAGAGGCTATACAGAATCTGTGTTAAAATAAAAAACAGATAGTGTAGTAAAGTTTGAAGTAACGTGAGGAAATATTATGATCAACAGAGATGACATGCTGGAATTGTCCCGTCGCATGACACCGGCACGGACACATTTTGACCGGATCGCCGGGGCATATTTTGATGAGGAAGGATTTGTGGATGGAACATTCAATACGCATTTTTTGAAATTATCTGCCACAGAAAAAAAGAATAAATTAGAAATCGCAAAGTTGGTAGTTCTTGCAGAAACAAATAAGCAGCTGAAAGATTACCGAATTCCAGAGAGCGAACGGAAACCGGGAAGTATCTGGCAGCTTTTAGATGGAATCAAAGAATCCGGACTACAGAATGATGCTTTTTTGGATTTACTATATGAAATGATTGCAGAAAAATATCAACCGAAAAAGCCGTTTGCTGTTTTTGTGTTTCATGGTGCTTATGATGTTCCTGTGAAAGGAACAGATAAAGAATGGCAGGAAGGTTCGGAGGAAGTGTATCATTATTTGCTCTGTGCTTTGTGCCCACTAGAAGACGAATACGAACCAGGGGCACCGGAAGCAGGATTTTTGTACCCGGCATTCCGGAACCGGGAGACTGCAGGGGAATATATGAATGTATTTAAGCGTTGATCTGACGCAGACCAGACAGAGTCAGAAGCATCGTTACAAATTCCGCAGCAGGAAATGCAAGCCATACACCGGTCATTCCAAAGAAGGAAGACAGCAGGAATGCAAAGAAAATAATAGCAACAAATCCGCGCATGATGGAAGCAGCAAAGGCACATTTGACAGATTCCACAGCACTGAGGACCGCTGTTCCGGCGATATTGATACCGGCAAAGAAGAATCCAAGAAAGTACAGGCGCAATCCTTTTTCGGCATAGGCAGCCAGTGTTGCGTTGTGTTCTCCGTTGAATACCGCAGTAACCTGTGGTGCACACAAATAAATAAAGGCAATCAGTATAGTAGAAAGAAAAAGGGAAGTCATGAGGGCCATGCGAAGTATCTCATGTACTTCCTTTTTCTGTCCGGTTCCGTAAGATTTACTGATCAATGGCTGAGAGCCCTGTGCAATTCCATTAAAGAGAGCTATCGCGACCAGAGAGGTATTGGCAACCACACCATAGGCGGCGACGCCGATATTACCGGTAAGTGAAAGGATGATCATATTAAATACAACAGTGATGACTCCGGATGAGATTTCCCCAACGAAAGCCGACACACCGACCTGACAGGAATAGACCAGTTTGCGGATAGACGGTATGATTGGATGGAGTGAAACTGTGCATTTTTTCGAGCAAAGATGAATGCAGCAGATCAGAATTCCGATGATCGGAGAGATGGCGGTCGCAAGTGCGGCACCTGCCATGGAAAGTCCCATAGGAAACATCAAAATATAGTCAAATACAATATTGAACAGACTGCTGAATAAAGTGGCAGCCATGGCAATGGATGGATTGCCATCATTTCTTACAAACGCATTGCAAATGTGATTCCACATAAAAAACGGCGTAAATAGCATAAAAATACGGGTGTAGGAGGTTCCTGTAGCAACAATCGTTGCATCTCCACCCAGCAAAGCCACCAGTTTATCCGGAAGAAAAATTCCTACCATTATAAATAGAATACTGATGATACCAGCCCAGGCAAGTGCGTGGAAGAAATATCCGGCGGCGTCAGGGTTCTTTTTGTTGCGTTCTACCACAAAACGGATGGCTGATCCTATGCCAATCATCGCTCCGATGGCAAAAATCAGATTATAAAGAGGAAGGACCAGATTAAGAGCTGCGATACCGTTAGGTCCTACTGCACGGGAAATAAAGTAGGTATCTGCCAGAATGTACAGGGACATTCCAAGCATTCCCAGCATATTTTGAGAAACATATTTTATAAATTGTTTACGCATAAAAAACTCCTTTGTCATAAGATACCCACGTATTATAGCATGAGCAGAAAAAAGATGACAGGGAAAAGAATGAGGAAAATATGCACAAAAAGTAAAGCTGATTTTTAGAACATATTTTGCGCAAATAAATCTCAAAATGTGCAAAAAAAACAAAAACTGTATAGATTCACAAAAAACGAGCAGCAAATTCTCTAAACCAGACAATTGCCGAAAAAATGCGAAAATAATATAATAAAAGTACGAAAAATCTCGAAAATATGTAAGGAGGGCAAATATGAGAGGGGAAAGATTAAAGAAAAGGAACAGAATCATCAGCTTTGTTATGGCAATAGCGATGGTTCTGACGCTTGTGACAGTTGCTCCGGTGACGGCACAGGCTGCTGGGGTAACGAACATAACCATTCATTTTAAAAATGATTGGGGATGGGGAACACCGGCATTACAGTATTGGGATGGAACATCCACAACGGTTATAGGTGGTGCTACTGAAGAAGTGCCAGGCTGGGGTGGTGCGAAAGCAACTATGCTTAATAAAGATGCAGAGAATGAGGGTTGGTATACAATAACCTTACAAGGAAATTGTGACGGTTTTCAGTTGTTAGATTTTAGTAAACCATCAGACAATACAAATGGAAATGTTAGAACTCTTGCAATGGACTATTGCAATGACAAGGAACCAACGGACATTTATTTCAACTGTGAAAAGTTTTTAACGAAAGAAGATCCATGGTATCTTGATTCGAATTTTCAGACAAGCATTGAAACGAAACTTCCAAAACAGGAGGAAGAAACCTATGATCCTGCTACTTTAGTAGGAGATTTCTCCGCTCTTACTTTTACAAACGAAGATGAGAAAATAGGTAATTGGAATCCTGCTGATACCAATGGTGATATGGTGTATGTTGGAAATGATGTATATGCAAAAACAATCCATTTTAAACCATTAAACGAAGAGGCATCAGTTCAGTATAAAGTGGCTTTTAATCATGCATGGGATGAGTCAATCGGAGAGAATGGAACGAGTGATAATGTAACACTTAGTATTCCGGCAGGAACCTCTTATCTGACAGTTGTATGTGATCACAAAAATCGAAATCTGTATAACAGTGTTACAAATGGTGCAGATACAACTGGAGATACCGTTTCCATTATAGGTACTGTCCGTGATAATAATACATGGGTGGAAACATATGAAGGAACGGAATATGATTTCGTAAAATTATCCAATCGTTATTATGTATATCAAAAGGCGTTTAAAGCAGGTTCTTATCAATATAAAGCTGTTTTTAATCACAAGGATTGGGCTAGTTGGGACAACATTACCTTGAAGCTTCTGAACGATAAGGTTGTAACATTTGTTTATGATGCAGAGACAGGAAATGCATATGATTCTGTTAATAACTTAGATAAGGTAATTGAAGCTTTAACAGCAGAGCCACAGAATATCGAAAAAAGATGGGCATTGGTAGAATATGATCGACTGGATGGAGATTATGAAGGTTGGAATATTTATTGCTGGAACAGCGGTTTCAGTGATGGATTGAATGTTAAGGTTGATGAATTTAATGGTAAACATTATCTTAGAATTCCGGTAAAAGCATCAGAAGCAGATATGACATTGAGCTTTTGTATGAGAAAGAGTACCACAGAAAATGAGTGGGCTGAGAAAGATGGTGGAGATCATTACATTACTTTCCCAGCAGATCAGAAAGTTGTCATTGCAAAATTTCAGCAGGGCCAGGGCATTACATCAGTACTTCCTTATAACAAAGGATATGAGATGAAGGGTGCGGAAAATAAAGTCGCATTTTATTATCGTGATGATGCACTTATGCAGGAATTAAATGAAAGCTCACTTTCTGATAAGGTTTCTGTCGTTGTAAACGGAACAACATATCCGATGACTTTTGACAAAGATAATCAGAGATATGTATATGAATTGGAGGGATGTACTTCTGGTAAATATATGTATCATTATATTGTAAATGGTGAAGAAGTTGTGGATCCATTTAATGAAAGTGGTACTTTTTCATATAAGCATTTTGATGATTTGACATTAGAAGCTTCATTTGGAAATGCAACAATGGATTATAATGATAATAATGTATTATCGGTATCATTTAAAGGAACAGATGCAACAAATATAGACGCAAAATCTGAATTGGCATCAATTACAGCTGATTTATCCGAACTTGGTGGAAAGACACTTGATGTAAATACAGAACTTTTAGAACTTTCAGCATCCGTAAGAGATTCTGTAAGTGCCGGAAATAAAAGCGTTCCAGTAGTGGCAAAAGATATTTATGGAAATGTATATCGTGCAACAGCAGAAGTCACTGTCACAAAAAGAGATACGGATACGTTTGACTGGGATGAAGCTGTTATTTACATGACTTGTACAGATCGATTCTTCGATGGAAATACAAAGAATGATGAAGGCGTTAATAAAAGCGGCTCATTAAGTTATCATGGTGGTGACTTTGCAGGTCTGGAACAGAAGTTGGATTATTTACAGAATCTTGGTGTCAATACAATCTGGATTACACCAATTGTTGAGAATGTTGATACTGATACAGACAATGGTTATCATGGATATTGGGCAAAAGATTTTACTAAATTAAATCCATATCTCGGAACGGAAGAAGAATTAGAATCTCTGATTAATGCACTTCACAAGCGTGGAATGAAGCTTATGGTTGATGTGGTATTGAATCATGCGGGATATGGAACCGAAGATTATTTTAATAGCATTTTAAAGGATCAGGATGGAAATTCGATTTCAATGATTCGAGATAAAGATACAACAATTACGGGTGATGATGTGAGAGATTCCCTCTCCGGTCTTCCGGATTTTGTTACAGAAAACGCAGATGTACGTAATCAGTTAGTTGAGTGGCAGACCGAGTGGATGACAAAGTATGACATTGATTATTATCGTGTTGATACCGTAAAGCATGTAGATGCAACAACCTGGGCTGCATTTAAGAACTCACTGACAAAGGCAAATCCAGACTTCAAGATGATTGGCGAGTATGCCGGTGCAGGCTATGCAAATACTGCCGGAGAACTTGGAACTGGTACGATGGATTCATTGCTGGATTTCGATTTCAATGATAAAGCAGAGGCATTTGTAACCGGTGACATTAATTCTGTCGAGAGCTTCTTCCAGAGTAGAAACGCATCTATCGACAATACTGCAACTATGGGCGGTTTCCTGAGCAGCCATGATGAGGACAGTCTGGTTGACAAACTTGTAACTGAAAAGAATCTGACAGAAGAAGAGGCATTAAAGGTATTTAAGGTTGCAGCTGCATTACAGCTTACTGCAAAAGGTCAGGCTGTTATTTACTATGGAGAAGAAATTGGACAACATGGATTAAACAATTATCCAATTCAGTCAAACCGTTACGATTTTGACTGGAACCAGGTAGATACACAAAGTGCAGATGCAAACAGTATGTTGAATCATTATGAGAAACTGCTTTCTATCCGAACCGAATATAAGAAGCTGTTTGCAAGAGGCGACAGAAGTTCAGTACTTGCTTCAGATGATGATGGATATGATGTATTTACAAGATCTTACAATGGAACAAAGCTGTATGTTGGATTAAACATCAAAGATGCAGATCAGACAATTTCTATTCCAGTCAGCGAAGCTGCCGGAAGTACAATGACAGATCTGTATTCCGGAAAGATATACACGGTAAGCACTGATGGAAAGGTAGAAATTACGATTCCAAAAGCTGTAGACGGCGGTACCGTTATCTTAAAGAAGGAAACTTCTTCTAACGGTGGCAGCAGCAGTTCTACCGGAACAACTGAGACTGTTAAGAATGACACAACAACCGTAACCAACCCAGACGGAAGTAAGACAGAAACAACTGTCATCAAGGATCTTCCGGCAGATACAAAGGCAAGCTTAAATGTAACTACAGATGCAAATGGAAACAAGACATCGGAAGCAGCTGTTGAGACAAAGGGAACAGAAAAGAAGTCTGGTGTTAGTACTTCTGTTTCTGCAGATGTTGTAAAGGCAATCACAGATAAAGCCAAGACAACAGATGTAACCATTAAGCAGGAGGTTAAGAAAGCGGATGGTTCTACTGCATATACGGTGGAAGTAAGTGCAGGAGATGTTAAGGCTGGAGAAACTCTCAAACTTCTGAAGAAAGATGCAAAAACTGGAGAACTGGTATTAGTCAACAAGAAGGATTATACTGTTTCTGCTGATGGAAGTGTTGATCTGACAATCAAAAACAGCGGTGAGTATGTTCTGTTAAACAGCAAAGATGCAAAAGCTGCTGTAAAAGAAATCAAGAAAACAGTGAAGGCAACAAAGACTTCTACCAATGTAAAGAAGAAAAAGACTACAAAATTCCCATGGAGCAAGAAGTTGAACATGGAAAACGTAGACAAGATCACCTATACTTCTTCTAAAAAATCGGTTGTAACCGTAAACAAAAACGGAAAGATTACAGCAAAGAAAAAAGGTACTGCAAAGGTGAAAGCAGTCGTTACTTTAAAAGATGGAACCAAGAAGACGGTTACCATGAAAGTAAAAGTGAAATAGCTTAACTCATATTATTACTTATCCTTAATAGAGTCCCCACTTGTATTATAGGTGGGGACTCACTCCTTTTTAGGGTTGAAAAAGGAAAGGGTTAATGTTAAGATGTACGAGGTTAAAAAATTTGATTCATGTGTCATTTTTAAACATGACATATAATAATGGAGGTGAAATTCATGGACAGTTGTGATAGTCATGGGCGAAGTATGATGTGCAGTGTTTTATATGATTATGCAATAAGAACGCAGCTGTCTGTGAGATAGCCTCGTTCTTGTTTCTCATGCATGAAGCACCGCACCGTAACTGGTAGGTGTATTTTTTTTGCTGTATTGGAAATTATTTTGGAATTCCGACACAGACAGCAAAAGCAAGCTTGCCACACACTTATTTTACACATAAGGAGGCATGTATGAGCAGAACAGAATTAAAGAACAAGAATTACAGCAAAGAATTAGCAGCTTTTATCCGCAGTGGTCTTTCTAAGGAAGAATTAAGAAAGCGTCTGTCAAATTACCATGAGAATGATATTGCTGATGCATTGGAGCGTCTGACAGCCGCAGAGCGTAAAAGACTGTATCAGATTTTAGGTGTTCAGCGGATTGCGGAAATTTTAAGTTATGTAGATGATCCAGAGATTTATTTTAAAGAATTAACGATTGCCAATGCCGCAAAAGTGATCTCGCTGATGGATTCCGATGATGCGGTAGATGTTTTGGAAAATCTTGAGGAAGACAGAAAGCGGGAAATTGTAAAGCGTCTGGACAAAGAAGCGGGCGAAGACATCCGCATGCTGTTATCTTATGATGAAGAAGAAATTGGTAGTTGTATGACGACCAATTATGTGTGCATTCGTAAGGATTTATCCATCCGGCAGGCAATGAGCGAACTGGTGCGACAGGCGGGAGAGAATGACAACATTTCTACGATTTATGTGGTAGATGAGCAGGAACATTTTTTCGGAGCTATCGATTTAAAAGATTTGATCGTTGCAAGAGATAATGTGGATCTGGATAGTATCATTATTCATTCCTATCCTTATGTGCTCGATCATGAGAAAATTGATGATTGTATTGACCGGATTGTTGAGTACTCCGAGGATTCCATTCCGGTTCTGAAGGAAGATGGAACAATCCTTGGTGCCATTACATCAGAAGATATCGTAGAACTCGTAGACAATGAGATGGGCGAAGATTATGCAAAACTCGCTGGTCTGACTGCAGAGGAAGATTTGAATGAAACAACAGTCGCAAGTATGAAAAAGCGTCTGCCATGGTTGATTATTCTTTTGTTCCTTGGCACAGCGGTTTCTTCGGTTGTGGGAATTTTTGAGACGGTTGTTGCGATTCTTCCAATCGTTATTTGTTTTCAGTCACTGGTACTGGATATGGCAGGTAATGTCGGAACGCAGTCACTTGCTGTTACTATCCGTGTTCTCCTGGATGAGAATTTAACCGGAAAACAAAAACTTCAGCTTTTGGCAAAAGAGATGAAAATCGGTTTTTTGAATGGACTGATCCTTGGGATTTTTGCACTTATTCTGTTGGGATTGTACATTCATTTATTCAAACATTATACATGGAGATATGCTTTTTTGATTTCCGGATGTGTCGGCATTTCCCTTGTTGTTGCGATGGTGATTTCCAGTATGGTGGGAACGGTTATTCCAATGTTTTTCCACAAGATCAAAATTGATCCGGCAGTAGCGAGTGGTCCGTTGATTACTACTGTGAATGATCTTGTGGCAGTTGTGACATATTACGGTTTATCATTTGTATTTTTGATCAACATTTTTCAGGTGGCAGGTTAAAACTGCAGGTGGTATTTTTCCATCCAGTAATTGATCTGGATAAAGTATGCGATTAATTGCGGACCTGCCATTAGCTGGCCAAACCATGGTCTGCCGTATTGTTTTGGAGCATCGAGGAATGCACGTACCTTCGTATGGTCTACAAGAGACTGAATCGGTGCATTGGTATCGGAAAGAATATGGCGCATTTCAGAAACCAGAAGTTTTTCATATCCCGGATGATAGGTCTTTGGATAGGGACTCTTTTTGCGGTGGAGTAGTTCAGATGGAAGAACATCACAAAAAGCGTCCCTTAACAATGTTTTTTCCACCCCGTTTTGATATTTCATATGCCACGGCACGTTATAGACATATTCAATGATGCGATGGTCGGCAAAAGGTACACGGGCCTCTAAACCACTGTACATACTTGTGCGGTCCATGCGGTCGAGCAGTGTCTGCATAAACCATTTGATATTCAGATAGCCGATGATGCGCCGGCGTTCTTCTTCTTTGCTTTCACCGGCGAGAAGAGGCGCTTTTGCTTTGGATTCCAGGTAGCGCTCATAGGAATAATCTGTCAGATCCAGATCGTTTACAATTTCGTCGGTCAGAAAAGCCGTTCGCGCAGTCAGATCAAAAGACCATGGAAAACCGTTGGCATGGAACAGGTCATCCCGATAAAACCAAGGGTATCCGCCAAAAATTTCGTCAGCACATTCTCCCGTTAAAGCAACTTTATTATGTTTACTTACCAGCGAACAGAAGTACAGGAGCGATGCATCCACATCGGTCATTCCGGGCAGATCTTTGGCATCTACTGCAGAATAAAGTTCATGAAACAGTTGCTCTTCGTTGCAGAACAGATAGGTGTGATTCGTAGGACAAGCGGTAAGCATCTTTTTTACATAGGTAACATCCTGCTCCGGCTGGAATGTGCTCGAAGTAAAGTATTTATCATTTCCCTCAAAATCAAATGAAAAAGTATTTAAAGTCACCCCCTGTCTGGAAAGTGCATTTTGTGAGATTGCGGTAACGATGCTCGAATCGATTCCTCCGGACAGAAACGTGCAGACTTCTACATCGGATACAAGCTGGCGGGTGATGGCATCTTCCACCAGGAAACGCACATGATCTACGGTGTCAGTGTAGGTATCGGTGTGTGGATGACAGGAAAGTTCCCAGTAACAGGTGTCATGCAGACCTTGTGGTGAATAGACCATAAAATGTCCGGGAAGAACCTCGGAAAGATTTTGGAAAATACAGGTGCCGGATGTGTGTGCAGGTCCGATCGCAAGAAGTTCCTGCATGCCCTGACGGTCGATTGCAGGGGTGATGGCAGGATGGCAAAAGAGCGCTTTGGGTTCCGAACCAAAGGCCAGAGAGCCTTCCATCTGCGTATAGAAGAGCGGTTTGACACCGGCGCGGTCACGGTACAGCAGAAGCTGCTGCTTTTGTTCATCGTAGATGGCAAAGGCGAAGATTCCGTTTAATTTTTGGACAAAAGAAGGTCCGAAGTGCATATAACAGTAAAGGATGACTTCGGTATCAGAGGTTGTTTCAAAATGAAATTTTCCGGCAGGAAGTTCTGCTTTCAATTCTTCGGTGTTGTAAATTTCTCCGTTGTATACAATGGTGCAGGTATGATCGTGGACGGTGCGGGTCATAGGCTGCGTTCCACACTGGATATCGCGGATGCTCAGACGGCTGTGTGCAAGTCCGGTGTGGGCCGATAAGAAGATCCCGTGATTGTCATTTCCGCGTCGTCGTATGGACTGCCACATATCTGTCAAAATTTTTTCCCAGTGGATCCGTTCTCTCAGGTAGTCTTTTTTATAATTGCAAAAGCCGGCAATTCCGCACATGACAAAGGCTTCCTCCGTATATCGATGCATTTATGTTTGGTTTTAGTATATGTATAAGAAAATATAAAGATACATTTTTTTGTATTTCCCTTCCATAAATTATTGAAACGAAGAACAATATCTGCTACGATAGCACTGAAACGAAAAGCTTTGGACAGGTGGCAATGGATATGACAAACAGAACTTTTGGTAAAAAGTGGATATGTCTGATCTTAACATTCGTGATTTTATTATCAGGAATGTGTTTTTCGTCTTATCAGACAGCATCGGTTCTGGCATCCATTGAGCGTGAGAATACGGTGGATTCTGTTACAGGAAATCCGGCGCAGACACTTGAGACATCTTCACCATCCCTGTGTCAGAATCAGGGGGCGGAAGAAGTTTTCGGCACACGCGGACTGGACACAAGGCTCATTTCGGAGCGTCGCACGGAGAAAGTGCACATCCTTCGGACGCTTCTGTTATCTTACGCTTTAACCAATCAGTTGGAGCATTTCACATATTTCTATACATATCGCATGCCGTTTCTAGGAAAAGAAGCGGGTACTCTGCGAACCATCATCCGTTATATTCATCTGACGGATGGGGAGAAAGATTACGCATACGATCTTTAAAAGGTGAAAATTCACCGGCAGTCACCAATTTTGATTGATGGCTTTGTTATGGTACATAAAAATAATAAAAGAGATCGCGCGTATGTCGCAGAAAAGAGGAAATATGATAGAGAACATTATTGTTGGAGTGATTGTAGCACTTGTAATTATCGCTGGAGTTGTCGCATGGTGGTTTGAAAATCACGGAGAGGACATTCAAAATCCAGACGAAAAGAAATTACAGGATAAAAAATAAAGTATAAATACATCAAATTTGTAGAATACTGGGAGTAACAGAAAGGCAAGAAAATGAAGAAAACAAAGATTATTTGTACAATGGGACCTGCAACGGCAGATGATGAAGTATTAAAAGAGATTATGCGAAGTGGCATGGATGTTGCCAGAATCAATTTTTCCCATGGAAATGGAGCGGAACATTTACCAAAAGTGGAACAGATAAAAAGACTTCGGAAAGAATTAGGATTACCGATTGCATTATTGCTCGATACAAGCGGACCGGAGATTCGTCTTGGGAATTTTGAAAACGATAAGATTCAACTGAATGCGGGAGATATGTTTACACTGACTGCAAGAGAAATTACTGGAAATGAAAAAGAGGCATCCATCACTTACAAGAATCTGGTGAAGGATGTACAGCCGGGGATGCGTATTCTGATCGATGATGGTTTGATTGAAATGCGTGTAAAAGAATTGACGGATACGGATATTGTATGTGAAGTGGAAAACGGAGGCGTGGTGTCCAACCATAAGGGAATTAACGTTCCAGATGCTGAACTTACAATGCCTTATATCAGTGAAAAGGATCGTAACGATCTTATTTTCGGTGTGGAACAGGGCTTTGATTTTGTGGCAGCATCCTTTGTCCGTTGTGCAGATGATATTGTTCAGCTTCGTAATCTTCTCAGCGAACATGGTGATAATGACATGAAGATTCTTGCTAAGATTGAGAATCGTCAGGGTGTGGATAACATTGATGAAATTCTGGCTGTCTCGGATGGCGTCATGGTTGCCAGAGGAGATATGGGTGTAGAAATCCCAATTCAGGAAGTTCCGGCCATCCAGAAATTGATCATTAAAAAGGTGTACAATGCAGGAAAAATTGTTATCACAGCAACACAGATGCTGGATTCCATGATGAAAAATCCGCGTCCGACCAGAGCGGAAGCAACGGATGTTGCAAATGCAATTTATGACGGTACCAGTGCAATCATGCTTTCCGGAGAGACTGCTGCCGGCAAATATCCGGTACAGGCAGTAAAGACGATGGCCGAAATTGCTGAGTATACCGAAAATGACATTGATTATGTAAAACGTTTCCGCCAGTTAGAAAAATTGCCAAAAGATGATGTTACAGATGCCATTTCTCATGCAACCTGCATGACAGCAATTGATATTAATGCATCTGCAATTGTTACAGTCACAAAGTCGGGCAGAACAGCCCGTATGATATCCAGGTATCGCCCAAATTCACCAATCATCGGATGCACCCCATCTGAACATACATATCGTCAGATGAGTTTGTCCTGGGGCGTTATTCCTCTGATGATCAAGGAGGAGACCAGCACGGATGTATTATTTGCCAATGCAATGAAGCGCGCAGAGAAAGAAGGCTATCTGAAAGAAGGTGAACTTGCTGTTATTACCGCAGGTGTACCGCTTGGAATGTCAGGAACTACAAATCTGATCCGTGTGGCTGTGGCAGGACAATGCGAGTCATTATAAATTTATTGTAAAACAGACAACGAAACACTTGTTCGGTGATGCAGGCTGTGCTATGATAAGCAGGTTGCAGGAAAAGTGTAATGAAGGTTGGAAATCATACATTTGCATGTGATTTCCAACTTTTTTAATGTGTGATAGTGTCAAGTTTTCTATGAAAACTTGATATGCAGGGAGAAATTAATATGAGAAAAAGAAATCATTATCCGGTTGCGGCGTTTTTGCTGTTGCTTGCATTATTGTTTGGTGGCTGCAGCTATAAGCAACCGGGACTGGATACACAGGCTATACAGGAAAATACACAGAAATCATACGAATTGACAGATATCCCGGCTTATGCGGGAAATTCATTTGTTATACTTGATGATAACAAGCCGGCGTTTTCAAAAAAAGATCGGGAGCGGACAGATGCGTTTGAGACATACAGTGATCTTGATGAACTCGGACGCTGTGGTGTAGCCTATGCAAATATTTGTAAGGAACTTATGCCGACCGAGGAACGTGGGGCAATCGGTATGGTAAAACCAACCGGATGGCACACCGTAAAATATGACAATGTAGAGGGAAAATATCTGTATAACCGATGTCATCTTATTGGTTATCAGCTTGCGGGAGAGAACGCAAATGAAAAGAATCTGATTACAGGCACGCGTTATCTGAATGTGACCGGGATGCTGAAATTTGAAGATCAGGTGGCAGACTATGTAAATGAGACGAATCATCATGTACTTTATCGTGTGACACCGGTTTTTGAGGGCGATAATCTTGTAGCATCCGGCATTGAGATGGAGGCATATTCAGTCGAGGACAAAGGAGAAGGTGTTTCTTTTCATGTGTTTTTATATAATGTACAACCGGGAATTACGATTGATTATGCCACAGGTGAAAGCTGGCTCGACGATTCTAAAACGACAGAAGATAACGAAAAAACCTTAAATTACGTGTTGAATACCAATACGCACAAATTTCATAAAGGAAATTGTGAAAGCGTTAGGGATATTGCTGACAGTAATAAGGAGGTTTATACCGGGAATCGTGGGGATTTAATAAATATGGGATATGAACCTTGTAAAAGATGTAAACCTTGATTAAATATGAAAAATATACTAAAATTAACCATATTTAAAAGAAAATTAATCTGATATCATCAAACAGGGGTTAGATGTAGTTGTTGGCGGCGATGAATATGCATGTGCCCTTTTAACATATTTTTACTCAAAACACAACAGGTAGTTTTAAAAACTACATTAAGAGGTAGACAAAAACTATGAAATAGAGTACAATATTATATGTTGAGTAAGGGGATGGAATATGCACGAGAAACAACAAGTAATCTATTACCGGGATGAGTTAAACGACGAGTTTTCGGATGGGCATATTGATGCGAAAAAAATAGATGGAAATTATCGATATATAAGGGATGACAGTCCAATCGGTAAGGCAGTTCATATATTCTGGTATCGCATCATTGCGACACCTTTGGCGTGGCTTTATATGAAGCTGCATTTTCATCATAAGATAGTAAACCGGTATTTTCTAAAGAGGGCAGAGGGGGCTTATTATATCTATGGAAATCATACGCATTTTCTGGCAGATGCACTCGTTCCTACTATGGTAAATTTCCCGAAAGATGTGTCAGTGATTGTACATCCAGATAATGTGTCAATGCCGGTGCTTGGTAGAATCACGCCTACGCTTGGCGGCTTGCCTTTGCCGGATGATAAAGAAGCGATGAAACATTTTATCGAGGCGCTGGAGAAACGGGTGGCACAGAAACGGTGTGTAATGATTTATCCTGAAGCACATATCTGGCCGTTTTATACCGATATACGTCCGTTTAAAGATACATCATTTCGCTATCCAATTCAGCATAATCTGCCGGTATTCTCAATGACGAACACCTATCAGAAGAGAAGGTTTTCAAGTAAACCGAAGATGGTGACATATATTGACGGACCGTTTTATGCAGACACATCACTTCCAGTACGACAACAGAAGAAAATGCTGCGGGATCTGGTGTATGAAACCATGAAAAAGCGGGCAAAGAATAATACTGTGGTTTGCATCCGTTATGAAAAAGTGACAGAGGATTCAGGAGAAATTTTATGATAAATATACTTTTCTCAGGAAATGGTAAAGTGTTTGACGGGGTACTGACCTGTATACTTTCTATTCTGAAGAGAACGAAGACTATTGAGCCGTTTTGCATCTATGTATATACGATGGATGTGACAAGAATCAAACCGGAATATACACCAATCTCCGGGGAGATGATTGAATTCCTGGATGGAGTAGCGAAAGAATATAATGCAAAAAACCAGGTTCTGCGAGTTGATGTGACGGATTTGTACGAACAGTATTTTGCAAAATGTCCGAATGAAGATGCGTATTGTTCGCCGTACACATTGCTTCGCCTTTTCGCAGATCTGGTTCCGGGGATGCCGGATAAATTGTTATATCTGGATGTGGATATTTTGTTCCAGCATGATATAGAGATGCTTTATAACATTAATGTGACCGACTATGAATATGCAGCAGCACGGGATCATTACGGCAAGTATCTGATTAATCCGAATTACATTAATGCAGGGGTATTGCTTTTGAATCTTGCAAAAATAAAAGAGACGGGATTGTTGGTGAAAGCTCGCAAGCTGATTCAGACGAAAAAACTGATGTTTGCTGATCAAAGTGCAATCAGCCGCAGTACGACAAAAAAGAAAATGCTGCCACAGAAGTTTAATGATCAGAAATTTTTGCATAAGCATACAGTTGTACGACATTTCTCAAAGCGGCTTTTTTATCTGCCATACCCACATACCGCAAATGTGAAACAATGGAATGTGAGTCAGATACATCGAATTTTTCATTACTATGTATTTGATGATATTTTATATGATTATATTTATTTAAAGAAAAAGTATGAACAAAACGAGGAGCGTTAATCATGAAAAAAGAAAGAAGAGTGCCGATTTTTTTTGCATGTGATGAAAATTTTGTAAAATATACGGTTGTAGCATTGGAGTCTATGATTGCAAATGCTTCTACAGAGAGAAAATATATTATCCATATATTAAATACCGATATTTCTGAAAATATGAAACAGGTTTTATACCATATGGCAAATGACAACTTTGAAATACAGTTTAATAATGTGACAAATTATCTGCGAACGATTCATGAAAAGTTGCCGATTCGTGACTACTATTCGCATACAACTTATTATCGTTTTTTCATTGCAGAAATGTTCCCGGAATATGAGAAGGCAATTTATATTGACAGTGATACCATTGTAAAAGGCGATATTTCCCGGTTGTACGATTTTGATCTTGGAGACAATTATGTGGGCGGGGTTAATGATCAGGTTGTAGTACAGGATCCTACATTTGGAGATTATGTAGAAAAAGTATTAGGCGTAGAAAGAAATAATTATTTTAATGCAGGTCTTTTACTGATTAACTGTGACCAGTTTCGTAAAAATAACGTGCTTGACCAGTTTTGTAAGTTGCTTCATATGTATAATTTTGTTGTGGCGCAGGATCAGGATTATTTAAATGTCATCTGCCATAATAAAGTGCTTTGGCTTCCACAGGTGTGGAATACGGAAGTTTTTGGTGAGATTGCACCAAAGGAAGAAGATATTTGTATTTTGCATTACAATCTGGCTGCAAAGCCTTGGCATTACAAAGATTGCCGTATGCAACAGTATTTCTGGAAGTATGCAGAACGTTCCGGTGTATATCCGGAAATATTAAAAGAACTTGAGACTTATACCGATGAACAGAGAGCAGAAGATATGGCTTCTGGCGCAAATCTGCTGGAACTTGCAAAGCAGGAAATTGCAAAAGAAAATAATTATCTGAATCTTGTACAGAGCGGAAAATTAAAATCGGAAGACAGAATTGAAGTGTTGGACAAGATTGCAATGCTGGAAAGAGAAGGCCGTTTTGATGAAGATGTAGAAGAAGATCCGCCGTCTAAAGAATTGAAACCGGAAGACATTGATTATCTGCGCAAGAAATGGAGTAGTAAGATTAAGACGAAACTGACTTATCGTGTTGCAAGAAGTTTTATGAATAACATTATTGCAAATAAGCAGCTGATTATCAAAGATGTGATTGGCATTGAACATATGAACGCACTGGATTCGGGTGCGGTCATTACCTGTAATCATTTTAATGCATTTGACAGTTTTGCAATCCAGATTGCATATGAGAAATCAAAGCAAAAGAAAAAGCGCAGACTGTATCGTGTGATTCGAGAAGGAAATTACACTAATTTCCCGGGCTTTTATGGAATGCTTATGCGAAACTGTTATACATTTCCATTAAGTTCAAACAAAGAGACAATGAAGAAATTTTTACATTCGATGGATGCTGTATTGCAACATGGAGATTTCATGGTTGTTTATCCGGAACAGAGTATGTGGTGGAATTACCGCAAACCAAAGCCTTTGAAAAAAGGGGCATATACATTTGCAGCGCAGAATCATGTGCCGGTGTTGCCGTGTTTTATTACGATGCAGGACAGTGACATTTTGGGGGATGATGGATTTTATATTCAGGAGTATACGATTCATATTGCACCTGCAATTTATCCAGATCCAAATAAGAGCCGTGCAGTAAATATCGAAGAAATGCGTCAGAAAAATTATGAGGTCTGGAAAGAAATCTACGAAAAAACATATGGAGAACCGTTGGTATATGAATGCGATGATATGCCTACAATTGCATAGATAGTACCATTGGAAGTGACATAGACAGAACCAATGGGAATATTTTCTTTTCTTTCATAAATTGTTGTTTCATAATGAATCATATTCTAACATATTTTAAGTAGATTGTCATGAATCGTTTGAAACCGGAATCGTTTTTGGCAAAAACATATCAAAATCATCTTGCATTCTCGCTGAAAAATAATTATAATGAAATAGTAAATAAATATAAAGAAAGAAAAGCCAATGGTGGCGCATCCTATGGATGCGTCTTTTTTCTTATCAGAAGAACAAATGTACGTATTATTTTCGGGAGAACCTATACAATGAAAAATCTAGGAACCAATGAATGGACAATCTTGAATAACATCATATACAAAATATATACAACAGAGCATTTTGATGAGATGCGTCTTGTTTTACTGGAAGAATTACGAGTGTTGATTGATTTTGACAGTGCAGATTTTTATGTAGCTGCGGAACATGATGAAAAAAAACTCGCACATCCTGTAAAATTGGATATGGAGTGTGATTTTGCCCAGGAATACGAACAATTGGATGCAAGCAGGGGGATCCTTTTCAGCGGGAAATCTCTGATTTATCGTGAAACAGACCTAGTCAGTGATGAAGCAAGAATGGCAACCGATTATTATCAGCATGTGTTCAAACCAAATAACTGGCATTATTCTTTGCAGATGGTCATTGCGAAAGATCATCATTTTCTTGGCGTGATTACATTTTATCGTTCTATTGGAAAAGAAAATTTTCATTATGATGATATTTTTATTTTGGATATGCTGAAAAACCACCTGGCTTTTCAGCTGGAAAAACATCATATGTTTGGAGAGGATGAACAGGAAAAGCTGACTGTATCTCAAGCAGTCGAGAAATATAATCTTACAAGAAGAGAGAGTACCATATTACGCATGTTGATGAGTGGACGGGAAAATGCAGTAATCTGTGAGGAATTAGTAATCAGTGCCAATACACTGAAAAAACATATTTTAAACATTTATCGGAAGTTAGGTATACGGAATCGTGTGCAATTGTTCAAGATGATTAAAGAAAGGGAATAATCTTTGAAAAATTAGGGAAAAGCGACCTTGTGACAAATTGGATACAATGGTATAATCATTCTTAACGACTGTATACAAGAAGAGTGAGTATAAAAATCCAGTCAAGAGGATATAAGAATGTATCGAAAAACAATAGATGATTTAATGACAGAAAAACGTGAGAAACTGGTTATTGATCTGCGAAGTGAGGAGGATTTTTCCAAAGAAACTTATCCACAGGCAAAGAATATTTATTGGGAGAATTTTGCGGAGCATGAGGCTGAGATTCCTAAGAATATGCCAGTTTATCTGATATGTTATACAGGTCAGAGAAGCGATGAAATCGCAGAAGAGTATGAGCAGCGTGGTTATGAAATATACAGTATTCAGGAAGGATATCGTGCCTATTTGCGCAAAAAACTCGCAGATTTCATGAAGGATGATGACGAAAAAGAAGAGCGGCTTGCAGATAAGGCCAAAGACGCGGAACGTAGTATTATCAAGAAATTCAAGAAAACTGTTTGGAGACCATTCACAAAAGCGATTAATGAGTATGAGATGATTCAGGACGGAGACAAGATCGCAGTATGTATCTCCGGGGGAAAAGATTCTATGCTGATGGCAAAATTATTTCAGGAATTGGAGCGGCATGGCAGAAAGAATTTTGAAGTTGTATTTCTGGTAATGAATCCGGGATATAACGAAATTAACTATCAGACGATTCTGAATAATGCAAAGATGCTGAATATTCCAATCACGGTTTTCCGTACTGAAATATTTGACACGGTGGCTGATATTACAGACTCACCGTGTTATTTGTGTGCACGTATGCGTCGTGGCTATTTGTATAGCAAAGCGCAGGAGCTTGGTTGCAATAAGATTGCTTTGGGACATCATTTTGATGATGTAATCGAAACAATTGTCATGGGAATGTTATATGGGGCTCAGATTCAGACGATGATGCCAAAACTTCACAGCACGAATTTTCCGGGCATGGAGTTGATTCGTCCACTTTATCTGGTGCGCGAGGATGATATCATTCATTGGGCAAGGTACAATGATCTGCATTTTATTCAGTGTGCCTGCCGCTTTACAGAAAACTGTGCATCCTGCGGAGGAACAGAGAAGGGATCAAAGAGAGCAGAAATAAAGGCGATGATCCACGAATTGGAAAGACAGAATCCTTATGTTGCGAAGAATATATTCCGCAGTGTGGAAAATGTGAATTTGAATACGGTGATTGGATACAAAAAGGACGGCATAAGACATAATTTCCTTGACACTTATGATAATATTGCAGATGAAAGGTAGGGAGTCTCGCATGAAAGATGCAAAAGGTAACTATATATATGAAATCATACGAGGTGCAATCGACGCTTTTGATGAATGTATGAATGATTACCTCTTTGTCTATGCTGTTCGGGAGGATTTGTATTATATTTCACCCAAAGCAACAAAACGCTTTTCTATTGAAAAACCAGAATTTACAGATGCGTTAGAAGAACATGCAAAATTTGTATATCCAGAAGATTTACAGATGCTGATGAATGATCTTGCGCAACTTGTTGCAGGTGTAAAGACAGAACACAATCTGGTATACCGCTGGCTGGACAGGGAGAAAAACCCAATTTGGATTAACTGCAGGGCGCGCATTATTTTAGATGAAGATAACAAACCACAGTTTTTAGTGGGATGTATTAATGAAATTGGTACGAAGCCTTTGGCCGACAATGTGAGTGGTTTACTGGAGAGTGTTGCAATCAAAGACAAACTGAGTGATTTCCACAAACACAGTCCGAACGGGTTTGTTCTTCGAGTGGGCATTGACGATTTCAAGAGCATTAATGAAAAATTCGGAATTGAATATGGAGATTATGTGTTGCGTGGTGTAGCGGAATGCATTGTAGACAGTGTTTCAGAAGGTCAGAACGTATACCGTGTTGTGGCGGATGAATTTATGATTATGGATATGAATGGTGCAACGGAAGATGATGCCCAGAAGCTTTATCGAAAAATTCGCAACCGCGTGGACAAATTCATCAGAATGGATAACTATAAAGCTGTGTATACAATATCCGGTGGAATTGTGCTTGGAGATTCCATAGACAAAATGGAATATAACGAAGTGATGAAGATTTCGCAATTTGCATTGACGACGGCAAAGAATCGTGGAAAAAATCAGACCTATTGTTTTGATGCGGTGGATTATGAAGCTTTTTTACGTGAGAAGGAATTGTTAGAGCAGTTACGCAAATCTGTGGCAGATGGATTTCGCGGATTTGAACTGTTCTTTCAACCGATTGTGCGTGTAGGACAGGATGTGCCTTTTATGGCAGAAAGCTTGCTGCGATTTAAAACTACAGATGGAGAGATGGTTTCTCCGGTTGAGTTTATTCCTATTTTGGAGGAGAGCGGACTGATTATTCCGGTAGGAAAATGGTTGATTGACAGGGCCTTGTCTATGTGTGCGGAATGTCAGAAAACACAACCGGAATTTCACATCAGTGTCAATTTGTCTTATGTCCAGATTTTAAAAAGTGATGTCTGCGAAGAAATTGAACACTGGATTGAATTTTACAATTTAAAACCAGAAAGTTTGATGGTAGAGTTGACAGAAAGCGGCTATGTAGATGATAATTCACCCGCTGTAAAACGTTTGTGGGATCGTCTGAGAGAATACGGAGTTATGATTGCTCTCGATGATTTTGGAACGGGCTATTCTAATTTTCAGTTGATTAGTTCTATGGTTCCAAATATTGTAAAGCTAGATCGCAGTTTTACAGTTAAGGCACTGCAGAATACATTTGAACATCAGTTGATGGATCATATTATTCAGCTGGTACATAGTGTGAATCTTAAAATCTGTGTAGAAGGCGTGGAGACAAAAGCAGAGCTTGAAGAAATTGAAAAATTGTCTGCGGATTGTATTCAGGGATATTTTTATGGAAGACCATGCGCCAGAAGAGACTTTTTGAAAGCGTTTATCGAGAAAGAGTAGTGAATGAAAAAAGAGAAACAGAAATCCTTTGGTTTAAAAGGAAAACTGTTTCTCTTTTTATGTAACGGAGTCATCGTAAAAATGGCGCGCTGTGTTTATTTTGAAGTCCCAGCACCAATATGTGCTTTGATAGCTGCAAAACTTTCTGCACTGATAACATGCTCAATACGGCAGGCATCTTCAGCGGCAACTTCAGGGTCAACTCCGAGTTTGGTGAGACATTCCGTCAGCAATTCGTGACGTTCATAAATCATTTCGGCAATTTCTTTTCCAGCATCAGTTAAATATATGAAACCGGCATCGGTTACGGTAATCTGATTTTTTTCACGAAGGTTTTTCATGGCAATGCTGACACTTGATTTTTTGAATCCGAGTTCGTTTGCAATATCTACAGAGCGTACGACTGGAAGCTTTTTGCTAAGTATAAGGATAGTCTCTAAGTAATTTTCTGCTGATTCGTTTGTGTGCATTTTATTCCTCCAAAAGACTCGTGTATAAACATATGTAAATAGTATAGCATAATCGGACAGAATGTTCCAGTAAAAAAGTTTATATAAAGTTCTTGACAACTAATGAAGGTTAGGTTATACTAACAACGAATCAGAAAAACGTATGCATGGATAGTCCTATTGAAAGGAGTGGTTATAATGGTTGGTACAGCGATTGTATTAGTTATACTTATCGTTGTGGTCACGATTGCCACCAAGAGTCTTATCAAAGATAAGAAAAATGGAAAATCCATATCTTGTGGCGGTGACTGCAAAAACTGTCACGGATGTCATTAATTAAATGTTCAACGACTAGAAAGGCCGGACTGCAACCGGTCTTTTTGGTGTATCCGGAATGATGCAGAAAAACTGCTGGTACTAAAGTACACTTGTGCTTTTCTGAAAATTTTGCCATACTTAATTAACAAAATATAATTTTAAGGGAGAAACAGTTATGAAAGCAAATATTACAAAGAGACTGGCTTGTACATTATTAGCATTAGCAGTTATGATTACTACTGTATTTGTGCATGTTGAGTCTGCACAGGCTGCGGAAAGGTATACCTATGCATACAAATCTACAGATAATGAGACTGCATATGCAGGAACAGAGGTAAAGACTCCTTTTACCCTTACGAATAACCAGGGAATAGGAATCCTTATTGTTGCAACGGCACCAGTGGACATGAAAATTACGGTGTATAATAGTAATGGGGTTGCAATGGACTGGGCTGATAATCCGTTTTATGCATCAGCATCAACGGATTGGCACTATGATTCCGGTGTGGGGGAATATGTGTTTACGGCCGTACTTAAGGCTATGAATCCGGGAGATTACTATTTTGGTATTACATTTTCAGAAAATACAAATTATTTATTGTATATTATACAGAATAATGAAAGTGCAAAGATCAACCAGAGTAAGGCAATCATCACAAAAGGTTTTACAAAGAAGCTTTCAGTTACCGGTGCAAAAGTAAAATCCTGGAAATCAAGCAATAAGAAAATCGCAAAAGTAGACAAGAAAGGTAAAGTTACAGGAGTAAAGGCTGGTAAGACAACTATTTATGCAACAACAGCGGATGGTAAGAAACTTACTTGCAAGGTGACGGTAAAAGAAAATAAGTACTCTGTGACAAAACCGTCTTTAAGTGATGCAGGACAGATGGGATGTTTTGTAGAAGCATATAAGGCTTCCTATGATAAGTCAGGTAATCTTGTTATTAATGCAATAATTATAAATAATTCAGCGAATCGCATTGTTCGTTTAAAGGATGTGAAGTTTGTTGTAAAGGATGCGAATGGTAAGGTTGTTGGCACTTACAAAGCTTCTAAGTATAACGTTTCTGTTTCTTCATATTCAACAAAGAGTGTAAAGTTTACACTTAAAAAGTCTTTATTGAAGAAAAAGAAAATTGATTTACGTAATGCGACAATCGTAAGAAAAGGCGGAAGTTATTATTATCGTTAATAATAACAGGAAAAGAAAGCGTAGCAGTTTGAGGTTTTAGAAACTGTTACGCTTTTTCTTTTTTACCGCTTGAATAGGATATAGTGGAAATGATATAATTCTAAATTAGGCATGTATATACTAATTATGAAGAAGGAATTTATTTTATGAAAAAACTATTGATCTATCTAAGAGATTATAAGAAGGAGTGTGTTCTGTCCCCTTTGTTTAAATTGCTGGAAGCCTCCTTTGAACTGATTGTTCCGCTGGTTATGGCGGCAATTATTGATAAGGGTATCGCATTGTCGGATCGCCCGTATATTTTTCATATGGGTGGAGTGCTGGTTTTACTGGCATTGATTGGCCTGACCTGTGCCATTACCGCACAGTTTTTTGCGGCAAAAGCAGCAGTGGGATTTTCTACAAAACTTCGACATGTGCTTTTTGCTCATATTGAGACATTGTCATTTTCGGAGATGGATACCATTGGTACTTCAACATTGATTACTCGTATGACGAGTGATATCAATCAGGTACAATCAGGCGTAAATATGGTGCTGCGTCTATTCCTGCGTTCTCCATTTATTGTTTTCGGTGCTATGATTATGGCATTTACGGTTAATGTGAAAGCTGCACTCGTGTTTGTTGTTGCAATTCCGTTTCTTTCTGTTGTTGTATTTTCTGTTATGGCGGCAAGTATCCCACTTTTCAAGAAAGTGCAGAAAGGTCTGGATCAGGTACTTGGACATACAAGAGAGAACCTTGAGGGTGCGCGTGTGATCCGTGCCTTTAATAAAGAGGAATGGGAACAGAAAGAGTTTTATGAGAGCAATGAATTTCTGACGAATATGCAGATGATCGTGGGACGTATCTCTACGTTGATGAATCCACTGACTTACATTATCATCAACTGTGCCATTCTTGCTGTTATATGGATTGGTGGTAAGCAGGTATACAGTGGGATTATCACACAGGGTGAGGTAGTTGCATTGGTGAACTATATGTCACAAATTCTTGTAGAACTTGTAAAACTTGCAAACCTGATCGTGAATATTAACAAATCGATTGCTTGTGGTAACCGTATTCAGGAAGTGCTTGAAATCCAATCATCCATTGAGAATGGTTCGAAAGAGTCAGAACCTGTTGTGAGAGCAGATGCACCGGCTGTAGAATTTTCCCATGTCAGCATGTCTTATGCAGGCAGTGCAGAAGAATCACTTACCGATGTTGATTTTACAGCGAAAAAAGGCCAGACAATCGGTATTATCGGAGGCACCGGTTCGGGAAAATCTTCTGTGGTAAATCTCATTCCGCGTTTTTATGATGTGTCAAAGGGATGTGTTCGTGTGGATGGAAGAGATGTAAAAGATTACGATCTTGTGGCACTTCGTGATAAAATTGGTGTTGTTATGCAAAAAGCAGTCTTATTCCAGGGAACCATCGAGGAGAATCTTCGCTGGGGTAATTCAGATGCAACGGAGGAAGAACTGTGGAAAGCAATTGAAGTGGCTCAGGCAACCGATGTGGTGGAAGGAAAAGAAGGAAAACTTTCTTATATGATCGAACAGGGAGGACGTAACCTGTCCGGTGGACAGAAACAACGTCTTACGATTGCCCGTGCTGTAGTCAAAGATCCGGATATTTTGATCTTAGATGACAGCGCATCGGCATTGGATTTTGCGACAGATGCGAAACTTCGCAGTGCATTACGCAATCTTCAGGGCAATAAGACAATCTTTATTGTTTCACAGAGAACATCTTCAATTCAGTTTGCAGACCAGATCATTGTTATGGATGATGGCCATGCAGTTGGAATCGGTACACATGAACAGTTACTGGAAAACTGTGAAATTTATCGTGAAATTTATGAATCTCAGTTTAAAAAAGAAGATTTACAAAAACAGAAAGGAGGTGCTTTCTAATGGCAGCAACCAAGAAAGAAAAACGACAGGGACAGATGGAAACATTGAAAAAGGTGTTTCATTATATGAAGCATTACATCCCGATTTTGATTTTATCGATTATTCTGGCTACCATTACCGTAGCACTGACTTTGTATTTTCCAATCCTTACCGGAAAAGCAATTGACTTTATCCTTGCGAAAGGTAAGGTTGATTTTGCAGGAATTTTATCACTGGCAAAGGAAGGAATTTTAATCATTGCAATTACGGCATTGGCACAGTGGATTATGAACATGTGCAATAACCGCATGACATATAATATTGTGCGGGACATCCGTAAGGATGCATTTGACAAGATGGAACATCTTCCGCTTAGCTATATTGACAGTCATTCGCATGGAGATATGGTAAGCCGTATTATTGCGGATGTTGATACATTTGCAGATGGTCTTTTGATGGGATTTACGCAGCTGTTCACCGGAATAGCAACGATTGTCGGAACATTGATTTTTATGCTTGTTATTGACGTTAAGATTACACTTGTCGTTGTAATTCTGACACCGTTATCACTTTTTGTGGCAAGTTTTATCGCAAAGAAAACGTATTCGATGTTCCAGTTACAGACAAAGACAAGAGGAGAGCAGACAGCATTGATTGAAGAGATGGTCGGAAACCAGAATGTGGTACAGGCATTCAATCATGAAGATGAAGCCTTAGAACAGTTTGATGAGATCAATCAGCGGCTGCAGAAGTATTCTCTTCGGGCAATTTTCTTCTCAAGTATTACAAACCCGAGTACACGATTTATCAATAGTCTGGTGTATGCTGCAGTTGGTATTGTAGGTGCGCTTTCTGTTATTTTGACGAATGGTGCATTTTCTGTTGGTAATCTGTCATGCTTTTTGTCTTATGCGAACCAGTACACCAAGCCTTTTAATGAGATTTCCGGTGTTATTACGGAACTTCAGAATGCGCTTGCATGTGCAGCACGTATTTTTGAACTGATCGAGGAACCGGCAGAAGAACCGGATGATGAAGATGCTTATGTATTAGAGAATGCCGATGGAACGGTTGATATTGATCATGTATATTTTTCTTATGTGCCGGATCAGAAACTGATCGAAGATTTTAATCTTCATGTAAAACCGGGACAGCGTGTGGCGATTGTTGGACCGACGGGGTGCGGAAAGACAACTCTGATTAATCTGCTTATGCGTTTCTATGATGCAAATTCGGGAAAAATCACGGTCAGTGACCATGACATTATGCATATGACAAGAAACAGTCTGCGTGCAAATTATGGTATGGTTCTGCAGGAGACGTGGCTGAAAAAGGGAACCATAAGGGATAATATCTGCATGGGCAAACCGGAAGCAACAGAGGAAGAAATGATTGCGGCTGCAAAAGCATCTCATGCACACAGCTTTATCAAGCGTCTTCCGAAAGGGTATGATACGGTTATCACGGAAGATGGAGGCAATTTGTCACAGGGACAGAAACAGTTGCTTTGCATCGCAAGGGTTATGCTTTGCCTTCCACCAATGCTGATTCTCGATGAGGCAACTTCTTCCATTGATACGCGTACGGAAATCCGTATCCAGAAAGCATTCCTTACGATGATGCAGGGAAGAACAAGTTTTATTGTTGCGCATCGCTTGTCAACAATTCGTGAGGCAGATGTAATTCTGGTAATGAAAGATGGTAAGATTATCGAGCAGGGAAATCATGATACACTTCTTGCACAGAATGGTTTCTATGCAAATCTCTACAATAGTCAGTTCGCTTCTTAAAAAGTAAGCAGTACGATGTTCTGTAGTAATTGGGACAATTTTACTTGAATATACATGGAGTGATTTTATCAATGAAAATACAATTGTATGATAAATCAAAAATTGAGTGGGATCATCTGACGTTTTCCAATATGGATTTACGTCGATTGATCATTCCACTCATGATTGAGCAGTTTTTGAATAGTCTTATGGGAATGGCGGATACCATGATGGTCAGCAGAGCTGGTGAAGCAGCCATTTCAGCTGTTTCACTGGTTGATGCCGTAAATATTCTGATTACGCAGGTATTTACGGCACTTGCTACAGGTGGAACGATTATCTGTGCGCAGTACATTGGCCGTCAGGATAAAAAGGAGAGTATTCGTGCGGCTCGTCAGGTTGTATGGACAGTGTTTGTGATTTCTATGGCAATTTCCATTATTTGTGTGGCATTTCGCAGACCGTTGCTTGCCCTTATATTCGGAAAAGTAGAAAAAGCAGTTATGACAAATTCCATTACCTATATGTGGATTACAGCATGCTCGTTTCCTTTTATCGCGTTATTTCAAGCGGGAGCAGCATTCTTTCAGGCGAGCGGTGACAGTCGTTTTCCTATGACAGTATCCGTTATTTCAAATATTATCAATATCGTAGGAAATGCAATTTTGATTTTTGGATTTCATATGGGTGTGGCAGGGGCTGCATACTCGACATTGGTTTCCCGTATTTTTTGTATGGCAGTTGTATTTGCGCGACTTCGCCAGCCAAGACAGATGATTGTAATCAATGACCTGTTGAAAATTCGACCGGAAGGTACACTGATTAAGAAAATTCTTGCCATTGGTATTCCGTCCGGAATTGAGAATGGCATGTTCCAATTTGGTAAACTTGCCATTCAGTCAAGTGTTTCAACGCTTGGGACTGTGGCAATCGCGGCACAGGCAATGGCAAGTACTCTGGAAAACTTAAATGGAATTGCTGCGATTGGAATTGGAATCGGCATGATGACCATTGTCGGCCAGTGTCTTGGAGCAAGAAAAAAGGAAGAGGCAAAGTATTATATTGTAAAACTTAGCATTATTTCTGAGTTTGTAATTATTGCAAGCTGTCTGCTTGTTCTTGCACTGACAAAACCGGTGTTATTCTTTGGTAAAATGTCAGTGGCTGGCACACAGATGTGTTGGGAGATGATGTGTGCCATTACGATTGTGAAACCTCTGGTATGGGTATTTGCGTTTGTACCGCCATATGGTATGCGTGCGGCAGGCGACGTCAAATATTCCATGATTCTTTCTATGATTGTAATGTGGGGATGTCGTGTGGCACTTGCAACATTTTTGATTCGTGGATGCGAAATGGGACCTATGGCCGTGTGGATTGGAATGTTTGCTGACTGGACCATACGAGGATTCTTGTACTCACGTCGTTATTTGTCCGGTAAATGGATGCAACATAAGGTGATTGATTAAAAAATGTCATAAGGAGTTCCTTTGAGAGAGCTTCTTATGACATTTTTTTACTTTAGTAGGAAATTCCTTTGGAATTCCCTGTATTTTTTATTCTTTGTCAGGATCTTTGTAGGAGTAGGCATTTGAAATTCTTGCATTTTCAGCGGTGAGTGTCACTTTTTCACGGTAGAAAGCAATGACAGGAGTGCCGACTTCTACTTTATCATAAAGTTTTTTTGCAATTTTTTCCGGAAGATTGATACAACCATGCGAACCGCTTGTTTTGTAGATTTCTCCACCAAAAGTGCTGCGCCAGCTTGCGTCATGCAGTCCGACATTATATGCAAATGGCATGAAATACTTTACATTGGAAGCATAGTTTTCACCGACAAGTGTAGCATCTTTCTGACGGTAGACAATTTTAAACACACCGTCCGGTGAACCATTGTTACGATTGAGATTACCGGATACAAAATCAGATTCCAAGACAAGTTTTCCTTTTTTGTAGAACCACATATGCTGGTTCGTATAATCCAGCTCGATATAGGTGTCTCCGATATCATCCGTTCCGCTTTGGATGGCTGTCTGCTCATAAACAGGTTCCCGTTCTACCGGTTTTCCGTTTTTGAGATCCTTCAGGATTTCTTCTTTTTCTTTCGCTTTATTGATGGTCCATCCGTAATCGCCACCGCCAATTTTTACGGTATCTCCTTTGGAGGTTTTGAAATTACGTACGTCACCGTATGTATTGTAAGTGCTGGCAAGATGCTGCACAAAAGCGGTAACCTTGTCGTCGTTGATGGAAACTTTACCGTCTTTGCTGATGTCTAACATCTGTAAAATCCTGGAAGAATCAAGGTTTTCATCCGCACCATCGATTGTATAGTGAATGGTGGCTGCGGTGTAAGCTTCAATCTGGGATTTGAGATCCGTGATCGTTTTGTCATTTGCTGTGATCTCCGGTTTTTGATAACAATTGTCGGAGAGTGTCAATTTTGTTTTCTGTTCATTGATCGCTGTTGTGATTTCTTTTGTCACATTTTCTTTGATCGGAGAATTTCCCTCTACTTCATCTACTACTTTGTAATCATTGTCGGTAATATCGATGTAAGCATTTTGTGGTTCTTCGATATAATCTTTTTGAAAAATGTCCAGTGCATCAATCAGCTTTTGAAACTTGTCGGAATCATAGGTAAACGAACGGTCAAGCTCATACGTATGTTTTCGGAAAATTTCTACAGGCCACAGAAAGTTGTTTTGGTGGGAGAGGATAGAGGCCTCTTCGCCGGTAGCGTCATAGGAATAGGAAAAATCCATACCTGCCAGATGAAATTTGGTTCCTTTCCGATCATAGAGTGTCAGCAGATAATCGGACGCGTTATCAATATTTTGGGATTCCACATAGTTTGCAGTTTGATTTCCACATGGAATGTCACCGATGGTCGTATGTGGAAAATAATGGTTGTTATAATAAATGCTAAAGCCGACATATACGCCAATCAGCGCAATACCGGCTCCGGTGAGTGACGCAAGGACAACTCTGCGCGCTTTGTGTTTCTTTTTTCTTTTGGATAATTCTGTTGGTTTTACTGCCATAGATTACTCCTTTATCTTAGGCTTTAAATGTGAAACCGGCATATAGACCGGTACGCCATCTTTGTATTCATTGGTAACTTCTCCCTGAATAAGTGGGAGCAGGTATTCCTGTAACTGTGGCATGATATCATTCCCGGCTTCATTGATCCATTCGCGTGGAATGGATTTTGCCTCGTTTGCAATGCCACGGATTGGTGCATGCCCGTAAGTGACGGTGTATGGTGTGTTGGATGTACGTGTCAGAGTGACCATCGTAGCAGTCTCACCTTCCTCTGCGAGAGATACCGCTTTTTCCCCTAAGGCGAAAGCTTCATCCAGATCCGTCCTGGAAGCCATATGTGCAGCACAGCGCTGGAGAACATTGACTTCTATGGAACGGACTTTTACACCGATATTTTCTTTTACTAAAAACTCGAGCGCTTTGCCAGCTCCGGAAAGCTGTTGATGACCAAACTGATCTGCCACGGCTTTTGAAGCGGTAATGTAATCGCCGTTTTCATCACGGATACCTTCTGAGACAGCTACGATTACATTATTTAAAGTCTTTAATTTTTCACGGATGTCATTTAAGAAATTCTCTTTGTTGAATGCAACTTCCGGAAGATAGATAAAATGTGGAGCAGTGTTGTATTCATTTCTTGCAAGTGCACTTGCAGCAGTAAGCCATCCGGCATCGCGTCCCATGATCTCTACAATTGTTACGCTTTTTACAGCGTAGATAAATGTATCATGTGCAACTTCAAGCATGGTAGATGCAATATATTTTGCAGCGGAACCAAAGCCCGGTGTATGATCAATCATGCAAAGATCGTTATCAATCGTCTTTGGAATGCCGATAATACGAATGTCGCTATTGATTTTTGCTGCATAATCCGATAACTTAAGTACGGTGTCCATGGAATCATTGCCACCGATATAGAAAAATGCTTTAATATTAAATTTTGCAAACTGATTAAAAATAAATATATAAGGAGAATCGTCATCCTTATAGTTTGGCAGCTTGTGGCGGCAGGAACCAAGATACATGGCAGGTGTCCGCATAAGCCGGGCAAGTTTTTCCTCGTTTTCAACAGAGTCGGAAAGATTGAGATAATTTTCATTTAAAATACCAAGAATTCCGTTGATGGCTCCGTAGCAGATATCATATTTTCCGGATTTGGTAACACCGGAAATGACGCCTGCGAGACTGGCGTTGATCGCTGAGGTTGGTCCGCCGGATTGGGCGACCATACAGTTTGACTGATTCATAGTTATACTCCTTATTCTATGGTATGCAACCATTGTTTTTGATATCCCCCCTCATTGTAGAGGTTTTGGAAAGGAATCGCAAGAGGTACACATGAAAAATCAAAATTTATACAATAAATGCACATTATGCCCCAGAAACTGCGGGGCAGACAGAAATCATAAACAGACTGGTGTATGTGGTGTCACCAGCCAGCTTCGGGTGGCGCGTGCAGCGCTGCATTATTGGGAAGAGCCGTGCATCAGTGGAACCAATGGCTCCGGTGCAGTTTTCTTCAGTGGCTGTGCGTTACACTGTGTATTTTGCCAGAATGAACCAATCGCACAGGGGAGTGCAGGTATTGATATATCTCCGCAGCGGCTTGCAGAAATTTTTCTGGAATTACAGGAACAAAAGGCAAATAATATCAATCTTGTAACACCGGGCCAATATGTTCCTCATATTATAGAAGCAGTGGAATCTGCCCGGAGGCAGGGGCTTCGAATTCCGATTGTTTATAACACGGGAAGCTATGAAAAAGTAGACACATTAAAAATGCTTGAGGGCATTGTGGACATTTATCTCCCGGATTTCAAATATATGAGTCGACAGCTTGCCAAAGCATATTCAAAAACGGAAGATTATCCCAAAATTGCAAGAGCTGCCATTGCCGAGATGGTAAGGCAGCAGCCGAAACCGCTTTTTCAGTGGGAAAACCTAACAAGAGAAGAAAAAGCACCCGTGGAAGCGGTCGAAGGTGCCATTATGACAAAAGGTGTAATCGTAAGACAGCTTTTGCTGCCTGGAAGTTTATCGGATGCAAAAAAGATTATTTCCTATTTGCATGAAACATATGGAAATCAGATATACTTAAGTATGATGAGTCAGTACACACCGCTGAATGAAGTCCCGGATTTTCCAAAATTGAATTGCAGGGTTTCGAAGCATTCTTACAAAAAATACATAGATTACGCATTGGATATTGGTGTAGAGAATGCTTTTATGCAGGAAACGGATGTTGCAAAAGAAAGTTTTATCCCAGATTTTGGAAGTGGAGAGGGGGTTCTTGTACCTGCAAAAAAAGAGTAGAAAATGGAAAAAATATGTGGTTTTTTATGTCGAAATGTAGTACTATAGTATCATAAATAAGAGGGAGGTAATGATATTGGAAAAGGCGGGGGGACAGATTTTAATCGAGTGTCCAAATACAATATTTCATCTGTATATCAAAAGTGAACAGGATCTGTCGAAGATAGAGACCTTTATGAACAATATCCGTACCATCGAGCGGTTGGGACTTAACGATATCTATACCTGGTGCAACCGACAGGGAATTTTATATGATACTGCATTTAATTATCATAAAGAGACCTCTTTTTGGAAAAATATAAAGGCATATGTCAGGTATTCCCGACAGAAGATGAAATATCAGAGCTGTTGCTCGTAAAGAAAGTAAAAATGGACCGGCGTGCATAATTGTACGTCGGTTTTTGACTGTATAGGGATGCCTTGCATTCATAAAATTTCTGCATTATACTGAGAGAATGAAAAAAGGAGGTCTGGTATGAGATATCCGGAATTTTTACAGGACAATGGAACAATTGGTTTTGTAGCACCTTCATTTGGATGTGCCACAGAGCCTTATTATACCGCATTTCAGAATGCATTAAAGAATTTTCATGATATGGGATTTAAAACAGAAATCGGGCCAAACTGTCTGGTGGAACAGGGCGTTGGAATCAGTAACAAGCCGGAAATTTGCGGGGCAGAATTAAATGAGGCATATGTAGATGAAGTATCCGATATTCTCATTTCCTGCGGGGGAGGAGAGTTGATGTGTGAAGTCGTTCCGTATATCGATTTCGCAAAAATAAAAGAGGCAAGACCAAAATGGTATATGGGATTTTCTGATAACACAAATTTTACATTTTTGTCTGCCACCTTGTGTGATACGGCAGCAATTTATGGGCCGTGTGTGGCGGCATTTGGTATGGAACCGTGGCATCCGTCCGTAAAGGATGCATTCGATTTGTTGCGGGGAAAAATCAACCATGTGCATAACTATGACAAATGGGAGCGGGAAAGTTTAAAAGATGAGGAACATCCGCTTGTACCGTATAATGTGACGGAAAATACAGTGATCCGGCGTTTCCCGGATCAGGAAGTTACGATAGAAGGCAGGCTGATCGGCGGCTGTATGGATTGTCTGGTAAATCTGTTAGGCACACGCTTTGATCGTGTGATGGATTTTAATGTGCGTTATGCAGAGGATGGAATTATATGGTTTTTAGAATCCTGTGATTTGAATATTATGTCAATCCGGCGCGCAATCTGGCAGATGAAAAATGCCGGATGGTTTTCGCATGTAAAAGGCTTTTTGATTGGCAGACCGCTTTGCTTTGGAGAAGAAATGTTTGGAATCGATCATTATGAAGCGGTTCTTGGACTTCTTTCAGAGTATGATGTGCCGGTGATCATGGATCTTGATATCGGACATTTGTCCCCGATGATGCCGGTGATCTGTGGTGCGAAAGCAAAGGTGCACAGCAAAGGGAACACTTTTGATATGGAATATATTTTGGAATAAAATTGGGAAAAGGAGAGAAAGCAATGAAAAATAAATATTGCAAACAGGTTTTGGCGGTAATTCTGGCAGCCACAATGATGGCTGGAACAGTAAGTACTGCAACGCATCGGGTATATGCCAGCGAGGAAACACAGGCCACAGAAGAGGGCGACAATGTTGTGATTACAAAGGAAGAGAAGCCGTATCTTGCGCTTGGAGCAGATTTGACAGCAGATCAGCAGCATACGGTTTTATCTTATATGGGAATTGATGTGGAAGATTTTGACAATTATGATGTCGTCTATGTCAACAATGATGAGGAACACAAATATCTCGATGCCTATGTGCCAAAGAAGCAGATTGGAACAAAAGCGTTATCATCGGTTTTGATTTCACTGACCGATAAAGGAAATGGAATCAAGGTTTCTACTTACAATATCAATTACTGTACTGCTGGTATGTATAAGAATGCGCTGGCAACTGCAGGCATTTCCGATGCAAATATTATTGTGGCCGGGCCGTTTGCGTTATCCGGTACAGCAGCCTTGGTGGGAACTTTTGAGGCGTATGAAAAGATGACAGGAGAGACGCTTGATGAGGATGTAGTTGATGCCGCTATGGATGAGCTGGTCACAACTGGAGATCTTGAACAGAGTATTGATGGTGATTCCGAAGATGTGGAGGCGATGATCGCAGATCTGAAAGGGAAAATAGCGAATGGAGAGTTGAACTCAGCAGAGGATATCGAAAATGCGATTGATGAGCTGGCTGATAAATATGAAATTAATATTTCAGATGAAGATAAACAGAAAATTACCAAATTGATGGAAAAATTAAAAGGACTTGATTTAGACTGGGGCAGTATCAAAGATCAGGCACAGGACTGGGCAGATCAGTTACAGAATCAATTGTCTGATAAAGATCTGGGTCAGAAAATTGCAGATTTCTTTGCAAAACTGTGGGAGGCTATCTGTTCTTTGTTCAACTAAATAAAATGTTATTTTATAAAAATTCCGTAAAGTGATTGTAAAAAACATGAAAAGTGTTTTATAATAAAACGTACATGTAAATTTTTATACAGGAGTAAAGGAAAAGAAAAATATGAGTGGCATAACAATTGTCCTGACACTTTTAAGTGGAGTTGCATTGTTTCTTTTCGGTATGTCTCTGATGGGAGACGGACTGAAAAAAGTGGCAGGAAATAAGCTTGAGCTTGTATTGTATAAGCTCACAAATACACCAATCAAAGGTGTACTTCTCGGAACTGTAGTTACAGCAATTATCCAGTCATCTTCAGCGACCACGGTTATGGTTGTGGGATTTGTGAATTCCGGAATGATGAAAGTAGCACAGGCAATTGGAATTATCATGGGAGCCAATATCGGAACCAGTGTGACAGGATGGATTCTCTGTCTGTCCTATATTGACGGTTCAAGTGGTATTGCCCAGCTTTTATCCACAGCAACAATCTCCGCAGTAGTAGCAATCATTGGTATCACATTCAAGATGTTTGTCAAGAAGACCACCTACAAGAATGTTGGTGATATTATGCTTGGATTTGCGATTCTAATGGTCGGAATGCAGACGATGAGTGGTGCAGTTTCTCCATTAAAAGAGAATCCTCATTTTGTAAATATGCTTACAAAGTTTGAAAATCCATTTATGGGAATCATTGTTGGTATTGCATTTACAGCAGTACTTCAGAGTGCTTCAGCATCCGTAGGTATCCTGCAGGCATTGTCCATGACAGGAAGCATCAGTTTCGCAGCAGCACTTCCAATTACTATGGGTATTGGTGTTGGTGCAGCCTGTCCGGTACTTCTTTCTTCTATCGGAACAAACAAGAATGGTAAGCGTACAGCACTGATTTATCTGTTAAATGATCTGTTCGGAATGATATTCTGGTCAATCGTATTTTATAGTGTGAATGCATTTGTTCATTTTAAATTTATGGACATGACAATGCGTCCGGTAACAATCGCCATGATGAATACTATCTTCCGTCTGGCAACGATTCTTGTATTGTTACCATTTATTCATGTGATAGAAAAACTGGTGTTCCGTCTGATTAAGGATGATCCGGAAGAACTTGAGGAACAGGCAGATTTTGATCTTCTTGAGGAGCGTTTCCTTTCCTATCCGGCACTGGCAATCGGACAGAGCCACACTGCAGTCAATGGTATGGCAAAGAAGGCACGTAAGAATATCAACCGGGCCCTTTCTCTTTTGAGCGATTATTCACAGGATAAATACAATAAAGTACAGGAAAAAGAAAATCTGATTGATAAGTATGAAGACAAGCTTGGAACTTATTTGATGCAGCTGACCGGACAGGAAATGTCCACGACACAGACGCAGCAGGTTTCAAAGTTCTTACATACAATCAGTGACTTTGAACGACTGGGTGATCATGCAGTCAATATTTCCAAGGTCGCAAATGAGATTGTAGAAAAGAAGATTTCGTTCTCGGATTCAGCAAAGAACGAAATAAAAGTATTAGAGGCTGCCGTTCGTGAAATTGTAGATCTGACGGTAGATGCGTTCTGTGATGATAATCTGGAGATGGCAGCTAAAATTGAGCCGCTACGAGAGTTGATTGGAATTTTGTGCAATGATTTGAAAAATCGTCACGTAACACGTCTGCGTGAAGGAAAATGTGAATATAAGCAGGGATTTGCGTTTAATGATTTACTGACAAATCTGGAGAGAATAGCTGCACATTGCTCGAATATAGCTGTTGCAATGATTGAGACAGAGACATCCGAATTTGATACACACGAATATTTAAAGAGTGTACGTCATATGAAAGATGACGCTTATCTGAAATGTTTTGATGAATATGCAGGCAAATATAATATTTCCACTGGAAAAAAGGAAAAGAAAAATAAATAAGACTGATTAGCACACGCAAAAAGCGTGTGCTTTTTAGTGTCCGTATTATAGTACATTATATCTGTGATAATTCCTTTATCAGAAGAAAAACGGAGGAAAAACAGATGAAGGGATATGTAGTAGAGAGCGGATATATGGGATATGTAGATGGACAGTATGTACTTTTTGCAGATGAAAGCGATTATGCGGAAATGTATGAAGAAATAGAAGGCTAAGTTACGTTGAATTTTCTGCCAGGTTGTGTCATAATAAAACACAGTGTAGTATATGTTGTAGGAGGTATTTGACGATGAAACAGGAAATTGAACTTGCAAGACCGGCAACAGACGTAAAATTACGCCCATATGAGCACCATGCAAAATATTATGAGACAGATCAGATGGGAATCATCCATCACAGTAACTATGTGAAATGGATGGAGGAAGCCCGTATGGATCTGATGGATCAGATGGGACTAAGCTACAAGCAGATGGAAGAAATGGAGATTATCAGTCCGGTACTCTCGATTTCAGTAAATTATCACAGTATGGTTCATTTTGATGACACGGTTGTAATTCAGACAAAACTTGTAAAATACAATGGTATCAAAATGGAAGTGGAATATGTTATGACCGATAAAGAAACCGGAGAGTTGCGCACGACCGGAAGCAGCAGCCATTGCTTTTTGAATCGTGCAGGAAAGCCAATTTCACTCAAACGTATGTATCCGGAACTGGATACAAAGTTCTTTGAGATGAAGGAGGATGTGGAATGATTCCGCAGAGACTTGCAGCGCTTCGCAGAGAGATGAAAAAGCATAATATTGCTGTGTATGTGGTTCCAACTTCGGATTTTCACGAATCTGAATACGTTGGAGAATATTTTATGGCAAGAACGTATATCACCGGGTTTACCGGGTCAGCCGGTACGGCGGTGATTACGATGACAGAGGCCGGGCTTTGGACGGATGGAAGATATTTTGTGCAGGCCGCCAGACAATTAGAAGGAACGACCATTACTTTGTACCGCATGGGAGAGGAAGGCGTTCCTACAGTAAATGAATATATTGAAAAAGTACTTAAGCAAGGCGAGACAATCGGATTTGACGGACGTGTTGTCAATGCGCGCTGGGGTGCAAGATTAGAAGAAATCGCGGCAAAAAAGAAGGCATTTGTATCTGCAGAAGCAGATCTGTTGGATGCCATCTGGGAGGATCGTCCACCGATGGCAAAAGAACCAGCCTGGATTCTGGATGAGGCATATAGCGGAAGAAGTACGGGAGACAAGTGTGCCGATGTGCGCCGTATCATGAACGAAAAAGGAGCGAATACCTATATCCTTTCATCCCTTTCGGATATCGCCTGGCTGTTAAATGTAAGAGGCAATGATATCAGCTATGTGCCGGTAGTGCTTTCTTATGTTCTGCTGACGGAAAAAGAATGCATCTGGTTTGTACAGGAAGAGATTTTAGATGCCACGATGCAGGAATATCTGCAGGCAAACCAGATACAGACGATGGCTTATGATTCTTTTTATGAATATATTGCAACTATGGAACATAAGACAATTTTGTTGAATCCGGCGGTACTCAATTACCGGACAAGAAAGAGTATTTCTTCTTCCAATAAGATCATAGAGGCGGCAGATCCTACCGAAAAACTGAAAGCAGTAAAAAATAAAACAGAAATTGGACATATTAAGGATGCACATGTAAAAGATGCAGTTGCAATGTGTAAGTTTATGTATTGGCTGAAGAAAAATGTGGGAAAATTACCAATGACAGAGATTTCTGTGGCAGATTATCTTACAGATCTTCGCAGCCGGCAGGAAGGTTTTCTTGACCTGAGTTTTGAGACAATTGCAGGTTATGCAGAACATGGAGCAATTGTTCATTATGCTGCGACAGAAGAGACCGATGTTCCGTTGAAACCGGAAGGCTTTCTTCTGGTGGATTCCGGTGGACATTATCTGGAAGGAACGACAGACATTACAAGAACATTTGCACTTGGACCGATTACGGACGAGATGAAGGAAAATTATACCCGTGTGTGTCGTTCCAATATGAATCTTGCTAATGTACGCTTTTTGTATGGATGTTCGGGAAGAAATCTTGATATTGTGGCAAGAGAGCCGCTATGGGAAGCTGGACTTGATTATAAACACGGCACGGGACATGGTGTCGGTTATACCTTAAGTGTTCACGAAGGACCGAATGCATTTCGCTGGAAAAAGTCTCCAGTGAGTGAGGAATGTGTTTTGGAAGAAGGCATGATAACAACTGATGAGCCGGGAATCTATATTGAGGGACAGTATGGAATCCGTCTGGAAAATGAACTGGTATGTTGTAAGGATGAGAAAAATTCTTATGGACAGTTTATGCATTTTGAAAATATAACGTATGTACCGTTTGATTTGGATGCAGTGGTGCCACAGCAGATGACAGGGACAGAGAGAGCGCGTCTGAACGCTTATCACCAAAAGGTATATACCGTGGTTTCTCCTTATCTTGAAGGGGAGGAACTGGAGTGGTTGAAGGAAGCAACCAGAGAAATATAAAACAGTCACCGGTTGGAGGGGACAAGAAGGAGTTATGAATGAGTAAAAAGCTGGTACTGATTGATGGACACAGCATTTTGAACCGTGCATTTTTTGGATTGCCGGATCTAACAAATTCAGAAGGATTGCACACCAATGCAGTGTATGGCTTTTTGAATATTATGTTTAAAATATTGGAAGAGGAAAAGCCGGACTATCTGACAGTGGCTTTTGACGTTCATGCGCCGACGTTTCGGCACAAGATGTTTGATGCCTATAAAGGCACACGTTCACCGATGGATGATGCCCTGCGGCAGCAGGTGCCGATGATCAAAGAGATGCTGACTGCCATGGGCGTACGTATTATCGAGATGGAAGGTTACGAAGCGGATGATCTGCTTGGAACACTTGCCGGAATGGGGGAGCGGGAAGGCATGGATGTTTCGGTGGTATCCGGAGACCGCGACTTGTTGCAGCTTGCAACGGAACATGTAAAAATCCGTATTCCGAAGACAAAAAAGACTGGAACTGAAATTGAAGATTATCTTGCAGAAGATGTTAAGGAACGTTATCTGGTCACACCAAAAGAATTTATCGATGTCAAGGCACTTATGGGCGATACCGCGGACAATATCCCTGGTGTTCCGGGAATTGGAGAGAAGACAGCGACAGCGCTGATTGCACAGTATGGGAGCATTGAGGCGGTACATGAGAATGCAGAAGTTGTTCGTCCGCCGCGTGCGTCAAAGAATATTGTGGAGTATTGGGACCAGGCGGTCATGAGCAAAAAGCTCGCGACCATCATTACGGATGTTCCTGTGAAATATGATTTCACAGAGGCCGCGTTAGCGTCAAATGATGCACTTTACACACAGGAAGCGTATCTGATGTGTAAGAAACTGGAATTTAAGAATCTTCTGGGACGTTTTTCTGTGGATGCACCGAAAAATAATGCCCAGGAGCATTTTAATGTAATAAAAACAAAAGCAGAGGCAGAACGTATCTGGAAGAAAGTGGATGAAAAGCCACTTGCTTTTATGGTTATTCCAAACGTGGATAATAAGCAGGAGTCGGATGGACAGATGCTTTTGTTTGCGCCAGCACCGAAGAATGCATTTGCGGCGCTTGCAGTGGCTTTTTCTGAGGAAGATATTTATTTGTTTATTACCGGAGATGAACTTGCGGCAGATGATTTGATAGCGCATTTATTTGCGTGCAAAAGCAAGCAGTTGCTTACAGCAAATTTAAAATCCCAGCTGCCTTATCTGAAATGGATAAATGAACAAGGAGCAGCAGAAGACTGGGAAGCATATTGCACGCAGAGAAATCGTTTTTTTGAACGCACAGTGGCAGCGTATCTGTTGAATCCATTAAAGGGCGAATATCCGTGTGATGATATTGCAAAGGATTATCTGGGACTTATGGTGCCGGGGAAAGCAGACTTACTTGGAAAGAAAACGGTAGCAGAAGTGCTTGCGGAAGATGAAAAAAAGGCAGTGGATTATGCCTGCTATGAGGCATACATTTCGTGGAAATCCTATCCGGTTCTTATGGAATCGTTAAAAGAACAGGGGATGGATAAACTTTTCCGTGAAATCGAGATGCCGCTCGTTTTTGTATTGTCCGATATGGAACGGCAGGGAATCAGCATTGATGCGGATGCACTGAAAGAGTACGGTGAAAAGCTTTCCGTTTCTATTATAGAACTGGAACAGAAGATATACGAAGAAGCGGGTGAACAGTTCAATATCAATTCACCGAAGCAGCTTGGTGTGATTTTATTTGAAAAAATGCAGCTTCCGAATGGAAAGAAGACCAAGACCGGATTTTCAACTTCTGCGGAGGTGCTGGAAAAACTGGCAGGAGATTACCCGATTGTTGCGGACATATTGGAGTATCGTAAACTGGCAAAACTGAAATCAACCTATGCGGATGGGCTTGCTAACTATATTGACGAGACTGGAAAGATTCACACAACATTTCATCAGACGATTACGGCAACGGGAAGACTCAGCAGTACGGATCCGAACTTGCAGAATATTCCAATCCGTATTGAACTTGGAAAAATGATTCGTAAAGTATTTCATCCGCTGGATGGAGATTTGTTTGTGGATTCTGATTACTCACAGATCGAACTTCGTCTTCTGGCACATATGTCCGGAGATAAGCAGTTGATTGAGGCGTTTCGGGAAAATCAGGATATTCATAGAAGTACGGCTTCCAAAGTATTTCATGTGCCGTTTGATGAGGTGACCGATTTACAGCGACGAAATGCCAAAGCGGTCAATTTTGGCATTGTATATGGAATCAGCGCATTTGGACTGAGTCAGGATCTTGATATCGGACAGAAAGAGGCACAGGGATATATTGACAGTTATTTTGAAACTTATCCAAAAATCAAGGAATTTTTAGACCGCACGGTTGCGGAGGCGAAAGAAAAAGGTGTTACCAAAACTTTATATGGAAGAATTCGCCCGATTCCGGAACTTTCATCCAGCAATTATATGCAGCGGCAGTTTGGGGAGCGTGTTGCAATGAACGCGCCAATCCAGGGAACTGCAGCAGATATTATTAAAATTGCGATGATCCGTGTGCATGACCGTCTGATTCGCGAAAATTACAAATCAAGACTGATCTTACAGGTACACGATGAACTTTTGATTGAGACTGCAGAAGAAGAAAAAGACGCAGTGATAGCTCTTTTGGAACAGGAAATGCAAAGCGCGGCAGATTTAAGTGTAGAGCTTGCAGTGGGAACAGAAACCGGATATGATTGGTATGATGCACATTAGGAGGCTGATATGCTTTTTGTTGGAATTACAGGCGGTGTGGGAGCCGGAAAATCAGAGATATTAAATTATCTTGGCAGACATCATGGAACCAGAGTTATGCTTGCAGATGAAATTGCTCATGAACTTATGGAACCGGGAACGGAGTGCTTTGAAAAACTAGCGGAGCTATTCAGAAACGAAGATATTTTTCAGAAAGATGGTCATTTTGACCGTAAAAAACTGGCATCTGTGATTTTTGCAGACGAAGAAAAAAGAAATTTACTTAATGGAATTGTTCATCCGGCAGTCAAAGAGTATGTGTGTGAGCAGGTACAGGCTGAAAGAGAAGGTGGTGTTCGCAAGCTTCTGGTATTGGAAGCGGCTTTGCTTATTGAAGAACATTATGATGAAATATGTGATGAACTTTGGTATATTTATACGGATAGAGAAATTCGAAGAGAGCGTCTGAAAATTTCAAGAGGATATTCAGATACAAAAATTGACCAGATTTTTGATAGTCAGCTGAGCGAGGATGAATATCGAAAAAACTGTCAGCTGATCATTAATAACGATGGAAGAATTGAACAGACGCTGGCACAGATTGATAAGGCGTTGAGGGAGAGACACATATGAGTAACGTATTTGGTTTGGACATTGGAACCCGCAATGTGGTGGGAACTGTGGGATACCGGACAGAAGATGACAAATTTATAGTGACAGCGCAGTGTGTGAGACAGCACGAAACCCGTGCAATGCTGGATGGGCAGATTCATGATATCGGTAAGGTCGGACGAATTATTGGCCAGGTAAAAGCAGAACTCGAAGCACAGCTGAATGAACCGCTGAGTGATGTGTGTATTGCAGCCGCTGGTCGTGTGTTAAAGACGGTTACTACACATGTTGAGTATGAGTATGCGGAGGAGAGCATTGTTACCGGAGAGGATATTCATACACTCGATTTGCTGGGAATTGAAAAAGCTCAGGATATTTTAAAAGAAGCAAATGACACACAGTATAAATTTTATTGCGTGGGTTATTCGGTTGTGAAATATTTTTTGAATGATGAAGTATTTATAAGTCTTGAGGATCATAAAGCAACAAAGATTGGTGAAGACATTATCGTAACATTTCTTCCGGAAGATGTAGTAGATGGATTGTATTCTGCAGTAGGGCAGGCAGGGCTTACGGTCGCAAACATGACTTTGGAGCCAATTGCTGCTATCAATGTAGCTATTCCGGAAAATTACCGCATGCTAAATATTGCACTGGTTGATGTGGGTGCGGGAACTTCTGATATTTCTGTGACAAAAGAAGGAAGTATTATTGCATATGGCATGATTCCATATGCAGGAGATGAATTGACGGAATTAATCGTTCAGCATTTTCTTGTAGATTTTAAGACCGCCGAGGCGATGAAACTGGCATCGACTACAGAGAATGAAGTGACATATGAAGATATCATGAGTATTTCTCATACAATTCCTTCTAAAGAAATCTGGGATCTTGTAGAGCCTACGGTGGATAAGATTACTTCCGAAGTAGCTGCAAAGATCATGGAATTAAATGGAGATAAGACGGTCAGTGCCTGCTTTGTCGTAGGAGGTGGTGGAAAAATCCACGGATTCACGCAAATGCTGGCCAAACGGCTTGATTTGCCGGAGGAACGTGTGGCATTACGTGGAGAGGAAGTTCTCAAAGAAGTTGTCTTCGAACAGGAAGATATCCATAAGGATCCACTCCTTGTGACTCCGATTGGAATTTGTCTGAATTATTATGAGCAACGGAATAATTTTATTATGATGAAATTCAATGGAGAGCGCTTGAAGTTATATGACAATAATCGTTTGACGATCGTGGACGCAGCATTACAGGCGGGATTTCCGAATGACGAGCTTTTTCCTAAACGAGGTATGCCAATCAATTTTGTTGTGAATGGTGCGGCGAGAATTGCAAGAGGCGAGGCCGGAGAACCTGCGATTGTAACATTGAACGGCAGACCGGCAAACATTAATACCCCACTTGTTCCAAACTGCGAAGTTACTATTGAACCATCTACAGCCGGTGCGGATGCGGTATACACAATCGAACAGTTAGAGGAATATCATGAGTCTACGCTTACGGTAATCATCAATGGAAAAACCGTTGTTTGTCCAAAATTTGTAGAAGTCAACGGACAATTGGAACCGGGTTCTTACGAGATCAAAGAAGGCGATGTCATTGAGGCAAGAAATTATTATACGGTACGTCAGGTTGCAGAGTTCATGGATGTGGAAGTAGATACAGATCATGAGGTTCTCGTCAACAACCGGCTTGCAGATTTTGACACACTAGTATATGAAAATTTTACGATTGACTGGACGGTTCTCTCCTTTGGGGTTGCGCCGGAGCCGGAGAATCGTTATAATGCTACAATAAGTGATACTTCTTCGGAAGTGTCCTCAGAGGATGAGTCTCCGGAAGAGAAAGAAGAGGAAGCTCCAGAAAAACCGGAAGGATCCGTTACCGTTATGGTAAACGGAGAGTCTGTGACTATGACAGGAAAGCAAAATTATATCTTTGTCGATGTATTTGACTGGTATTCCTTTGATCTGTCTGCTGGAAAAGGGCGCGCCATTGCAACATTAGTCAATGGAAAAGAAGCAGAATTTTCGCAGCCACTGGCCAATGGGGACAACATCGAATTATACTGGAAAGAGAATTAACATGTTAGAATTATGTAGTATTGCGAGTGGAAGCAGTGGCAATTGTATCTGTGTAGGGTCAGACGATTCCCATGTACTGATCGATGCAGGCATCAGCGGGAAAAAGATCGAGAACGGACTCAATGCTATTGATTTAAAAAGCCAGGATATGCAGGGGATACTTGTGACACATGAGCATATTGACCATATCGCGGGACTTGGTGTGATGGCAAGGCGCTATGGTCTGCCGCTGTATGCGACACCTGGAACCATTGATGCAATAAAAAATGTAAAGTCTGTGGGAAAAATTGATGAAAGTCTTTTTCACCCCATTACACCAATGGAAGAATTTTCAATTGGTGATTTAGAAATTACACCGATTCCGATTTCGCATGATGCAGCTGAACCGGTGGCATACCGTATCAAAAAGGATCATCATGTTTTTGCGGTTGTTACAGATCTTGGAACTTATGATGATGCCATAATACAGGAACTTCAGGGCTTGGAAGTTCTTCTGCTGGAAGCAAATCATGATATACATATGTTGGAGACAGGCGCATACCCCTATCCGTTGAAGAGACGTATTATGGGAGACAGAGGGCATTTGTCGAATGAGCGAAGCGGGCAGCTGCTTGGCGAACTTCTTCATGATAAATTTGGAACAGTTATGCTGGGCCACCTGAGCAAAGAAAATAATTACGAGGAACTGGCCTATGAGGCGGTGCGTTTGGAGGTTACGAGTGGAGATAATCCATACAAAGCAGATGATTTCCCGATGTATGTAGCCAAAAGAGACGCCGTTTCGCCGGTACTTCGTGCACAATAAAAAGGAGAATAAAAATGGAAAAGACAGTAGATAAGACAATTATTACCGTAGTAGGAAAGGATACCGTAGGTATTATCGCAAAAGTTTGTACATACCTTGCAGAAAACGGAGTTAATATTCTGGATATTTCCCAGACAATCGTTTCCGGATATTTTAACATGATGATGATTACAGACATCAGTGGTGCCACAAAGTCATTTGCTGCAATTTCAGATGAAATGGAAAAACTCGGAGAAGAGATTGGCGTTGTGATCAAATGTCAGCGTGAAGAAATCTTTGAGAAAATGCATCGTATCTAATATTGTTTGCCAGAAGGAGTAAATTCATGATAAATATCGGAGAAGTAATCGAAACCAATGAAATGATCGAGAAAGAGAATCTGGATGTGCGTACCATCACATTAGGTATCAGCCTTTTGGATTGTATTGATTCTGATCTGGATCGTTTAAATGAGAATATTTATAACAAAATTACAACTGTTGCCAAGGATCTGGTGGCTGTTGGAGAGAGCATTGAGAATAACTATTGCATTCCAATTGTAAATAAGAGAATTTCTGTGACACCAATCGCTTTGGTCGGTGGTGCAGCATGTAAGACTTCAGAGGATTTTGCAACGATTGCAGCGACACTTGACCGTGCAGCAAAGGCGGTAGGTGTTAACCTGATCGGTGGGTATTCTGCACTGGTATCTAAAGGAATGACAAAGGCAGATGAACTTCTGATTCGTTCTATTCCACAGGCATTACATAACACAGAGAGAGTCTGCAGTTCAGTAAACCTTGCATCGACAAAGACCGGAATCAATATGGATGCGGTCCGCCTTATGGGTGAAATTATTTTACAGACAGCAGAAATCTCCAAGGATAATGATTCTGCAGATTGTATGAAGCTGGTGGTATTCTGTAATGCACCAGATGATAATCCGTTTATGGCAGGTGCGTTCCATGGAGTAACAGAAGCCGACGCTGTCATCAATGTCGGAGTCAGTGGACCGGGTGTTGTAAAGACCGCATTGGAAAAAGTGCGTGGAGAGAGTTTTGAAGTTCTCTGTGAGACAATAAAGAAGACTGCATTTAAGGTAACACGTGTTGGACAGCTGGTAGCACAGGAAGCATCCAAAAAGCTTGGCATTCCATTTGGAATTATCGATCTTTCCCTTGCTCCGACTCCTGCAATTGGTGACAGTGTTGCAGATATTCTCTGCGAGTGTGGTCTTGAGTATGCAGGTGCACCGGGTACAACTGCAGCACTTGCCATGTTGAATGATCAGGTAAAGAAGGGTGGCGTTATGGCATCTTCCTATGTAGGAGGACTCAGTGGAGCATTCATTCCGGTGAGTGAAGATCAGGGAATGATCAATGCCGTAGAAGCAAATGCAATTACCCTTGAGAAGTTAGAGGCAATGACCTGTGTATGTTCTGTAGGTCTTGATATGATTGCAATTCCTGGAGATACAAAGGCAACAACGATTTCCGGAATGATCGCAGATGAGATGGCGCTCGGAATGGTAAATCAGAAAACAACTGCAGCACGTCTGATTCCGGCAATTGGAAAAGGTGTTGGTGATAAAGTAGAATTTGGTGGCTTATTTGGATATGCACCGGTTATGCCAGTGAATCCATATTCATGCGCAGACTTCATCAACCGCAAAGGCCGTATCCCGGCTCCAATTCATTCATTTAAAAATTGACGAGAAAGCTACGAGACGCGTAAAAGAAAAGAATCCCAGCCAGGTTTCGCTTACGAAAACCTGGCTGGGATTCTTTTCTTTTATGGGGCGACAGCCCGTGCAGCGAATCGACGCGTCTCGTAGCAAATGGACATATGCAAAAAGAAAAAGTGTAATGTCCACAAAAAATAGAAAGATTGGACATATAAGGTAAATTATATGGAATCTAGTGAGAAGAGCAGCCATAGTTTTATGAATGTTAACTTTGAATAATTGAGGGTTGACACTTTGAAAAAGAAGTACTAATATATTTGACGAACAAGATGATAGTGTCAAGTTTTCTATGAAAACTTGATATTCAAAATGAAGGGAGAAACATTATGAAATTATCAGTTCGAACCATATGTATGGTTGCTATGTTTACAGCCGTTATATCGGTATTGTCTATTATGCAGATTCCAACACCATGGGGAGTGCCTTTTACTTTACAGACATTTGCAATGGCGCTGTGTGGATATGTACTTGGATGGAAGTATGGAACACTTTCTACAATTCTTTATATCCTGATTGGAGCAATCGGCGTGCCGGTATTTGCCGGAATGTCAGCGGGAGTAGGTATTCTGACTGGTGCAACTGGCGGATATCTTTTTGGATTTATTATTATGACATTCCTTTGTGGAATCGGAAGAGTTTATATGAAGAAGGGTGTCAAAGGTATTGTCTGGCTTGTAGTATTTTCAGCACTTGGATTGGCGGCTTGTCACATCCTTGGTATTATTCGGTTAAAATATGTGGCAAATTTATCATGGGCAGTCGCAGCAATAAAAGGTTCTGTTCCTTATCTTGCAAAAGATATTGCATCTGTGATTGGTGCTTATCTGGTAGCGCTTGCAATTCGCCGTGCACTTCGTTCTACAAACTTACTGGATTGGGAGAATGAAAAAAAGGCACATGCATAAATACATAGAATTTCGTGTACATCATATTTTATGCACACAGTTGTATCAGGGATTGGGATATGATGGAGATTTTTGTGAAAATATGACGGCTATTGTTTCGAATCTGCGAAAGAATCCGGATCAGCCATTGCGACTGGTTGCAAAAGCGGATGCAATATGTGCGAATTGTCCGAATCGTTTGGAAAATGACTTTTGCACAAATGGAGACAACCATGTAGCAATTAAAGACAGGAAGCTGCTTGCACCGCTGCATTTGACAGAAGGTGAAATATACACCTATACACAATTGCTGCAGCATTCCAAAAAATATCTGACAAAAGACGTCTTTGCCGAGAGCTGTGCCAGCTGCAACTGGTATCAGCAGGGCATCTGTAAATATGAAAAATTGCAGTTCACACCGTCGATGTGAACAGTAACATAAAAATTACTAATAATTTTAAGAAGAGAAACTTTCTTGACAACTTTATGTTTCCATGCTTAAATAAATTTAGTTATATGACTGACGGAATTTATGTGGAAGAACCACGTGGAGTATAACATCAGGCAGTTTTTAACTGCTGGGAAAGGCAATGTCTCTTCGGGACATCGCGGCAACGATTCATAGAAACGTTGCAATTGCCGACCGTCTGGGCAACCTGCACATTTGAGGGCAATGCAGTGCGCATTACCTTATATGCTATTGTGTAAGTTCTCAGATGTGTCGGCTTTTTTCATACAATTGATTGAATAAAAGATGATGTTTTATGCGAAAGGAGATCAAAAATGCAAAAGGTAGCACTGAGCAAAGAATTAGCTGCAACAACTTATCCGGGAAGAGGAATCGTAATCGGAAAATCAAAAGATGGTAAGAAGGCGGTAACTGCGTATTTTATCATGGGAAGAAGCGCAAACAGCCGTAATCGTGTCTTTGTAGAGGATGGCGAAGGCATCCGCACACAGGCATTTGATCCTTCCAAGTTAGAAGATCCAAGTCTGATTATTTACGCACCGGTACGTGTACTTGGGAACAAGACAATTGTAACAAACGGTGATCAGACCGATACAATCTACGAACTGATGGACAAGCAGCAGACATTTGAGCAGGCACTTCGTACGAGAGAGTTCGAGCCGGATGCACCAAATTATACACCACGTATTTCAGGAATCATGCATATCGATAAGGGTGAGTTCAATTATGCAATGTCCATTTTAAAGAGCAACAATGGAAATCCGGATGCATGCAATCGTTATACTTTTGCATATTCGAATCCGGTTGCAGGAGAAGGACATTTCATTCACACTTATATGGGAGATGGAAATCCGCTTCCAAGTTTTGAAGGAGAACCGACATGGGTAGATATTGACGGTGACATTGATACCTTTACACAGATGGTATGGGATAATTTAAATGAGGACAACAAAGTTTCCCTGTTTGTTCGTTTTATTGATATTGAAACAGGAAAATATGAGTCCCGCATTGTTAATAAAAACAAATAATTGCAACAGAAATAACAGTAACAGTAGAATACAAAAATAAGGAGAAAATCATGCAGGAATATGAATTAAAATACGGATGTAACCCAAATCAGAAACCTTCCAGAATTTATATGCAGAATGGAGAGCTGCCGATCAAAGTATTATGTGGTCGTGCAGGATATATCAATTTTCTTGATGCATTTAACGGCTGGCAGCTGGTAAGAGAATTAAAGAAAGCGACCGGACTTCCGGCAGCTACATCTTTTAAGCATGTTTCACCAGCCGGTGCGGCAGTCGGTTTGCCACTGTCTGATGTAGAGAAGAAAATTTACTGGGTAGATGATATGGATGTAGAGTTTACGCCACTTGCAAATGCTTATATCCGTGCAAGAGGTGCAGACCGTATGTCTTCTTTCGGAGATTTTATTTCTCTGTCTGATGTGTGTGATGCAGCAACCGCACTTGTTATTAAAAGAGAGGTGTCCGATGGTGTGATCGCACCGGGATATACCGATGAGGCACTTGAAATTTTAAAACAGAAAAAGAAAGGCAATTACTGTGTAATCGAAATTGATCCAAATTATGAGCCGGCTCCAATCGAGCGCAAGGATGTGTTTGGTATCACATTCGAGCAGGGAAGAAATGAATTGCACATTGATGAGCATTTCTTTGATAACATTGTGACAGAAAACAAAGAGCTTACCGAGCAGGCAAAGATTGATCTTACTATTGCAATGATTACATTGAAGTATACACAGTCCAATTCAGTATGTTATGTCAAGGGTGGACAGGCGATTGGTATCGGTGCCGGTCAGCAGTCTCGAATTCATTGTACACGTCTGGCAGGTTCTAAGGCAGACAACTGGTGGCTGCGTCAGTCTCCACAGGTATTAGGACTACAGTTCGTAGATGGTATCAAACGTGCAGACCGTGACAACGCAATTGATCTTTATATGGGTGAGGACTACATGGATGTTCTTGCAGATGGTGCATGGGAAAATATTTTTAAAGTGAAACCACCTGTATTTACAGCAGAAGAAAAGCGTGCATGGTTAGACAAGAATACAGATGTTGCATTAGGTTCTGACGCATTTTTCCCATTTGGTGATAATATCGAGCGCGCACATAAGAGTGGTGTAAAATATATTGCAGAACCAGGTGGATCTGTTCGTGACGATCATGTAATTGACACTTGCAACAAGTATGGAATGGTAATGAGTTTTACAGGAATCCGTCTGTTCCATCATTAATTACATACAAATAATTTACTTGCATTTATTAGAAAACCAAAGTAAAATTATAGGTAAAAAGTACCGATGATAAAAATATCTAGAACTAAGGAGAAAATTTATGCAAGGAAAAGAGTATTTTCAGAACAGAAGGATTGCAGATAAGATTTCTTTGGTGCTAAAAGTTGTATTTGTTATACTGGCAATCAATAATATTTTGTTTGCCGCATTAATGATTACTTTTGGACACCTCGTATTTTTGATTATTCCAGTGCTTGGCTTGATTATTATGCCGATTCTCGGTCAGCAAATGGTAAAAGCGCTCACAGATAACATTCTTGAGCCATTGGAACAGATTGAAAATGCAGCAGAAGCGATGGCGCATGGAAATCTTGACATTGACGTAACCTATGAGGCAGAAGATGAACTTGGAAAACTGGCACAGAGTTTTCGCAATACAGCAGCTTCTCTGAAAGAAGTTGTGGAGGATATCGATCAGCTTCTCACAGAATTTGCTAAGGGAAATTTTGATGCAAAGTCAGGAAACATCGAAGTTTATCGTGGTAATTTCAGTGAGATTTTAAGCAAACTTGAAGAGACAGAGAAAGGACTGAGCCAGACGATTTCGAATGTTCAGGAATCTTCAAATCAGGTTTCAGCAGGAGCAGATCAGCTGGCACAGAGTGCACAGGGACTTGCGGAAGGTGCAACCGATCAGGCTGCTGCACTTGAGGAACTGACATCTTCTGTAAACGAAGTGGCAGAAAATGTGGCTGAGAATACAAAATCAACTGATCGAGTTCATGATCAGGCAAAAGAAGTTGCTATCAAGGCAGACAGTGGTACGGCAAAGATGAAGGAATTGATCGAGTCCATGAAACATATTTCTGATACCACAAACGATATTCAGGCTGTCATTGGAAAAATTGAAAGTATTGCCAGTCAGACAAACCTTCTTTCTTTGAATGCATCGATTGAAGCGGCACGCGCAGGCGAGGCAGGAAAAGGTTTTGCCGTTGTTGCAGAACAGATCAAAGAACTTGCAGAAGAAAGTGCTGCTTCCGCAGAAGAGACACGTGTCATGCTGACAAACAGCCTGAATCAGGTAGAGATTGGAAGCAATGTTGCTGACCAGACTTCACAGTTTATGGATGAGATGATTGAGCAGTTGGATGTTGTTGTTACGGAAGTTGCCAAGATTCGTCAGGTATCTGATCAGCAGGCAGAATCTGTAAAACAGATTTCGCAGGCAGTGGAGCAGGTAAGTAGTGTTGTACAGTCTAATTCTGCAACATCCGAGCAGGTATCTGCTACCAGTCAGGAGCTTTCAGCTTCAGCGGAAGGACTTGATGAGATGATTTCCGGATTCCAGATTCGTAAGTAGTTTGTATTTAATTTAAAACTTGCCAAAGAGCAGTCGTATGTGCTTATATAGAGAGTATAAAGATGACTCTGACACCGAAACCAAGGTTGAGGTGAAAGGTATAGCATAGAACGACTGCTTTGTGTTTTCAGACATAAGGCTTATTTTGTATGAATCAGGCTGTACCTTTTGAGGTACAGCCTGATTCGTGTCATAAGGAGGAAAAATGGAAAATAACACAAGAATCGCACTTATCGGTATTATTGTGGAAAAGGAAGAGTCTGCAGAACCATTGAATCATTTACTGCATGAGTACAGAGAATGTGTTGTGGGACGTATGGGCATTCCTTACCGCGACAAGGGTGTGAATATTATCAGTGTTGCGGTGGATGCTCCGCAGGACACCATCAATGCATTGTCTGGTAAAATCGGAAGATTAGAAGGGGTGAGTGCAAAGACAGTTTATGCAAACATTAGTGGAAATTATTGATCAGATAAAAAAAGAGCAGACGATCCATCGTGAGCAGTTACAGGCACTACTGGAGACAACAGATGAGCAGGCTGTCAGTTATCTGCGTGACACGGCCAGAAAAGTTGCGGATGATATTTATGGAAAACAGGTGTTTATTCGTGGATTGATCGAGTTTACGAATTACTGTAAAAACGACTGTATTTATTGCGGAATCCGAAGGAGCAATCCGAATGCGCAGCGATACCGTCTGACAGAAGAAGAAATTTTATCCTGTTGTGCAAACGGATATGAACTGGGATTTCGAACTTTTGTCTTACAAGGGGGAGAAGATCCGTATTTTACAGATGAACGGATCTGTAATATCGTAGCAAAAATCAAACAGGGCTACCCGGATTGTGCGGTGACACTTTCGATTGGAGAGAAGGATAAGGCAAGTTATCAGGCTTTTTATGATGCAGGAGCGGATCGTTATCTTTTGCGCCATGAGACAGCAGATGAAGCTCATTATCAGAGTCTGCATCCGACGGAAATGTCATTCCGGCACAGGATACAGTGTCTGTATGATTTGAAAGAAATCGGTTATCAGGTTGGTTGCGGATTTATGGTAGGTTCGCCGGGACAGACCGTGGGCACACTGTATGAGGATTTGATGTTTATCAAAAAACTGCAGCCACATATGGTTGGAATCGGGCCTTTTATCCCGCAAAAGGATACACCGTTCGGACAGGAACCGGCTGGAACAATGGAACAGACCCTGCGGCTTTTGAGCATCATAAGGCTGATCCATCCCCATGTGCTTTTGCCCTCGACGACGGCACTGGGAACGATTCATCCCCTTGGAAGAGAGAAGGGGATTCAGGCAGGTGCGAATGTCGTAATGCCGAATTTGTCGCCGGTTGCAGTCCGGGAAAAGTATAAATTATATGATAACAAAATATGCACCGGAGACGAGGCTGCTGAATGCCGCCATTGTATGGCCCGACGGATGGAGAGCGTCGGATATCAAGTCGTTGTTTCCAGGGGCGATTTTAAAAAATAACTGAATAGTTATAGCAAGATTCAAACACTAGGAGGAAAGTATGTATAACGTAAAATCATTAAAAGCAGAAGAATTTATTTCAGATGAGGAAATCAAAGAGACACTTGCCTATGCAGATGCCAATAAGGATAACATGGAAGTGATTGATGCCATTATTGCCAAAGCAAAAGAGCGCAAGGGTCTCACACACCGTGAGGCGTCCGTTCTTCTGGCATGTGAAAATGAAGAAAAGATACAGGAAGTATATGAACTTGCACAGCAAATCAAAAAGGACTATTACGGAAACCGCATTGTATTGTTTGCACCTTTGTATTTATCCAATTACTGTGTGAATGGATGTGTATACTGTCCATACCATTTGAAAAATAAGCATATTGCAAGAAAGAAACTGACACAGGAAGAAATCGTAAAAGAAGTTACCGCTTTGCAGGATATGGGGCACAAGCGTCTGGCCATTGAAGCAGGTGAAGATCCGGTAAATAATCCGATCGAGTATATTCTCGAATGTATCAATACCATTTACAGTATCAAACATAAAAATGGTGCAATCCGTCGTGTAAATGTAAATATTGCGGCAACGACAGTCGATAATTACCGCAAGTTAAAGGAAGCCGGAATCGGTACATACATTCTTTTCCAGGAAACATATAACAAAGAAGGCTATGAGCAGCTGCATCCGACAGGACCAAAGCATGATTATGCATATCATACCGAAGCAATGGACCGTGCAATGGAAGGCGGCATTGATGATGTAGGACTTGGTGTACTGTTTGGACTCGAAGGATACCGCTATGAATTTGCAGGACTTCTGATGCACGCGGAGCATCTTGAGGCTGTTCACGGGGTAGGACCACATACCATCAGTGTTCCTCGTGTGAAAAAAGCAGATGATATTGATCCAAGTGCTTTTGACAATGGTATCAGCGATGACACTTTTGCAAAAATCTGCGCATTGATTCGTATCTCGGTTCCATATACAGGTATGATCATTTCCACAAGAGAGAGTCAGGCAGTACGTGAAAAAGTATTACCACTTGGTGTATCCCAGATCAGTGGTGCATCGAAAACAAGTGTCGGCGGATATGCCGATCCGGAAGCAGAAAAACTTGCAGATGAGACTTCGGAGCAGTTTGATGTCAGCGATCAGAGAACTTTAGATGAAGTTGTGAACTGGCTGATGAAAATGGGATATATTCCGTCATTTTGTACTGCATGTTACAGAGAGGGAAGAACCGGAGACCGTTTTATGGCGCTTTGCAAGAGCATGCAGATTTTAAATTGCTGTCATCCGAATGCGCTTATGACTTTAAAAGAGTATCTGGAAGATTATGCAAGTGAAGAGACAAAGAAGATCGGTATGGAACTGATCAACCGTGAGATTGAGAAGATTACAAATCCGAAAGTAAAACAGACAACTTACGAGCATATTCATGATATTTCCGAAGGAAAACGTGACTTCCGTTTCTAACATGAGAAAGGACGAAAGAACATATGGCAGTAACATTGAATGATACACCTACCGCAAATCGTCTGCATATAGGTATATTCGGAAAAACCAACAGTGGAAAATCTTCATTTATCAATACTTTTACAAATCAGGAGGTTTCTATCGTTGCGGATATTGCGGGAACAACCACAGATCCGGTTTATAAAGCGATGGAAATTCATCCGCTTGGTCCATGCACGATCATTGATACCGCAGGTTTTGACGATGAGAGTATGCTTGGTGAACAGCGCATTGAACGAACGAAATTAGCTGCGGAAAAAACAGATCTTGCAGTGATCCTTTTTGCGGCAGACGAAAAGCAGGGACTTGCGGCATGTGCACAGGAGCTGAAATGGTATCGCTTTTTTAAAGAAAAGAATACACCGGTTCTTCTTGTAATCAACAAAGTCGATCTTGCAGATACAAAGGTGATGCAGGAAGAAATTAAAAAGGAGACCGGAGAGAATGCTCTGGTTGTAAGTGCAAAGACAGGTGTCGGCATGGATCAGGTGAAAGAAGCATTATCCCGAAAGGTCCCGGAAAATTTTGGTGAGCGTCTGATTACCGGAGATCTGGTAAGTGAGGGAGATCTGGTTATGCTTGTAATGCCACAGGACATTCAGGCTCCAAAGGGGAGACTGATTCTGCCACAGGTGCAGACAACCAGAGAATTGCTGGATAAAAAATGTCAGATTATGAGTGTAACAACGGATCAGATGGTTCCGGCGCTGGCAACATTGGTCAAACCGCCAAAACTGATCATTACAGATTCACAGGTGTTTGCATATGTGTATGAGAATAAGCCTAAGGAAAGCATGCTTACTTCGTTTTCTGTTTTATTTGCGGCTTATAAAGGAGATCTGCCTTATTACGTCGAAGGAGCAAAACAGATCGACCGCCTGACAGAAAATTCACATGTGCTGATTGCGGAATGTTGTACACATGCACCGTTGAGTGAGGATATTGGAAGGGTGAAGATCCCTCGGATGCTTCGAAAACGCTTCGGAGAAAACATGCAGATTGATCATGTGAGCGGTACCGATTTCCCGGAAAAACTGACAGAGTATGACCTGATCATTCAGTGTGGAGCCTGTATGTTCAACCGGAAATATGTACTTTCCCGCATTGACCGTGCGAAGGAACAGGCGGTACCTATGACAAATTATGGAGTGACGATCGCTCACCTTACCGGAATTCTTGATCATGTCGTTATGCCATAGAATAGTTAGTTGAGGGATGAATCGTTGGAACAGGTAATTGTGAAAAATCAGTCGGAAGAATATATGGTTAACGTGATCCGGTCAAAGCGCAAAACAATGGCACTTCAGGTAGGGCTGGACGGAACTGTCGTGGCAAGAGTTCCAAACCGGGTGGCAAAGAAAGAGGTGCTGCGTTTTTTGGACTCCCATGCGGCGTGGATTGCTGCGGCAAAGAAGAAGATGGCCCGGCGCCAACAGGAAAAGCAGGCATACCGGAGTCCCTATGAGATTCCTGCATATGATTCCCTGTCGAAGCGTGAGAAAGATGAAATCTGGGCGCATTTTATGCAGCGGCTGATGTATTATGCACCAAAGATCGGAGTGACGTTCGAACGGGTTGCAATCCGGAACCAGAAAGGACGCTGGGGAAGCTGCAGCAGTAAAGGAAATCTCAATTTCAATTATCGTCTGCATTATTTGCCACAGGAGCTGATGGATTATGTTGTGGTACATGAACTTTCGCACCGGATTCATATGAATCATTCACGGGATTTCTGGGCATTGGTCGGACAGTATGATAAGGATTACAAACAGCATCAGACAGAGCTTCGAAATATTGGGATTGACAAATAGAAAAAAAGGGTTTAAAGTATACGAATAAAGAGAAACCGATGAGAAAGAGGAGTAGATTTATCCGGATATCACAGAGAGCTGCAGGTGGTGTGATGCAGTATGGAAGGATTTGTTGAATGGACTTTCGAGGGTGGCCCAAAAGGAAATCACTTAGTAGGCGTCACCGGGAACCGAGCCCGTTACCAATTCGGCATGTATGACATCGTACGTGAAAGAGTGGACATTTGTCAATTTGAGTGGTACCGCGATAATAAGATTTTATTACCGTCTCAAGCATTTTGCTTGAGGCGGTTTTTTATGTATAGGAGATTTCTTTGGAATTCTCTACACAGTAAAAGCAAGCATGAAAGAGAGGAAAAAGATTATGAAGAAAAAAGTATTAGCTATGGTATTATCTGCAGTATGTGCAATAGGACTGCTGGCAGGATGTGGATCAGGAAATGATGGAAACACAACACAGGGACAGGGAGGAACTTCCGAGACAACCTATACGATCGGAATTTCACAGTTCGCAGAACACGGTTCACTGGACAATTGCCGTGAGGGCTTTTTGGCAGGACTTAAGAATGCAGGAATTGAAGAAGGAAAGAATCTGAAAGTTGAATATCAGAATGCACAGACCGATACAGGTACAGCAAGTACGATTGCAGACAGTTTTGTATCGGAAAAAGCAGATATGATCTGTGCCATTGCAACACCTTGTGCAGCAAGTGCATACAACTCATGTATGAACACAGATATCCCGGTTGTTTATACCGCAGTATCGGATCCCGTTACCGCACAGCTTGCAAATGAAGATGGTTCAAGTGTCGGAAATATCACAGGTTCTTCCGATATTCTTCCGGTAAAAGAACAGTTGAAAATGATTCGTGAGATGATGCCGGATGCAAAGAAAATCGGTATTCTCTATACAACAAGTGAGGCAAATTCCTGCAGTACAATTGAAGAGTACAAAAAACTTGCAGGCGATTATGGATTTGAAATTGTAGACACTGGTATCAATACTTCTGCCGATATTGAAATCGCAGCAACAGATCTGGTATCTAAGGTTGACTGCTTATGTAACCTTACCGACAATACAGTAGTAAATGCATTACAGACAGTACTCGATAAAGCAAACGGTGCAGGAATCCCTGTATTTGGAAGTGAGATCGAGCAGGTAAAATCCGGTTGTGTAGCATCTATGGGTATTGATTATTATCAGCTTGGAATTGAGACTGGTGAGATGGCTGCAAAAATCTTAAAGGGTGAGACAACAGCAGATAAGACACCATTCATTACTGCATCAAAGGCAGAACTTTATGTAAATACTGCTGCAGCAGACAAGATCAACATGAAACTGGATAAATCCTATATTGCAAATGCCGCACAGACATTTGATGAAATTACAGTAAAGTAATAAACAATAAGAGATAAATAATTAGATTTGGGGGTAACACCGTGACATTAGTTTTAAGCGTACTCGAACAGGGCATGATTTATGCAATTATGGCTCTTGGCATTTATATCACATATACGATTCTGGATTTTCCGGATCTGACGGTTGATGGAAGCTTCCCACTTGGAGCTGCTTTATCTGCAGTATTGATCGCAAAAGGATGCAATCCGATTCTGACACTGCTGATTGCTTTTGTGGCAGGAGCGGTGGCAGGAACACTGACCGGACTGATTCATGTTAAATTAAAAGTAAGGGATCTCTTATCCGGAATTATTATGATGACAGCATTGTATACCGTGAATCTGCGTATTGCAGGCAGAGCCAACCTTCCGATTTACAATATGACAACTTTGTTTGACAATGATCTTGTACATAGTCTTTTCAAAGGATCACTTGCCGCTTTTTCCAATGTAATTATTATTTTTGTAATTACATTTATCATGAAGTTTTTACTGGATTGGTATATGAGTACGAAATCCGGATATCTCCTTCGTGCTGTCGGAGACAATGAAACAATCGTTACTTCCATGGGTGTAGACAAAGGTGTGATTAAGATTATCGGCCTTGCAATTGCCAATGGTCTTGTCAGCTTAAGTGGATGCATTTTTGCACAGCAGCAGCGTTATTTTGATGTTTCCATGGGAACCGGAACAATGGTTATCGGACTTGCCAGCGTAATTATTGGTATCAGTCTGCTGAAAAAAGTGACATTTTTACGCGTGACAACAAGTGTAGTGATCGGATCTATCGTATACAAAGCCTGTGTTGCGATTGCAGTTAAGCTTGGTATGCCGTCTTCCGATTTGAAATTGATTACAGCAGTGCTTTTCCTTGTGATTTTAGTGCTTGGCATGGATCGTAAAAAGAGAAAGAAGGTGGCTTAGATGTTAGAGTTAAAGCATATTCATAAAATGTATAATCCGGGAACAATCAATGAAATCTGTCTGTTTGATGATTTTAATTTGAATATTGAGGATGGACAGTTTGTTTCCGTTGTCGGAAGTAATGGTTCCGGTAAGACATCTATGCTCAACATTATCTGTGGTACCATTCCGGTAGATGGCGGAAATATTGTTGTCAATGGCGTTGATATCACAAAACAGAAAGATTTCATTCGCCATCGTCGCATTGGACGCGTGTTTCAGGACCCGTCGAAAGGAACCTGTCCGTCCATGACGATCCTTGAGAATCTTGCAATCGCGGACAACAAGGGAAAAATGTATGGACTGGGCAGAGGTACCAACCATGCCCGCGTGGAGGCGTACAAAGAATTGCTTGCCAGTGTAAATCTTGGACTTGAAGATAAGCTGCACACAAAAGTTGGGGCATTATCGGGTGGTCAGCGTCAGACACTGGCGCTTTTGATGGCAACCATGAATCCAATCGAATTTTTGATCCTTGATGAGCATACTGCTGCTTTGGATCCAAAGACAGCAGAGATTGTTATGGAACTGACCGGCAAGATCGTCGCAGAGAAAAAAGTTACCACGATCATGGTTACGCACAACCTGCGCTATGCGGTAGAATATGGTGATCGATTGCTGATGATGCATCAGGGACATGCGATTATTGACAAATCGGGTGCCGAGAAAAAGGCCATGCAGGTGGATGATATTCTCGGAACATTCAACGAAATCAGTATTGAATGCGGAAATTAGTGAAACAGCTACAAAAAGAAGGCGAAAGGCGTGAGAGCAACTCATGTTTTTCGCCTTTTTTCAATGGATACAGAGCGTGAATACGTTTACACGATTCTGTTGTATAAAGTTAAAATCAGGTTATTTCACACCAAAAGAATGCAAATCAATTACCTTTGTCTTTTGTGTTTTTGCATGGTTATAATGCATGCATCGAACAACAAAGTTCGAGTGAGGAGGTGCGGTAGAACGAAACGGTTATCCGGTTACAGGACCCGGACCAAAATGTGGCATGGTGTTTCAAAATCACAGATTACTTCCGTGGTTGAAAATAAAAGATAATGTAGGATTTGGTCTTGGAGATCTGCCAAAGCAGGAACGAGAAGAAAAAGTAAGAAAACATCTTGAACTTGTAGGGCTGGCGAAAAATCTGACGATCCTGCTTTTGATGAACCGTTTGGCGCGCTGGATGCTTTGGTAGGCCGCTGTGTTAATCGTGCCCTTCATGATTTAGAACCGGAGCGTTCAAGAAGGCTGGATGGTCTGGTTAATGCCTGCATTTAAGGACCTGTATCTGAAGATCAAGCGCCACAGAACACATATCTTAAATACAATCCGCTACGGTATGAGCAATGCTAGGATTGAAGTAACAAGCGTGATTTTTATGATCTGGGATAATTTCTTTGTTGGCATCTACACGGCAAGTGAATCGGTAGCGTTCTATGCATTGATTCGATTGCATCATGTATGTTCTCTGGAAGGGCTGACAGCAACATATGAGGTGGAGAGTGCAGCGCTCCGAGGCATGGGCAAATCCCTCGAGCCTTCTATTATCACAATCCTTGGAACGGTTGTATTTCGAATTATCTGGCTGGCTACCGTATTTCGATTGGTTCCAATATTAAATTTGGCATCGTTTGGGGGCAGAAATTGCATAAATTTTTTGTTCGGTCAGGATTGACTCGGCTACGACCGAATAAAAATTGACATTCGCATACATTCTAATTATACTATACATAGCATTTCGTATTTTCGTTTTGGAGGATGTTGTGTATGTTTTATGGAAGAGAAAACGAAAGAAAAAAACTGTGTACAATGTTTCATTCCGACGGTCAGATGATTTCCCTGATTTATGGAAGACGGCGTATCGGAAAAAGTGAGCTTATTAAGCAGGTGCTGAAAGAAACGGATATAAAAAGTGTTTACTATGAATGCAAACAAACCACAGAACAGAATAATGTGGACAGTTTGGCAGAACTGATCGGAGAGGCATTTGATTTTCCGAAACCGGCATTTGAAAATATGGAAGATCTGCTGTGTTTTCTGTTCCAAAAATCAGAAAAAGAACCGATGATTCTTGTTTTGGATGAATATCCGTATTTACGGGAAAATTCAAAGGGACTTGACAGTGTGTTGCAATCGGTCATAGACCATTATAAAGATACTTCCAATATGAAACTGATTGTCTGTGGCTCTTATGTGGATACGATGAAAGCACTTCTGGAAAGACAGAATCCGCTGTATGGCAGAATCGACCTTACGCTGAACCTGAAACCGATGGACTACTATGACTCTGCATTGTTTTATCCTGAATTTTCAGAAGAAGATAAGGTAAGATTGTTTAGTGTGTTTGGCGGAATTCCGTATTATAACCGGCTGATTGATGCAAAAAAAAGTGTGCGGGAGAATATCATAGAGCTTATCGCCTCATCCGGGGCACGCCTGGAAAATGAGGTAGCGATGTACCTGAATTCGGAAATTTCCAAAATTACAAATGCAAATGAAGTTTTTGAAGCACTTGCAAAAGGATTTTCCAGATATAAGGATATTCTTGATCAGTCAAATGTCTCAAGCGGACCTGCATTAATAGATATTTTGGATAAGCTGATGCGCATGGATGTCGTTGCAAAAGAAGCTCCCATTAACGAGGAAAACAACCGGAAAAAATCGGGATATTTTATTTCAGACAATCTTTCCTTATTTTATTATAAATATATTTTCCGAAATATGTCGCGAATGAATATTATGGATCCGGATATTTTTTATGATAAATATATTGCAGAGGATTTTGAAACAAAGTATGTTCCGAAAAGCTTTGAGCGAATTTGTAAACAGTATCTGATCCGAAAAAATCGAAAGGGTCTGATGGATGAGATCTTTGAAAAAATCGGAAAATACTACTATGATGAACCGGTTGAAAAAAGGAATGGAGAATTTGACATTGTTACCTTAGATGACAAAGGATATATTTTCTATGAAGCAAAATTCAGAAAAGAACCAGTAACAGAGAGCATTGTCCAGAACGAAATTTGTCAGGTGAAGCAAACAGACCTGGATTGTTACAGGTATGGATTTTTTTCAAGAGCGGGATTTACCTGTGACCAGGAAAAAGAGCGTATATTGATTGATTTAAGTGAGTTGTATAAATAAAAGAGTACTACATTTAAATATGTTTGTCATAACTGGATATAGCTTCAAACTATGACTAACCGCAAAAGAAATGTATTATACAAAGTCATAGTGACATGGTAGGATAACCCTAGAAAACGAACAGAAAAACACAGGAGGTTATCAATATATGAGTACATTAAAGACACCATTTCGCTATGATTTTGTAGGAAGCTTTTTAAGACCAGAAAAGCTTAAAGCAGCAAAAAAAGCGTTTGAAGGAGGAACAATCACACAGGAAGAACTCGACCGCGTGACGGATGAGTGCGTGACAGAGATCGTTGCAAAGCAGAAAGCAGCAGGATACCATGCGATTACAGATGGGGAATTCAGAAGAAAATTCTGGCATCTGGATTTTATGTGGGGATTTGAAGGAGTTACCCATGAAAAAGATGGTGGCGGCGTACAGTTTAACGGAGAGATGGCAGACCTTGAGGCTACTTATCTGGTGGGAAAGGTAAAAGCAAAGGTGCATCCGTTTGTAGAGTATTTCAAATTCTTAAAGCAGTTTGAAGATGAACAGACCGTTGCAAAGTATACCATTCCGGCACCGGCGCAGATGTATCAGCAGATGATCGTTCCGCAGAACATTGAGCAGACAAGAAAATTTTATGCGACAGATGATGAATTGATCGAGGATATCGGTAAGGCATATCAGGATGTGATCAAACAGTTCTATGCAGCAGGATGCCGTAATCTGCAGCTTGATGACTGTACCTGGGGTGCAATTGTCGGAGATGCTGCAAAGCAGAGATACCAGTCACTTGGTGTTGATATTGAAGAGGTAAAGGCACGGCTTTTGAAAGTAAATAATCTGGCACTGGAAGGAAGACCGGAGGATATGGTGATTACTTCCCACATTTGTCGCGGAAATTATCACTCTACATTTTTTACAAGTGGACCATATGATTCTGTAGCTGACTATGTATTTGCCCAGGAGCATGTGGACGCATTGCTTTTGGAGTATGATGATGCGAGATCCGGTGGTTTTGCACCGCTTGCAAAAGTGTCTCCGGACAAGAAAGTTGTACTTGGACTTATTACAACAAAGAAACCGGAACTGGAAGATAAGGATAAGGTGATCGCAAGAATTCACGAAGCAGAAAAGTATATTCCGCTTGAGCGTCTATGCTTAAGTCCACAGTGTGGATTTGCATCTTGTGAGATTGGAAATAAGATCACAGAGGAGCAGCAGTGGGCAAAGCTTGCACTTGTAAAAGAAATTGCAGAAGAAGTTTGGTAATAGAATATTGTTTCACGAATACCCCCCGTATAGATTGTCTATAATAGAAAATCTGTACGGGTTTTTCTGGTATATCTGCAACAATTTAAAAAATTTACATAATTTTTACCCAAACAGATTTGAGAATCATGTAGAATAGAAATTGAAATAGGGCTACCGCAATCCCACTGGCTTTAGACGGTGGGTTAAGGTAGCC
>OATU01000011.1_pt1 | contig 199851 bp, 193 predicted proteins | sample 1516711 | NCBI WGS metagenome assembly OATU01 (sample SAMEA2579971, study PRJEB22360) | human gut metagenome | biome: human gut; feature: human-associated habitat; material: faeces | place: Denmark | collected 2008/2010 | reverse complement strand
AGAAGTAAATATTACGTTTACAGAATTTGAAATATTGCATTTATTAGCAAGGAATCCAGGCAGAGTGTTTAGTAAAGAGCAGATATATAATAGTGTTTGGAAAGAACCATATTTCGGTGATTACAACATTGTCATGAGCCATATCCGTAACATACGGGAAAAGATAGAGGATAATCCTAACAAGCCAATTTACATACAGACGGTATGGGGAGTCGGCTATAAATTTAATAACAAACTAAAATGAGCAGGTATTGCAGAGCGTTTGTAATATCTGCTTTTTATATGGCTAGTAATAATAAAAAAACTGGAATTTCGAAATTTACTTTACGAAGTGATGAAGTAGAATAGAATAATATTCATAATTGAGAGCTGTAAAATTCCACGTTGAATTTTACAGCTCTCTTGCGTATAATATATACAAATGAAGAAGCTATATCAAGGAAAGGAAGTTGATTTTATGCCGAATATATTACCTGTATCAGATTTAAGAAATTATAATGAAGTGTTGAAAAATTGTCAGGTTGGAGAACCCGTGTTTTTGACGAAAAATGGCAGAGGCAAGTTTGTGGTTATGGATATTGAGGACTATGAGCGTGAAAAGGCTGAGAAAAAGCTGTTGATGAAGCTGCAGGAAGCAGAAGAAGCAGTTAAGGATGAAAGTACCTGGATGAGTTTGGATGAACTGAAGAAATCTGTCGGGGTATAGCTTATGATGAAATTGCGGATTAACCCTATTGTAGCAGAGGACTTGAAAAACATTAAAGAGTATATTGCAGAAGATAACGAAGAAATGGCAGTAAAGACCATTCAGGAGATATATGCTCGAATTGAGAATATACAGCAATTTCCCTATATGGGAGCTGATCTTGCTAAGAGGGTCAGCTTTCGCACGGATTATAAATATGTGATTTGTGGGAATTATGTTGTGCTGTATAAGATCGGGGAAGAATATGTGGAGATTTACCGGGTGGTGAATCGGTATCAGGATATTACGAAGATATTTATATAAAATCACAATAACCAAGGGGGATGATTAGGTGTCATATATTCCAAAGCCAAAACCTTGCTTTTTGGATGGATTACAAAAGTTTAGGGTAATAGGAGATAGACAGATTTATAGAGCTAATGATAAGTATTATTCGTGGGATGAATTGCACGGAGAAATAGAAGTTTTTAATAAACGAGGTAGACATATCATGGTATTAGATGCGCAAGGAAATTATATTAAAGATGCAGTAAATGGGAGGAAAATCGATGTTAAGTAAAACATATGTACAAGCATGCTTGGATGGCGACGCAAATATATTTGACTTAGATGACTACATTGATTATTGGCATGATAATGACACAGGTGTGACATTGAGAGAATTTCTTGGCTTGACCCCATATGAGTATCAAGAATGGGGAAAGAATAGTGACAGTATATTTAGAGATATCTTAAGATGTCGAAGAGAAGGAATTGATTTCGCTGAGTATGAAAGGATGAGTGATACAAACCGAATTGCAGCACGCTCTTATGACGAAGAAGCTATTGATAGGTTAAGAAAGGAGTCAAATGAATAGATTCGAAGCTGTGAGAAAATTTGCACGAAGAATTGTAGATAGATTTGATTTGATGCCGCCAATTGATGTAAGTAATATTTTTTCAGAAATGGATATTCAAATTGTGGAAGAAGAAAATCAATACGGAATAGAAGCATATTCACAGTTGAATGATAATAAAGTAATAATAAATACGGAAATAACATATATACCAAGGCGAAGATTTACATTGGCACATGAGCTGGGGCATATATGTATACCGTGGCACAATGGAGACGTTAAGTGTATAGCAGGTGAACACTATATTCAAGTTAGTGGTAAACGTTTATTAGATACTCAAGAATTAGAAGCAAATATTTTTGCTTCGGAATTGTTAATGCCTACTAGTTGGGTAAAAGAAAAGATAGAAGAATATCTAGAGCAAGGTTTTCAAATATTAGTAAGAAATATAACTGAAAGTGCTCAAACATCAACTATGGCATGTTTTTTTGCACTTGAAAATGCTATGCCCAGTGGTAACATTTTTTTTGTGAAAAAGGAGACAGATGAATATTGGAGAACCTTTAGTAGTGTAAATACATGTACTATTAGCTGGAATTATCTTGCTGAGAAAAACATGGAATTTTTAGATGTTATATGCGAGAAAAAAGAGGAATGTAAGATTTCTCAATATGGTGTAATATATTATCAAGTATTACCGTGCCCAACTACAAAAGTTATTATATATACTTATCATTCTTGTGGAAAAAATTTATATAAGTTGTTGAATGCAATTTCAGAAAATCAACCTATAAAAGTATTGCCATTTTTAGATGTCGTATTAAATGCAATACCAGAAAATTATGTTGTTTTTTTTATTAATGATGATGCAATTATAAAAACTCTTTGTAATAATACTAGCCCACTTAGAATGTTCTATAGAGGGTTAGGGTGTACACAAATAATTAGCATAGCTAAATATTATGGATTTACATGTAATCATATACAATTAAGCAATGCATTTAGTATTTTATATATTAAGGAAAAGTACTTTGCTGTTCCGGAATGTGGAGCATGTGATCCAAATAAATTGCTTAAATGTATTGTGAGTGAACTGTATTGGGATGATAATATGGAGCATATGTTAAAAAGTATAAATGGTATTGTTGCAGGAATGAATAGTTCATTAAAAAAAGCATCAAGAGAAGAATTATATAATTGGATAAAATATCGTTTTATGACAGATAAAAAATTTTCGGAATTTTTTGAACATAGATATTTTGAAAAATATATAGTCAATAAGATTGACAAGATGATAGAGATGAGAAATGGATAATTGAATGTAAAGAAGGCCTCGCCTGTAGCGTTTGTTAATATTACATAGTAGAAATTCAAGCTATTTAATTGTGGGTTTTGAGAAAATTATTATTATGCGACTATTTGAATTCTTACTCATATGAGCATTGGTTGCATATATTATGGTATTTTCAAAAATAGGTCTTAATCGAAATTCTCCGACAATCACTCTATACACGTGATATACAAACGACCTCAAAACCCCGGTAAATCTGTGGACACCTTAGAAGCTGCTATGTTAGCACAGGGTGTTTGCTAATCTTTCTATCAAAAGTTACATCTTACCATTCAAAATCAACAGCTTACCGCAATTTGATTGCGGTAGGCTGTTTTTGCGTCTATGATGTAGAAAAGGTGAAGGGAGCGGATACAGGATGGATGCAATCATAAAAGTAGAGAATTTAAAAAAGTATTTTAAGGAAGTGAAGGCTGTAGATGATATCAGCTTTTCTGTGGAGAGAGGTGAGTTGTTCGGATTCCTGGGAGTGAATGGAGCAGGTAAGTCTACAACAATTAATATGATGTGTACTTTGTTTCGTCCAACGGCAGGGGAGATAGTAATTGACGGCTGCCTCGTAGGTAAGGAAGATGCGCAGATCAGAAAGAGAATCGGCGTGGTATGGCAGAACAACTGTCTGGACGATAAATTAACGGTTAAAGAAAATCTGTATGTAAGAGGTGCCCTTTTCGGGGAGAAAAGGAATTCGTTCAGGGAGCATGTGACAGAACTGTGTGAGAGATTACAGCTGCAGGATGTATGGAGCAGAAGATATGAGAATCTGTCGGGAGGGCAGAAGAGACGTTGCGAGATTGCGGCAGCATTGCTGAATAGACCGGAAGTATTGTTTCTGGATGAGCCGACTACAGGTTTGGATCCGGCAACGCGCAGGCTGGTATGGGAGAGCATAGACCGGATGCGTATCCAGAATCAGATGACAGTCTTTCTTACGACTCACTATATGGAAGAGGCAGCCAGGGCGCAGCACATAGCGATTATGGACGGTGGGAAGATAAAAGAGGTCGGTACGCCTTTTGATTTAAAGGAAAAATATGCAGAAGATACGTTACGATTAATCCCTGTGCAGGATAAGGAAAGAGAACTGACAGAGGCTTTGCAGGGACATTCTTATCAGAAAGTGCAGGAGGCTTATCATCTGCAGGTCGCAAAAAGCATGGATGCATTACCGGTACTTGCCAGAGTGAAGCCATATATCAACGGATTTGAAATGATACAGGGAACGATGGATGATGTCTTTTTGAATATTACGGGAAAAATACTTGGAACAGGTTCCGGGGAAGGTTTGTAGAAAGGCGGGAGTTTGAGATGAGAGAGATTTTTTATTTGACGAAGAGAAATTGTCTGGTGTATTTAAGGGATAAAAGCGCAGTATTTTTTTCCTTATTGTCTATGCTGATCGTATTGGGACTGATGGTCGTTTTCCTTGGAAAGATGAACAGTGATAATGTGCTGTCAGTAATAGAAGAATATGGTGGACGTGAAATCACGGCGCAGGACAGGGAAAACGCAGCATATCTGATACAGATGTGGACACTTGCTGGAATTATTTCAGTAAATGCGGTGACAGTTACAATGACAGTGCTTGGAAATATGGTGCAGGACGAGACGAGAAAGAGGATCATGGCTTTTTATGTGACGCCGGTAAAAAGGCTTTATCTGGCGCTTGGATATATTTTCTCCGCCTGGATCATCGGAACTTTTATGTGTCTTCTGACATTTGCAATGGGAGAGGTATTCTTTTTCCTGAAAGGGTATGATATGCTTTCTGTAAAAGATGCCTTGACATTGACAGGAATGATCATGTGCAGCGCATTGACATATTCTTCCATAGGATATGTAATCGCATTGTTCGTACACAGTAACAGTGCGTGGAGCGGTATTCTGACGATTATCGGTACTCTGGTTGGTTTTGCAGGAGGCATTTATCTGCCGATGTCACAGCTTTCTATCGGAGTACAGAAGATTCTCAAGGCACTTCCGATATTGCATAGCGTGTCTATGATGAGAGCTGTAAGTACGCAGCAGATCGTGGAGAAGACCTTTGCAGGGATGCCGGAGGGGTTGATTCCTGTGTATCGTGATAAAATGGGAATTACAGTAACTGTGGGAGGCAATATATGGAATATAAGAGAACAGGTGTTATTATTAATGGGATATTCTTTTTTCGCTATTATACTAGCGGTTATCGTTACAAGGAACAGGAAGCTAAAGGACAGGTAAAAGAGGGGGTAATCGGGTGAAAATTACGATACTGGATTGCAGTGAAGGGGAAGAGGAAGAAATTATCATAAAATGCCGGAACATGGACGAACAACTCCTTCGTACAATCTATGCACTGAAATCGGGACGGGATAAAATTACTGTATCCAAAGAGGATAAACTCATGCAGATACAGCCAGGGGACATTTATTATTTTGAAGCAGTGGATAACAGGGTGTTTGTCTATATGGAGAAGGAAGTTTATGAAACGAAGCTGAAGCTGTATGAGCTGGAAGACAATTTTCAGAATACAGATTTTTTCAGGGCTTCCAAGTCAACTATCATCAATCTGGTTCATGTGAAGAATCTAAGCCCTTCACTGGGCGGCAGATATGAGGTATGTATGAAAAATGGGGAAAAACTCATGATCTCCAGACAATATGTGCCTGATTTGAAACGTAAGCTTGGGTTAAAAGGTTAGGGGGGAGAGAGAAAATGAGAAAAACAAAAATGGTTCTCAATAAATTTATGGCGATTACTACGGGTGAATTGCTTGCAGTCGGCTTTTTTACCAATATTCTGTATCCCGTTGATTCTATCCCTTCGGATATATTCTGGCAGATTCTGTTTACATCCTTCCTTTGTGCACTCAGTACACTGATCTATCCAGATGACAGAACATCTACCAGAAAAGCCATTATGCTTACGATTATTCATTATTTTATTATTATTGCTATCGTTCTGGGCTGCGGTTATTTATTTGGCTGGTACACGGTCACTCATATAAAAAGTGTTGTATATATGGTTCTATCCATTACGATCATTTATGGGGTAATATCTGCGATTAGTTGGAAAAAGGCAGTAGCTGAGGCAAATAAACTCAATGAACGGATTCAGGAATACCAAAAGAGAGTATAACCTTCATAAAACAGTAGCCAAATTTGATATTTTGCGCAATAATTCATATAGAAAGCGATGTGCTTCCGAAACTGGTTTATAACAGTCAGGAATCTTATAATTTGGGGGAATGGATATGACACAGGAGCAAAAGCAGTATCTGCAGAAATTTTGGGCGGATATGGAGAGGGCAGGGGATGAGCTGCGTAATCAGCCCATGCCGGAACTAAGAGAGGAAGACTTTTTCCTTTTTAAGAAAACAGGCAACCGTCTTATTTATGAGGGGGAGTATTTTGGACGCAGAAAGTACTTAACGGTATTTGGTATTTTATCAGAATTTGAGGGCAAAGAAGAGAATCTGAAGATGTTGGCACAGGTGTTGGATGCTATCTGTACAGAGAGATTCTGGGCGCTGCCTGCACATGTGAATTTTGACGCACTGGATGAGAAGACGATTGACCTGTTTGCAGCAGAGACTGCACAGAGTCTGCTGGAGATTGTGGATATATTGGGAGACAAGCTGCCATTGCAGACCGTAGAAAGAGTTGTATGTGAGGTAACTGATAGAGTGATTGTGCCTTTTGTGACATCAACAGTACCTTACAGCTGGTGGGAACAGGACCGCTGCAACTGGGCAGCAGTATGTGCAGGTTCGGTAGGAATGGCAGCTATTTATCTATCCCACTGGTATGAGAAAAGGCAGCAGCCGAAGGATGAGAGACTGCCAGAGGGTTGGAAACAAGCTGTTATCGACCGTGTCTGTGATGCACTGCACTGCTATCTGGATGGAATGGAAGAGGATGGCGCATGTACGGAAGGATTGGGCTATTTTGCATATGGAATGAGTTATTACACCGGTTTTGCCCAGGCGCTGTATCAGGAGACAAAAGGCAGCATAGATCTGATGAAAAAGCCAAAATGTGAAAAAATCGCATTATTCCAGCAGAAGTGCTATTTTGGCGGAGGGGTCAGTGTAAGCTTCTCAGATGGCAGCAGCCATGAGACTTTCCTGCCGGGACTTACTTCTTATCTAAAGCATTGCTATCCTCAGGTAGTGACACCGGATTATTCCCTTGCGAGGTCTTTTGATGGGGATGCCTGCTACCGCTGGCTTTCCAATGAGCGTAATATCCGCTGGCTGAAACAGTATGGCAATGCGGAAACAGAAAATGGGACAGCTAAGGATTGGAGTTATGAACTGCTTGAGGCTGCTCAGTGGATGATGTGCAAGGATCCAGCAGGAAATGGATATGCGGCAAAAGGCGGTAATAATGATGAGAACCATAATCATAATGATATCGGACACTTCCTGTGCATTTATGAAGGTGAGATGCTGCTGACGGATCTGGGTGCCGGTGAGTACACCAGAGATTATTTCTCAGACGGAAGATACGGGATTCTGTGCAACCGCTCCCTGGGGCATTCTGTACCTCTGATCAATGGACAGGAGCAATGTGCCGGTAAGGAATATGCAGCAGATGCTTTCTGCTGGGAGGAAAAAGACAAGACCTTGACGATATCCTTTGGTGGGGCTTACCCAGATGGATGTATTCATAAAATACAGCGTAGTATTCGTGCCTGGGATGAGGATGTACAATTACATTTGTGTGTAGAGGATTCTTTTGAGGTATCAAAACAGACAAGAACAATTACGGAGAATCTGGTAACGCAGTATCTGCCGATAGTAGAAGGCAATGTGATTCAGATACAGGGTAACAGGGCAAAGATGGAGATTACAGTAGAAGGTGCAGATGGGGACATTCAGATATTATCGGAGTCTCACAGTAATCACAACGGGCAGCAGGAGCCGGTGTATCTGGTGCAATGGGATGTGAAATTACAGGGTAAGGATACGGTATGCAATATGAGTATATGCTGCAGTCCGAGATAGCAGACAACATATAAATATCCACAAAATTATCCACAATATCCACAGATATCACTACAAAATTCATAAAAATATGTAAAATTGACAAAAAATTCAGGCAATTTATATATTTACAGACAGATAAAGGATACAGATTTTATGAAAGAAAGTCTTAAAGCCTGATAAATATAACAAGTATCGTGGTCTATAATGGGTGAAAATCAGAAGAATATGCTATTGCTTTTTACTGTTAAAAAGGATATAGTAAAAACAAAGCATGATAATAATTTAACGCACTAAAATTTATAAGCGCAATACTGCGCAGAAAGAGGTAAGTTATGGCAATCTTAGTTACAGGCGGTGCCGGTTTTATCGGTAGCCATACAGTAGTTGAATTACAGAATGCAGGCTATGATGTAGTTGTATTAGATAATCTTTCCAATGCAAGTGAGAAATCCTTACAGCGAGTAGAGAAGATTACAGGTAAGCCTGTTACCTTTTACAAGGCAGATATCCTTGACAGAGAAGCTCTGGAAGAGATATTTACAAAAGAAAAGATTGATTCCTGTATTCACTTTGCAGGACTTAAAGCAGTAGGTGAGTCTGTTGTAAAGCCATGGGAATATTATAATAACAATATCGCAGGTACTTTAACACTGGTAGATGTTATGAGAAAGCATAACTGCAAGAACATTATCTTCTCTTCTTCTGCTACTGTATATGGAGATCCTGCATTCATTCCTATTACAGAAGAGTGCCCTAAGGGACAGTGTACGAATCCTTATGGCTGGACGAAATCCATGCTGGAGCAGATTCTGATGGATATGCAGAAAGCAGATCCTGAATGGAACGTCATCCTGCTTCGTTATTTTAATCCTATCGGTGCCCATAAGAGTGGTCTGATTGGCGAGAATCCTAATGGTATACCTAATAATCTGATGCCATATATCACACAGGTAGCTGTAGGTAAGCTCAAACAGCTTGGTGTATTTGGTAATGACTATGATACTCCGGATGGAACCGGCGTAAGAGATTATATCCATGTAGTAGATCTTGCTGTTGGTCATGTAAAGGCATTGAAGAAGATTCAGGAGAAGGCTGGTCTGTGCATTTACAATCTGGGTACAGGCGTAGGCTACAGTGTACTGGATATCGTTAAGAATTTTGAAGCTGCTACAGGCATTAAGATTCCTTATGAAATCAAACCAAGACGTGCTGGCGATATTGCTACATGCTACTCTGATGCATCTAAGGCAGAGAGAGAGCTTGGCTGGAAAGCACAGTATGGTATTAAGGAAATGTGTGAAGACAGCTGGAGATGGCAGTCACAGAATCCTAACGGATATGATGATTAATATAAGATAAAGAAAGTCCCACCTCATTAGAGGTGGGATTTTTGCGTTTTGATAAGCTTGCATTCTTCTTCTGGTCATGTTACACTGTAACAGACTACTTTACATATGTAAAGACATATGTAACTATACAGGAGGAGAGTATGGAGAAGTTTAAAAGTTTTCTAAAACGTAAGGACATTGAAATATCTGCCAAAAGATATGGAATTGATGCCCTTGGAGCAATGGCACAGGGGTTATTTGCCTCACTGCTGATTGGAACAATCATTGCTACGCTGGGTGAACAGTTGGGAATGGAAGTACTGGTCAATATAGGAGGATATGCAAAGGCTGCTACAGGACCTGCAATGGCAGTTGCCATAGGATATGCGCTGCACTGTCCACCGCTGGTATTGTTCTCACTGGTTGCTGTAGGTGGTGCAGCCAATGCACTGGGTGGTGCCGGAGGACCTCTGGCAGTATTACTGGTAACAATTGTAGCTGCAGAATTTGGTAAGGCCGTTTCCAAAGAAACCAAGATTGACATTATTGTTACGCCTTTTGTCACGATTACAATAGGAAGTCTGTTATCCATGTGGTGCGCACCTGCGATTGGCGCGGCAGCCAGTGCAGTTGGAGCAGCGATTATGTGGGCAACTGAATTACAGCCTTTCTTTATGGGAATTATCATCTCTGTCATTGTAGGAATTGCATTGACATTACCTATCAGTAGTGCTGCAATCTGTGCGGCTTTGAGTCTGACAGGATTAGCAGGAGGCGCTGCAGTAGCAGGCTGTTGTGCCAATATGGTAGGTTTCGCGGTATTAAGCTTTAAGGAGAATAAGTGGGGTGGATTATTTGCCCAGGGAATTGGAACCAGTATGTTGCAGATGGGCAATATTGTACGTAATCCAAGGATATGGCTTCCTGCAATTCTTACTTCCGCAATTACAGGTCCGGTTGCCACCTGTATATTTAAGCTACAGATGAATGGTGCAGCAGTTGCATCTGGTATGGGCACTTGTGGTCTGGTTGGACAGATTGGTGTATATACAGGATGGATCAATGACATTGCAGCTGGTACGAAGAGTGCTATTACAGCCTTTGACTGGATAGGACTTATCCTGATCAGCTTTATCCTGCCAGGAATCCTTGCCTGGGCATTCGGACTCCTCTTACGCAAGCTTGGCTGGATCAAGGAAGGGGATTTGAAGTTAGATTTATAAACTTTTGGGACGCCGCCGGTCATGACAGTTCGGTTCATTCGCCACGTACGTGATGTAAGTATTTCTAAGAACTGCATCTCAAATGCTTAACGTACAAGCCGAGCGCAAAACTCGCCCTTTGGGCTCAGACAGTTGCGCCTGGCTTGCAAGCATTTGTTCTTTGTTCTAAGAAATACTAGACATCACTGCCTAAGCTTCATTCACCGAACTGTCATGACCGGCGGCTGTATTCAGAAAGTTATACAAAAAATTGTATGTAACAGCAAGACCTCTGACGGTTGATTCTTATGAACATTAGGAATGGCTGTTAGTACTTCTTAGCTGCTAAGAAGTACTAACAGCCTTGACGTGTTCATAAAATTAACCGTCAGAGGTCTTGCGTGACTTATCATTTATTTGTAGATTCCCTGAAAGATTTTACCGGCATGTTTCTGCAGGGTGTTGAGGACGATCATACCGAGGATACCGCAGGAAATGAATTCGCCGATGCCTACAGTCAATGCGAAATAAGGCAGGCTGCCTTCAAACTGATAAACATAGGATAATACCAGAGGTACGACAATGATGTTCGCAATGATAGGCGGAAGTGGTGCCAGCCATTTGTGCTTACGCAGTGCATAAGTACCGAAAGCACCAACCAGAGTAGCCAGACTTCCAAAGATGACATCCAATGGCATACAGCCGGTAAGAATGTTGCTGAGCAGACAGCCTGCGAACAGACCGGGTATTGCAGCCGGAGTGAAATAGGGCAGAATTGTCAGCGCCTCAGAGAAACGGACCTGAATGGCATAATTAGCCAGACCGAGTGCATTTGCAATAAAAGTCAACACGATATACAGTGCCGCAATCATTGCTGCCTGTGCCAGAAACACAGTAGGGGATAATTTTTTCTTCATATTGTTATGCTCCTTTAGTTTTAATTAAGGTCAGGAAGGTCTCGAACTGACCGATGGGCAAATTTAAGCCCGATTCCTCATTATACTAAAAAAAAGCAAAATGTCAAGAAATGATTTTTTTATAATCCAAGTGTAATCTGAATCAGATTTTTATCCAGCATAATGGTACGGTTCCATGGGTTGAGAATGATGCCGGAAATAGCATCAGCCTGAAGGGCAGAGGTGAAGAGTTGCTTGATATCTGTCATAAAGGTTGACATAACACTATTACTTCCTTTTAATTCTTCCTCAAAACTGGTAAATGCCATCCACCAGACTTTCCTATCATCAGTCGTAATTGCCTGTAATTTCAACTGATTGTCACCTGTGGGTGGTTCTACTGCAATTACGAATTGTCCTTTTTCCTGCATGCGTCTGCGGATTACGGTCAGAGTATGTGCCAGCATTTCCTGCGTAGGCTCCTGCTGTAAGGCAGCAATTGCTTCTTCTATTTTCTCATTTCCCTGTAATTCATTATCTATCATGAAATGTCCTCCGTATTTATATAGAATTGTAATAATTCTGTTTATTCGCAAATATCAGTTCTTCTGGAAGTTAATTATATAGGAATTGAACGAGTTATGCAATTGGATGAATTAACGGTTGTGATAAATGTCTTACCATGATAGAATGAGAATAGGAAAGCAGACATTTGTAAAACGCAGATTTTCAACATAACAGGTATACATACCGTCACTTATTAAGAATAGAGTTTTACAAATGTCTGAAACAGAAATGCATAAGGAGGGGGTAATTTTGCATTGGCAAAGAAAAGAGCTGATCTTGCTTGGGGTGGCAGCAGCTGTGACATTAACCGGATGTGCGCGAAATGAGCAGGGCAATCAATCAGAACAGACGCAGGAGGCAGGTATGGAAGAAAAACAGGAGGTACAGGTATCTGAAGAATCAGGCAAAGAGGCGGTTGATGCTACAGTGGTAATCGACCCGGCAAACGCTTCCACATTTCATGCTGGTAAGTTTGAAGGCTGGGGAACGAGCTTTTGCTGGTGGGCGAACAGAATCGGTTATTCAGATACGCTGACCCAACAGGCAGCACAGGCTTTCTATGATAAGGAGCAGGGACTTGGGCTGAACATTATCCGATATAATGTCGGAGGCGGAGATGATCCAGAGCATGACCATATTACAAGAACGGATTCTGATATGCCGGGGTATGCAATCAATCCGTCCTATGATGAAGCAACTGGTGAGTATACGTGGGAATATGACTGGAGTGCAGACGCCAACCAGCGAAATGTGCTGCTACAGGCGCTGAAAGTATGTGGAGAGGATGCTGTCGTAGAGGGATTCTCCAATTCTGCACCGTATTTCATGACCAATTCAGGATGTAGTTCGGGAGCGCAGCTATCCAATAAGAATAATCTCAAAGACGATGCTTATGATGCCTTTGCACAGTACATTGCAGACGTGACAGAATATTACAAAGACACATATAATGTGGACTTTTCAAGCTATTCAGCAATGAATGAGCCTTACACAGATTATTGGGGTGCCTACAGCTGGAAGCAGGAAGGCTGTCATTTTGATATGGGAGAATCCCAGTCACAGATGCTGCTTTCTCTTAGAAATGCCTTGGATGCCAAAGGTCTGGATCAAGTGCAGGTATCAGGAACAGACGAAACCAGCATAGATGTGCAGATTCTTTCCTATGGTCAGTTAAGCCAGGAGGCAAAGGACGTTGTAGACAGAATTGATACACATACCTATGGCGGTTCCAGACGTGAAGCATTACGTACTCTGGCAGAAACAGAAGGCAAGAATCTATGGATGTCAGAAGTAGACGGCGGAGATACAGCAGGAGAAAATGCAGGAGAAATGGGAGCTGGATTATGGCTTGCCCAGAGAGTCATTACAGATATGAATGAGCTGCGTCCATCAGCATGGGTTATGTGGCAGGCAATTGATAATCATATCTGTGCAGAGGGCTATCAGGGTAGAACAGATTCAGGAATGCCGGATATTTCGGGTGGTTATTGGGGACTGGCTGTGGCAGATCACGATGAGCAGCAGTTGATACTTACCATGAAATACTATGCACTGGGTCAGTTTACCCGATATATTCGTCCGGGCTACACTATTATTTCAGGAGACGAACATTCGTTAGCTGCATATGACGCAGAAGGACACCGACTGATTGTCGTTATGACCAATGTAACCGGTAAGGACAGGAAAGTTGATGTGGACCTGTCTGCTTTTTCACAGACAGGAAGCAATGTATCTGTGATTCGTACCAGCGGCGATATGTCTTCCGGGGAAAAATGGCAGGAGCTTTCACCAATTGAGACATACGGTGCAGGTTTCTACGCAGAGCTGATTCCCAATTCAGTAACAACCTATATTGTGCAGGATGTGTATTGATTTTAAAACAGGTGATATTTTGTGCTGTCGATGATGCAATACTTCCAACAAATTTCGTTTTTTGTATAATGACAAATTATGTAAATATGTTATAATAAAGTCTGTCCATGGGAAGCAATATGCTGTAGATTGTGGGGGCAATTTACAACATGGCAGCAGAATATAATGTCTGCAAAAAAATGAAAGGAAGTTTAATAAAATGGTAGCACAAGTAACAGCAGTCATCATCTTTCTGGTGATGTTTGCACTGATTATCACGGACAAGATTGAACGTCAATACGTAACCCTTGGCTGTGGTCTTGCAACGCTGGTGCTGGTATTTGGTGTATTCATGCAGGATATGAAGGCTGCAATGGAGACATTAAATATCCAATCCATCTTCACACCGGATTTCTGGTATGAGGCTGGTAACGCATCAGAGAGCTCCAGTGGTATTAACTGGGCAACGATCATCTTTATCGCAGGTATGATGGTCATGGTAGAAGGCATGGCAAAGGCTGGATTTTTCCGCTGGTTATGTATGACAATTGCAAAACTGGTACATTACAGAACCATTCCCGTTTTTATCACATTTATGATTATGTCAGCAGTTCTGGCAATGTTCATTGATAGTATTACGGTTATTTTGTTCCTGGCAGCAGTAACAATTGAACTGGCACAGTTGTTGAAATTCGACCCGATACCAATGATTCTGGCAGAAGTATTCTGCGCGAACCTTGGAGGTTCAGCAACTATGTGTGGAGATCCACCTAACATCATCATTGGTACATCTCTTGGTTATTCCTTTGGTGATTTCATTACCAATACTGGTGTGATCGGACTGATTTCTCTGGTTGTAGTTATTATCTATTTCTATTTCGTATTCAGAAAAGATCTGGCAACCAGCGATACAGAAGCAATCAAGAAGCTTGAGGCATCTGGTGGCGAGAATCTTATCGAGGATAAGAAGAGCTTTGCAGCAAGCTGTGTCATTTTTGGTCTGGCAGTTGTACTTCTGGTATCTCATGCACAGACAGGTCTGACAGTTGCTACAATTGGTCTGTTCATTGCAGTAATCACATTGATCACTGCAGGCAAGTCTGCAGGCGAACTGCTTAAGAAAGTAGATTATAAGACATTATTGTTCTTTATCGGTTTATTCGTTGTAGTAGGTGGTCTGGAGCAGACAGGAATTCTGGAGATCATTGCGGCATTCATCGGTAAGGTCAGCGGTGGCAATTCCAAGCTTATGGTTGCCATTATTATCTGGGTATCAGGTATTGCCAGCGCATTCATCGACAATATTCCTTTTGCAGCAACTATGATCCCGGTTATCAAGAGTCTGGCAGAGACAGAAGGTATTGCACTTCCTATTCTTGCCTGGGCACTGGCTATGGGTACAGATATTGGTGGCAGCGCAACACCTATTGGTGCATCTGCTAACGTAGTTGGTACTTCAGTAGCTGCCAAATCAGGTTATCCTGTAGGCTGGGGCAGATATTGTAAGGCAATGGCACCTGCAACGATTATTGTATTATTGATTTCCATGTTCAGCATCTGGTTTAGATATTTATAAAGAGGGGGTAATATACATGAGTAAGCAGGTCATTATTTCAATCGGAAGGGAATTTGGCAGTGGCGGACATGAGATTGCACAGCATCTTGCAGACAGATTCAGTCTGCCGTTATATGACTATAATCTGCTTCGTGAGATTGCGCAGGAGAAGAATGTCAGTGCATCCAATCTTGAGCAGTATGACGAAGTTCCTAAGAAGGGCTTCAGCAAGACTGTACGCGGATTTAACAATTCTCCGCAGCTGAATATTGCCTACATGCAGTTCGACTTTCTGAAGAAGAAGGCGGCAGAGGGTGAATCCTTTGTAGTAGTCGGAAGATGTTCAGAAGAAGTTCTGAAAGAATATGAAGGTCTGATTACAATATTCATATTGGGTGATATGGATAAGAAGATTGAACGTATCAAGCGGATTCACGAAATGACAGACAAGGAAGCAGCAGAATTGATTGAGAAACAGAGCAAGAAGAGAAAAGCTTACCACAATTACTTCTGTGAAACTAAGTGGGGCGATTCCAGAAACTATGAGCTGTCTATCAACAGCAGTAAGTTAGGCGAAGATGCTACCACGGATATGCTGGAAGATTATATTAAGAGAAGAATCCAATAATTTATCAACAAAAATGGAACCGGTGAAAACCGGTTCCATTTTTGTCTTATGATTTATTTCATGTCTTTCTGGCAATCTAATTCTTTGTTCTTATATCTTTCGATAATGTTGTGGATTCTGTCATTAGGATTTAACAGATCACTGATAGAAGAATCATGATTCAATGTATCAATGATGTAAGCGATATACTTACTCATATCACAGTTGATATAGTAAGGCTTCTCTAATAATTCAGGTCTCTGATAGATCAGGTTCGTAGTCAGAACTCTGTAGATCAGTCCTTCTTCATAAGCCTTATCAAATATTTCAAGTCCGCCAGTAAACAGACCAAAAGTAGTAGCTACGAAGATTCTCTTAGCTTTTCTTGCTTTCAGAGCTGCAGCAACTTCCAGTACACTTTCACCGGAGGAAATCATATCGTCAACGATCAGAACATCCTTGCCTTCTACGCTGCTGCCAAGAAATTCATGAGCAACGATAGGATTACGTCCATCAACAACTTTGGTATAGTCACGTCTCTTATAGAACATACCCATATCCAGTCCCATTACGTTAGCCATGTAGATTGCACGACCCATGCCACCTTCATCCGGGCTGATGATCATCATATGGTCAGAATCAATAGTCAGGTCAGGAACATGATTTAACAGACCTTTAATGAACTGATAGGTAGGAGATACTGTTTCAAAACCATTCAAAGGGATAGCATTCTGTACACGAGGATCATGTGCATCGAAAGTAATGATGTTATCTACGCCCATCTTTACCATTTCCTGAAGTGCCAGAGCACAGTCAAGGGATTCACGGGAATTTCTCTTATGCTGACGGCTTTCATATAAGAAAGGCATAATAACTGTGATTCTTCTTGCTTTACCACCAACAGCAGCGATCAGTCTCTTCAGATCCTGATAATGATCATCAGGAGACATATGGTTCTCATGACCACACAGAGAATAAGTTAAGCTGTAATTAGCGACATCTACAAGGAAATATAAGTCATCACCACGGACAGATTCCAAGATAACGCCCTTAGCTTCACCGGTACCGAAACGGGGAACTTTGGTCTGGATAATATAGGAATCACGCTGATAGCCTGAGAATGCAAGGCTGTTCTTGTGTTCACTTTCACGCTCTGTTCTCCATTTTACGAGATAGGCATCTACCTTATCTCCGAGAGTTTTACAACCTTCCAAAGGAACAATTCCTAAGGAACCAACGGGTATCGAATTCAGATTTCTTTTTTCTTCGCGTACTGGCATTGCGAAAATCCTCACTTTCTGTTTAACAATAACTTTTTGGTGATCCGGATATCACGTCCGGTCAGTTTGCACATCCCATAATTACTTGTTATGCGGGAAAAGATTCTGTCAGAGTAACGATCCCTTAATTCCTCCAGAGACAGATTCGTAGTAATAATTGTGGATTTCCTGCGAAGATGTCTGTTGTTAAGACAGGAGAAAAGCTGGGACGATACGAAAGCATTCGTCAGTTCTGTTCCCAGATCATCAATGATCAGCAAGTCACATTCATAAATGTCCTCATAAATCCCCGATGCCGCCTCTTCACTGTTACGATCAAAGGTACTGCGTGACAGTGTCTCAAATAATTGAGCGGAACTGAAATATATTACCAGTTTACCCTGTTCGATCAGCTCTTTGGCAATGCAAGAGGACAAAAATGACTTACCAGTACCTACTGTACCATAAAAAAATAGATTGTGGTAGTCTGAATTAAAGTTTTTTACGAAATTTTGGCACTCCTTTACTGCGTTGGTGAATCGTGTAAGGTCTTCGCCTTGATAGAATTCATAGGATAAATGGTCGAAATTATCAGTCTCTAACAGTTCTTTGATGTGAGACTGTTCATAGATAAGTGAAATCTCTGCCTGACGAAAGCAGGTGCATTTATGGTTGTTCACATAGCCGGTGTCCTTACATAGAGGACATTCATAGACTGGCTCCAGATAATCGGCGGGATAACCATGAGCTGTAAGGAGGCTGGTCTTTTGCCTGGACAGCCAGGCAAGCTTCTCTTTTAATTCACTTAGGGCATTGGAATCCCCCGAAAGCATCTTGCGTGCCTGGGCAATCGAAGTAGAAGATACCTGATGATCCAGCTCCTCGTATTCTGGTATCTGCTGATATACAGCATCTTTGCGCTGCTCCAGCAGATATCTTGATCTTCTCTGTTTCTCTTCATACATGCGCATAATGGCATTGTACTGACTGTTTGAAAGTGGCATGTCTGCCTCCTGTATTAGTTGCTTAAAATATTCTGCTCAAGCTGGTCAAAATCATAGCTGTTCTGTGCAAAACGGTTAAAACGGTTGTTAGCAGGTGCGGTCTGCTTTACAGGACGCTGATAGGAGGCATCCAGGGCTGCAATATCGGCTTTATGGCGAACTCCTGCCTGATACCATTTGGTTAAAATACCATCTGCATAGGCAAAGCGGTGAGAGTCTGTTGTCATGACCGTTTTATCGCAGGCTTCCTGAATCACATCCAGTAAAAAGCCATACTCTTTGGTCCATTTATTGATATACTCCAGTTCCTTGGGAGCGGGAGAAGTATTTTTTCCCAGGGACTTCATGATGGTATATACAGTTTTGTCATATTTCCTGGACGCCATCTGAGCCTGCTTGGGGTCGGTGATACCCTGCTCTGCCCAGGAAAGAGCGACCTTTTCCATATATCGGAAGTCTTTCTTGCCGCGTTCTACACAGTGCTGTACCAGATAATCAATCAGATCTGCGCTGAAACCAAGACGATCGTAGAAGAAGAGAATCGTCTCCATATCGCTTCTGGTAAGCTGTCTGCCAAGATACTGTTCGGTTACGAACAGAAGCTGTTGTGTTTCTTCATTCTTTTTGAAATTCTTCAGATCATCCATGGAGTAGGATGGTCTTTCCGGCTGGGAAGCTACTTCTTTTACCGGATATTCCGCTATCGTGGCTGTTGCACCAAAGGGAGCCTGCATAGATGCAGGAGCAGCATTCATCCGGGCAGACATGGGATTCTGCGGGGACATTGCAGAAGCTGCAGCCATTGGTTTGGGCGCAGTTATACCGCTTTGCATAGATGCCGGTCTGATAAAGGACAGAACCGGTGTAATACGGGGTGCGGTTCTTACCGGTGCCTCGTATGGGTTGTCCAGAGAGAGAACCTGTATACCGGATAGATTGTGGGCGGCATCATATTCTAATGCCAGAAGCTGTCTTGACTCCCAGTACATGAGAGCACGAAGAACATCCTTTTCCGTGTAGTTAAATTTATCCGCAATATCTGTAACGCTGGTTGGGAGATTAGCGCTCATCATGCGAATAAGGAAAAGATATATTTTGAGCTGGGCATCGTTTGCTTCTGCCATATAGTCGTCAATGAAGCAGTTGGATACCACAGTCTGTTCTTTGTGTATGTTCTGATAGATGTTAAGACGATTCATAATAATTCCCCTGTCTGGTATGTATATTGATAGCAGCTCTGTAATAGTCATTGCGTAGAGCAATTGGGAGTGACTGTCTGGGAGCAGAGTGCTACCTGTAAGGTAAATGTATTGTATCACACCTAATCAAAAAAGCAAGTCCTCCACAACCCGCAAAGCCTTGAAAATACTGGGGTTTGCGCAATTGTGGATAGTGTGGATAATGTGGATAAGGAATCGGGATAATGTCAGAAATGCCTTAAATAATAAGACTTGTGGGATGTGGATGAAATACGTTCTGAAATGTGGATGGAACATAAAAATATCCACATCCTCGAACCTCCTTTTGGAGGCTCAAAAATGTGGATAATGTGGATAATTAAATTCCTAACAGATTTTCGCCGATTTTTACAACATCTCCGGCGCCCATAGTTATCAACAAATCTCCGTTGATACAATTTTCTAATAAAAAATTTTCAATTTCATCAAAGCTGTGGAAGTAATAGCATTCTTTTCCTAATTTCTCTATCTCAGCCTGCAGGTCTTTTGAGGTGATACCGATGGTATTTTTCTCCCTGGCAGCATAAATATCAGCCAGAATTACCTTGTCAGCCAGAGTCAGTGCCTTGGCGAAATCCTTCAGGAAAGCATTGGTACGGGAATAGGTATGAGGCTGGAAGACGCACCACAGGGTTTTGTGTGGATAATTGGCAGCAGCCTTGAGCGTAGCCGTGATTTCCGTAGGATGATGTGCATAGTCATCCAGAATCGTTACACCGCCAATGGTTCCCTTATATTCAAAACGTCTGTCTGTACCATGGAAATCAGCAAGGGATTTCAGTACTACATTGCTGTCAATGCCAAGAATATCCATCAATGCCAGTACAGAAAGAGAATTGAGGATATTGTGTTCGCCTACCACACCCAGAGAAACCTTCACAGATGGAGTGCCCTTCTTTAATAAGGTATAAGAACCTCTTCCAAATTCATCAAAAGTAACATCCGTATAGCTGTAGTCACAGGATGGATCTTTACCGAAGGTAATGACATTGCAGGGAAGATCCCCTGTAATCTCCTGGAGATTGTCAATACCGCCATTAATGATCAGATAACCGTCTTTTGGCAGAATCTGTGCAAACTTATGGAAGGAATGACGGATGTCATTGATGTCTTTAAAGAAATCCAGATGGTCTTCTTCTATATTTAATATGATACTGATGCGTGGAAAGAAGCTCAGGAAGGAATTGGTATACTCACATGCTTCTGTAACAAAATAATCTGACTTACCTACACGGATATTGCCGCCGATGGATTTTAAGATACCACCGATGGAGAGCGTCGGATCATCATTATCAGCCAGAAGCACTTCGGATATCATGGAAGTTGTGGTTGTCTTGCCGTGTGTTCCGCTGATCGCAATAGGGAGCTTGTAATTTTTCATGATCTGACCTAACAGATCGGCTCTGGTCATCATGGGAATACCACGATTGCAGGCTTCCTCATATTCAGGATTATCAGCTGAGATGGCAGCAGTATATACCACAAGATCAATGTCATCTGTTATGTTACCTGCACGCTGACCATAGGAAATGACAGCACCCAGGGATGCAAGATGCTCTGTAAGAGCAGACTGTTTGGAGTCGGAACCACTGACAGTAAAGCCTTCATCCAGAAGAATCTGGGCAAGACCGCTCATGCTGATTCCACCGATGCCCATAAAATGCACGTGAATAGGTTCTTTAAAATTAATCTGATACATATATATAAAACCATACCTTTCTATCGAATTAAATTAGTCTTTGGTATCATCCTATATTACACCTAAATAAGAAACATTTCCACTCAAAAATATTTGGTTCATAAATTTAATTAAAAACATAAAAAACAAGCTAAGTTTTCTGTAAACTTGTCCGATATATATTATGTAATTGAGTAAAATTGGAGCAAAATGGAAATCTCTGATATTATATGTATTTTGAGTTGAAAATAGACCGAATAATTAAAAGAAAATCTTTTAAATAATATGTAAAAATGTTCACTTTATGTAAATAGTATGATATAATTATTTTGCGTAATATGGTCCTATATTATTACCGAGAATTATGCATTAATAGGGGTGACAACATGATTAAAAAAGAAATGATAGCCATGCTTTTGGCAGGTGGACAGGGCTCAAGACTGGGTGTTCTGACATCCAAGATGGCTAAACCGGCAGTCGCCTTCGGGGGAAAATACAGAATCATAGATTTCCCGTTGAGCAACTGTATCAATTCCGGCATCGATACAGTAGGTGTATTGACACAGTATCAGCCGCTTAAACTGAATACACATATTGGAATTGGTATACCTTGGGACCTGGACAGAAATATTGGTGGTGTAACAGTCCTTCCACCATATGAGAGAAGCGACAACAGTGAATGGTACACTGGAACTGCAAATGCCATATTCCAGAATCTGGAATACATGGAGAACTACAATCCTGATTATGTGCTGATCCTTTCCGGAGATCATATTTATAAGATGGATTATGAAGTAATGCTTGATTTTCATAAGGAGAGCGGTGCAGAAGTAACCATAGCTGCAATGCCTGTACCTATGGAGGAAGCAAGCAGATTTGGTATCGTTATTACAGACGATAAGAAGAAAATCATTGATTTTGAGGAGAAACCTGAGAAGCCAAGAAGCAACCTGGCATCTATGGGAATCTACATATTTAATTGGAAAACACTGAAGGAAGCACTGATCACAATGGCTGATCAGCCGGCTCTGGATTTTGGTAAACATATTATCCCATATTGTCACGAGAAAGGTATGCCGTTATATGCATACGAGTATAACGGATACTGGAAAGATGTAGGAACCCTGAGCTCATACTGGGAAGCCAACATGGAACTGATCGATATTGTTCCTGAATTTAACCTGTATGAGGAATATTGGAGAATCTATACCAAGAGTGAGATTCTGCCACCACAGTATATTGCATCTGACAGTATTGTTGAGAGATGTATCATAGGTGAAGGATCAGAAATCTATGGTCAGGTATACAATTCTGTTATTGGATGTGGTGTTACGATAGGCAAAGGCACAGTGGTACGCAATTCCATCATTATGAATCAGTGTCACATCGGTAATAATTGCACAGTTGAGAAAGCAATCATTGATGAATACGTCAATGTTGGAGATGGAGTAGAGTTAGGTACACTGGAAGAAAAGCCCAATGAATTAAAGCCTAATATCTATAATCAGGGTCTGGTAACGATCGGTGAGAAATCCGTGATCCCGGATCATGTAAAAATCGGAAAGAACTCTGTAGTTTCCGGCGAAACGACAATTGAAGACTACCCGGAAGGCATTTTAGACAGCGGCAAGACATTAATAAAGGCGGGTGAATAGTATGAGAGCGTTAGGAGTAATTTTAGCAGGCGGAAACAATAAAAAGATGAAAGAACTCTCTCAGAAGAGAGCAATTGCAGCAATGCCCATAGCAGGCAGCTACCGCAGTATAGATTTTGCACTGAGTAATATGTCAAACTCTCATATTCAGAAAGTGGCAGTCATTACACAGTACAATGCAAGAAGCTTAAATGAACATTTAAGTTCCTCCAAGTGGTGGGATTTTGGACGTAAACAGGGTGGTCTGTATGTATTTACACCAACTGTTACGCCAGAAAGCAGCGACTGGTACAGAGGAACAGCTGATTGTTTGTATCAGAATATTTTATTCTTAAAGAGAAGTCACGAACCCTATGTTGTAATCGCAAGCGGTGACTGCGTTTACAAAATGGATTACAATAAAGTATTAGAGTACCACATTGCCAAAAAGGCAGATATTACGGTAGTCGTTAAGGACATGCCGGAGGATACGGATATGGGGAAATACGGTACAGTGAAGATGAACGAAGATTACCGTATTGAAGAATTCGAGGAGAAGCCTCTGGCAGCCAAATCCAGAACAGTATCCTGTGGTATCTATGTCATCAGGAGAAGGCAGTTGATCGAGCTGCTGGAGAAATGTGCGGATGAAGGAAGATATGATTTTGTACAGGATATCCTGATCCGTTACAAGGATTTAAAGAGAATATACGGTTATAAAATAGATGATTACTGGAGAAATATCGCATCCGTGGATGATTATTTCCAGACCAATATGGATTTCCTCAAACCGGAGATCCGCGACTATTTCTTTAAACAGTATCCGGACGTATATTCAAGGGTAGACGACCTGCCGCCTGCCAAGTACAATCCCGGTTCACAGGTTAAGAACAGCCTGGTGTCAAGCGGTTGTATCATCAATGGAACCGTAGAGGATTCCATTTTATTCAAGCAGGTATTTGTTGGCAACAACTGTTATATTAAAAACTCCATCATTTTAAATGATGTGTATCTAGGCGATAACACCCACATTGAGAACTGTATTGTAGAAAGCCGCGATACCATAAGAGCAAACTCTTATCACGTAGGGGAAAATGGAATCAAGATAGTGGTAGAGAAGAATGAACGGTATGTTTTATAGGTAATGTTTGTATGAAATAACTAAATTATGAAGACTTGCAAAGGGGGAACTTGAGAATGACGATTACAGATGTTCGCGTTCGCAAAATTACTAAGGAAGGAAAGATGAAGGCAGTAGTATCTATTACACTTGACGATGAATTCGTAGTACATGATATTAAGGTCATTGAAGGAGAGAAAGGACTGTTCATAGCCATGCCAAGCAAGAAATCTGCTGATGGCGAGTACAGAGACATTGCTCATCCAATCAATTCTTCCACAAGAGAGCTGATTCAGAAGACGATTCTGGAGAGCTATGAAAAGGCATTGTCAGAGCCGGACGAGACAGTTTAAGTTTCTGGACAAATATGAATATAAAATGTGGGGAACGGGATATCAAACGGTATCCCGTTTATTTTATAGATAGTAGAAAGGAATGGTAATAATGGGACAGGGAATTACAATGCAATGGGACAAACAGCAGATTCAGGTAAGCGCATATGGAGATGGAATCATCCGTATCTGTGAACTGAATAACGGAAAACAGCCTTATTCTGCAGCCGTAGAGCTGACAGTAGAACAGCAGCAGAAGGTAGCAGTAGCACAATACCAGGTATCAGAGCAGGGAGCCAGTACCGTATTTGAGACAGCATTACTGCGGGCAGAAGTGGAACCGGATGGAACAATTACCTTTTACAATAAGAAAAATAACGAGAAACTGACATGCGTGTCAGAAACACAGGAGATAAAGAAAACCACTCTTACAGAGGAAGAAAAGGCATTCATCGGGATGGAAGGTCATGAGAGTGGAGATGAGGTGCAGGCAAAGGTCAACCTGTCCTTGTCACTGGATGAGGCAGACTGCATCTATGGACTGGGGGACAAGACCGGTGTACTGAATAAGAGAGAGTATGAGTATGAGATGTGGAATTCTGACATACCGGCCCCTCATGAGGATAATTTCAAGTCTCTGTATAAGTCAGTGCCTTTTATGATCGTGTTAAAAGAGAATGCGGTATATGGCGTATTCTTTGATAATCATGGCAAGAGTGCCTTTAATCTGGGTAAAGAATATGAAGACCGTATAGAATACCGGGCAGAAGACGGTATGATGGATTATTATGTCATTACAGGTGAAAATATGGCGGAAGTTATTGGCAGTTATACGTGGCTGACGGGTCGTGTACCCCTGCCGATGCGCTGGACACTTGGCTATCATCAGTGCCGCTGGAGTTATAAGACAGAGGCAGAGGTAAGACAGCTGGCAGCAGATTTCAGACGATATGAGATTCCATGTGATGCTATTTATTTTGATATTGATTATATGGATGGCTATCGAGTATTCACCTGGAATAAGGACAACTTCACAGACCCGGATCAGCTGATTACTGACCTGAAAGAACAGGGATTCCAGGCAGTTACCATTATTGATCCCGGTGTGAAAAAAGACGAGGACTATTACGTTTATCGGGAGGGTATCGAGCATGATTATTTTGCAAAAGATGTAAATGGAGATGTCTATATCAATGCCGTATGGCCCGGAGATTCTGCATTTCCTGATTTTGGAAGACAGGAAGTACGTGACTGGTGGGGAGAGAAGCATCAGTTCCTGCTGGATAAAGGCATTATGGGTGTATGGAACGATATGAATGAGCCTGCAAGCTTTAATGGTCCATTGCCGGATGATGTTGTTTTCACCGAAGAGGATGAGATTACCAATCATAAGTGGATGCACAATGTCTATGGCCACAATATGTCCAAGGCGACCTATCAGGGACTGCGCAGATTAAGTGATAAGCGTCCTTTTGTCATTACCAGAGCCTGCTACAGCGGCACGCAGAAGTATGCTACGGTATGGACAGGGGATAATAACAGTCTGTGGACACATTTGCGTATGGCAATTCCACAGTTGTGTAATCTGGGCATGAGTGGATATCCTTTTGCAGGAACAGATATTGGAGGATTCGGTTCTGATACAACTGGCGAACTTCTGGTACGCTGGTATCAGGTGGGATGCTTCTCTACCCTGTTCCGTAATCACAGCGCAATGGGAACAAGACGTCAGGAGCCATGGCTTTTTGGCAAAGAGAAGCTGGATATCATCAGAAAGTATGTGGAGCTGCGTTATGAACTGATTCCATATTTCTATGACCTTTTCCATGAACATCTAAGCACTGGTCTTCCTGTTATGCGGCCACTGGTGCTGGAGTATGAAAAAGATATCAATACACACAATATGAATGATGAATTCATGATAGGAAGTCAGTTGCTGGCAGCACCGGTAGTAGAGCAGGGAGCGACCAAGAGAATGGTCTATCTGCCGTCAGGCGAATGGGTTGATTACTGGACAAAGGAGCACATTGCCGGTGGACAGTATATCATCAGGGATGCACCGCTTGATACCTGCCCGATTTATGTGAAAGCAGGTACAATATTGCCAAAATACCCGGTAGAAGCCTATATTGGAACCAAGGAGCAGAAGAAGCTGATTTTGGAAGTTTACGCAGGGGATGGAGAGTACGAGCATTATCAGGATGACGGACTGGACTTTGCCTATGAACAGGGCGCTTATAACCTGTATCGCTTCAGCCACACGGGCAATGGAGAACTGGAAGAGAAGCTGCTTCATGAAGGATATCCGAAATATGAAGAAATCGAGATAAAATATATCCCTTGACAATAGAACAAATATTCGATACGATATATGTAATTGTTCAAAAGAAGAAAGGCTGGTAAATTTATGGCAAGCTGTGATACTTGTGCATATAATGTATATGACGATGAAGACGAATGCTACTATTGTGAAGTAGACATGGACGAAGATGACGCAGTCCGCATGAGCCAGGGACACTACAAGGAATGTCCCTACTACCGCAACGGCGATGAATACGCAGTCGTACGCCATCAGATGTGATAGCGGGGTTCTGAATCGTTACGATAAATGTACTCTCAGAATGCTTTGTTTGAAGAAGATTCCGAGAGTACATGATAATTGGAAAAGAGGAAAGTATGTATATAATAGCAGGGTTGGGCAACCCAACAAAGGAATATGATAATACAAGACACAATATCGGTTTTGCGGCAATTGATGCCCTGGCTGACAAATATGGAATCAGTGTCAGTGATATGAAGAATAAGGCACTGATGGGGAAGGGCGTCATCAATGGCAATAAAGTCATGCTGTTAAAGCCACTTACTTATATGAACCTGAGCGGAGAGGCAATCCGTGCAGCTGTAGACTACTATAAGATAGATGAAAAGAGTGAACTTATCGTTATCTATGATGATATCAGCCTGGATGTGGGACAGCTCCGTATCCGCAAGAAGGGCAGTGCAGGTGGTCATAATGGCATCAAGAACATCATCCTGCATCTGGGACATGATACTTTCCAGAGAATTAAGGTTGGTGTAGGCGAGAAGCCTAAGGGATATGATCTGGCAGACTATGTGCTGGGACATTTCTCAGGGGAAGAGCTGGCGATCATGAAGGAGAGTCTGGAGAAGGTCTGCGGTGCGGTAGAACTCATGCTGGAAGGTGATGTGGACGCAGCCATGAACCAGTATAATAAAAAAGCAGAGTAGTGTGAAAAGGCAGAGTAGTGTGAAAAGGCAGGGACATTCGTGTGAATACAATATTGGCGCCCCTTAGAGAGCTGGGGGAATATGAGGATATTCAAAAACAACTGAATACACAACAGGGTAAGGTCAGCATCAGCGGCTGTGTGGATTCCCAGAAGCTTCATATGATATATGGACTTGCGGAAAAGTATGATGTGAAGCTGATCGTGACATACAGTGATATGAAGGCGAAGGAGCTGTTGGATGATTGCAAGCTGTATTGTAGAGAATCCTATTATTTTCCTGCCAAGGATCTGATCTTTTATCAGGCAGACATTCACAGTAATCAGCTGATTAAGGAGCGGGTGGCTGTTCTGCGCAAGCTTCTTGAGGGAGAACCGATCACGATTGTCACCACATTTTCTGCTTTGATGGCACATCAGCTCCCCTTGTCTGTATGGCAGGAGAATGTCATAGAGATTGAAGAGGGCGGTATTGCAGAAGAGGCTGCAATTGCCAGACAGCTGGTGAAGATGGGCTATGAGAAGAATTATCAGGTAGAAGCACCGGGGCAGTTCTCAGTCCGTGGCGGTATTGTTGATATTTTTGATCTGACCAGAGAGAATCCGGTCCGTATCGAGCTGTGGGGGGATGAGGTAGAGTCTATCCGTTCCTTCGATATAGAGAGTCAGCGTTCCATAGAAAAACTGGCAGAGGTGTCAATTTATCCCGCAACAGAATTGATTTTGTCAAAAAAAGCATTAGAAGATGGTCTGGCAAGGATGGAGAAGGACTGTAAGAAATCAGCTGCCTTTTTCAGAGAAGAGACAAAACCGGAGGAAGCGCACAGACTGGAACAGGCAGTGGCAGAATTAAAGGAACAGGTGACACAGTTTCAGTCCTTCGTCAATCTGGAGAGTTATATTGGATATTTCTACGAAGAGACACAATCTCTGGTAGATTTCGTAGCTGATAGAAAGCTGTGTATCTGTCTGGATGAGCCGGCAAGAATTGAAGAGCATGCCAATGCCGTAGAGCTGGAGTTTCGGGAAAGTATGTCCACCAGAGCAGAGAAGGGATATATTCTGCCGGAGCAGATGAATGTACTCTATGGAGCCAGGGAAATCTATGCACGTCTGGATAAGAACAGACTGCTTGCACTGAGTACCATGGAGTACAAGGGATTTCCTGTAAAGTTCCAGAATCGTTACGCAGTGAATGCCAGAAATGTATCTTCCTATAATAACAGCTTCCCGGAGCTGGTGAAGGATCTGAATCACTATAAGAAAAATGGATATCGTGTTCTTCTGGTGTCTGCTTCCTCTACGAGAGCCAAGCGTCTGGCAACGGATCTGATGGATGAAGGACTCAATGCCTTTTACTCAGATAATTCCCAGAGAGAGCTTCAGCCTGGAGAGATTATGACATTTTACGGAAATGTGCTGAAGGGATTTGAGTATCCAATGCTCAAATTCGTAGTCATTTCAGAATCCGATATCTTTGGAAAGCAGAACCGCAAGAAGAAAAAGAAGAAAGTCTATGAAGGTCAGAAGATCAGGGATTTCTCAGATCTGAAGATAGGTGATTACGTTGTACATGAGAATCATGGACTGGGCATCTATAAGGGTATTGAAAAGGTAGAAGTAGATAAGGTCGTAAAAGACTATATCAAGATAGAATACCGGGATGGTGGTAATCTCTATATTCTGGCGACCGGGCTGGATGTTATTCAGAAATATGCTTCTGCTGATGCTGCCAAGCGCCCGAAGCTGAATAAGCTGGGAACGCAGGAATGGACAAAGACCAAATCCAAAGTAAAGAGTGCTGTCAATGAAGTGGCAAAGGATCTGGTGGAGCTCTATGCAGTAAGACAGGAGAAGCAGGGCTTTGCGTTTGGGCATGATACTGTATGGCAGCAGGAATTTGAAGAGATGTTTCCTTTTGAAGAGACGCAGGATCAGCTGCTTGCCATAGAAGCTACAAAAGCAGATATGGAAAGCTCACGTATCATGGACAGACTGATCTGTGGGGACGTGGGATATGGTAAGACAGAGATTGCAATCCGTGCAGCATTTAAGGCAGTGCAGGATGGCAAACAGGTAGCATTTCTTGTACCGACTACCATTCTTGCGCAGCAGCATTACAATACTTTCGTGCAGAGAATGAAGGATTTCCCTGTCCGTATAGATATGCTGTCCAGGTTCCGTACTGCGGGCGAACAGAAGAAAACGCTGGAAGACTTAAAGAAAGGTCTGGTAGATATTGTAATTGGTACACACAGACTCCTTTCAGCAGATGTCAAATACAAGGATCTGGGGCTGCTTATCATAGATGAGGAGCAGCGTTTTGGTGTACGTCATAAGGAGAAGATCAAGCAGGTCAAAGATACAGTTGATGTATTGACACTGACAGCAACGCCGATTCCAAGAACACTGCATATGAGTCTGGTGGGAATCCGTGATATGAGCGTGCTTGAAGAAGCACCCAATGAGAGACAGCCGATACAGACCTATGTCATGGAATATAATGAAGAAATGGTACGAGAAGCCATTGTCAGAGAGCTATCCAGACAGGGACAGGTCTACTATGTATACAATCGTATCAATAATATTGCAGAGATCACAGACAGAATACAGGCACTGGTTCCAGAGGCGACAGTAGCTTATGCCCATGGACAGATGAAAGAACATGAACTGGAGAAGATCATGTATGGCTTCATCAATGGAGAGATCGATGTACTGGTGTCTACAACGATCATAGAGACAGGGCTGGATATTTCCAATGTAAATACCATGATTATTCATGATTCGGATAATATGGGACTTTCCCAGCTGTATCAGTTGAGAGGACGAGTAGGACGTTCCAATAGAACCTCTTATGCTTTTCTCATGTATAAGAGAGACAAGATGCTCAAGGAGGTTGCTGAGAAACGTCTACAGGCGATCAAAGAATTCACAGATCTGGGAAGTGGTTTCAAGATTGCTATGAGAGATCTGGAGATCAGAGGAGCAGGCAATCTCTTAGGAGAGCGTCAGCATGGTCATATGGAAGCCGTTGGCTATGATCTGTATTGTAAGATGCTCAACGAAGCAGTCAAGACATTAAAGGGAACAAAGAAGCTGGCAGAAGATTTCAATACCTATGTGGATATGGATGTGGATGCATTCATTCCGCCATCCTACATTGTGAATGAGGCACAGAAGCTGGATATCTATAAGAGAATCGCCAGTCTGGAGAATGAAGCAGAATGTGAGGATATGAAGGCGGAGCTTCTGGACAGATTTGGAAATGTGCCCAAATCTGTGGATAATCTGATCAGAATTTCACTCATACGTGTACAGGCACATGAAAGATATGTAACGGAGATCAAGGGCAAAATAGGCTGCATTACTTTCTATATGGAGCCATATGCGCCGGTTCATGTAGAGAAGCTGCCACAATTACTGGATAAATATAAGAATACATTGCAATTCAGTGCCAAGGGCACACCTAACTTTGTATTAAAATATAAGAAATACGGATTAGTGGAGAAAGAGGCAGACTTGATGATCAGCCTTACACAGCGTATCTTAAAAGAAATGGCAATATTGTATACAGAATAAAAGTAACTATTCTGAATAGTTACGAATAGAGAATTATAAGGAGGAAGAAAAGATGGAATACAGAACAATGGACAACATTGGAGCAAAAACTTCCCTGCTTGGCTTTGGATGTATGCGTTTTCCTGCCAATGCAGACGGAAGCATCAACGAAGAACTGGCACTGGATATGCTGGATCGGGCATATCATGCCGGAGTGAACTATTTTGACACGGCGTATCCGTATCATGGAGGAAAGAGTGAACCGGTAACCGGTAAGGCTCTGGATCGTTACCCCAGAGATTCCTATTATCTGGCTACGAAGCTTCCTATCTGGGAAGTAAAGACGCTGGAGGATGTGGACAGGATCTTTCATGAGCAGTTGGAGAGACTGCATAAGGACTATGTGGATTTCTATCTGATACATGCGCTGAATAAGGACAGATGGGAGCTGATCAAGAAGCTGGGCATTCTCGAATATTGTGAGAAGCTTCGCAGTGAGGGTAAGCTTCGTTATTTTGGATTCTCTTTCCATGATGATTATGAAGTTTTCCGGGAGATCATCACCTCTTATCACTGGGATTTCTGCCAGATACAGCTTAACTATATGGATAAGGACACGCAGGCTACCTTAAAGGGCGTAGAACTGGCAGAGTCACTGGGTATTCCAATGGTAATCATGGAACCTGTAAAGGGTGGTTCTCTTGCAGAACTTCCGGATGATATCACTTCAATCTTTAGAAATATCAGACCGCAGGCTTCCACACCATCCTGGGCATTGCGTTATGTTGCCACATTTTCTAATGTTAAGGTAGTACTTAGTGGTATGTCCAACATGGAACAGGTAGAAGACAATCTGAAGACCTTTACGGATTTTGAACCGTTAAATGAAGCAGAGCAGGAAGCAGTCTGTCAGGTGGCAGATGCATTGCACAAGCGTGTAAAGAACGGCTGTACAGCCTGCAGATACTGTATGCCATGTCCGGCAGGAGTGAACATTCCTGGAAGCTTTGGCGTATGGAATGAATATCATATCTACGGCAATCTGGCTGATACCCAATGGTGCTGGACGAAAGAGATTCCAGAGAGTGCCAAACCCAAGAACTGCATCAAATGTGGTAAGTGCGAGAGAGTCTGTCCACAGAAGATACATATCAGAGAAGATCTGGTGAAGGTGCAGGAAGAACTGGATCGTGTGATTGCACAGGTTTAAATGAGGAAAGAAAAGTCATTAGTGTTTACATAATGTAAGCAGTAATGACTTTTTATTTTCTCAGATATTACTTCAACATAGGAATTGTACCTGATATAGCTGCAAGTGCAAAAAATCTATATAAATTAGCATTACCTTGTAAAATTGTTAGAAAATTCAATATAATATATAGAAAATTCTAAAAAAATATAGTATAATGTGTTCAAGTGTGAAGGATGACATAATGAATCAACAATAACAGATTCGATGAGGAGCATGGAGAGCGCAGATGAGTGAATGCAGGTATAATATTCCAAAACAGTATCGTGTGGATAAGGGGATGCCTCTTGAGGCATTGTATCCGAGAATGAAGGACAGTAAATGCAGAGAGATCTTCGAGACAGAGATTGTCAGTATGGAATGGTGTTATCATATTACAGAGGGGGAGAGCGCACCGGATATGGCATCGCTGCTTCGCAAGAAAGGAATTTCCGTATTTGAGGTGATAACACGTCAGAAAATATCCCCGGAACTGATGACGGAAGTATTTGCTGATCTGATTCGGAAACGCTTCGTCATTGTATACCTGTGTGAGCAGGAGATTGCCATGGCGACTTTTGTTCCGGGAGAGAATGAAGAAGAAGGAAAAATATGTGCGACAGACTTTTATTCCTATGATATGTCCCATATGATAGAGATTCTTGATTTTGAGCAGGATGCCAATAAGAGCGTGGAAGAGATACATAACAGGATTATGTCTGAGATACGACAGCAAAAGAAAGAGATCATGATTGAGAAGGCTTTTGCAGGCATGCATAAAAGTGTGCAGCAGGAGCCGGATCTGGAATATGAATTCAGCGAAGAGAATCTGGAGAAAATAAGAGAAGATGCAAATTTCGTGCAGGAACAGCTGAGGGTAGATGTGAAGGCATAAGACGCAGAAGGGGAAGACATGGATAAGGGGATACAGAAGGCAACAGCTGCAATCGTGCTGAATTCATTAGGCGGTGGTGTTGTACCAAGGGTAGGATTGGAGTATATCACAGTAGGCAGAAGAAATGAAATAGGGGCATTGCTTCAGGATGTGGAACTGATTCAGGCAGGCGGCAGTGCCATACGTTTCATCGAGGGCAGATATGGAAGCGGCAAGACTTTCCTGCTGTATGCTTTGAAGAATCATGTGCTGGAGCGTAATTTCGTGGTATCGGATGTGGAATTATCCGTAGATAAAAGGCTGGTAGGCAACAAAGGACAGGGAATTGCAGCATATCGTGAGATGCTCCGCAATCTTGCAACCAGGGGCTGCCCCAATCAAGGGGCGTTGAAGCCTGTCCTTGACAAATGGATATCAGAATTGGAAAATGAGGTGGAGCAGGAAAGTGGACTGATACCTGGACATGAATCTTTTGACATTAAGGTCAGCCAGAAAGTACATCGAATCACATCGTCTCTGGAAGAGAAGGTCAATGGTTTTGATTTTGCCAAGGTGCTGTCGATTTATTATAAAGGACACCGGATGGGTGATGATAAATTACAGCAAAAGGCATTTCGGTGGATGTGTGGAGAGTATCGCACCAAATCCGAAGCCAAAAGCGACCTGGGAGTGAATCTGATCATAACAGATGATAACTGGTATGATTTTATAAAGTTATGGGCAGAATTCGTTGTAAAAGCAGGTTATGCGGGACTGTATATCTGTATGGATGAGCTTGCAAGTATCTATGAGATTCCAAGTAAAGTAGGAAGAGATTATAATTACAGTAAGCTGCTTGCCATCTATAATGACGTATTGCAGGGGAAGGCATCTCATCTGGGATTCCTGATGGGAATTACCAAAGAAGCAATGGAAGATCCTGTCAGAGGAATTTATGGGTATGAGCCACTTCGTTCCAGATTGGAGAATCGCAAGATCGCTGGTGGGGCAGCAGAAGAATTACGCGATCTAGCAGCTCCGGTAATTGCCCTTTCTCCGTTGAATCCGGGAGAAATCTACGTATTACTTGAGAAGCTGACACAGCTGCATGAGATTGTATATGGATATGAATCCAGACTGGAACATGATGATTTTATTTATTTCCTGAAGAATCAATATGCAAGAGTCCGCAATACGGGGGAAATGACAGCCAGAGAAATGATCCGTAATTATATCACACTGCTGAATCTGACGCAGCAAAACAGTGATAAGCCCAAAGAAGAAATCCTGTATGCAGTAGAGGATTATAATGTAAAAAGTAATTAGAAAGACAATAAAGACAACAAAATGAAAATGATAGAACCAAAAGAAATTATCAGATCAAGGCGCAGGACGATAGCTCTGGAAATCAATGCACAGGGTGAATTGATCGTCAGAGCGCCTTTTCGCGCTTCTATGGAGCAGATTATGGACTTTGTGGAACGTAAGCAGGACTGGATCTGTGATAAAACAAGACAAATGCAGGTCAGAAGACAGGCGCAGCCTCATATTGGAATTGCACAGGGAGATCAGTTGTATTATAAAGGTGAACTGTATCCTGTAATCATAAGTGAAGGAAGAAGCGGTTCCTTTGATGGGAGCTGTTTTCGCTTGCCATCGACAGCAAATACAGGAGAGATGCTGACAGCATGGTACCGCAAACAGGCTGCCAGGGTGATTATTCCCAGAGTAGAAGAGTATGTGGCGCGGATGGGAGTTGAACCTAAGGGAGTACGTATCACCTCAGCCAGAACAAGATGGGGATCATGCAGTTATGTAAACTATATTAATTTTAGCTGGCATCTTGTGATGTGTCCTGAGGATGTGATAAACTATGTAGTAGTACATGAGTTGTGCCATATATGGCATAAAGATCACAGCAGGCTTTTCTGGGCAAGTGTGGCAGAGTATGATCCCGACTATAAGGAACACAGACGCTGGCTTAGGGAGCATGGCATATTAATGGAGGAGAACTGGTGATTCACGCAGTTATATTTGATATGGATGGTGTGCTGATCGATACAGAGAAGCACTATAATGCAGCCTGGTGTCAGGCAGCTACGGAAGCAGGCTTTCCTTTTACCAGAGAGCATGCGCTTTTGCTTAGAAGCTGCGAAGCCAAAGAGGGCGAGAAGCTGATGCAGGGAATATTTGGTCCGTCTTTTGATTATTATGCAATCAGAGAACGCAGAAGGGAACTGGTCAGAGAGAGACTGGCTCAGTATGGGCTGGAGAAGAAACCGGGAGTGGAAGAAACACTTAGATTCCTGCGGGCAAAAGGCATAAAGACGGCGGTAGCCACGGCTACGGCATTGGATATTACGAAATCCCATCTGACCACAATAGGAGTCTATGACCTTTTTGACAGTATTGTCAGTGCCAAGAATGTGGCACATGGTAAACCCGAACCGGATGTGTATCTGTATGCCTGTGAACAGATTGGGGAGAGACCGCAGGACTGTATGGCGGTGGAAGATTCACCAAATGGCATCATGGCTGCATACAGAGCGGGACTTCGTACCGTAATGGTTCCGGACCTGACACAACCGGATGAAGAATTGACAAAATATTTATATGCCTGTGTAAACTCTCTGTCAGATTTATGCGAACTTGTTGACAAGGAAGATTAGGTCCTTTTTACGCAGAGAAAATAGAAAAAGGAGCGAAATTATGGAAAATGAAATAGTAGAAAAGCCGGATTATGTCGAAGAACTGGTGAATCTGATCCGCAGTGGTGAGTCGGATGAAGGCATTTCTGAGAAAATAGATAATTACCATGATAATGATATCGCTTCTGCATTGGACGAACTCAATGAAAAAGAGCGTAAGAAGCTCTATCAGATACTGGGCGTGGAGAGAATGTCCGAGATATTTGCCTATGTAGACGACGTAGGAAAGTATCTGGAAGAGATCGAGCTGGAAAAGGCAGCAGATATTATCGAGAACATGGATGCGGATGATGCTGTAGATGTTCTGGAAGAAGTAGATGAGACGAAACGTAAACAGTTGATTGAACTGATGGATGAAGAGTCCAAGGAAGACATCAAGCTGATCTGTTCCTATGAAGAGGATGAGATTGGCAGCAAGATGACGACGAACTTCATCGAGATCAGCAGACGTCTGACCGTGAAGCAGGCAATGAGGGAGCTCATTGCAAAAGCAGAAGAGAACGATAATATCACTACAATCTATGTAAAAGATGATGATGACACTTTCTATGGCGCGATTAATCTGAAAGATCTGATCGTGGCTAGAGGATATACAGACCTGGATTCTCTGATCAGTCACTCCTATCCGTATGTGCGTGACCACGAATCCATTACGGACTGTATTGAACAGTTGAAGGATTATGCGGAAGATTCCATTCCTGTACTGGATGATGATAACAAGCTGTTAGGTGTTATCACAGCACAGGATATCGTAGAAGTCGTAGATGATGAAATGGGTGATGACTACGCTAAGTTGGCTGGTATGACAGAGGAGGCTGACCTGGAAGAAAGTCTCCCGGAGAGTATCAAGAAACGTCTGCCCTGGCTGGTTGTATTACTGGGTTTAAGCCTGTGTGTATCGACGGTGACAGGACTCTTTGAAAATGTAATATCCCATCTGGCGATCATCGTAAGCTTTCAGTCATTGATCCTTGGTATGTCAGGTAATGTAGGTACGCAGTCACTGGCTGTTACCATTCGTGTGTTGATGGATGAGGATCTGTCCGGCAGGCAGAAATGGGGGCTGATCTTTAAAGAGGCAAGAATTGGCTTCTGCAATGGATTAATGCTTGGTCTGCTGGCTTTTGCATTCATTGGTACGTATGTATATGTGCTGAAAGGGAGACCATTGCAATATGCATTTTCAGTATCTGCCTGTGCAGGTGTGGCATTGATGCTTGCAATGACCATATCCAGCGTGGTAGGAACGGTCGTGCCAATGTTCTTCCATAAGGTCAAGGTAGACCCGGCAGTCGCCTCAGGTCCTCTGATTTCTACAGTCAATGACTTTGTGGCGGTTGTGACATACTATGGTCTGGCATGGGTATTACTGATCCATGTGCTGCATCTGTAAAAAGAAAGAGGTAAAACAATATGATGAAACTTGAAAATTTCGTAAATATGATGACAGGACATTTTGACAACAGGGAACAGTTTAATATGATGCAGAAGGAAGGAAAGGTTTATCCTTATGCTGAACATGTGAACACAGTCTGCAATGACAAGATAGATAATCTGCCCAAGGATTTCACCGGCAGATTTGTTGTAGAAGAAAGCTATTATGAAACCTCCGGAAAACGTCACGCATCACCCCATCTTTTCCTCATTACGGAAAGCGCAGATGGCATTTTACTTTCTTCTTATGAAATCCCGGAAGGAGAAGACAGGAATGCGTTTTCATATGCTTCCATGAAGAATGTTGATTACAGCAAATTGAAAAAATCTGAAAAGTTCACACCGGCACTATACCGGGAAAAGGATGGAATCTGGGAAGGAGGCAGTACAAGCCGTTTCTCACCGGTCATGATATTCAAGCTTTGGGAGAGGTTCTCAGACAGTTGTCTGGAAGTGTCTGAAAGTATGGAAGTAAATGGAAAGCGGACCTTTGGGTACGATGAACCAATTATTTATAAACGTGCATAAGACTGGTATCTGCTTTGTGAAAGAGAAACCATAAAAATAAGAGGTTAGTCTGCCTGAAACAGAATACTTTAGAATATTTTCCACATACTAACTCCATAACTAATATATAGCAGATGAGTATTAACAGAACCTTGCTAAAATATAGTATTGGAGGAAAACTTATGAAAGCTACAGGAATTGTAAGGCGAATTGACGATCTGGGACGTATCGTGATTCCGAAGGAAATCCGGAGAGTATTAAGGATTCGGGAAAGTGACCCATTGGAAATATTTACCGATCACGAGGGTTCTATCATATTAAGAAAATATTCTCCAATTGGAGATATGGGAAGTTTTGCAAAACCATTTGCAGAGAGTCTTGCACAGGTGTCAGGACATATTGCCCTGATTGCAGACAGAGATCAGTGTATTGCGGCAGCAGGAAGTGGAAATAAGCAGCTGCTGGGCAAGAATCTGAGCAAGGAAATGGAAGAGAAGATGAACGCCAGAGAGACCATATGTGCATCCAGGGGAGAGCTTGGATATGTGCCAATCACAGAGGATGAGACGGAAGGCTACTGTCATGAAGTGATGATTCCCATTCTGGCGCAGGGAGATATTATAGGCGCTGTTGTTCTTTTGGCAAATGATGAGAATAATCCTATGAGCGAGGTAGAAGTGAAGCTGGCGCAGTCGGCAGCGGGATTTCTGGGGAAACAGATAGAGCAGTAGAATAAAAAACGATGCCATACGGATTAACCGCATCTTCGATGCTTCCTTTTTGCTTATGGGGTTACTTCGCCATATAAATGGAGTCAAGTATGCTTGAAAACAAGTATACTTGACTCCATTTGCATGGCTCTGAATAGTTATGCGACATAATTATACATGAAGATGAAATGGCAGATACTGCCGCCCATGACGAATAAATGGAAGATTTCATGGGAGCCGAAATATTTGTGCACGGCATCAAAGACGGGTAGTTTCAGTGCATAGATAATGCCTCCGATTGTATAAATGATGCCGCCTGCCAATAACCAGCCGAATGCTGCGTGGGGCAGGGTATCCCACAGAGTGCCGAATACCAGAAGACAGGTCCAGCCCATTGCGATATAGATAACAGAAGAGAACCACTTGGGACAGGTAATCCAGCATGCCTTTACGATCATGCCGACCAGAGCGGTTCCCCAGACCAGAGCCAGCAGGGAATAGCCCATTCTTCCGCCTAGTACGATAAGACATACAGGGGTATAGGAGCCTGCAATCAGTACGAAGATCATCATGTGGTCTATCTTACGAAATATGCGCAATACCTTATCAGATACGCGGCTGATGCTGTGATAAGCGGTGCTTGCACCGTAGAGCAGAATCATACTTCCGGCAAAAACTGCCATAGCTAACATATTGGTTGTATTTCCCTGAGCTTTTATCATAAGTGGAGAAGCTGCCATTAATGCCATCAGACAAGCGATGAAATGAGTAATCGCACTTCCCGGTTCGCGAATTGTTAATTGCATAATAAACACCAATCCTCTCTTTGAATATTAAATTCTATATAACGTAGTATTCAAAACTACATATAAGATAAATTAATACTACGTTATATTGTAAACAATGTCAAGATGAATTATGCAAAAAAAGAGAGGACCATTAGTCCTCTTCGATTATCTGAATTTCCATATAGTCGAACTCTATGGATTCTATGAAATTGTCTGCGGTAAATCTAGCCTTGTCATGTCTCTTAAATTCTGATATGGTAGAATCCAGCCATATGGGTTTGCCAAGATCAAATTCGTAACAGGCTTCTTCTATTGCATGGAAGACCTTATGAGTCCTGGTATCTTCAGAATCATCGCATATAACGGTATCTTTCAGTAAGTGGTTGTCTTTTATGATTTTAGCCCAAAGACGAAACATATCAAATCTCCTGTTCATGGTAAATTAGTGGTTAATAACAGATAGAGTATAGCATAAATTCCAGAAGATAGACATATAAATATTATAATGGTCAGTCTGTTGATAACAGGCTATAGCGCAAACAGGCGTTTTATGATAAGCTTATATTATAAACTGGGGAAAAGAGAAGAGGAATAACGAGAGTATGGAATATCAGATTAATAACAGTTCAGAAGTGGATAACTGGAAAGAAGTTATCCTTGTATATAATTCTGCATTAAAGGAAATAGGAACAAAGCTGGAGATATTGAATGACGAATTCCAGCATGTACATAGATATAATCCCATAGAGCATATTAAATCCCGTATTAAGACATCGGAGAGCATTGTTAAGAAGTTAAAGAAAAACGGATATGAGTCCACCATTGAAAATATGGTCAAATATGTCAATGATATAGCAGGAATCAGAATTATCTGTTCTTTTACAACGGATATCTATCGGATTGCTGAAATGCTGGCGAATCAGAATGATGTAAAGGTGCTGGCAGTGAAGGATTACATCAAAAATCCTAAGCCAAGTGGATATAAGAGTTATCATATGATCGTGTCCATACCGGTCTTTTTGTCCGACAGGATCATAGAAGCGAAGGTAGAAGTACAGATCAGAACAGTTGCCATGGATTTCTGGGCAAGTCTGGAGCATAAGATCAATTATAAGTTCGAAGGCAATGCGCCGGAGCATATCAAAGATGAGCTCTATGCCTGTGCACAGATGGTATCTGCACTGGATGCCAAGATGCTGTCATTAAATGAAGAGATTCAGGCAATTGAGAAAGAACAGGAACAAAAGTCCCTATAAATGAGGAGTGCCCCGGTATCTTGCGATACCGAGGCTATTATGAAAAAATTTATCTATGTGTAATGAAAAACATTACGCTGTTCCCTTTGCTTATGGTTAAATATTACCATTAGAATATGAACAAATTATGAACAAAATGTAAATGTATAGTTAATTTGACGGAAAAGAAATAGTCAGACAATAATCTATATACAAAATGCACAAAAAGCAAACAGTTGTCTTGCAGACAAAAGAATGCTATGATGTAACTATTGAGGATCAGACAGGATTCTGAATTGTTGCGCTATATACGGAGGGTGAAGAATGGATAATTTTATGGATAAACTTGCACAGAAATTCAATGCACAGGAAATGATCAAGGCGAACTCTCAGGCAGAAGCGGCAGAAATGAAGAAATTACAGCTTCAGGTAGCAGAGTATGAGAAGATTCTGCAGGAAATGCGTAAGCTGAATTATAAGAATGCCGAGCTTTCTGAAAAGATAGATGTACTGGTGGGAGAGAATGCAGGAAAGCTGCAGGGACTTCAGGAGGATGAGCAGAAGCTTCTTTCCACATTACGCGATCTGACAGAGGAACAGACGAGAAATCGTGAAGAAGAGCTGTCCAGAAAGGCAGAAGAGAAGCAGGATGTCCAGCAGGATACAAAGGCGCAGACCAAAGATATCATTGCACAGACCCAGGAACTTATGACACGTTCTGAGGATTTTGTACATAAGGAAAATGTAAAGGTCTATAGAAATGTACAGGCTGTTATCATCGAAGAGCTCAAGAAGCAGACAGATGCATTATGTCAGGAGAATATACGTCTGGCATCCCGCATGAATGTTGTAATGGCATTCAGTCTGATTACAATGCTGGTTGCCGTGGCAAGTCTGATCTTACAGATACTGACGGGATTAAATATCAAACTGTTCTAGGAGAAATTATGTCTAAGATATCATTTAAGGCTGGAAATATGCTTTATCCGCTGCCAGTTGTCATGGTCAGTGTAGCGGATAAGGAAGGTAAGTCCAATATATTGACGGTAGCATGGGCTGGTACTGTCTGTACCAATCCGCCTATGGTAAGTATTTCGGTAAGACCGGAGAGATATTCTTACCACATGTTAAAGGAAACAGGAGAATTCGTAATCAATCTTACCACCAGAGACCTTGCAAAAGCCACGGATTATTGCGGTGTGCGAAGCGGCAGGGATGTAGATAAATGGAAAGAAATGAACCTGACACCAGTTCCATCATTGGAGGTAAAAGTGCCTTCCATCGCAGAAAGCCCTGTAAATATAGAATGTCGTGTGCATCATGTAGAGGAACTTGGTTCACACCATATGTTTGTTGCTGAAGTAGTAGCAGTACAGGTAGATGATGCCTATATGGATGAGAAGAAGAGCTTCCACTTATCTCAGGCAAAGCCCATTGTATATTCACATGGAGAGTATTATCTTCTGGGTGAGAAGCTGGGAACTTTCGGGTACAGTGTTCGTAAAACTGCCAAAAAGAATAAAAAAACGCACAAAACACTTGACGGTAAGCGCAAAAATCAGTATGATAAAAGCAAATAAATAATGAATGAATTGCCACGAAGATGTAGCATCAGACAGATATTGTCTGGTGCTTTTTTGTTCTCAGAAACATTCACCAAGGGAAGGGAGAATCCGGGATGAATCAGTTAGATAAGAATATAGCCGTAAATTTAAAAAGAATCAGAAAATCCAGAAATATGAGTCTGGATATGCTGGCAGAGAAGACAGGTGTCAGTAAGAGTATGTTAGGACAGATAGAAAGAGGAGAATCCAATCCGACTGTTGCTACGATTGCAAAGATCGTAGACGGTATCAGAGTTACTTTTGAGGAGCTGATCTATCCTAAGACAGACTCGGTAGTTATTATAGATAATGAAAGCCTGCCGGTATACAAAGCCCAGGAAGGAGCTTATCAGGTACGCTCTATATTTCCCTATGACAGACACAGGAACTTTGAAGTATATGAAACAACCATTGAACCGGGAGAAGAGTGCAGCAGTTTCCTTACAGAAGGAAGCTCCTGTGAGTATATTATGGTCATGCAGGGAGTATTGACTCTGGAGACAGAGGATGGAACATATGAGGTATCTGCCAACCATGCGATCCGACTGGATGCAGAGAGTGAACACAGCTACCATAACAAAGGGACAGAACGGCTTGTATTGAATATTTTCATTGCATATGATGCAGTGAGTACAATCTAGTTACTGGAATGAGTATCGGTGTGAGAAAGTAAAGAACCACGCATAATGGCGCCTTCTCCGTATTTACGGCGAATGGCGTCTATTGTTTTGTCCAGCCTGCGGTTCTTCTCAGTCTGTCCGGTATGCTCCTGATAAGAGAAGAGATCCAGCTGGATGGGAGCTGTCTCATCGGTCAGTCTGGTAGCGCGGACGCCAAGAAGGCGGACAGGAGTGCCATTCCATAACTCCTGTAGCAGAGACAGGCTTGTTTCATAAATGACAGTGCTGGAGTAGTCAGGTGAGGGCAGTGCAATCTGGTGGGAGCAGGAATGAAAATTACTGTATTTTATCTCTACAGTGATAGTGCCCGCATACATATGAGCCTTTCGGAGTCTTGCACAGACCGATTCACACAGCTTCAACAGAACCGGTTTCATATCTTCTATAGACAGGGCGTCTGTGGGCATAGTCGTTGAATTGCCGATGCCTTTTGCCTGGGCAGGATTTGGCTCGACAACAGAAGAATCTATGCCATTTGCATATTCCCATAGCAGGATACCGTGACTCTTGAGGTGGGCAGCTAACAGCTGTTTGTCACATCTGGCAAGATCTCCGATTGTAGAGATACCAAGCTTGCGCAGAGTCTCCTGACTGGATCTGCCGCACATGAGCAGGGAAGAGACTGGAAGAGGCCACATTTTTGTCTGAATTTCTTTTGCATAGAGGGTATGAACCAGGTCGGGCTTCTTAAAATCCGATGCCATTTTGGCAAGCACCTTGCGGTCACTGATTCCTACATTGACGGTAAAACCAAAGGTCTCACGGACGCTGTCTTTTATGATGGTGGCAGCAGCCTGCGGTGACTCAAAATCTCTGCAGATGGGAGTGTAATCCATGTAACATTCATCAATACTGACCTGTTCAATCACAGGACAGTAGCCGGAGAGAAATTCCATAAGTGCGTGACTGTGCGCGGAGTAGGAATGATGATCGGGTGAAGCAATGACAAGAGAAGGACACTTCTTCAGGGCAGATGCTATGGGCTCTGCAGTGGAGATACCATATTTCTTGGCAGGGATGGACTTGGCTAGTACGATGCCGTGTCTGGTTGCAGAATCACCGCCAATGATGGAGGGAATATCACGCAGATCCACATAAGAATCCAGAGTATCAGTTTCTTTTGCCTTTTGCAGCTGATCAATGGCGGTCCAGCTTAAAAAGGCAGAATTCACATCAATATGAAAAAATATGGATTCCATGATAATACCTCCTATACGAACATATATTCTAATCCTATTTAACCATGTTTGTGGGGAAACTGCAAGAGCTTTTTACGAATACTTTACAAGTGGCGTAAACACTGATAGAATAATGTAGATTATGAAGTTAGACCATTATAAGCAGTAATATCGGAGTAACGAATGAAAAAGATACACCATTATCATAGAAGATTTCGGCTAAGTTTGATCAGGGCAGGTATGTTGACAGTAATTGCCTGTATTTTTTTGATGCCCTCTTATGTAAAATTTGAGAAAACAGGGGATAATTACTTTACAGTCAGCATCAATGGGGAGACAGTGGGGGCTATTGGCTCCGAGTCTGACCTGGATCATTGTCTGATGCAGGCAAGAAAGCAGGTAGCATCCGGCAGTGATGACCTGGTATTTATAGATGTACAGCCACAGGTAGAAGGTAAGGAAGTTATATGGGGTGTGATTGATGATGAGGATACATTGATTAACCGCATAGCACAGGTTATGTCTGCCAACATTCAGAAGACCTTGCGCCGTTCTTATACAGTAAAAGTCAATGAGACCAGTGTGAACCTGGGCTCTTATGAGGAAGTGGAAGACCTGCTCAGACAGGCATTGCAGCCTTATGACACAGCAAGTCAGTATGATGTGGCGCTGGTGCTTGACAGTACCAGAGAAGTCAATGTGTTGACGACACAGATTGTAAATAAGGAAGAACAGCAGACACAGAGCGAGGAATTCAGAGCCAGTGCCGGTGTAGAAGCGGCTATGGATGAGATGTTCGCCCAGATCGAACCGGCAGTAGAAAAAAACTTTGAAGATTACGACCAGGGATTGATAGACATAACATATGCTGATACAATAGAGGTAGTAGAAGCGTATCTTATGGAAGATGAGCTGGTCTCTGTAGAAGAAGCAGTAGATCTGCTGACCAAGGAACAGGAGACACAGGTCATTTATAAAGTACAGTCAGGGGATACGCTGTCACAGATCGCATTGAATTATGATATCCCACTGGATGATCTGATTGCGATTAATGACGACATTGAGAGTGAGAGCTCTACCATCAGGGTAGATCAGGAGATCGTTATAACAGTGCCGGAACCGGAATTATCTGTTATATGGAAGGACGAGCAGGTCTATACGGAAGATTATGAGGCAGAGATCCAGTATGTACCGAATGATAACTGGTATACCAATCAGCAGGTGACATTGCAGGAGCCATCCGCAGGACGCCGTAAAGTAGCTGCTGTCATTGAATATAAAAATGGCTCGGAACAGAGCAGAGAGATTTTAAAAGAAGAGATCTATGCGGATGCAGTGCCCAAGATCGTAGAACGTGGTACGAAGATACCACCGACCTATATCAAGCCTCTCTCCGGTGGACGTTTAAGTTCAGGATTTGGAGGACGTAAGGCGCCTACGAAGGGCGCAAGCACCAATCACAAGGGTGTAGACTGGGCAACGCCAATCGGTACACCAGTTGTAGCATCCAATACAGGTACTGTCGTAACGGCTGGCTGGGTCAGCGGTTATGGTTATGCTGTCTTTATCAATCATGCAGATGGCAAGCAGACCCGTTATGGACACCTGAGCAAGGTATTATGCAAGGTTGGACAGACTGTAACACAGGGACAGAAGATCGCATTGAGCGGTAACACCGGGCGAAGCACCGGACCGCATGTACATTTTGAGATCAGAATCAATGGTACAGCAGTGAACCCGTTGAAATATCTCAATTAAGCGATAGGTTTTCTGGTGCTAAAGTCTGAAAAATAAATCAATTAAATTAAATATTCACTCAGTTTACAAACCAAAATAATTGGTGTATACTGAGTCGTATTGGGTAACGATAACCATGTTTTTATAGTATGACGCGATTAATGAGGTGTGCGATGGAACAATACGCAATTAAGGGTGGTAACCCGTTAGTCGGTGAGGTTGAAATCGGCGGAGCAAAGAATGCAGCATTAGGAATCTTGGCCGCAGCTATTATGACAGATGAACCAGCGATCGTTGACAATCTGCCTGATGTAAGAGACATTAATGTGTTACTTCAGGCAATGGAGAGTATCGGCGCGATTATTGATAGAAGAGACAGACATTCCGTAAGGATCAATGCATCCATGATATCCGGACTTGTCATTGAAGATGATTATATTAAGAAAATAAGGGCTTCCTATTATTTACTGGGGGCTCTGCTTGGCAAATACAAACATGCAGAAGTAGCACTTCCTGGCGGATGCAATATCGGCAGTCGTAAGATTGACCTGCATATTAAGGGCTTTAAGGCTCTGGGCGCAGAGGTGAAGATTGAGCATGGACTGATCATTGCAGATGCCAAGAAGCTTACAGGTGCACATATTTATCTGGATACGGTATCTGTAGGTGCTACGATCAATATTATGCTGGCTTCTGTGCTGGCAGAGGGCAAGACTGTAATCGAGAATGCAGCCAAGGAGCCACATGTAGTAGATGTAGCGAATTTCCTGAACTCTATGGGTGCTAATATCAAGGGAGCGGGTACAGACGTAGTGAGAATTACCGGTGTGCCTAAGCTTCATGCCACAGAGTATTCCATTATCCCGGATCAGATCGAAGCAGGTACATTTATGTTTGCTGCAGCGATTACCAAGGGTGATGTAACAGTAAAGAATGTCATTCCCAAGCATCTGGAATCCACGACAGCCAAGCTGATCGAGATGGGATGTCAGATTGAAGAGTCTGATGATGCAGTACGTGTGGTTGCTTCCAGAAGACTGGAAGGTACGCAGGTCAAGACACTGCCTTATCCTGGATTCCCTACAGATATGCAGCCGCAGATCGGCGTTGCACTGGCAATTGCACAGGGCAACAGTATCGTAACAGAGAGCATCTTCGATAACCGTTTTAAATATGTAGATGAGCTTGCCAAGATGGGTTCGAACATTAAAGTAGAGGGTAATACTGCCTTTATAGAAGGTGTAGATCATCTGACAAGTGCCAATCTGACAGCACCGGATCTAAGAGCAGGTGCAGCACTGGTTATGGCATGTCTGGCAGCAGAAGGCTTCAGTACAGTAGAGGATATCAAGTACATCGAAAGAGGCTACGAAGATTTCCCGGAGAAGCTGCAAAGTCTTGGGGCACAGATACAGAAGGTGGAATCCGAGAAGGAATTACAGAAATTTAAGTTAAAAGTTGGCTGATCTTGTTGACAGCTGACACAGTTTGTTATATCATGTATTTCTGATATGACAATTCCATATTGTGAAATTTCTCTTATTCAGAGTGGTGGAGATACAAAGGATCTATGAAGCCACGGCAACCCCCGAAAGAGGAAGGTGCCAACCTGAGCGAGTAATTCTGCCGGAAATGGCAGGTCGAACAATAAGAGGATTTGATTATCAAGAAACTGATCACATCCGCTTATGTTGCATAAGCGGATTTTTTAATGCAAGAAGTGAATACCATAAGGAGGAAAAAAGAATGGAGAAACTTTTATTTACATCCGAGTCAGTTACGGAAGGACATCCTGATAAAGTATGTGATGCAATTTCTGATGCGATTCTGGATGCATTGATGGCACAGGATCCAATGAGCCGTGTAGCATGTGAGACAGCAGCCTGCACAGGTTTCGTGCTGGTTACAGGTGAGATTACAACTAAGGCATATGTAGATATCCCAAAGATCGTTCGTGAGACAGTAAAGGAAATCGGTTATGATAAGTCAGAGTATGGCTTTGACGGTAATACATGTGCAGTCTTCACTGCAATTGATGAGCAGTCCGGCGATATCGCAATGGGCGTAGATAAGGCTCTGGAAGCGAAAGAGAACAAGATGAGTGATGCAGAGATCGAAGCAATTGGTGCTGGCGATCAGGGTATGATGTTCGGGTTTGCAACAAACGAAACAGCAGAGTACATGCCTTATCCTATCTCCCTTGCTCATAAGCTTGCATTGCAGCTTACCAAGGTTCGTAAGGATGGTACATTGAAGTATTTAAGACCTGATGGAAAGACTCAGGTATCCGTAGAATATGATGAAAACGGCAAGCCCAAGAGACTGGAAGCTGTTGTATTATCCACACAGCATGATGAGGATGTAACACAGGAACAGATTCATGAGGACATTAAGAAATACGTATTTGATCCGATTCTTCCTGCTGAAATGGTAGATGCAGAGACAAAATTCTTCATCAATCCTACAGGTCGATTCGTAATCGGTGGACCTCACGGTGATGCAGGTCTGACAGGTCGTAAGATTATCGTAGACACTTATGGCGGATATGCTCGTCACGGCGGCGGAGCTTTTTCCGGTAAGGATTGTACTAAGGTAGACAGAAGTGGTGCTTATGCAGCACGTTACGTTGCAAAGAACATTGTTGCAGCAGGTCTGGCTGATAAGTGTGAGATTCAGTTATCCTACGCAATCGGTGTAGCACAGCCTACTTCCATCAACGTAGATACTTTTGGCACAGGCAAGCTTTCCAGTGAGAAGCTGGTAGAGATCATTCGTGAGAACTTCGATCTTCGTCCCGCAGGAATTATCAAGATGCTCGATTTAAGAAGACCTATCTATAAGCAGACAGCAGCTTACGGACACTTCGGACGTAATGATCTGGATCTGCCTTGGGAGAAGCTGGACAAGGTAGATACACTGAAGAAATATTTGTAATTATTCAGTACAGAAATATGCGGCTCGCAACTGTGAAGGTATTGAACAGTTACGAAATATTTATAATCATACAGTGTGAATAGAGAAAGGCAATCGGTTCATTCCGGTTGCCTTTTGTGTGGAATACGTTGTATACTAATGAAGTAAAAAAATGATACGAAATCTCGCAGGGAGGATACTTGCATGGCATTTACGCATCTGCATGTGCATACAGAATACAGCCTTTTGGATGGCTCCAACAAAATAAAAGAATATGTGAAACGCCTGAAAGAACTGGGCATGGACAGCGGTGCAATCACAGATCATGGTGTCATGTTTGGCGTCATTGATTTCTATAAAGAAGCGAAAGCCCAGGGAATTAAGCCAATCCTAGGTTGTGAAGTCTATGTGGCGCCCAATTCCCGATTTGATAAAGAAGTAACAGGCGGAGAGGACAGATATTACCATCTCGTTCTGTTAGCCGAGAATAACCAGGGTTATTCCAATCTGATGAAGATCGTGAGCCGTGGCTTTACGGAAGGGTATTATTATAAGCCCCGTGTGGATATGGAAGTATTGAACCAGTTTCATGAGGGAATCATCTGCCTGTCCGCATGTCTTGCGGGAGAGGTACAGCGCGACATCTCCAAGGGACTTTATGATGAGGCAAAGAAGGCAGCACTCCGTTATGAAGCCTGCTTTGGAAAAGGCAATTATTTCCTGGAATTGCAGGATCATGGCATACCTGAGCAAAAGACAGTCAATGCAGCATTGGTGCGCATGAGCAAGGAGCTGGATATTCCCCTGGTGGCAACTAATGATATTCACTATACGTATGCAGAAGATGCGCAGGCGCATGACATTCTGCTGTGTATCCAGACATCGAAGCTTGTGACAGATACGAACAGAATGCGTTATGAAGGTGGACAGTACTATGTAAAGAGTGAACTGGAGATGCGCCAGCTCTTCCCCTATGCGCAGGAGGCACTGGATAATACAGCCAAGATAGCAGACCGTTGTAATGTAGAGATTGAGTTTGGTGTGACCAAGCTGCCTAAATTCGATGTACCAGAGGGGTATGATTCCTGGAGCTATCTGAATAAGCTGTGTTTTGACGGATTGGCAGAGAGATACCCTGATGATGACGGCAAGCTGGCTGATAAGCTTCATTATGAGCTGGGTGTTATTCAGAAGATGGGATATGTAGATTATTTCCTGATCGTATGGGATTTCATCAACTGGGCAAAAAGCCACGATATCCCGGTTGGACCGGGGCGAGGCAGTGCAGCGGGAAGTATCGTATCCTATTGTCTGCATATCACCAATATTGACCCGATTCGTTACAATCTGCTGTTTGAGCGTTTCCTGAATCCGGAGCGAGTCTCCATGCCTGATATTGATATTGACTTTTGCTACGAGAGACGACAGGAAGTTATCGAGTACGTAGAGCGTAAATACGGCAAGGATAAGGTCGTGCAGATCGTCACCTTCGGTACGCTGGCTGCAAAAGGTGTCATTCGTGATGTGGCACGTGTATTGGATATGCCTTATAATTTCGCAGACAGTATCTCCAAAATGGTGCCCAATGAATTGAATATGACATTGAACCGTGCGCTGGAGCTCAATCCTGAATTAAGGAATTTGTATGAGCAGAATGAGCAGGTTCATTATCTGATAGATATGTGTAAGAAGCTGGAAGGACTGCCAAGACATACTTCCATGCATGCGGCAGGTGTTGTTATCTGCCAGAAGCCTGCAGATGAGTTCGTTCCACTTTCCAGGGGAAGTGATGGTGCGATCACGACACAGTTCACTATGACGACCATAGAAGAGCTGGGACTTTTGAAGATGGATTTCCTGGGGCTGCGTACACTGACCGTAATCAAGAATGCAGTCCGCAATGTGGAAAAAACACATGGAATCGTCATTGATGTGGACAAGATTGATTATGATGACAAGAAGGTACTGGCGTCCCTTGGAACAGGCAAGACAGATGGTGTGTTCCAGCTGGAAAGTCAGGGCATGAAGAACTTCATGAAAGAACTCAAACCGCAGAATCTGGAAGATGTCATTGCCGGTATTTCCCTGTATCGACCAGGTCCTATGGACTTTATTCCAAGCTATATCAAGGGTAAGAATAATCCTGATCTGGTAACGTATGAGACACCACAGCTGGAGCCGATTCTTGCGCCGACTTATGGCTGTATCGTATATCAGGAGCAGGTTATGCAGATCGTACGTGATCTGGGTGGATATACAATGGGACGAAGTGACCTGGTGCGCCGCGCCATGAGTAAGAAAAAGGCGTACGTTATGGAGAAAGAGCGTGCGAACTTTGTCCATGGTAATGCAGAGGAAGGTGTTCCCGGCTGTGAAGCCAATGGTATTGCACCGGAGATTGCAGAGCATATCTATGGTACAATGATGGATTTTGCCAAGTATGCGTTTAATAAGTCCCATGCAGCCTGCTATGCGGTAGTTGCTTATCAGACCGCGTATCTGAAATATTATTATCCGGTGGAATTCATGGCAGCACTGCTTACTTCTGTAATTGATAATCCTACCAAGGTATCAGAATATATCATGGTATGCAGAAATATGAATATTCAGATTCTGCCGCCGGATATCAACGAAGGAGAGGCTGGTTTCTCTGTGTCTGGCAATGCAATCCGTCATGCACTGACAGCCATTAAGAATATCGGAAGACCGGTCATTGATGCCATTGTAAAAGAAAGAACGGAGCATGGTAAGTTCAACAGCCTGAAGAATTTCATAGAACGGACAGCAGGGCTGGATGTAAATAAGCGTGCTATTGAACATTTTATCAAATCGGGTGCATTTGACAGCTTCGGCTGCACACGCAGACAGCTGATGAGTGTCTATGTGCAGATACTGGACAGCATACAGAATGGCAAGAAAGGCGTGATGTCCGGGCAGATGTCACTCTTTGATATCGTATCCGAGGAGGAAAAGGCAGAGCTGGAGATCAAAATGCCGGATGTCGGTGAATATGACAAAGAATTGCTGTTAAGCTTTGAAAAGGAAGTACTGGGATTCTATGTCAGTGGTCATCCCATGGAGGAATATGAAGCGCTGTGGAGTAAATATATTACAGCCAAGACTACGGACTTTTATCTGGACGAAGAGACACACAGAACCGTGGTGGAAGACGGAAGCCGTGCTACCATAGGCGGTATGATCATGGATAAGAAGATCAAGTATACCAAGAATGATCAGATTATGGCTTTTCTGACTGTAGAAGATATGGTAGGCAGCGTGGAAGTTATCGTATTTCCCAAGGATTATGAGAAGAATTCCTATAAGCTGACAGACGAGAATAAGGTATTTATACAGGGAAGAGTGTCTGTAGAAGAAGAACGCGATGGCAAGCTCATCAGCGAGAAGATTACGGCTTTTGATGAAATCCCAAGAAAAGTCTGGTTGAAGTTCCCGAATATGGACAGTTATATCAGCCAGGAGAAACAATTATTTGACAGTATCGCACAGTCGGATGGAAATGACACGATTGTCATTTATCTGGAAGACAGCAAGCAGATAAAGACACTGCCCCCCAACCGTAATATCAAAGCGGATGGGGAAGTGCTGGAACGTCTCAGAGGAATGCTTGGCGAGAATAATGTGCGTGTTGTGTAACTGAGGAATCAGGATAGAAAGGTATGTGAAAGAATATGAAGTATGATGTAATTATAATTGGAGCGGGACCGGGAGGCATTTTCTCGGCATATGAATTGACAAAGCACAATGAGAATCTGAAGATTGCTATCTTCGAGGAAGGACATTCTCTGGAGAAGAGACACTGTCCGATAGATGGCAAGAAGATCACAAGCTGTATTCACTGTAAGAGCTGTTCCATTATGAGTGGTTTTGGCGGTGCAGGTGCTTTTTCTGATGGAAAATACAATATTACCAACGATTTTGGTGGTACATTATATGAGTACATCGGTAAGGAAAAGGCAATTAAGCTGATGCATTACGTTGATGATATCAATATGGCTTTTGGCGGAGAAGGTACGAAGCTGTACTCTACAGCAGGGACGAAATTCAAGAAGCTGTGTCTGCAGAATGGCTTAAATCTGCTGGATGCTTCTGTGCGGCATCTGGGAACAGATATCAATTACGTTGTGCTGCAGAATATGTATGATGATCTGAAAAATAAGGTAGAATTCTATTTTGATACACCGGTTACAGATGTAAAGGTAGAAGATAACGGCTATCGTATCATTACAGAAAATGGCGAGTATGAGAGTGAGAAGTGTATAATCTCTGTAGGTAGAAGTGGAAGCAAATGGATGGAGCATGTCTGTCAGGAGCTGGATATTGCGACAAAGTCCAACCGTGTGGATATCGGTGTCCGTGTAGAACTTCCGGCAGTCATCTTCTCACATCTGACAGATGAGTTATATGAAAGCAAGATTGTATACAGAACAGAGAAATTCGAGGACAGAGTCAGAACCTTCTGTATGAATCCACATGGTATTGTTGTTTCAGAGAATACCAACGGCATTGTAACGGTAAACGGTCACAGCTATGAGGGTGCTGATAAGCAGACTGAGAATACGAACTTCGCATTACTGGTAGCAAAGCGTTTTTCAGAGCCTTTTAAAGACAGTAATGGATATGGTGAAAGTATTGCCAGACTCTCCAACATGCTGGGTGGTGGCGTTATTGTACAGCGTTTCGGCGATCTGGTAAGAGGAAGACGAAGCAATGCTACCAGAATTGCAGAGGGCATTGTAACTCCTACTTTATCCGCAACACCGGGTGATCTGAGCCTGGTACTGCCAAAGAGAATCCTGGATGGTATCATTGAGATGATCTATGCACTGGATAAGATCGCTCCCGGTACTGCCAATGATGACACGCTGCTCTATGGTGTAGAAGTTAAGTTCTACAATATGGAGGTAGCGCTGGATGAACATCTGGAGAGCCGCTATAAGGGACTCTATATGATCGGTGATGGCAGCGGCGTGACTCATTCCCTTTCCCATGCATCAGCCAGCGGTGTATTCGTTGCCAGAGAGATTCTTGGATTAGAGGAAGAATAGTTACGAACAATTGTTGCGATATTCAGAGGGTGTCATGGTAGTGTTCTTTTTAAAGGCATTACAAAAGACACTTTCACTGGAAAAGCCACAATGAAAACAGATATCCTTGGTGGACATGGAAGTATTCTTTAACAGGTATCGGGCTGTATTGATACGCGTATTTACCAGATATTCATGTGGGGTGAAGCCCACCTGTTTCTTAAAAGTACGGATGAAATGATAAGGACTTAGCAGAGCACGCTCTGCCAGGTCCTTTATTGTTATATCCTCGGCAAAATGTTCATTGATATAGGAAGTGATATCTGCCATGGAATCACTGGCTTTATCCGTATCGACAGGAGTAGAGAGCAGAAGCTGCGTGAGAATATCTGTAATCTGTTTGGACAGCAGTGCTTCACGGATTGTTCTGCCTGTGGAAAAGGCATGGTAAATGGCTTCTATAGTGTGAATAATGGCAGTGGACTCTTGTAGTGTGAAGATATTTCCAAGGTGAGAGTGAATCAGTTCATAATAGCTGCGGGCTTGTCTGCCATCAAAATGCAGCCACAGACTTTCGCATCCACAGGAAGTGGAATACTCATGCGGGGCATAGCAGTCCAACAGTATGAATTGACCGGATGTGACCTGACAAGTGTTATCCTGTGTGCGCAGGGAGAGACTGCCGTGGGAGATATACATGAGCAGGAAGCTGTCAAAGGAATTGCGGCGCAGTTCATAACCGGACTCATATAGGAAATTGCCAGTGCAGATGGGATAGAAGAAGGTGTTCTGCGCCGTCAGACTGGGGGTGTATTGAAAATATTCTGAAGAAGGGGCAATGTGTGGCTCTAGGGATTTCATAAAGGGGGAACCTCCTATGGATAACAGCAATATTTATATATACAATATAGTATCATATCTACATAAGATTATAATTCTTTCTACTATAAATATCTATATAAACAGCAATTTTTCTCAATAAAATAGCAATCTAAAATAATGCCCGCATGGAAAGGTCATGTTATATTGTAATTAATTAGAAGGTGCACTGACATCAAGGTTGTTGTATCTAATGGGGCAGTGCGCAGAAATGAGGGTTATTATGGATGAAGTAAAGGTATGGGAAGAAACGGTTAAGATTCCAACGTATGAGGTTGGGGAGGCACAGAAGAATCCGATTTTTCTGGAGAAGAGGGTGTATCAGGGAAGTTGTGGCAAGGTGTATCCTTATCCGACGATTGATACGATCAGTGATGTGAAGAAGGATAAGGAGTACAGAGCTGTATATCTGGAGAATGAGTATCTGAAGGTTATGCTTTTGCCTGAATTGGGGGGCAGGATTCAGAGGGCTTATGATAAGACAAATGATTATGATTTTGTATACTATAATCATGTGATTAAGCCTGCACTCGTGGGACTGACCGGTCCATGGATCTCTGGGGGTATTGAGTTTAACTGGCCGCAGCATCACAGACCGACTACATTTTTACCGGTGGATTATTTATTGAAAGAGAATGAGGATGGCAGCAAGTCCGTACTGATGCATGATGTTGACCAGATGTATGGAACAAAAGGCATTACGAAGATTACCTTATATCCAGATAAGGCATATATTGAAATTACAGGGCAGCTTTATAACAGGACACCGCTTCCCCAGACTTTTCTCTGGTGGGCGAATCCTGCGGTGGCGGCTAACGAGTATACGCAGTCTGTATTTCCGCCGGATGTACATGCAGTGATGGATCATGGAAAACGTGATGTGTCACGATTCCCGATTGCAACAGGGGTATACTATAAGAAGGATTACAGTGAGGGTGTGGATATTTCCAGATATAAGAATATTCCTGTGCCGACCAGCTACATGGCTGAGAAGTCCAAGTATGACTTCGTGGGTGGTTACGATTACAGCAAGGGGGCAGGGCTTTTACATGTTGCAGATCATCACATTTCTCCCGGTAAGAAACAGTGGACCTGGGGATGTGGAGATTTTGGCAAGGCATGGGACCGCAACCTGACAGATGAGGATGGTCCGTATGTGGAGCTGATGACAGGTGTGTATACAGATAACCAGCCTGACTTCACCTGGTTGAAGCCTTATGAAGAGAAGACCTTCAAACAGTATTTCATGCCATATAAGGCAGCAGGTGTTGTTAAGAATGCTACAATAGATGCCGCAGTGAATATGACACATACACAGCAGGGTGTGGAGATTATTGTGTATGCGACTTCAACCTATCAGGCTGATATTGTACTTACTTATGATGGAAAAGTCATCATGGAGGACAATGCTGCCATTTCTCCTGTGAATGTTTATAAAAGAACATGTGTTATTGATAGCATTCAGGATGATACAAAGCTTACAGTAAAGGTACTGGAGAACGGAAGAGAGCTTGTTACCTATACACCTGAGAAACAGGAGATTCCTGAGTTGCCCAAGCCTGCGGAAGCGATTGGAGAACCTCAGAGCATTCAGACAAATGAAGAACTGTATCTTGCAGGTCTGCATATTGAGCAGTATCGTCATGCAACTTATCTGCCAGATCCGTATTATCTGGAAGCATTAAAGCGTGATCCGGGTGATATCCGTGTGAATAATGCATATGGTATGCTGTTATTAAGAAGAGGTCAGTTTGTCAAAGCCAAGCCATATTTTGAGAAAGCCATTGAGAGAATGACGAGGAGAAATCCCAATCCTTATAACAGTGAAGCTTACTATAATCTGGGACTGGCACAGCTCTATCTTGGCGAGGAAGAGGAGGCATATGACAGCTTCTTTAAGGCGACATGGAGTAACGAACAGCAGGAAATGGCGTACTATTATCTTGCAGCATTGGATGCAAGAAAGAATCGTTTCGTACATGCTCTTGATATGATCGAGCGAAGTCTGGTAAAGAATGCGCACAGCATTAATGCAAGAGCTTTGAAAGTATATATTTTAAGAAAATCAGGAAGAGTAGAGGAAGCAAAAGCACAGATTGCATCCAATCTGGCGCTGGATGCCTTTGATTTTGTCTCCAGAAACGAAGAAATTCTGTTGACTCAGTCGGAAAATGAGAGAATTACTTTACATAACCTGCTCCGGGGATTTGCACAGAATTATCTGATGATTGCAAGAGATTATGCATTATTTGGAGGATATGAAGAGGCAAATCAAATTTTGAAAGCATATTCCTGCAAAAATCAACTCTTGCATTACTATCAGGCATATTATTTACATAAATTAGGGAATGAAGAGGCGGCAGCACAAATGATAAAAGAAGCAGAAGGATTAAGTCCTGATTACAATTTCCCTAATAAGCTGGAAGATATCGCAGTCTTACAATATGCAGTGCAGGAATACCGGTCAGGAATGGCAGCATATGCATTGGGCAATCTCTATTATGACAGACTGGATTGGGAAGAAGCAGTTCCATTATGGGAAATGGCAAGGGAGCAGAACCCGGATTATCCGACAGTACACCGTAATCTTGCACTGGCTTATTATAATAAACTGCATGATGCACAGAAAGCAAAGGCAGAGCTGGAGACAGCATACAAGCTGGATACCTCCGATGCCAGAGTACTTTTGGAATTAGATCAGTTGTATAAGAAGCTTGGCTACAGTTATGAAGAGAGACTGGCTCATTTAGAGGAACGTAAAGAAATCATAGATTCCAGAGATGATCTCTATATTGAATATATTACGTTATATAATATGACTGGACGCTATGAGGAAGCTCTGGATATGATTATGCATCATCATTTCCATCCGTGGGAAGGCGGCGAAGGCAAGATTACCACGCAGTATACACTGGCACTGTTGCAGCTGGCTAAGATCGCATTAGCAAAGCACAAGCCGGAGAACGCAGAAGAACTGCTTCGCAAAGCACTTGTATTCCCGGAAAATCTGGGAGAAGGTAAACTGGAAGGAACCAAGGATAATCACTTGTATTATTATCTGGGAGAGGCACTGGAACAGCAGGGCAGAGCAAAGGAAGCAGAAGAATGCTGGCATAGAGCCGAATGTGGTACAGATGAACCGGCAGGGGCTATGTATTATAATGACCAGCCAGCCGATATGATATTATATCAGGGACTTGCGAAGAGGAGATTAGGGGATATGGCAGGGGCAAATGCCAGATTCTACCGTCTGTTGGATTATGGAGAGAGACATTTGCGTGATGAGGTGAAGATGGATTACTTTGCAGTATCTTTACCGGATTTCCTGATCTTCGATGAGGATTACACGAAGAAGAATCAGGCGCACTGTTATTATCTTATGGCACTGGCTAATATCGGGCTGGGCAATCAGGAAAAAGCGGAAGAATTTCTTAAAAAAGCACTTGTTATTGAACCGAGCCATATGATGTGCCATATTTATCATAATAAGTAAAAGGGACGAATTGTGTAGAGGTAACTATGCAACACAGGCTCACTCTCGTTACGTGAAAAACGCAGCGGATACGTAGGACATGGAGAAGTAACCACAATTAAGAAAGTATTGAAGATGCAATTTTGCATTTGGAGAATCTAAATAGTCATCTGTAATTGTATGGCGTGGCAGAAATATAGAGTAAGAAAGGGCTGGGATAAGATAAAATGAAAGAAATATACACGTTAGCTGGAAATTGGAAAGTAACACTTGCAGATGGCAGCAACTATGATATGGTCTTACCGGGAACTTTGGATACGAACAATATCGGGTATGCAGATAAGGGAGCGAACCAGTGGCATCCTGAGATTAATCTGGGGAATGCCACTGAAGAGATAGATGAGCACGCACCAATCGCTACGAGATTTACAAGAAAGCATACCTATGAAGGGGCGGCTACACTGACCAGGCAGATAAGTTATGTACCGACGCCTGGAATGCGAGTTCTGCTGGAAGCAGAGAGAGCAAGGTGTCTACGGCTGTGGATTGACGACAGGGAAGTAGAACCATTGCAGGGCAGTGGCACATTAAGTACGCCCTACGTCTTTGAAGTGACAGGCTTATTAACAGGAAATAATAAAATAACGCTTGTTTCTGATAACTCTTATCCGGAATTACCACATGATGATATCGTATATTCTTCTGCGGCTACAGATGAGACACAGACCAACTGGAATGGAATATTGGGATATTTCAGATTAAGGGAAGTTCCAGAAACTTATATAGAATCTGTTCACGTATATCCACGGGGAGAGAACCTTGATATAGCTGTAACACTTTCTACCAATGGATATTTCCAGGATGCAGGTAAATTGACTATAGAAAGTGAAGCTATAGATACAATTACGTATTCCTTAAAGGCGGAAAAGAATGGAAAAATACATATGTTATTTAAAGACATTCCGCTGCATGATGATATCAGAAAATGGGATGAATATGAAGGAAACCTTTACACATTAAAAACGACATTGAAGATACAAACGAAGGCAACAAACTCCGCAGAAGTCACATTTGGAATCAGAAGTTACGGCAGTGATACAGATGGCAGAATTATATTAAATAACAGATGTATCTTTATCAGAAGCGAAGCTAACTGCGCAGAATTTCCAGAGGAAGGACATCCACCGATGGATGTGGAATCCTGGATGAGTATTTTATCCAGATATAAAGCATATGGCATCAACTATATGCGCTTTCATTCCCATTGTCCGCCGGATGCTGCTTTTAGTGCAGCCGACAGGCTTGGAATCCTGATGCAGCCAGAATTATCACACTGGAATCCCAAGGATGCTCTGGAATCAGAAGAAAGCTATCATTATTATAAGAAGGAATTAGCAGCAATTATAGAAGCCTATGCAAATCATCCGTCTTTTGTTGCATTGACATTGGGAAATGAGCTTCATAATCATGAACTTGGTCATGCAAGAATGGTCGAACTGGTCGAAATGGCACAGCAGATGGACAATACCCGTATGTATGCCATAGCTTCTAATGGCTACTATGGTGAACAGGGCTGTGATGAAACCAGTGATTTCTATACCTCACAGAAATATTATAAGGAAGAAATTCGCGGATGCTTTGCAGCAGAGAGCGATACACCGGGACAGAAAGGACATTTACTTGGTTATATCAATAACCGCTATCCCGGCAGTGACCACAATTATGACAGTGCCATGTCAATATTGCGTAAGGATTATAGCAAACCGGTATTCAGCTTTGAAGTAGGACAGTATGAAATTCTTCCTGATTTTGGAGAATTACAGAATTTTCAGGGCATTTCAGATCCTGCCAATCTTCGCCTGATTCAGAAAAGGGTGGAAGAAGCAGGACTTACTAAGATTTGGAAAGAATATGTAGAGGCAACAGGGGAATTGTCCCTGATTGGCTATAGAGAAGAAGTCGAAGCAGTTATGAGAACCAAAGCCATGTCAGGTATTTCTCTGCTTGGACTGCAGGATTTTCCAGGGCAGGGAACGGCTCTGGTTGGAATGATGAATTCTCATCTGGAAGCAAAGCCGTATGATTTTGCAAGACCAGAGAGGTTTCGGCAGTTCTTCCGTGGCAGCCTGCCGCTGGTTGAGATGGAGAAATATACCTATGAATTCGGAGAAACACTGACAGCCAAAATACTGGCAGCCAACTATGGAAAACAGGATATAGAAGGAAGATTGCAGTATTGCTTATCCGGTGGTGAGAAAGAATACAAAGGCTATTTGAATAACATGCGTTATGAAAAAGGAAACCTTACATTGGCAGGAGAAATTCAGATTCCAATTACCCAATGGACGAAAGCCCAGGAGTTATCTCTTGAAGTAGAGCTATCAGGAGAAGCACATCTCTATAATCAATATCCGGTATGGGTATATCCCAAGGTACAGCCTCAGTGTCCTGATACTGTCTACGAGACCAGATATCCGGATGAACAGGCAAGGCACGTATTGGAGCAGGGGGGAACTGTGTATCTTAGCCCGGATGCCACCGCAGAGGCATTACCACATTCTATCCGCACGCAGTTTACAACTGATTTCTGGTCAGTAGGAACCTTTGCTGCCCAGGAAGGTGGTATGGGACAGTATATAGATACACAGCACCCTATCTTTGCGTCTTTTCCGACGCAGAAGCATACCAACTGGCAGTGGTGGTGTATGGCAACGCAGCGTGCAGTGATTCTGCCAAGGGCATATCGGGCTATCGTAACGGAGATGGACAGTTATGCGTATCTGCGTCCTATGGCACAGCTGATAGAGTGGCGCTGCGGCAAGGGCAAAGTATTATTATCGACCTTTGGACTGCACAATCTCCAGCAATACCCGGAAGCCAGAGCTTTGCAGGATTCGATATACCGCTATCTTGCATCAGGGCAATGCGAACCGGAGCAGACAATCACGATAGAAGAGTTGGCTCATATGGTACATGGGCAATCATAATACTTTGGTAACTATTCAGAGCCATGCAAATTGAGGCGAAATATGCTTGTTTACAAGCATATTTGACTCGATTTATATGGCGAAGTAACCACATAAGCAAAAGTAAAGCATCAAAGATGCGATTTTGCGCATGGGGTTCTGAATAGTTACATACTTTATAACTATTCAGAGCGATTCTGTCTTGATTTATATGATGAAGTAACCACAATAAGAAGAGTAAGAAAATTTATGGTAAACCGCATGGAGACATGTTATACTTACCTATGCATGTGTTGAACGTGATACGATTCAGCGCTTTAAGCGAAAAAACGCTCTCCCACAGCGCGGAATCGTTACTACAGATGACAGAAAGGTTATGGTGTCCACTATGAACATACAAGAATATATCCGCACACATAAACTGATTACCGATGGCGCATTTGGAACCTATTATGCTGACAGATTCCAGACCCAGGATATGCCTGAGCTTGCCAATATCAGCTTCCCACAGCGGGTAACAGCCATTCATCAGGAATATATAGAAGCAGGGGCGAGACTGCTTCGTACGAATACTTTTGCTTCCAATACGATATTGCTTCATGCAGATATGAATGAGGTACGGGCTAACATTACAGCGGCAGTAAATCTGGCAAAAGAAGCAGTAAAGGGCAGAGAAGATGTCTTTATAGCCGGAGATATTGGACCAATCCCATCTGATGAGGTGATCAGCAGGGAAGAGCTGGAAGAACAGTATTATCAAATTGCCAGAGTGATGCTTGACCAGGGGTTAAAGATACTGACCTTTGAGACTTTCCACGAATTGCAGTACATTTTACCGGCGATTGAAAGAATCAAGGCAGAAGCGCCGGATACTTTTATTATGGTAGAATTTACAGTGAACCAGTTCGGATACAGCAGTGCAGGATTGAGTGTGAAGAGCCTGCTCAAGGATGCTTCTGCATGTAAGGATATTGACGCAGTAGGCATGAATTGTGGCATAGGACCGGCTCATATGGAACAACTGCTGAGTCAGGCGGGTGTAGGTATCAGTGGCACCAAATACAGGATTGCACTGCCTAATGCAGGATACCCAAAACGAACCAGCAGCAGGATTCGTTATTCCAACAGTTCTGCATATTTTGCTGCAAAAGTAGAAGAGATGGCAGCACAGTGTGAGCTGGATATCGTAGGTGGCTGCTGTGGTACGACACCAGAATTCATCAGACAGTTATCAGAAGGTTTGGATATGACACCATGCCCACCCAGGACAGCGGCAGAAACTTCCAAGACAGAGCAGGTCGTACCGCAGAGGAAGGGTTTTCTTTATGATGAGCAGGGCAATCTCAAAAAGAAGAAGCTTATTGCAGTTGAGCTTGCTCCACCTATGGGAGCTGATGATGAGAAAGTATTAGAAGCGGCAAGGCTGTTACAGAAGTCAGATGTGGATGTGCTGACTTTTCCAGATTCTCCTTCCGGCAGAACCCGTATTGATTCTGTGCTTATGGCAGAGAAAGTTAGAAGAGAGACAGGAATGGAAGTAATGCCCCATATCTGTTGTCGTGATAAGAATGCCATTGCCATGCGTTCTTTATTCCTTGGAGCGTATATCAATGACATCACCAATATGCTGATTATTACAGGAGACCCGGTGCCGTCACTGGTGCGTCAGACGATTAAGGCTGTCTTTAATTTTGATTCTGTGGGACTGATGAAAATCGCACAGGAGATGAATACAGAGAACTTCCCAGCCAGACCGTTAAGCTATGGCGGCGCGATCAGTCAGGGCAGGAAGAATCTGGATGTAGAGATTATGCGTGTGAAGAAGAAAATGGAAGCAGGTGCTGAGTTTTTCCTGACACAGCCTGTTTTTTCCAAAGAAGATGCCGAGCGTGTGCGCAGAATCAAACAGGAGACCGGCACCAGAATATTGTGCGGCATTATGCCTTTTGTGAACAAAAGAAATGCCCTTTTCATGAAAAATGAGATTGCGGGCATCATTGTGCCGGATGAAGTCATTGCACGGTATCCTGAGAATGGAACGAAGCAGGAGGGCGAAGCTGTAGGCGTGGAGATCGCCCGTGAAATTATGGAATTTACTGCTGATTTTGCAGATGGTTACTATTTTTCTTTTCCTTTTAACAGAGTCTATTTATTGGAACAGATTCTGCGATAATGTTGCAAATGTTTAAATTTTTCCAACGAAAGTATTAAGTATCCCCTGAATTATCCGATAAACATAGTAAGAAGTATAAATTGAATGTACAGATAAGACCATATAAGAAAGGAGGAGTCGATGATGCGTATAGATGCATATAATCAGATTCAACAGATATATGGAAGTTCCAGTATCAAGAAGACAGAGGAGAAGAAGGTCTCCACTACAAGCTTCAAGGATCAGCTTCTGCTTTCAGCAGCCGGTAAGGATGCACAGATAGCCAAACAGGCACTTGCCAATACTCCGGACGTGAGGGAAGAGGTCGTAGCTCCTATTAAAGAGCAGATTGATAACGGTACCTACGAGGTAGATACAGATGATTTCGCAGGTAAATTATTGGAGAAGTATAACGGGCTTTTTTAGGGGGAAAGTCCAGTGACTAGATAAGAGGTAATCGGGTGGCTAGTTTATTAGAGAATTTGATAGACGTATTGGATCAGGAGAACACCGAGTATGAGAAGCTTGTTGTTCTCTCTGACCGTAAGACTCCCGTGATCATTCAGGGAGATATAGATACTTTAGGGAGTATAACAGAACAGGAACAGGAAATAGTAGGCATAATCCAACATTTGGAGAAACAGAGAACGGAAGCTCTGGCTGATATTGCCAACGTAGTGAACAGGGATGTTGAAAATTTGAAACTTATTAACCTGATTCAGATGCTTGCAAAGCGCCCAGAACAGCAGGAACAACTGACCGAGGTGCATAATAAATTAAAAGCAACCATTCAGAAATTGAAGGAGCTCAACGAGAAGAATCAGATGCTTCTCGGGGATGCAATGGAGATGGTGGATTTTAATCTCAAGATGCTGCAGGGTCTGAAATCCGCGCCGCAAACAGCCAATTATTCCAAAAACGCATACTGTACAGGTAGTTCTTTGGGTGTCCTTCAGGGCGGTTTCGACGCAAAACAATAACGCATGAGGTGAAACCCAATGTCATTATTTGGCGGTTTATATGTGGGAAAGAGCGGACTGCAGACTTCCCAGAACGCATTGAATACAGTAGCACACAACCTGTCTAACCAGAACACTACCGGTTATGTAAGACAGCAGGTTGCTATGACCGATACATATTATAATACAATTTCTACGACCAAAGCCATATCAAATTCACAGACTGGCGATGGTGTCAGATATTCTGAAGTACGTCATATCAGGGATTATTTTCTGGATATGAAGTATCGTGAGGAGTCGGGAAGGTTCTCATTCTATGAGACCTCATATTCCACAACACTGGAAATTGAAGATATTTTAGGTGAACTTGATGGCGCCGCTTTTAAGGATTCCTTAGAGGGGCTTTGGACAGCTATGGAAGAATTAGCCAAGGCACCAAGCGACAGTACCTATATGTCTATGCTGGTATCCAAGGCATCCAGCTTCGTACAGAATGCCACGTCTGTATATCAGTCTTTTATTGAATATCAGAACAATCTGAATCTGCAGGTAAAAGACATGGTAGATGAGATCAATGCCATTGGTTCCAGAATTGATGAATTGAATAAGAAGATAGCCGTAATCGAGACAGGCGGCATTGAGAAAGCCAACGACCTGAGAGACGAAAGAGATCTGTTGATTGATACGTTGGCAGGATACGGCAATATCACTTACAGCGAAGACCTGAATAGCCGTGTTACGGTACGTTTTAACGGAAATGACTTCGTTACTACCTCCGGCGCATACAAGATGGAGCTGCTGCAGGATAATGAGACAGGCTTCTATACCCCGTACTGGGAACAGAATGCCGTTAAGTCCAAGGATGAGAATGGTAATGAAGTAATTGATATTTCTGTAGCACATGTATTTAAGATGACAGAGACTATCTCTACAGATGCAGGAACAGACGTAGGCGGTCTGCGTGCACTTCTGTTAGCGAGAGGTGACCACGTAGCCAACTATCAGGATCTTACCAGCAACATGACCCAGAATAAGCTGGATGCACTCAAAATGACAGCTCTTGAGTACAATAAAGACCCGAAGGGCAATGAAAGCAAATATTATAACGACAACATTGCCAATTCCCTGATGATGAACATCGAAGCAGAATTCGATAACCTGGTACACGCAGTAGTAACCAAGGTTAATCAGGTCATAGCAGATAACTGTGATCCTAAGAGCGGCTACCTGTGTAATGAAGATGGCACACCGATGCAGTTATTCCTGAAAGCATCCTATCAGCCTTATGAAAAGGTATCTTATAAAACAGAAGCAGATGCAGAAGCAGCCAGAGCCAGGGGCGAGAAGCTGTATCAGATCTATGATGAAAATGGTAAGCCGACATCAGATTACTGGAGATACGTAGAAGAGTATGATCCGGATGACCCGGACGCAGGTAAGAACCTGTATAACTGCGCTACCTTAAAGATTAACCAGGAGTTGGTGCAGACCCCATCCAAGCTGGGATTTGTAAAAGAAGACGGCTCGACAGATTACAGCCTTGGCAAGAAGCTGCTGCAGGCATTTCAGGATGCAGAGCTCTACATCAACCCAAATGCTACCAAGGCAAGCTCTTTTGAGAACTGTTATACGGAAATCGTCAACCAGATGTCCACGATGGGTAACGTATTCAAGGATGTATATGGATATCAGCAGCTTGCAGTAGAACAGGCAGAATCCAACAGACAGTCGGTAATCGGCGTATCGTCTGATGAAGAGCTGGAGCATATGATCATGTATCAGAATGCATATAATGCGGCCAGCCGGTATATTAATGTGATCAATACCCTGCTGGATTCCGTTATCAGCATGGCATAGTAAAAGGAGGAATGAAGGATGCCATCCACATTTTTGGGATTAAATACTTCATACCGCGGATTAGTGGCATCTAACTCCGGGTTAAATACAACAGCAAATAACATTTCCAACATTGAGACTGCCGGTTACAGCCGCCAGAAGGTCAATCAGGTGGCGTCCAGCGCAATCAGAACTTATACTTCTTACGGATGTGTAGGAACCGGTGTAGATACGCTGGCAGCAGAACGTGTAAGGGATGTATTCTATGATATCAAGTACTGGAACAACAATTCCAAGCTGGGGGAATACGATAAGAAGCAGTATTATGCAGCAATCGTTGAGTCTTATCTGAATGATACCAAGGGAACCAATGCGGTAAAAGGCTTCACAAGTATCTTTGATGAGTATGAAGCTGCGATGGAATCACTGGGGACCAATACCGGTGACAGCAGCTATGCATTGGATTTCATTGGAAAAGCAGGTAATCTGTGTGAATATTTCAATCTTTTATATAATAACTTCAAATCCATGCAGACCGATGTAAATGACGAGATCAAGATCAAGGTAGATGAAATCAACGGTATTGCACAGGAGATTGCAACCCTGAATAAAGAAATCAACACCATCGAGATGGACGGTGTCAGCGTAGCCAATGAATTGCGTGATAAACGTGATCTGCTGGTGGATGAGCTGTCCGCTATCGTAGATGTATCCGTAGAAGAAAAAGACATTATTGATGCAAGAACCGGAGAAGCCTCCGGCGTGACTGCCTTTTCCGTCAAGATAGCAGGAGGACAGACACTGGTTGACTGCTATGATTACAGACAGCTGCAGTGTGTACCGAGAGATACCTATCAGCAGGTCAATGCCAATGATGCAGAAGGACTTTATGATGTAAGCTGGACTGATACAGGCGATGACCTGGGCGTACATGCCAAGTCCACACAGGGAGAATTAAAAGGACTCTTTGAAATGAGGGATGGCAACAATGGAGAGGCTTTTAACGGAAGAGTATCCAAGGTAGACCCGGATAACCAGACTGTATCTGTGAAAGTAACAGATTCTTATCTGTTAGATATGTGCAAATCAACACTTCCACTGACTAACGGTAAGATTACCCTCAGTGGTAAGGAATACTATTATAAAGAGTGGAGCTTCCAGCTGTCTGAGGATGGCAAGTCCGCCACTTATACCTTCCAGTTGGATGAAGAGAAGAATACACTCAACAATGCAGAACCTATTTCTACCAGCCTTACCCATGAAAAAGCCAAAATAGGAGAGCAGGTGAACTATCAGGGTATTCCTTATTATATGGAACAGATGAATGAGTGGGTCAGAAACTATGCAGAGTCTTTTAACAAGCTTTACGGAGTAAAGGGAGCAACAGACTACAGAGGAGATGACCATACAGGAGCAATCTTCTATACTGGTACGAATACTGTAAATGGTGAGCAGTACAAGATGAAGGTCGGCTCAGATACCAAGTCCTACAGCTCATCGGATGATGGATATTTCAAACTGAATGCGGGCAATTTCAACGTAGAGAAATCAATAGAGAATGATGCCAACAGCATGGCAACACATACCGTAGAGACAGGTGGTATCAGCAAATATGATATCATTGCAGAACTCAAGGACCTGTCTACCAATACAGATAAAATGACATTTAGAGGATGCAAGGCAGAGGATTTCCTGATCTGCCTTATGGGAGATGCGGCACTGAATGCAGAAAGTGCTAACAGCTTCCAGTCTATTTACAGCAATATTGAGCAGACCATCGCCAGCAATCGTATCTCGATCAGCGGCGTTGATGCAGACGAAGAGGCAGCAAGCATGATTAACTATCAGAACGCATATAACCTCTCCAGTAAGATGATCTCCGTATTATGTGAAGTTTATGACAAGCTCATTCAGGAAACAGGAGTATAGAAAGGTGGAAAGCAGCTATGGCAATGCGTATAACGACTAAGATGATGCAGAACAGATCTTTGAATAATTTGAATACAAATAAAACACTGCAGGAGAAGCTTACCACACAGCTCTCTACCATGAAGAAGATTACCAGACCTTCTGACGATCCGGTCATTGCGATCCGTTCTCTGAAGCTGAATTCTACATTGAACAAAATTGACCAGTATTATGAGAAGAACTCCAATGATGCCCAGAGCTGGCTGGAACTGACAGAGTCTGCAATCAAGACAACTAATTCCATTTTGGAGGATATGAGCGGATATATTACCCAGTGTGCACAGGGTTCACTTACCGCAGAAGACAGAGCAGCCATTCTGCAGAATCTGGCAAATTATCAGTCTGAGATCTATTCTACAGGTAATGCCACAAGTGCAGGAAGAAATATCTTCACGGGCTATCGTACAGATACTCCCCTGACTTTTCTCAAAGACAAGACAGAGAGATATTCCATTACGGAACAGAGAGACAACTCCTATATAGATACCATAACACATACCGTAATCGGCGATATGGCGAATATCAATGCAGGTAATTTCAATACAGCATCCTACAGTGCCTATACAGAATATCAGGTCAAGAGCTATGATGTTGCAAGAATCAGACTGGCATATAATAATCTTGATATTGATACAGATGCAACTAAGAATGCAGATAAAATTAAACTGAGCTATTTCACTGATGTGAATACAGATGCTGCCCATGGTACAGATAAGGGAGCTTCTATCAGTACCACCAGCTATTCTATCTTCATGAACCAGAATGTTATTAATAACGGTGAAATGGAGATTACCGTTACAGGAAAAGATGGCAAAGAGAATACATATACTCTAGGACCCAATGGTACAATAACGCTTGATAAGACAGAGATATCCATGGATGCAAAGGGTAAGATTACCATTACCGAAACGGGTAATCCGCCACAGACTACCACGTTGCAGACTAAGACGGAGACTGATGCAGCGGGTAACAAGACCTATACCTTCGCAGACCGTATGGAGACTTCACTGACGATCACAAGCTTCTCCAAGACAGCGTCGGATGATGCATATGCTTCCGTATACGGAGATGCTAATGCCAATAATATTACATATGTTGCAGAAACTGGTGAATTGCTTCTTGGCAAGAATGTACAGAACAAGCTTGCAGCTCTGTCCATCAACAATGAAATCCGTATCAGCTATGATAAGAGTGAATGGAAGACCGATGACCTTGACCCGGTTCATTATTTCTATACAGAACGTTATACAGATACAAGAGATGCAGATGATCCTTTAATCTATAATGAAGAGAAACTGACTGCTCCTAAGGGCAACGTAGCCAAACAGATCATTGAATATGACATTGGAAGCAACCAGACCATCCGTGTCAACACCACTGCTGATGAGATCTACACACACAACATGGGCAGAGATGTAGGGGAAGTGAAGGCACTTCTGGAGGAATATGATTCTCTGGAAAAGGCATATGATACCGTAAATTCGCTGATTCAGTCCGGTAAGTATGAAGGGACAGATTTGGATACACTGAACAAGCAGTTAGATGCCCTGGATAAAGCAAGGGCACTGTCCAAAGCAACACTACAGGAGAGATGTGAAGGATTACAGACCATTTTTAAGGGATATACCAATCAGGCAACATTGACCAGGACAGATGTGGGAAGCCGCGAATCCAGACTGAAACTGATCCAGAACAGATTAAGTGCCCAGCAGACCAACTTCCAGGAGCTGGTATCTGACAATGAAGATGCAGACGTAACGGAACTCGCAATCCAGTTAAAGAGTGTAGAACTGACCTATGAGGCTGCTTTATCTTCTATCAGTTATGTTATGAAGACTTCTTTGTTGAATTTTATTTAAAATCCAACACACAATTATCAGAAAAATGTAGCGACGTATACATAAATGTGTTACAATAATAATAAACCAATGCTTGAATCAATGGATGGCTTGAATGGAGAGAATGAATTATGGTAGAAATTAACACAAGAATATTTGGCAAAATAGCAATCGAAGAGGAAAAAATCATTCGCTTTGAAAGCGGTATACTGGGATTTCCACAGCTGAAGGATTTCACCCTGATCTACAATGCAGAGAAGGGCAATGACTCAGGTATCAAGTGGCTCCAGTCCATACAGGAACCGGCATTTGCAATGCCCGTTATGAATCCTGAACTGGCGATGCCGGGTTATACACCAAGGTTTGACAGAGAATTGCTGGCACCTCTTGGCGGCAATCTGGATGCAGACAATATCCTTATGTTAGTCACAGTTACTGTACCAAAGGACATTACGAAGACCACAGTGAATCTGCGTGCGCCAATCATTATCAGCACAGACAACAGAAAAGCGGTACAGCTGATCTGTGATGATGAAGAATACAGTATCAAATATGCCATTTACGATACATTAATGGCAACTAATGCATAGAGCATCATAAGACAAGAAGAGAAGGCAGGTGAAAGGTATGCTGGCATTATCCAGAAAAAAAGGCGAAGCCTTAATAATCAATAATGACATAGAAATCACGATATTGGAGATCAAGGGAGAACAGGTGAAGATCGGAATCAGCGCACCGAAGGAGGTTCCCGTATATCGTAAGGAAGTATACATCCAGATTCAGGAGGCCAACAAGGCAGCTTCAGATACTGCTGGAGTAGAGCAGTTAGCCAATTTGTTAATGAAATAATCATGGACATCCATGTTTTTAAGAAAATGTTTATAGCTTCTATAAACATTTTTTCTTTCCTGACCGATATATAACTTGAAAGTAGCTATTCAGGCTCTATTCGTATAGCTCTGAATAGTTCCTATATACGTGATGAAAACATGGAGGTGAATAACATGTATGTAGAACCAGTACGAGGGATGTCTGCTGCACAGACAAAGCAGACAGTACAAATGACAACAGATACAGACAATACGATTCATGCTCAGTCCACGGAGGGAGAAGCAGAATATACATCATATGACTCAACAACACCCAAAACATCTGCCTCACAGACAATGACAGCAGAGGAAATGCAGTCAGCTGAGAATGAGAAGTTAAAGAAAGCAATTGAGAGAATGAACGAACAGCTTCCTAATTCGGAAGCCAAATTCGGTATCCACGAAGCTACCAACAGAGTTATGATCAAGCTGGTAGACAAGGATACTCAGGAGGTCATCAAAGAGATACCGCCTGAAAAGACATTGGATATGTTAGCAAAGAGTATGGAGATTGCAGGAGTTCTCTTAGACCAGAAATTATAAGACCTGCGTTCACATGGGAGGGAAATACATATGTCAGATTTATTAAGAATGACCGGTATGTACTCTGGAATGGATACAGAGAGCATCGTATCCCAGTTAGTCAAGACCAAGAGTACCAAGGTAACCAATTTAAAGAACGAACAGAAGAAGCTGGAGTGGAAGCAGACCGCATGGCAGGACTTAAACTCCAAGATTTACAATATGTACAGTAAGACTCTGTCAAACCTGCGTCTGACCAGTGCATACAGTAAGAAATCAACTGTAAGCTCTGATTCTACCAAGGCAACAGTAGTTGCCAGCGAAGGTGCAGTAAATGGAACACAGACATTACAGGTAAACAAGCTTGCTAAATCAGGTTACCTGACCGGGGCTAAGCTGGATGGCAAGACAACAACTACAACAGGCACAGATGGAAAAGACGTAACTAAAGTAGTAAACTGGGAAACTACGGATAAATTATCAGAAATTGATAGCAATCTTACAGGTAAGACCATCAGTCTTACAACAGGAACAGGTACAGATGCTAAGACTACAGACATCGAAATTACAGCAGATATGACAATCAATGACCTGGTTGCCAAATTCAAAGACGCAGGAGTGAATGCCAGCTTTGATACAACCAATCAGAGATTTTTTATCAATTCAACAGGAACAGGTTCTGCTAAGAACTTCACCTTGAGTTCGGATGATAGTACAGCACTGGCTTCTTTGGGATTAGATCCAAATGCTACTTATACAGATATCAATGGTTCTAAGAATTCCTGTGTTAAGATTGAAGGACAGGATGCAGAAATCGTATTGAATGGTGCAACTTTTACATCAGATTCCAATACATTCTCAATTAACGGTCTGACAATCAATACATTAGGTGTTACAGATGAAGAGATTTCTATTGTTACATCTACAGATTATGATGGTATCTATAATACGATCAAAGACTTCCTGACAGAGTATAATGATCTGATCAATGAGATGGATAAGCTCTACAATGCTGATTCTGCCAGAAAGTACGATATGCTGACAGATGATCAGAAGGAAAGCATGACAGATGATGAAGTAGAACAGTGGGAAGATAAGATCAAGAGTGCTCTTCTTCGTAAGGATAACAGTCTTTATAATGTCATGAATACACTCACTACTACAATGATGGATGGTTATTATGAGAACAATCTGTCCGATAAACAGAAGAAGAACATGTCTGCGAGTGAGATCAGTGCATGGTATAAGGAGAATGGCGGCAAGAAGCATTATTTGTCCGACTATGGTATCGGTACACTGAGCTATTTTGAAGCACAGGATAATGAACATCATGCTTATCATATCAATGGTGATGCAGATGATGAATTTACTTCAACCAAAGAAGATAAGTTAAAAGCAGCCATTGCAGAAGATCCTGAAGGAACTGCTAATTTCTTTGCAACACTGTGTAAGACACTGTACAGCAAGCTGGATGAAACAATGAGTGAATCCACAGAGTACAGCAGTATTTACAAGGTATATAACGATAAGCAGTTAAAGAAAGACTACAAGGATTATACAACAAAGATTAGTGATGCAGAAGACGAACTGAATGACTATGAGGACAGATGGTATAATAAGTTCAGTAAGATGGAAGTAGCTTTGTCCAAGTTACAGTCTCAGACGAGTTCTATTTCCAGTATGTTAGGAAGTAACTAATCAATAGATCATAAGGGAGTTGTTCGGACAGACAGCACAGAAAGAGGGAAAAGCGCATGCTGAAACAGAATGGTTATGCACAGTATCAGAACAGCAGAATTATGACAGCTTCACCGGCAGAGTTGACACTTATGTTATATGAAGGAGCTATCAAATTCGGTAACATCGCAATTATGGCAATGCAGAATAACGACCCTTCCAAGGCACATGAAAATGTGGTAAAGGTTGAGAAAATTATTCAGAATTTCAGAGACACACTGGATAAGAAATATCCTGTCTGGGAAGATTTCGAGAAAGTGTATACATATTTACTGAGAAGATGCCACGAAGCGAATATTGCGAAAGACCCGGAGATTATGGAAGAAGTAGTAGGACATTTACGTTCCATGCGTGATAACTGGAAAGAGGTCATGAAGAAAGTGGCATCAGACAGAGATAATCCAAACGCACAGAGCAGAATTGCCGGAGGACAGCATAATACAATCGGCTATGCGCCGACCATGGCAAGAAGAACAGGAACCTGATAGAAGACCGGAGTGTAAAATGGGGGAAAAGGCATGACAGAAGGATATTTGCAGATATTGATAGAAAGCCTTGAAAAGAAGATCATCATACTGGATCAGATTATTGAACTGGACAAAAAGCAGGCAGAGATCAGTGCTCACCAGCCTATGGATATGGAGGCATATGATGAAGTCGTGGAAGCAAAAGATAAGCTTGTTGATGAGATCAATAAGCTCGATGATGGGTTCAGCTCAACCTATGAATTAATAGGGGATGAGGTGAAGAATCATCCACAGCAGTACCGTGAACAGGTACAGAAGCTTCAGGAGCTCATCAGAGCTGCGGTAGATAAGGGCGTTACAATAGAAGCCCAGGAGAAGCGTAATAAAGCTACCCTTGATACAGTATTTCGTATGAAACGGCAGGAGATTAGACAGATGAAGGTCTCCACATCTGCTGCATCGAAATATTATAAGAACATGAGCAGAATCAATAATATCGATCCACAGTTGATGGATAAGAAGAAATAAAAGATAAGAATCAGCAAAAGCCGGACAGCAAAAATGTCCGGCTTTTATCATATAGAAAGACAGCAAAAGAGCCGCTTCGTCAAGCGGCTCTTTGCTCTTATGGTAGCATGAACGCGAATGTATATCATTCAGATGTTTCTGCTATGCCTCACAATTAGCTTAATAAGGAAAGTACACCCTGATTAGCCTGATTAGCCTGAGCTAACATGGACTGACCAGCCTGCTGTAAGATATTGTTCTTGGAGTACTTAACCATTTCTTCAGCCATATCTGTATCACGGATCTGGCTTTCAGCAGCTGTAGTATTCTCAACAACGTTATCCAGGTTGTTGATAGTATGCTCTAATCTATTCTGAATAGCACCGAGAGAAGATCTCTGAGCGGATACCTTGGCAATTGCATCAGCGATAGAATCAATAGCGTAGGTTGCAGACATGCCAGTCTTATCCTTTACATTCAGACCATAGATACCAAGACCTGTTGTATCCAATGAAGCTACCTTAACGGAAATCTTATTGGTCATATCGGCATCAGCACCTACATGAAGGCTGAAATTAAGGTCTTCTTTAGTTACAGCTTCAGCTCTGTCGAAGACAAACTGAACAGCGTCTTTACCTTTGATCAACTGCTTGTTGTCTGTTACATCAATAGAAATTTGTTTCTGATTAGCACCTACATTGTTGGCAAGAGAAAGCTCTTTAGCCATATATTCATATGCTTTATCTGCAGTGATGATAGAAGATTCGTTATCATCAACACCGTCGGCAGTGCCACCTGCGCCACCAACCTTATCAGTGATGACATTGTAGGTTTTACCATTAAATTTAACAGAGGTAAGTTTTCCACCATTAATACGCTTTTCTATGGAGTCCTTAGTAATGAGATTCTTTGCTTCGTCTTCTTCGTCAGCAGTGTCTACAATTGTGTATTGAACACCATTTAATGTAACCTGACTTCCGGTTGCCATAGTAAGGGCGGCAACAGAATCAGCTACGTTTTTAGCAGTTGCATCACCAATTGTATATGTAGTTCCGCCAATGCTTACAGAATCACCAAGCTTCAGAGTATTGATAGTAAATGTCGCACTGTTTGCTCCAGTTACTAATTTACCTTCAAGACCAGCGTCCTTAGCAGAGAGCTTCACGGTTTTATCACTTGTGTCACCTTTTAACATATAAAGTTCATTGAACTTTGTAGTCTCTGCAACTCTGTCGATTTCAGTTAATAACTGATCAACTTCATCCTGTACAGTCTGCCTGTCATCTGTAGACATAGTGCCGTTAGCTGCCTTTACTGCTAATTCATTCATTCTCTGTAACATATCGTGAACTTCTGTCAGAGCACCTTCAGCAGTCTGCACGGCACTGATACCGTCTTCCGCATTAGCGGAAGCCTGATCCAGACCACGGATCTGCTTTCTCATCTTCTCGGAAATGGCAAGACCTGCTGCATCATCTGCTGCACGGTTTACTCTGTAACCGGAAGAGAGCTTCTCTGTGGACTTAGCCAGAGAACCTGTTGTGATACCTAACATTCTGTTTGCGTTCATTGCTGATAAATTGTGCTGTACTACCATAATAAATACCTCCTTGTATTTGACATGGACAAATCCTTTTGCCCGTTAATTGTTTGCGAATTAAATAGAATTAATTATTTCGCATCCCCTATGAAATTGTATATAATAACAGGAACTGCCTTATATACGACAGTTGGCCACCTGTTTACAGGCAGTCCCTGATATTACCATAGCTGGTAGTAGTATTGATACAGTATCTAACATATAATTGTACCAATTACATATACTATATCGACAACTCTACATAAATAGTTAATATGAATTATGAAAATAAATAACAAATAATTTTGCAAAAGGTATTGAATATTCTGACAACTTAAGGTATGATATAACCAGATTCAAGGAAGGAATCTCAGAAGCTAAAGGAGTGGTTTCTGATATCGGAAAGGATTCACCATATAGTGATTAGTGTATGGTATGTCATCGGATTTCCGAAGGCTTACCTTTTTTTACTAAAAAATTAAAAATTGCTATAAAGTTTATCCAATACCAGCCGATATATAAAGTGTAAGGGAGTTAAACAAGTAAATTGATAATTAAATAAGGATGTTGTACTCGACATAATCAAGGAAGATGAATAATGGATTATGCAGTATATATTTTGAAGGAACCTTTTTTCTGGTAATAACCTGAAGCAGCCTGTATCAAGCAGGCGCGCCAAAGCGGGCTGTGGATGGATATTATATATAAGTGGGAATTTGGATACTCACCAAATCCTGAAAAACTGAATAAGGAAACTAAGAAAGTGATTGAAAGGATTCAATCGCACAAAGTACAAGGAGGTATTTATTATGGTAGTACAACACAATATTTCAGCGATGAACGCAAACAGAATGTTAGGCATCACACAGGGTTCTTTATCCAAGTCAACTGAGAAGTTATCTTCCGGTTACAAGGTAAACCGTGCAGCAGATGATGCAGCAGGACTTTCCATCAGTGAGAAAATGCGTAAGCAGATCAGAGGTTTGGATCAGGCATCTGCAAATGCTGAGGATGGTATCAGTGCAGTACAGACAGCTGAAGGTGCTTTAACAGAAGTTCATGATATGCTTCAGAGAATGAATGAGCTGGCAGTTAAGGCTTCTAACGGTACAATGTCATCTGATGATAGACAGACAGTACAGGATGAAGTAGATCAGCTGTTAACAGAAATTGACCGTGTTGCTGAGACAACAAAGTTCAATGAGACATACCTGTTAAAGGGTGACACATCTAAGAAAGAAATTACACTTTCTGCTAAGGATGCAGGCCTGGATGGTAAGTTAGTTGGAAATGCTACAGGTGCTACGTTTAGCGTTGCTGAATTAAAAGTAGGAGATACAGTAAGCATTGGTGGAAAAGACTATACAATTGGAGATACTATGGCTAATGTAAAAGCTTCTTTTGATACCAATGGTAAGTTTAAAGGAATTGCAGCTGGAAGCCAAGTTACATTGAATGGTACACAGTATACTATTTTGGCTGGTACTGAAAAGACGGATGATTCAAAAAATCAGATTACACAGTCTGATATGGTAGATCGTATTAATGCTGGAAAAATTACATCTATAAAATATAATGGAAATACATATAATGTTATTACTGATGTAAAAGGCGGCGCTAATGGAAAAACTGCTGATGGAGTAGATGATAATGATACATCTATTATCACAGCAGAAAAGGCATATAGTTTGATGGCACAGGAATTGACACTAGCTAACAATGTTGGTGCTAATAAAGAGGCATCAGAGGTAACTTATAAAAAAACTGCTAATAAAGCAGATGTTGATGCCAACGGAAATGTAAACTTTACTATAAAGAGTGGAAAAGCAGAGACACAGGAAGACCTTAATTTCAGCCTTCATGTAGGTGCGGACGCTGATATGACAAATAAGATTGGTGTTAAGATTTCTTCTCTTGATACAACAGGTCTTGGTATCGCAGGTTTAAATGTTAAGGATAGTACAGGTGCATCTGCTACATATGCAATTGATTCTATTGCTGATGCAGTTGCTAAGGTATCTGCTCAGAGATCTGCTCTTGGTGCTGTTCAGAACAGATTAGAGCATACTATCAACAACTTGGATAACGTTGTTGAGAATACAACATCTGCAGAAAGCCAGATCCGTGATACAGATATGGCTGAAGAGATGGTTAAGTACTCCAAGAACAATATCCTTCAGCAGGCAGGTCAGTCTATGTTAGCACAGGCTAATCAGTCCAACCAGGGTGTTCTTTCACTCTTAGGCTAATCTTAACCGGATAAACGGTCACAGGAATAATGTAGGTAATACTACATGGATTCCCTACCATAACAAATTGAGGGCTACCCAATCGGGTAGCCCTTTCAATGCCATTATAATGCAATGATAAAAAACACTTAAACAATTCATAAAACATATTGATTTAACCCCATGTTCCCAGTATAGTAAAGCGAATGTTGTTGCGCAGCATATTCGGAGATATTATAATGAGGAAAGGTGATGAACACAATGGGAATGGCAGATGCAGTCACCAAACAGTATATGAAAGAGAATACTGTTTTTGCAGATGCCTTTAATTTTTTACTGTATAATGGAGAAAATGTGATTCTGCCACAGACGCTGAGAGAACTGGACACAGCGGAGGTAGTGATACCTTTTACAGTAGATGATAAAGGAAAGAAACAGGCACAGGCGGTACAGAAATACAGGGATATATTGAAAATGACTACAGTAATGACAGATGATAAGGCGACATATGTGCTGTTTGGCGTAGAGGCTCAGACGGATATTCACTATGCCATGCCGGTCAGGAATGTCATTTATGATGCCCTGCAATATGGCAGACAGGTAACAGAAGTCAGCAAAAGGAACAGGAAAAATAGCGGTCAGACTATGGCAGTAACAGATAAGGGACTGTTGCAGCATATCCCGGACTACAGAATTAAATTGATAGATCCTGCTGGGATTGATTCTGACGAAATGGATAAGTTCCATACAAGTCTCAGGGAAGTGCTGAGCTATATCAAGTATTCAAAGGATGCTGATAAATTAGCAGAATATATGAATCATAATCAGAGGATGGAGCATCTGGAAGTCGGTGCAGCGCAGGTGATTAAAGAAGTTACCAATACGAAATTTCAAATACCGAAAGGAATGGAGGAAGTCAATATGTGTGAAGCAATAGAAGTGCTGATGAAGCGAAGAGAGACTGAAGGTATCACCCAAGGCAAGCTAAGTCTGCTCAAAGAGTTGGTAGATGATGGAACACTTACTATGGAAGCTGCTGCTGGTAAGGTGAATATGTCGGTAGAGGAATTTAAAGAATATACGAAAAAAGAATTATAAATCAGGATATTCAGGGGACTGTTACACTATAGTGTGTCAGTCCCTGTTATTTATGTCTTTTTATTAAAAGAAAATAGTTTGGAGTTGTAAGAATCTTCTGTTCGATGAAATAATGATAGAATATTCAGATAATTTATGCTATGATATTATATATAATAGATAACTTGATGGTGTAAAAAATAGAAAAAGGGGAATGGGAGTTTATCATGTCAAAGGTGCCAATCAGTGTATGCATCATAGCGAAGAATGAAGAGAAATACATAGAAGAATGTCTGAGAAAATTAAAACCATATGGTTTTGAAATTGTGGTTGCAGATACTGGATCTACAGATGCAACGAAGGAGATAGCATCCAGATATGCGGACAAAGTAGTGGATTTTACATGGATTAATGACTTTAGTGCAGCCAGAAATTTTTGTGCTAAGCAGGCATCCAACAACTGGATACTGGCACTGGATTGCGATGAGTATATAGAGAGTGTAGACATCAGGATTCTTCGAGTGTTATTACAGCAGAAACCCAAGCAGGTCGGCGTGGTACGCATGAAAAATATCCAGCTTCGGGAAAATGATGAGCTTGGATACAGTGTAGATGATTTGCCCAGATTATATAATAGGAACTATTACAGATATGATAAGCCGATTCATGAACAGATTATTGCGATCAAAGGGGATTCTGATTCGCTGGAAGGCTTTTTGATGCCGATGGAGGTCATTCATCATGGCTATGCGATTAAGGGTGAGGACATGGTGAAGAAGCAGGAGCGTAATTTGGAGATACTGTATGCGGGATTAAAGGATGAACCGGATAATCCATACTATTATTTCCAGATAGGGTGCTCGTTGCAGGTACTCAAGAGATATGAGGAAGCAGCACAGGCTTATGAGAAGGGGCTGTCTTTTGAACCATCCACAGACAGAACTTATGTGATTGAGATGATCACATCACTGGCAAATGTGTATTCTGATATGGGAAGAAAAGCAGATGCACTGGCATTAATGGATCGTTATGCAGAGAGCTGCAATTATGCGAACTTCGTCTTTTGCCATGCCAATATACTCTTAGAGAATGACCAGCCGATCAAGGCAGTCATGAATTATCTCAAGGCCACGATGATGAAGGATTCCAATACATTGGGTGAGAGACTTCTGACCTGCTATGAACGGGTAATTGCCATTTATCAAAAGACAGGAAATGAGGATCTGGCAAAGCCTTTTGAACAGAAATATCTGGAATGCCGAGCCGAGAGGGAGAGAATCGTGAACAAATAATGGTTCTGAATAGTTACATAACATAAAATAATACAATCGAGCATGGATGCGAGAGGAATAAAATTATGGTGATACAGCACAATTTATCCGCAGGGAACACGGAACGTCAAATGGGGATAGTAAAAGGTGATAAGGCGAAAAGTACAGAGCGCCTGTCGAGTGGATATCGGATCAACTGTGCAGCAGATGATGCTGCAGGTTTGTCGATATCTGAGAAGATGAGAAAACAAATACGAGGATTAACACAAGGGATAGCCAATGCAGAAGATGGTATATCCCTATGTCAGGTTGCGGATGGTGCAATGACAGAGGTTCATGACATGCTGCAGCGCATGAATGAGCTGGCAGTGAAAGCAGCTAACGGAACGAATTCGTCCGGTGATAGAGAAGCGATTGATATGGAAGTGTCGGCGCTGATTAAGGAGATAGACAGAATTGGGGAGACTACGAAGTTTAACGATCTGTATATTTTAAAGGATGAAGGTAATACGAAGACTGTCATCGGTGGAAGCACGGGCAATAAACCTTCTACTTCGGGAAGATTTTTTGAATTATTGGGGAATAGTGTGTCCAAAACCGGATATATGGAAGAACACTTATCCATGGGCATTGTAAAAAATAATTCTACACTTGATACGCTCACATTGGCTCATTTACTGGATGCTGACAATGATTTTGTAAGTGTACATGCAGATTTCAGCGCTATAGAGAGTCATTTGCAGGACTTAGTCGGTACGCAGTTTTTCGTGAACTGTTGTACAGATGACTGTCCAAAGACTGTGAAGTTTACAGATGCAACTGGCATTTCATTCAAAAAGTCAGCGGATATGACACATGACTATTTCAGCCAAATAGAAATAGGTATGAAGAAGGCTGATGGCAGTTACTTTAATAATGCGGCAGAGTTCTGTAAATATATGGTTGATGGAATTAAACAGGAAATGACTAATCTGCAGAAGGATAATTATCTGGATGGCGATTATTACACCAGAGAGCATGTACAGTTCGCCTATAGCGGAACTACTTTATATGTATTTGATATTGATAATAACCCTTGGGGACAGATAGATAAGGAGACAGCATATTTTTGTGATTCTGAAGATATTTTTGGCAAAGATTCCAATAGCGCAGACAGTGTCAGCAACAAATCTATCTGGATTCAATCCGGAGCTGAGACAGGAGATGGACTGACCTTACAGTTAGGTGCCATTTCATCTCAGAGTATTGGCATCAAGGGAATGAATGTCCTTTCCGAAGATAATGCAACGGATGTAATTGACAGAATCGCAGATGCAATAGGCTATGTATCGGCACAGCGCAGTCGAATCGGTGCCCAGCAGAACCGCCTTGAGCATACGGTTAAGAATGAGCAGAACATTGTCGAGAATACAACAGCGGCGGAGTCGCAGATCAGAGATACTGATATGGCGCAGGAGATGGTGCGCTTTTCCGGCTTAAATATATTAGAGCAGGCAGTTACCTCCATGTTGGCGCAGGCCAATCAAAGTAACCAGAGCGTGCTGACGCTGTTGAACGCATAGATAATGCAATGATAAAAAACACTTAAACAATTCATAAAACATATAGCATAATCAGAGAATGGAATATCTGGGAGTCAGTGCAGCACAGGTGATTAAAGAAGTTACCAATACGAAATTTCAAATCCCGAAAGGAATGGAGGAAGTCAATATGTGTGATGCAATAGAAGTGTTGATGAATCGAAGAGAGACCGAAGGAATTCAACTAGGAATGGCACAGGGTAAGCTCAGCATTCTGAAAGATTTGGTGGAGGACGGAACACTTACCGTGGAAGTGGCAGCAGGGAAGGTGATTATGTCAGTAGAGGAATTTGAGGAATATATGAAAAAAGAATTATAAATCCGGATACTTAGGGACTGATACACTATGTAGTGTGGCAGTCCCTATTATAATCAGATGACATAATTGTATATACAATTTCGCAAATTATGTTGACAAATTCTGTAAATGAGAGTATTCTGAATACATCGTAACAGAGAAATGCAAGGTTGAATCAGGGATTCAATCAGCTTTGAAAAAGGGGAGGTCAGTATGCTCGTAACAAATCACATGGAAGTCAGCAAGAAGCCGGAACAGAATTACACAACAGCATTATCCAAGGAGGAACCCGGCACAAAGGTTCAGGAGCAGACTACTGCACAGGCAGCAGACAAAGAAGTTGAAGTCTCAATATCAGATGTAAACAGCAGAAAATCAGTATTATCAGACGATGAACTGAATGTTGCATTGGAAAATGTGCTTGCATCACAGAGCAATATTCTGGATGTAGATAAGGCAGATGATATGATTCGTGCAGCAAATCGCAGAATTTTGGAAAATGCCAACGATTCTGTATTGGCACAGGCTAATCAGTCTTCAGATGTAGTAAAAGAATTGTGTAAGTAATGTGTAGGTAAATAGAAACGAATATACAGAGGTCTATGGAGTGAATTCCATAGACCTTTTTTATGTAAATTTTTTATTTTAAACAAATTATTTAAAAATTATATGTTAATCTATAAAATTTCTGACAATTCAATCCGATATATTTACTGAAAACGCTATTGACATAAACCGATAGCATAATTAGTTTACAGTAATCATTCAGAGGAACAGAGTAAAAATTGTGTCTGAAGGAAGACACGGTTAATCATGAAAGAAAAGGGGAGTATAAGAGAATGGTAGTACAACACAATCTTCAGGCTATGAACGCTAACAGAATGCTTGGCATTACGACTAAGGAGGCATCAGGCTCCACTGAGAAATTGTCAAGCGGTTATCGCATCAACAGAGCAGCGGATGACGCAGCAGGACTTGCAATTTCCGAGAAAATGAGAAAACAGATCAGAGGTCTTTCACAGGCTTCTTCCAATGCAGAGGATGGTATCTCCTGTGTACAGACAGCGGAAGGAGCGCTGGCTGAAGTACAGGATATGCTGCAGAGAATGAATGAACTGGCTGTACAGGCTGCCAACGGTACTAACTCCGCAACAGACCGTCAGTATATTCAGGATGAGTTCGACCAGCTTATCGAGGAAATTGACCGTGTTGCAGAGACCACGAAGTTCAATGAGACCTATTTGTTAAAAGGCGATGATACAAAGCCGACCAAGAATATGTATATCACGAATTATTCCGTAACTTATACAAAGAATGATTTGCCGAATAATATCAAAGGAATTGACTATAAGACCAACTATGTAGGTACTAACAATATTTATATCGTATCCTCATCTATTTACAGTACAAGCTCTAACATTTCTCTGACAGGTAATAAGATTCAGAACGGTGATGATATTACAAAGTATATGGAGAAAGTAAAGACAGGTAACACTAAGGATACAAACAAAGCAGGAGCTACTTTAAATACAACATCCTATGTTGCTTTTGTAAATGTTGAGCTGGATTCAGATGTACAAAAAGGCTCAAACGGAAATGTAAATGGACATGGTCAAACCAATGTAACAAAGGATCTTTCTACTGATGGAACCACTTCTACAGTAAGAGCGAACAGAGATCTGTTCATCTATAATACTGCGAACAGCACAGTTACCAGGATTACAGAAGGAACAGATATGACAGAATATCTGAATACTGACAATACAATGAAGGATAAATATCGTTTGGTAGATGTTCTGTATGGTGATGAAAAGAAGGTAGATAGTAAAGCAGCAACCTCTACAAGAGTGCAAACTTCAATCACAAACAATCAGCCATTTGCATGGACAGATAATTACCTGGAGAGGGATGTTTCTTCCAAGCAGCTCTATGATGCAGATGGTCAGATTGTATCAGGTGTAGCTTTGAACAAGTTCTTTGATGAAAATGGTAACTATAAGGGTGGTCTATATACAAGTTCCCAGGCAAGAGCGATTGATGAAGTCTTTGCAAATGCAAATGATCCAAGAGCAAAACAGCTTAAAGATATTGGTGGTAATGTAACTGCCGCTACCATCAATGCCTACATCACCCAGTCTTCCACTCAGGTGGCAGCAGCTCTTGACGTAGAGCTTCATGCAGGTTCTGATTCTGATAGAAATAACAAAGTTCAGGTAGAGCTCTCTACCCTGACAGCAGCAGGTCTTGGTATTGACAAGCTTGCAAGCTACAACATTGGTATCGTAGATTCCACAGGTAACAATGCAACAGATGCTATTGATGTCATTGCAGATGCACTTAATATGGTATCCAGACAGCGTTCTGCATTAGGTGCTGTTCAGAACCGATTAGAGCACACTATCAAGAATCTGGATAATGTTGTAGAGAACACCACATCTGCTGAGTCCGCTATCCGTGATACAGATATGGCAGAGGAAATGGTAAAATATTCCAATTCCAATATCTTACAGCAGGCAGGTCAGTCCATGCTGGCACAGGCTAATCAGGCTAATCAGGGAGTACTTAGTCTGTTACAGTAATACAGATCGTAAGAAGGTTATATATAGGGGAGATAGTTTTTATACGCGCCAGTCACCGCATCAGCGTGGCTGGCGTCTTTTCATAACAGGGGGAGAAATTTATGGTAGTACAGCATAACCTTATGGCAATGAATGCCAATAGAATGTTGGGAATCACTACAAAGACAGTATCAGGCTCTACGGAGAAGCTCTCGAGCGGTTATCAGATCAACCGCGCGGCAGATGATGCGGCAGGGCTTGCTATTTCTGAGAAAATGCGTAAGCAGGTGCGAGGACTGACACAGTCAGCTTCCAATGCGGAAGATGGCATTTCCTGTGTGCAGACAGCGGAAGGAGCGCTGGCTGAAGTGCAGGACATGCTTCAGAGAATGAACGAATTGTGCGTGCAGGCGGCAAATGGCACCAATTCCACATCTGACCGTCAGTACATTCAGGATGAGCTGGATCAGCTGGTTTCAGAGATTGACCGTATTGCGGAGACCACGAAGTTCAATGAGACTTTTTTGCTAAAAGGAGATCAGACCGGACCTACTACCAGCGTATATATTACAAATTATTCTACGACTTTTACGAAGAATACGATTCCGAATCTGAAGAATCCTACTACATACTGCATGAATTATGTTGGAACCAATAATATTTATGTAGTAGATAATAAGGTACTTAACTCCGGTCCAAGTATTGCACTTGGCGCTGATAAGCTAAGCAAGGGAGACGATATGACGAAGTATCTCTCCAAGAGCACTGCTGCTGATAATAAGGGAAAAGGTGTACTGAATACGAGCAGTTATGTGGCATTTATCAATGCCGAGCTGGATTCTGATACAGATAAGGGCAACGATCTCTATGTTGACGGTTCCACTTCTGTTGTAAAAGCCAAACAGGATCTTTATATTTATAATACGGCAAACAGTACAGTAACTCATATCACCAAAGATACGGATATGACGCAGTATCTGGATGATAAGAACACCATACTGGATCAGTATCGTCTGGTGGATGTTCTGGATGGAGAGAACGGAACCAGCGCCAGAGTTAGGGAGCAGATGCTGAATAATAAAGATTTCAAGTGGACAGATGAATATCTGGAGCGTGATGAGAGTATGCAGAAGCTCTATAATGCGGATGGACAGGAGATATCAGGAATTGCGCTGAACAATTATTTTGATAAAAACGGCAACTATACAGGTGGTCTTTATACGACAGCGCAGGCGAGAATATCAGATGAAGTATTCAGCAGTACGTCTACTACCGTTTATAAAAATGCATTAGTCTATGCGCAGACCAAGGGTATGGAAGCGCCATCTACGATAGCTAAGTATATTACACAGTCGTCACAGCAGGTCGCAGAAGGTCTTACCTTCAATCTTCATGTAGGCGCACAGAGTGACCGCAGAAATAAGATATCAGCAACGATAGATACCCTGACGGCAGCAGGCATCGGCATTGATAAACTGGCAAGCTACAATATTGGTATTGTAGATGAGACAGGAAATAATGCAACCGATGCGATAGATGTAGTGGGAGATGCGCTGCAACAGATATCCAGACAACGTTCCGCTCTCGGTGCTGTACAGAATCGACTGGAACATACCGTGAACAACCTGGACAATATTGTGGAGAATACCACAGCAGCAGAGTCTGCAATCCGTGATACAGATATGGCAGAAGAAATGGTACGAAATGCCAATGCCAATATTCTGCAGCAGGCAGGACAGGCAATGCTTGCGCAGGCAAACCAGGCCAATCAGGGAGTGTTATCACTTCTACAAGGATAACGAAGAAAATGACAGGGCTTACCCTCATTTGGGTAGCCCTGTTTTTACTTATAAGTAATATAATTATTTAGAACCCCATGCGCAAAAGCGCATCTTCGATGCTTTACGGGATAACAAGTTTACTTGTTATCTATTTATTGTGGTTACTTCACTATATAAATCGAATCAAAGATGTTTAAGAACAAACATATACTGCCTCAATTTACATGCCCCTAAATAGTTGCAAATAATTTACATAAAATGTTTATATAATATAGAAAATAAATTAAAATTGTGCTACAATTTATCCATAAAATAAAAAAGCATAATTGTAAAATGTTTTATCACGGATACAGAATGATACAGATATACAAATGCATAAGCAGACACTTGAAAAACGTCAGCACTTAGGCGCTGTCTTTTAGCGCCTTATGTACTGCTACGTTTTTCACGTAACGAGAGTGGGCATGCGTTGCATTATTCAATCTGCACAATTCGTCCCATGCAAGGAGTATTTTTGCAATTACCGAATAGTTTGTTCATAAAGGGGATTATATATGTCTAAGGTGCCGATTTCCGTGTGCCTCATCGCAAAAGATGAGGAGAAGAATATCGAAGAGTGTTTGAAGAGATTAAAGCCATACGGCTTTGAAATTATTGTTACAGATACAGGTTCTACAGACAGGACAAAGGAGCTTGCGTCCCGGTATGCGGACAAAGTACTGGATTTTGCCTGGATTGATGATTTCAGCGCAGCCAGGAACTTCTGCGCACAGCATGCGTCTAATAACTGGATACTGTCCTTGGACTGTGATGAATATGTAAACAGCATAGACGTGAAGACTATGCGTATCCTGATGCAGAAGTTTCCAAGATATACAGGAGTGATCAGGCTCAAGAATCTTGTTCTGGATGAAGACGGGCAGACAGGATATGGAACAGATGATGTGACCCGCTTCTATAATAAGAACTTTTATACATTTGATTATCCAATCCATGAGCAGGTGTGCTCCAAGGATATGGCGAAGAGAGAAGAAATGATGCAGTGCTTCCTGCTTCCCATGGAGGTTGTACACCATGGTTATGCATTGACACCGGAAGAAATGCAGGATAAGCAGCGCCGCAATCTGAGCCTGTTATATAAGAATCTGGAACGTGACCCTGACGATTCCTACACCCTTTTCCAGATTGGTCAGTCAGAATTTATCCTTGGCAACCATGAAAAAGCCGTTACCTTCTATGAAAGAGGACTTGCCGGTGATCCTTCACCGGAATTTATCTATGTGCAGGTTATGATTATTTCCCTTGCCAAAGCGTATGTAAAAGTAGGCAGGGAGAAGGAGGCTCTCGCATTGATGGATCGTTATGCAGGACGATGCAGGACAGCGAAGTTTCAGTTCACCTATGCAGGCGTTTGCCTGGATAATGGTCAGCCGCTTAAAGCATTGCTCTATTATGTGAAAACAACGACCATGGCAGATGCAGATACGTTGGGCGAGAATCTGCTGCACTGCTATGAGCATATCATTGAATTGTACCGTGACATGGGCGATGAGAAGATGGCTGAGGTTTTTCAGGGGAAATATGAAGCATGCATGCGTGAGAAAGAACGTGTAGTAAACAGCTAAGGTGGAGGACGAAAATGACAAAACTTCCTATTTCAGTATGCATCATTGCAAAGAATGAACAAAAATATATTGAGAACTGTCTCAAGGCATTGCGCCGATATTCCTGGGAGATTATTGTAGTGGATACCGGTTCGACAGATGATACCAGACAGATTGCTACCCGCTATGCAGATAAAGTTTATGATTTCACATGGATTGATGATTTCAGCGCAGCCCGCAATTTTGCTGCAGCACAGGCGTCCAATAACTGGATTCTGGTGTTGGATTGCGATGAATATCTGACGCAGCTTGATGAAAAGGCTCTGCGTATCTGTATGCAGCAGCACCTTCGCCATGTTGGTATGATGGGGCTGACGAATGTATACACGCAGCCGGATGGAGAACATACCTATAAGGCAGAAGAGGTTCCACGCTTCTATAATCGTAATTTCTTTGAGTACAGATTTCGTATTCATGAGCAGATCACGCCGAAGAACCAGGTGAACTTGGAGGAGGTATGCCTGAGTACTTATCGTCTGCCTGTAGAGGTCGAACACCATGGATATGATATCACACCGGAGGAGATGGAGCGTAAACAGGCGAGAAACCTGACGATGCTGCAGTCTGCACTGGGTGAGACACCTTTTGATGATTATCTGTATTTCCAGATGGGACAGTCCTATTACATATTGAAGAGATATGATGATGCCGCTAAGGCTTATGCAGAGTGCTTCGCCAGAAATGATAACCCGGAAAAAGGCTTTATGAAGGTGGCAGTTCCAGCCTATGCCAGACTTTTACTGGAGTTGGATAAGGGACAGGAAGCCAGGGAGCATCTGATGAAATATGCAGACCGTTTTAAAGGTGCAGAATATGGATATCTGCTTGGGTGTGCACATCAGGCATGTGGTGACAACCTGCTGGCGCTGTTGACTTTTGTAAAAGTGACACAGATGTCAGATATTGATGCGCTGGGAGAACAGGCATATGATACCTTCGTAAGGATTATGCTTCTGCATAATCTTGCAGGCAATACAGAGGGTGTGGAGCATTTCAGGCAGCGTCTGGAGGAATACGGAAGAGCACACGGCAGACAGATTGTATTTGAATAAAGTATAAATTCGTTTATAAACTACGGGGGAATATTTTTTATATATAATAAAAAGCCAGATAGGCTGTGAATCCTTGGATTTGCAAGCATATTTGGCTTTTTTGTTTATGGAAAAAGACGTCAGTTTATGATTTGTTTATGTTTTTATGAATTTTATGTTTTGCAATAACCTTAAAAGAATCATAACATCTATTGCAAATGAGACTAAAGTACTATAACATACCGCCTTGTTACGTGACACACATAATGAATGTGAAATAAGGAGTAGTTCAATGAAAGCAATATGGATGAAGAAAGGAATTATGACATTGATGGCGGCGGCTGTGACAATGAGTCCTGAACAGACAGCAAGTGAGCCTGACCACTGGGAATATGAAGCCAGTCAGGATTTTACAGTGACGAGTGACGGCGTCTATCAATTTGAATTATATGGTGCGCAGGGCGGTTCTTATCAGGATAATACAGGTGGGTTAGGCGGCATGGTCAATATGCAGGTCAGCCTTCACCGAAATGACCGGGTAGAGCTTCGTATTGGTGGAAGTAATGACAGCCAGGGAGGAGGTCAGGGAACCTTGACCGCCGGAGGTGGAGCCACGACCGTAGTGATCAATGGAGTTACAGCAGCAGTTGCCGGCGGTGGAGGTGGAGCTACGGATACGCAAGATGGCGGTTATGGAGGAATAGATAAAGGAGTGCTAAATGGAACTTCAATGGGTGAATCCAGCTCAGAACCCAATTCAGCCGGTGGCGGCGGTGGTTATCAGGGTGGACAGAGTGGCTATACCAGATACCATGAGCACACAGGCAGCGAAGAATCAGGCGGCGGCTGTTACACAGGAGAAATCAGACATATTCATAACGGCAGCTGTTTTGTACAGTGTGGAACATTTGAGAATTTCAGAGTCAGTGATGATCAGCCGGGCTATATAGAAGCCAGTTGCAGTGTGTGCGGAGAATGGGGAAGCAATGAAGGCGATATGGATTCGGACTTTATTACAGATGGTTCGTGGACACATACCAAGCGGAACTGTGGGAAGGACAGTAACAGCATAGATAAATATCAACTATCATGTGGCAAATCGGAGACTATGATTGAAGAAAATAAGCAGGCATATGGTGGAACGAATTATTATAACTCAGATGTGTGCAAAAACGTTTCGGTGGCAGCAGGTGTGAGACAGGGAAGTGGGAAGATAACCATAACTCAACTTACCAAAGAACGACTGACCTTAAATTATTATAATTATGATATGACTTTACTGGGCAGCGTCACTGCATCAAAGGGAAGCATAGCTGATTACCCAGTGAAGACAGAACCTGTCAGAAAGGCAGATTCACAGTACAGTTATACTTTTACCGGCTGGGACGATATGGAGACAGGACGTAAAGAGAACCTGACAGGGACGGACACCGTGCATTCCCCCGTTACAGAGAACAAAAACTATATTGCAGTATACCGCAAGATTCCCAAAGAATATACAGTAACTTTGGAAGATGCCTATGGCAATGTGGTAGAGACTATTACAGCGGCATATGGGAAGCAGATGCCCGATATTACGCTCCCGGTCAGGGAAGATGGATTATTTGCAGGCTATTACCTGCAAAAGGGTGGCAGGGAAACCTGCTATTATAGTACGTCAGGTGAAGCAGTGCGAAAATCAGATATTGTTCAGGATGAGACATTCTATGCATACTGGATAAATCCAGTGTCTGTTACAAAACAGCCAGCATCCGTAGAAGTGGAGTCTGATTATGCAGAATGCTATATGGAAGTTGCCTATGCGCAGAGTACGGAACAGGGCTATACCATTACACCACAGTGGTATATGCAGCAGAATGGCAAAAAGACCAAAGTAGAGAATGGAAATACAGTCAAGTGTAAAATTCCTTCCGGCTATAAAGCAGGAAAATACACTTTCTGGTGTGAACTGACAGTAACCAGTGAACAGAATGGGCAGCAGATCAAGGTAAGCTCCAACCAGGCAGCCTTACAGGTTAATCAGGCAGCAGAGCCACCCAAGAAGGAAGATACCAAACCAACTAGCCCAGACCTGGATAAGGATAACACCACAGGCAAACCGGGTGACACCAATAATGGAAGCACACCACCCCCGGATAATTCCGATAATGGATCAACTGGAAAAACAGACGGCGCAGATAATGAAGCCACAAGTAAACCCAATATCCCTAACAATCTGATAAACGGAGCGCTAAGCAAGAATGACATTACCAACATAAATGATGCAGCATTTACATTGGCAGTGAATCCATCACAATTACCAGTGAATGGCAGCAAACAGGAAAATACAGAAAATACAATGCCTGCATTGACAATGGTGCCTGACCCTGTAGCTTTGACAACCATCCCCGATGATACTCCATGGGAGAGTCATGCCAGTACAGCTGACAGCCCATGGATAAACCATACAGGGGCAGATAACACAGATTACAATCAGGCATCACCAGATCAGGATGCCATTTCACCGCAGAGCCATGCCACGTATGAGACAGAGCTGGTGAAAGCCAATTATTCCTTTATTGTAGGCTTAAGCATACTGGGGCTGATAGCAATTCTACTGCTTATCCTTTTTCTGAGCAATAATCATGGAGACCATTGTGCAACGGAATAAGACTGTCATAATAGCTCATAATGCCATCGAAAAATGCATTCAGAAGTGTAATATCGTATTTTCCACTGATTGCTTCATTATGCAGATAATCCAATAACTCAGCCATAAGCATAGGCGTAGAATCAGAAGACGTATGCTGTGTATTTTCCAGATAAGCGCATAAGGAATTGGCAATGGAGACGAGCCTGACATGAGGTGGGATATCCTCTGCCCGGCATCCATTTGGATAGCCTGTTCCATTGAGATATTCGTGATGCATGGATACAATATCCAGAACAACAGGGTCATCCGTATGATGCTTGACCTGTTCGAGACCGGCACTGATATGTTCATCAAAAGCCAGCTGTTCCATATAAGACATAGACTGGGGATTTTTACCACAGGCAGAGCAACATCCCTTTCCAATATAACCAATATCATGGAGAAAAGCGCCTAACACCAGAGAAATAGGAGAGATACCCTGCTCATTGAGCATTTGACGATTACCAAAGAGTGCCATATGGGCAGCGATAGAGGCGACATTTACGCAATGTATGTATAGATCCATACTGGTTGCTTGCAGCATCTGTCCCATTGTGATGACCCATTGATTATAGGTAAGGGCTTCCAGGACAAGGAGCTGAGGTTCGAGTGCACGAATTTTTTTCATAAGAAGTTCCTCCTTTGCGAGGTGACAGGACTGCGGGCAGCCCATTAACAATTATAGTACGGACATATAATATAACACAAGACAAGTATATCATACATAGGACAAAAATACATTAAATAATAATTATATTCAGACAATATGCTAAAATAGGTTAAAAAGAAAATTAATTTTCAACCAGATATGAGGAAGGAGAACCCATATGAGAAACTTACTGTCAGTATCGGATGATATTTCCGCAAAGGTCCTGTTCATTATTGAAGAAGATGGCAGAGACGCAGGCTACCTGAAAGCCTGTACCATGTGGAATATGGATGCAACCATAGAACACGTGCCTTTTCAGGGATATCGTAAGGCTACACAGGAACAATATGATGTGGTAGTTGTAGATGACTATATGGCAAACAAATCAGGATATACACTGGCAATGGAGATTCTGGATAGAAAAGACGATGTCACAATGTTTATGATGGGCAAGGATATGGACGATATCAGTGTGGTAGGTGCGTATCGTATGGGGATTGCAGACTATATGCCCATTGCAACGCCTCCGGTTCAATTAATGGCAAAATGCATTGCCAGTGTGAATCATCGTCGTAAGAGCGTTAAGCCGGTACAATATCAGGAAGACGGCAGAATTGCAGTTTCAGATGTAATTCTGGATACGAAGAATTCAATCCTGGAAATGGATGGTGAGAAGATTGTGCTTATGAAGATGGAAGCACTGGTATTGCAGGTACTGATGGAGAGCGCAGATGTATTAGTCAGCAGAAAAGATATCTATGAGAAAGCCTGGGGACTGCCTTATGTGAATGTTCGCGAGAATACAGTAGCCATGCATATTTCCAAGCTGCGCAGGAAGATGAAAGATGATGGTGAGATTTCAAGATACATTGAGACGAAATGGGGAGAGGGATACCGCTTCCTGAGTCATCCAAGGAATGGTATCTATCATTAAGAAAATATGTGCAAGCCGCCATTTTGTGCTATAATCTGCTATAAGGTAATTATGCAGACCCACATAGGAAAAAACAAAGCATTGAAGCTGCGATTTTACGCATGGGTTCTGAGTTGGCAGCGGTATAGGATAACAGGAAGGCATGGATATTATGTATACAGAGACAGATATTCGCAAGGATACATCACAACAGGTATTTCAAAGAGGTAAATGGCTGTATCAGAGTGGTAATGTGCAGCATATTCAGATTCAGGATGTATATATAGAAGAAACACCGTGTAAGAAGATCAAAGCATATGTACAGGGAAGCAGCTGGAGATGCTATAACACGGAAGTGGTGGTAGACGAAGAAGCAAAAGAGCTGCATTCTTATCGTTGCGAATGTCCTGCCCATGTAGAATATGCCGGTCTTTGTAAGCATTGTGTAGCGACACTGCTTCGTTATTTTCAGGTGAGAGAGGACATACGGTGTAAGCAGGAAGCCCCGGCGAAGAAGCTCAAGGTAGAATTCCCGGAGAAGATAGCACAGCTGGAAGCAACGCCCGGTATTGTAAAAGGCAGTACCTTATATGGCAAAACACCGGAGCGGGAGCACCTTACCAGACAACGCTCCATGCCGCAGACGGACAGAGGTATGTATCGAATCCTGATGAATCAGGGGCTGGAACAGCAGCTTCCTTTTAAACAGCCTACAGTACGGGGCAAAGTACAGCTTATACCCTGCTGCCATGACTACCATGGTAAGCTTTCTGTGGAATTTCGCATTGGAATTACGAAGCTTTATGTATTAAAAGACATAGGAGAATTCGCAAGACTTATGGCGGATTCTGAGTATAAGTCTTATGGTGCGAAGCTGGCATTTTACCATCATATATCGGCTTTTGACAAGGAAAGTGCACCACTTGCGGCTTTCCTTGTGGATATCATGAAGGATTTTCAGACCCGTGGTGGACAGAATATCTATCAGTATTACACAAGAAATGATGTCAGGAGAGAGATTCCACTGGCAGGAGTGCAGCTGGACAGATTCATGGAGATCATGGAAGAGTCTCAGATGCCTTTTGAAATGGAGACGGTTTTTACAAATCCAGTACAGTACACGGTGCAGGAAGGGGAGCCACCGATTCCTTTGAGTGTTATAGGTGTTCCCTCTGGCATCCGGCTGATTGCGCGTTCCATGCCTATGACAGAAGGTGCGGTATATTCCTATGCCTATGACAGCGATGCGGGTATCATATATCGGACAAGCCTGGATACAATACGCAGAGTTCGGGGTTTTCGCACATATATGAATGAGCAAGGCGGTAACAGCGTATTTATTGCAGAGCGGGAGCTGCCGCTTTTTTGCAGGGATTTATTACCGGAACTTGAGAAACATTATGATGTGCAGATTCAGGAATTTCGCCCGGAGAATTATCTCCCTGACCAGGCGCAGTTTGCCATTTATCTGGATATGCCAGAATATGATGAGATTACATGTAGATTATGTGCGGTTTATGGAGAAGAGAGTTATGATGTCTTTTCCGTAGAGAATGATGCGGCACGTTTTATTGATATGCCGTCCGGTTCTATATCGCAGAAGAGAGATGTGCAGCGGGAGATGGAGATGGATGCCGCAGTCAGTGCCTTTTTCCCGGAATATGATGGCAAAAGCCAACGCAGGGTGCTGCGTGAGGATGTGGATGCGATTTATGAATTTCTGCAAAGCGGCATACATGCACTGGAAGAGCTGGGAGAGGTCTATATATCAGAGAAGATGAAAAATGTGCAGATTCTGAATACGCCTGCCTTTTCCATGGGGATTTCACTAAAAAGCGGTCTGCTGGATCTGACTCTGGATTCCAGCGAGTTGTCAATGGATGAACTGGCTGAAGTGCTAACAAAGTACAATCGGCGCAAGAAATATTATCGTCTTCGTTCAGGTGCATTTCTGAATATGCAGGATACAAGGCTGGAGAATCTGGTAGAGCTGGTGGATGGCCTGCAATTGACGGCAAGACAGATCAGAAGCGGAGAGATACAGATTCCACGGTATCGCGCACTGTTTCTGGATAGTCTGGCTCATGAGGAGGGCGCAGAGTATATCCGCCGGGATACGGATTTCAGGCAGCTGGTCAGAAATATGCGTGTCATGGAAGACAGCGAATATGAAGTCCCAAAAGAGCTTGAGCAGATCATGAGAGAATATCAAAAGAGCGGATTTCGCTGGCTCAAAGCTTTACAGGCAAATGGCTTTGGCGGTATTCTGGCGGATGATATGGGACTTGGTAAGACCTTGCAGGTCATTGCTTTTTTGATGACGGAGAGACACAGGACATTGATCGTCTGCCCGGCTTCGCTGGTGTATAACTGGCAAAGTGAGATAGAACGTTTTGCTCCAGGCCTGCACCCTGTCATGGTTACAGGAGATGCAGCTTCCAGAAAAAGACTGGTAGAAGAGAGCACAGACATGGATATTCTGATCACTTCCTATGACCTGCTCAAGAGGGATATTGAGAACTATGAAAATATAGAATTCTTCTGTGAAATACTGGACGAAGCACAGTTCATTAAGAACCAGAGCACGCAGGCTGCCAGGGCGGTGAAGATGATTCATGCGGGAACCAGGTTTGCATTGACAGGTACGCCTATGGAGAACAGATTGAGTGAGCTGTGGAGTATCTTTGACTATCTGATGCCGGGATTTCTCTATGGATATAAGCAGTTTAAAGAAGAGATAGAAGCGCCCATTGTGGAACAGCAGGATCAGGATGCCATGATGCGTCTTCGCAGAATGATTACGCCTTTTATTCTGAGACGCCTTAAAAAAGAGGTGCTGGCAGACTTGCCTGATAAGCTGGAAGAAGCAGTGTATGCCAGAATGGAAGAGGAGCAGCAACAGCTCTATACGGCAAATGTACAGAATCTCAAACGTCTGCTTAATGGTCAGACAGATGCACAGTTTCGTGAGAAAAAGCTGCAATTGCTTGCAGAGCTTACCAGGCTGCGACAGATCTGTTGTAACCCGCTGCTTGTATACGAGAATTATAAGGGTGGTGCGGCGAAGCTGGAAATGTGTATGGAATTACTGCATAACGCCATAGAAGGAGGACATAAGATTCTGGTATTTTCCCAGTTCACTTCCATGCTGGATCTGCTGGCAAAACGCAGTGATGCAGAGCAGATTTCCTATTATAAACTGACCGGTCAGACGCCAAAGGAACAGCGGATTGAAATGGTAGAAGCATTTAACCGGGATGAAGTGTCGGTATTCTTTATATCATTAAAAGCCGGTGGAACAGGACTTAATCTGACGAGTGCAGATATTGTGATACATTTTGATCCGTGGTGGAATCTGGCAGCGCAGAACCAGGCAACGGACAGAACACACAGAATTGGACAGAAGAATGTCGTTACGGTATATAAGCTGATAGCCAAAGATACCATAGAGGAGAAGATTCTGAAGCTCCAGGAGATGAAACAGGAACTGGCGGATCAGGTTCTTGGCGGAGAGAATATGGATAATCCGACATTCTCCAGAGAAGAACTTCTGGAGCTTCTGGGCTGATTATTTATTTGGATATACGTAGAAGATATGGCGTTTCTCTCTTGGAACTTCCTGAATGCGTATATCCATTTCCAGCCTCTCCTGATATTCTGACAACTGACTGGTGATTAACGGATTGCTTGCATCCTCCTTATGAAGTACCAGCTTCATACGTTCACTGATCGCAGCATGAAGAAGATCCATTTTCAGATACAGTGGATGTGAAGTGACCTCGTTGTACAAAGAAGCAATACTGCTAAGCTGTGACACATATTGTTCTTCATCAGCGCTGGCGTTCTCCAACTGCTCGATCAGGCGATCTTTTTTGAGCGTAATTGCCTGTAGAGTGACTGGATTGGGACAAGTCTGCAGGGACAACTCTAATAACATATCATCACACTGGCTTATGTGAGCCAGTAATTGCAGAATTCTCTTGTCATTTTCACAAATCGTCTTTAACAGTATTTCATAAGTCTGTCTGTAATCCATATAAATCCCCTTTTCTTTACACGTATCCCCTGTTACTTTAATACCAACAGATTGTTTCGCACTGGTATTATAAAATCGCTGGTTTTATTTTAACACAAAACTTTACATAATAACAGAAAATAATGAATAATTGTTGAGTAAATTTATTTAATACGGTATAATTATCATACAAAGCAGAAAATAGTCAGACAATTATTGGAATATAGATATAAAGTGATTGGAATAAAGCATGAGCAGGCAGCAGCGCTTAAAGGACATAATGAATCAGGAAAGGCAGGGTTAGAACTATGGAAGATGTAAGATTCAGCTTGTGTATGATTGTTAAGAATGAAGAGGCAGTTCTGAAAGACTGTCTGGATTCTCTACAGGCGTTAATGGATGAAATCATTATTGTGGATACCGGCTCTACAGATCGTACGAAAGAGATAGCTGCGCAGTATACAGATAAAATATATGATTTCCAGTGGTGCAATGATTTCTCAGCAGCCAGAAATTTTGCCTTTTCCAAGGCAACAGGGGATTATATCTATTCTGCGGATGCAGATGAATACATAGATGCAGAGAACAGAAAGAAGTTCCAGCTGCTGAAGCAGGCAATTCTTCCCGAAGTAGAGATTGTGCAGATGATTTATGTTACAGAACAGATTAACCATCCTACGGAGAATTTTGCCAGAGATTTAAGACCCAAGCTTTTTAAAAGACTACGGCAGTTTACGTGGATTGAGCCTATTCATGAGACCATAAATACGAATCCGGTCGTATATGACAGTGAGATTGAAGTACGTCACAGACCACAGGGAGACCACAGCGGCAGAGATTTCGGTGTCTTTTCCAGAATCATAGAGGAAAAGGGCACACTTTCAGACAGATTATTGACTATGTATCTGCGTGAGCTGTATAAAGCGGGAGACGAAGATACGCTGGTCCGGGCAAGAACTTTCCTGGAAAAGATGCTGGAAGAAGCGGCAGCCAGAAACAAAGAACTGTTGACCAGACAGATCATTGCAGTACTTTTAAAGATCTATCGGTTAAGCGATGATGCAGCAGCTATGTTAAAAACCGGGCTTCGCAGTGAGATTACAGTTCCTTCTGCGGAAGTATGCATGGAATTTGGATACTTTTTCCTGAAGAAGGAGGATTATCCGGAGGCGGCGCACTGGTTCTACACAGCGGCTTTTGAAAGTGAAAGCGAGATTGACATTGCCAGCAGCGGTACATCACCTTTGATGGCGCTGGCGTTGAGCTACCGAAGATATGCCAAGTCACCGCATATCAGGGCGCTGCCACAGGAAGAGTATGAGCTGGAGAAGCTTCGACTTACACAGAAGGCAGCAGAATACGAACAGATGGCGCGGGACTGGAAACCACAGGAGAATGGTTTTTGAGTTGACTTAACACGGTAGAGGGATTACACTGAAGTTAACATAACAGAAAGGGAAACTTACCAATGCATTATCAGTATTTAGTAGTAGGCGCAGGGCTATATGGCGCAGTCTTTGCTCATGAGATGGAGAAAAGGGGAAAAGACTGTCTGGTCATTGAGAAGAGAGATCACATAGCCGGTAATATTTATACAAAAGAAGTAAATGGAATTCAGGTTCATGAGTATGGAGCACATATTTTTCATACCTCAGATAAAGAAGTGTGGAATTATGTAAACCAGTTTGCGGAGTTTAATCACTATATTAACTGCCCGGTGGCACGATATAAGGATGAGTTGTATAACCTGCCTTTTAATATGAATACCTTTGCCAGGATGTGGAACATCAAGACCCCAAAGGAAGCCAGAGAGCATATTGATGCACAGATTGCAGACCTGCATATCACAGAGCCTAAGAATCTGGAAGAACAGGCATTATCACTGGTCGGAAGAGATATCTATGAGAAACTGGTAAAAGGCTATACGGAGAAACAGTGGGGCAGAGACTGCAAGGAACTGCCAAGCTTCATTATTAAGAGGCTTCCGGTCCGTTTCGTCTTTGACAATAATTATTTTAATGATCCATATCAGGGAATCCCCAAGGGGGGATATACGCAGATCGTGGAGAAGCTTCTGGAAGGAATTCCAGTGAAGCTTGGAACCGATTATGAGACTTTCTGCCAGCGGAGCACAGATGGCGGATTTATCTCTATGGACGGTGAAGATACTTTTGAAAAAGTACTGTATACAGGTATGATCGACCAATTCTATGAGTATTGTTACGGAGAACTGGCATACCGTTCCCTGCGTTTTGAGACAGAATATCTGAAAGACGAAGACAATTATCAGGGAAATGCTGTAGTAAATTATACAGAAAGAGAAGTACCTTATACCCGTATTATTGAACATAAACACTTTGAATTCGGCACACAGAAAGGTACTGTCATTACCAGAGAATATCCGAAGGAATGGAGCCGGGGGGATGAACCATATTATCCTGTAAATGATAAACATAACAGTGAATTGTATGAGAAATATGCACAAAGAGCTGCGCAGGAGAAGAATGTACTCTTTGGAGGCAGACTGGGACAGTACAAATATTATGATATGGATAAGGTGGTTCGTGCCGCACTTACCATGGTAGAAGAGCAATTATAAATATTCATTATAATAGGTACAAAAAAGGCATCATTTGAGAAAGAATCAGATGATGCCTTTAACAATATGTATTAAACAGCATTCCGCTGTAGATACTGGTTACATATGGATTGATATAAGTAGTGGCAGGATTGGGATAGGAACAGATCTGCCGGTTCAGGTATTCCATAGGGTCCATGGCAATAGAGCTTAATTTACGGATCAAATGACTGCCAAAGTTCTGCAATGCATTCAGATCCATCGGAGTCGCCTCTTCTGATTTCTCTCTTGGCGGATAGAGGAGGGTATCATCTTCTTTGACCTGTATACCGTATTTCTCAATCTCACTTTGATGCCCTTGCAGTAGTCTATGCATATCTTCGCTTAAACGTTCTGAATGTTCCGGCGCAGATTTCGTGCTTTCCCAGAATGTATTATAACTCTTTACAAAAGCGTCTATATTATAGGAAAGAGATTGCGGATCGGGATAAAGTCCTACTTGAATCTCAGTGTTCTCATCGGCAGCAGATTCAGGATGCAGAGTGATTTCATATGCATCATAGACCCGGAAAGTATTGCCATAGGAAGACTGGGGTTCACCATCTATTGTATAGGCAGCATTTCTTGCTGGCTCAATGTCTTTGTTAAGACCAAGGTAATGTACCATGCCGCTGCTGTGAGAGGTATTGTCATCTGTAATGCGGAAATGTTCATTGCCTTTTGCAGGAATACCATAAGCATCAGAGGTAATCTGCAGGGCACTGCGGCCGCTGTCGTCCTGAAGTACCTCGGCATGTACACCCAGGTCAGAATTGTTGATCAGACGCATAAGTCTGTGTTGCAGGGTATCATGTGTATCGCCCGGCTGTAAGTCGAATTGCAGTTCATAGTGCAGTTTATTTGTGATCAGATCAAAGGAATAGCTGCCGGCAGGCATCATGACCGGTTGGGAAGAGGTCAGATAACTGGAGGTATTACGCTGCGGAGTCGCATAGTCCTGAATTGACATAACAAAGTGAGCAGGTGCTTTATAATAAGAAGAAACACCTTGATTCTCTGTCGGTTCATAAGAAACACTGACTTGTCCAGGGTGATCGCTATAGGCAGTTTTAGTGGAAAAAAGCTGATTCTCATCATCACAGCTTAACGTATCTATCGTTTCGTGCAGAGACTTAGCCTGTTCTTTGAGCTGAATTGCATAAGAAATCTCCGTGGCAGTAGGGCTCTTTAAATATACCGGTGCGAACCGGTTCTTTAACTGTATGGAACTGTATAGCTCTTTGAGCTCTTTTGAATCATGGGTGTCATAACGGGAGCAGCGCTTGCTGCCATAGGTTGTCAGATATTGATCGTAGATTTGCAGTGTAGCATAGGAAATTGGCATACTGCGCCCTCCTTTCTTTTTAAATAAAAATTAAATAAAAAATAGAACCCAACATACCCTGTTACACACTTTCACAATAGCACGAAAAATAGCTGATGGCAAGGCTTTTGGGATTTTTTTGCAAGACTATTTTCAAAAAAAAGTTGACGATATGAATGGGGTATGATATAGTTGTTAGGCAAGATGTGAATTAGGTCTTTTTTTTATGCTTTTTTATGAATGCATCAAGACAGAATATCACGGACGGCAGATTAGAACACAGGTAAATAAATTAGAACGCTAGCGGAGGTGGAATTATGCGTACAAAGATTACTTTAGCTTGTACAGAGTGCAAACAGCGTAACTACAATACCACGAAGGAGAAGAAGACCCATCCTGACAGAATGGAAATCAAGAAGTATTGTAAGTTCTGCAAGACTCACACATTACACAAGGAAACAAAATAACAGTTAGAATCCACAGGAGGCATACTATGGGAGATTCAGCGAAGACAGATGCTCCAAAGGGCAGCTTTTGGAAAGGCATTAAGACAGAGCTTAACAAGATCATATGGCCCAACAAAGAAGACCTTTTGAAACAGTCAGTTGCTGTTCTGTGTGTTTCACTTGTAATGGGTCTGGTCATTACTTTCCTGGATACTCTGATCCAGTTCGCAATTAACTTCGTAACTGCATTGTAAGAGTGAGGTTGAATGGTATGGAAGAGAAGAAGGAACATAGGGCAGTAGCTAAAAAGATTTTTGAGCCAATGATGAAGGAATGGGAACCGGTTTCCCCGAAGATGCCGGAACCTGTTGTACAGGAAGAGTCACAGGAAGATGTGGAGCCTGTAGTGGAAGAACAGCCTGAAATCATTCCGGAACCCGTCGATGAAGAGCCTCATAGCAATGTGGCACTCAGCGATAACAAGAGTGGCAAGGGAATGGGCTGGTATGTTGTCCATACTTATTCCGGATACGAGAATAAGGTAAAAGCCAACATTGAGAAGGCAATCGAGAACAGACATCTTGAAAACGAGATTCTTGAAGTCAGAGTGCCGACTCAGGAAGTGGTAGAAGATAAGAACGGTACGAATAAGGTTTCCCAGAGAAAACTTTTTCCGAGTTATGTTCTGCTTCACATGGATGCGGATAATAATGACGCATGGTATGTGGTACGTAATACCAGAGGTGTTACGGGCTTCGTAGGACCGGGAAGTAAACCTGTTCCGTTGACAGACGAAGAGCTTCGTGCTCTTGACTTTGGCAGCGAAATCAGCGTAGCATTTGCTGTAGGAGATGTAATCTCTGTTACTGCCGGAGTATGGAAGGATACGGTAGGTACGGTTCAGAAGATTGATGCCGGTCGCCAGACCGTAACAATCAGCATGGAGATGTTCGGAAGAGAGACTCCTGTAGAGATTAATTTCTCCGATGTCAAAAAGCTGTAAACAAACAATTGACAAAATAGTGTAGTTGTAATACAATATTAGCCGGACTTCAAATGCAAGTCCGCGTGGGAGGGTCATCCACCCAGACTACCACAAAACAGTTGAAAAACTGAGAATGAATTAGGAGGTGCCTTAAAATGGCAAAGAAAGTAGAAGGATATATTAAATTACAGATTCCTGCCGCTAAAGCAACACCGGCTCCACCAGTTGGTCCTGCACTTGGACAGCATGGTGTAAACATTGTTGAATTTACTAAGCAGTTTAATGCAAGAACAGCAGATCAGGAAGGTATGATCATTCCTGTTGTTATCACAGTATATGCAGACAGAAGCTTCAGCTTCGTAACAAAGACTCCACCTGCAGCCGTTCTTTTAAAGAAGGCTTGCAATCTGAAAACTGCTTCTGCAACACCTAACAAGACAAAGGTTGCCACTATTTCTAAGGCTGAAGTTCAGAAAATCGCTGAACTGAAGATGCCGGACTTAAATGCAGCAAGCCTTGAGGCTGCTATGAGCATGATCGCCGGTACAGCAAGAAGTATGGGTATCACAGTAGAAGAGTAAGCGGAGGTAGAGAAGAATGAAACACGGTAAGAAATATGTTGAATCCGCGAAGTTAATCGATCGCGCATCTTTTTACGAGACAGAAGAAGCTGTAGCATTAGTTAAGAAATCTGCTACTGCTAAATTTGATGAGACTGTAGAAGTACACATCAGAACAGGTTGTGACGGACGTCATGCTGAACAGCAGATCCGTGGCGCTGTAGTACTTCCTAACGGAACAGGTAAGACAGTTAGAGTATTAGTATTCGCTAAGGGCGATAAGGTAGCTGAAGCTGAAGCAGCTGGCGCTGATTATGTTGGAGGAGAAGAACTCATTCCAAAGATTCAGAACGATGGCTGGTTAGACTTTGACGTAGTTGTAGCTACACCTGATATGATGGGTGTTGTTGGACGTCTTGGTAAAGTTTTAGGACCTAAGGGCTTAATGCCTAACCCTAAGGCTGGTACAGTAACTATGGATGTTACTAAGGCTATTAACGATATTAAAGCTGGTAAGATCGAGTACAGACTTGATAAGACCAACATTATTCACTGCCCTATCGGTAAGGCTTCTTTCACAGAAGAGCAGTTATTACAGAATCTCAATACTCTGTTAGAGGCTCTTGTAAAGGTTAGACCTTCAAGCTTAAAGGGTCAGTACTTAAAGAGCATAACTCTTGCAACAACAATGGGACCTGGCGTAAAGGTTAGTGTTGCTAAGTTCTAATCTAAGATAAATCAAGACCTCGGTTTGATACCGGGGTCTTTTTGTGTTACACTATATGTAACTATTCAGAGCCATGCAAATTAAGGCAGAATATGCTTGTTTACAAGCATATTTGACTCAATTTATATGGCGAAGTAACCACATGAGCAAAAAGCAAGCTGTGAAACAGCGATTTTGCGAATGGGGTTCTGAATAGTTACCACTATATTTATATTGTACATGTATAAGATGCTGGAAAGGCATGGTTATTAAGATGAAGGAACGAAGAAGGAAGCGCAGGATGCGATTGCTTAGATTGTTTTTTGGAGTATTAGGAAGTGTGCTTGGGGTAGGGGCACTGGCTATGGTGTTGCTGCATTTTGCAATGCCGGAAGAGGAAAAAGTGGTATATGAGATATTTCATTTGCCATCCTCGCCACTGGAGATTTTTGCGGCAAACGCAGAACCTGAAAAGGAACAGAGCCAGGATGAGATGCTTTTACAGGAGGCATTAGAACAGAATCAGGAAGTTTATCTGGCAGAGTGTGAATCACAGGATACAGTCACATTACTGTTTGCAGGAGATATTCTGATGGATGACCACTATGCAGTGATGTCTACTTATCATAATAGAGGAAATGACATAAACCAGGCATTTGACCAGGGATTGCTTGAACAGATGCGGAATGCAGATATTTTTATGATTAATAATGAATTTACCTTCACCAGCAGAGGTACGCCTACCGTCAACAAGAAATTTACTTTCCGTGCAAATCCGGGGAATGTATCAATGTATGAAGAGATGGGTGTGGATATTGTGTCGGTTGCCAATAATCATATCTATGATTATGGTGAGATTTCTTTGCTGGATACACTGGATACGCTGGAACAGGCAGAGATACCTTATGTTGGAGCCGGAAGAAATCTGCAGGAAGCCATGACGCCGGTATATTACATAGCAAATGGAATGAAAATTGCATTTGTCAGTGCGACGCAGATTGAAAGGAACAGTGTGCCGGATACGAAGGAGGCTACACAGGATTCGGCTGGTGTGCTGCGGTGCATGAATCCGGATAATCTGTTACTGGTTATAGAAGAGGCGAAGAAAAACAGCGATTATGTGATTCTCTATATTCACTGGGGAACGGAAAGCCAGGAGGCAATAGACTGGCTGCAGGAACAGCAGGCTCCAATTTATGCACAGGCTGGCGTGGACCTGATTATAGGAGACCATCCTCACTGCCTTCAGAAAATGGATTCTGTGGAAGGAGTCCCTGTGATCTACAGTCTTGGTAATTTCTGGTTTAATTCCAGAACTCAGAACAGCTGCGTGGTAAAGGTGGCTTTGAGAGCAGGCGAAATGGAGTCTTTTCAATTTATTCCATGCAGGCAGAGTGATTGCCGCACTGCCCTTTTGACCGGACAGGAAAAGATAGAAGTACTTGATTATATGAGGACAATATCACCTAATGTAACAATAGATGAGGAAGGCTATGTTTTCTTCGCTGAGTAATTTATGGCTGTTCAGATAAGATACCAGACAGAATTACCTGCAATTTTTTACAAAAAATGCTTGACACTTATATAAATGCGTGATATTCTATACAAGGTTTTAAAACCATGCCGAAGACAGTAGGTGCTGATGGGCAACCGGAAGCGTAAGCGTAACGCCTACCGAGGAAAAGAGTTTAACAAGATTACTTTTACCTCTCTGTCTTTGAATAGGGAGGTTTTCTTATTATATGAGACTCCTTTTCGGCAATTTGAAAGGAAACTTTCAGACTAAATCTATAAGGAGGTAGAACAAATGGCAAAGATTGAACTGAAACAGCCTATCGTTGAAGAAATTTCTGCAAATATTCAGGATGCCGCATCTGTAGTAGTTGTTGACTATCGTGGAATCACAGTAGCTCAGGATACAGCTCTTCGTAAGCAGCTTCGTGAAGCAGGAGTAACTTACAAGGTTTACAAGAACACAATGATGACCCGTGCATTCAAGGGTACAGCATTCGAAGGCTTAACATCAAGTTTAGAGGGTACAAATGCTATCGCAATCAGCAAGACTGATGCAACAGCTCCTGCAAGAATTATTAATAATTTTGCTAAGGATTGCCCTGCACTTGAGATGAAGGCAGGTGTCGTAGAAGGTATTGTTTACGACGCACAGGGTATTGCAGCAATCGCTAACATCCCTTCAAGAGAAGAACTGCTCTCCAAGTTCCTTGGAAGTATTCAGTCTCCTATTACAAACTTTGCTCGTGTGCTTAATCAGATCGCAGAAAAAGGCGGTGCAGGTGCATGCGAAGCAGCTCCTGCAGCAGAGGAAGCTCCAGCAGCAGAAGAGACTCCGGCAGAATAATTCTATCGGAATTTAGTAAAGAACAATTATTTTAAATTATCAATGGAGGTAAGTAAAATGGCAAAGTTAACAACAGCAGAATTTATCGATGCTATCAAAGAATTAACTGTATTAGAATTAAATGATTTAGTAAAAGCTTGTGAAGAAGAGTTCGGCGTATCCGCAGCAGCAGGTGTAGTAGTTACAGCACCAGGCGCAGGCGCAGCAGCAGCTGAAGAGAAGGACGAGTTCGATGTAGAATTAACAGAAGTTGGTCCTAACAAGGTTAAGGTTATCAAGGTTGTTCGTGAAGCAACAGGTCTTGGCTTAAAGGAAGCTAAGGATTTAGTTGATAACGCTCCTAAGACAATCAAGGAAGCAGCTGCTAAGGCAGAAGCTGAAGATATCAAGGCTAAGCTTGAAGCTGAAGGCGCTAAGGTTACTCTTAAATAATTTAAGTAATCATAGAACTTTACAGAACCGGGTGGGGATATTCCTATCCGGTTCTTTTCATGTAAAGATTAACGCAAAAATAATTTGCAATTATGGAAAAAAGTAGTTGACTTGCACAGGGTGTTGTGTTAATATGTAGTGTGCGCTATTGTGATGAATTGTGCTCGTTTTGTGCCCAAATGGCGTAAATGTAAATAGATTTATATCATGAAGAACGGGGTGAAATGTCATGGAAAAGAACAGAATACGTCCAGTTACCGCCGGTAAGACAATGCGTATGAGCTATTCACGACGAAAAGAGGTTCTGGAAATGCCGAACCTGATTGAAGTCCAGAAGGATTCCTACAAATGGTTTCTTGATGAAGGACTTCGTGAAGCTCTTGCGGATATCTCACCGATTACGGACTACAGCGGACGATTAAGTCTGGAATTTGTAGATTACGTCTTAGCTGAAGATGAAATCAAGCATACGATCGAAGAATGCAAAGAGAGAGATTTAACTTATGAAGCCCCCCTAAAGATCAAAGTTCGCCTTCATAATAAGGAAAAAGAAGAAATCAGCGAACATGAGATTTTTATGGGTAATTTCCCACTGATGACTGAAACAGGTACCTTCGTAATTAATGGTGCGGAGCGTGTTATCGTCAGCCAGTTAGTACGTTCACCCGGTATCTATTATGGTATTGCACATGATAAGATCGGAAAGAAATTATTCTCTTGTACAGTAATTCCTAACCGTGGTGCATGGTTGGAGTATGAAACTGATTCTAACGATGTTTTTTATGTGCGTGTAGATAGAACAAGAAAAGTACCTATTACTGTATTTATCAGAGCTCTTGGTGTAGGTACAAACGAAGAAATTCTTGAATTATTTGGTGATGAACCCAAGATTCATGCAAGCTTTACCAAGGATACTGCTGAGAACTACCAGGAAGGCCTGAAGGAATTATACAGTAAGATTCGTCCAGGCGAGCCTTTCAGTTTGGATAGTGCAGAGAACCTTGTTACAGCTATGTTCTTCGACCCAAGAAGATATGACCTGGCTAAGGTTGGCCGTTATAAATTCAATAAGAAATTAGCATTGAGAAGCAGAATCCGTAATGCACAGCTTGCAGAGGATGTAGTAGATCCTTTCACAGGTGAAGTATTAGGACAGAAGGGCGATACTGTTACTATGGAGATGGCAGATACAATCCAGAACGCAGCAGTACCTTTTGTATGGATTCAGACAGAAGAGAAGGTTGTTAAAGTCCTTTCCAACATGATGGTAGATATTACCAACTTCGTTGATTGTGACCCTCATTCTCTTGGAATTACAGAACAGGTATATTTCCCTGTACTTCGTAAGATTCTGGAAGAGTATTCTGAGAATCCTGAAGAACTTGCAGATGCAATCCAGAAGAATGTACATGAACTGATTCCAAAACATATTACTAAGGAAGATATCCTTGCTTCTATTAATTATAATATGCATCTTGAGTATGGTCTGGGCAACAGCGATGATATCGATCATCTGGGCAACAGACGTATCAGAGCTGTAGGCGAATTGTTACAGAACCAGTACCGTATTGGTCTTTCCAGAATGGAAAGAGTTGTTCGTGAAAGAATGACAACTCATGATTCTGATGATGTATCTCCGCAGGTACTGATCAATATTAAGCCCGTACAGGCTGCAATTAAGGAGTTCTTCGGATCTTCCCAGTTGTCACAGTTCATGGATCAGAACAACCCTCTTGGTGAGCTGACTCATAAGAGACGTTTATCTGCATTGGGACCTGGTGGTCTTTCAAGAGACCGTGCCGGATTCGAAGTTCGAGATGTACATTATTCCCATTACGGAAGAATGTGCCCTATCGAGACTCCTGAAGGCCCTAACATCGGTCTGATCAACTCTCTGGCATCTTATGCAAGAATTAATGAGTACGGATTTATTGAAGCTCCATATAGAAAGATCGATAAGACAGATCCTAAGAATCCTCGTGTCACAGACGAAGTTGTATACATGACAGCAGATGAAGAGGATAATTATCATGTGGCACAGGCGAATGAAGCTTTGGATGAGAATGGCTATTTTGTACGTAACTCCGTATCTGGTCGTTACCTGGATGAAACACAGGAATATCCTAAGACTATGTTCGACTACATGGACGTATCACCTAGAATGGTATTCTCAGTAGCTACTGCATTGATTCCATTCCTGCAGAACGATGATGCGAACCGTGCGTTGATGGGATCTAACATGCAGCGTCAGGCAGTACCTCTTATGATTACAGAAGCACCTGTAGTTGGTACGGGTATTGAAGTAAAGACAGCTGTAGACTCTGGTGTATGTGTTGTGGCTAAGAAGCCTGGTACAATCACATATGTATCTTCCAAGATGATCAGAATGACTTATGATGATGGCGAGAAGGCAGAGTTCCATTTATATAAATTTACTCGAAGCAATCAGTCAAACTGCTACAATCAGAAGCCTATCGTATTCAAGGGCGATCATGTAGAAGCAGGACAGGTAATCGCTGATGGTCCTTCAACCTGTGGCGGTGAACTTGGCCTTGGTAAGAACCCTCTGATCGGTTTCATGACCTGGGAAGGTTATAACTACGAAGATGCCGTTCTGTTAAGTGAGAGACTGGTTCAGGATGATGTATATACATCCATCCATATGGAAGAGTACGAAACAGATGCACGTGATACCAAGTTGGGACCGGAAGAGATCACAAGAGATGTTCCTGGTGTTGGTGATGATGCACTCAAGGATCTGGATGACAGAGGTATCATCAGAATTGGTGCAGAAGTCCGTGCCGGTGATATTCTGGTTGGTAAGGTTACTCCTAAGGGAGAGACAGAACTGACAGCAGAAGAAAGACTTCTTCGTGCAATCTTTGGTGAGAAGGCAAGAGAAGTTAGGGATACATCCCTCAAGGTTCCTCATGGTGAATATGGCGTTGTTGTTGATGCTAAGGTATTCTCCAGAGCAAATGGTGATACAGAGCTTTCACCGGGAGTAAACCAGGTAGTTCGTATTTATATCGCACAGAAGAGAAAGATCTCCGTAGGTGATAAGATGGCTGGTCGTCATGGTAACAAGGGTGTTGTTTCCCGTGTACTTCCAGTAGAAGATATGCCATATCTGCCTAATGGACGTCCTCTTGATATCGTATTGAATCCTTTGGGCGTACCTTCACGTATGAATATCGGACAGGTATTGGAGATTCACTTATCTCTGGCTGCAAAAGCATTAGGCTTTAACGTTTCCACGCCTGTATTTGATGGTGCAAACGAAGCAGATATTATGGATACACTGGATCTGGCTAACGATTATGTAAACCTTGAATGGGAAGAATTCGAGGCAAAGCATAAAGAAGAGCTGCTTCCTGAAGTTATGGATTATCTGTATCAGAACAGAGACCATAGAAAGTTATGGAAGGGAGTTCCTATTTCAAGAGATGGTAAGGTCAGATTAAGAGATGGTAGAACAGGTGAGTACTTTGACAGCCCTGTAACTATCGGTCACATGCATTATCTGAAGCTTCACCACTTGGTAGATGATAAGATTCATGCACGTTCAACCGGACCGTACTCCTTAGTTACACAGCAGCCTTTAGGTGGTAAGGCTCAGTTCGGTGGACAGCGATTCGGAGAAATGGAAGTTTGGGCTTTGGAGGCTTATGGCGCATCCTATACACTGCAGGAAATCCTGACTGTGAAGTCGGATGATGTAGTAGGACGTGTGAAGACTTATGAAGCAATCATCAAGGGCGAGAATATCCCTGAACCTGGTATTCCTGAATCCTTTAAGGTATTGCTCAAAGAGTTACAGTCTCTGGCTCTTGACGTAAAGGTATACGATGAGAACCGCAATGAAGTTGAAATTATGGAATCTGTTGATTACAGTGATACAGATTTCCGTGTGGAGATGGAAGGCGATAATAAGTATGACTACGGCAAAGAATCTTTTGACGGATATACTAAGAAGGAATTCGATTCAAACAGTGGGGATTTAGTAGATTCTTACGATGAAGAGGAAGAGGATGACGACTTAGAGGACGATTTCGAGGATGACTTCGATTCGTCAGATTCTCTGGATGACTAAGAAATTATATTTGGGAACGAGAAAACCATCATTTCCAATCAATGATAAATTGGAAGGAGAGCCAAAATGTCTGAGAACAAAAATGAATCATACGAGCCAGTGACTTTTGATGCGATCAAGATTGGTCTTGCATCACCTGAGAAGATCAGGGAATGGTCCAGAGGCGAAGTAACCAAACCAGAGACAATCAATTACAGAACATTAAAGCCTGAACGTGAAGGCTTGTTCTGTGAGAAGATTTTTGGACCCAGTAAGGACTGGGAGTGTCACTGTGGTAAGTATAAGAAAATTAGATATAAAGGTGTCATCTGCGACCGTTGTGGCGTAGAAGTTACCAAGTCCAGCGTTCGTAGAGAGCGTATGGGACATATCGAACTGGCAGCACCTGTTTCCCACATCTGGTATTTCAAGGGAATCCCCAGCCGTATGGGTCTGATCCTTGATTTAACACCGAGAGTTCTTGAGAAGGTATTGTACTTTGCATCTTATATCGTTCTGGACCCAATGGATACAGATCTTGAATATAAGCAGGTATTATCTGAAAAAGAATATCAGGATAATGTTGAAAAATGGGGCAGCAAGAAGTTCAGAGTAGGTATGGGCGCTGAAGCAATCAAAGAATTGCTTCAGGCAATCGACCTGGATAAGGACTGCGAAGAACTGAAGGCAGAACTCAAGAATGACAATACAAAGGGACAGAAGCGTGCCAAGATCGTTAAGAGACTGGAAGTTGTAGAATCCTTCAGAAATTCAGGAAACAAGCCTGAATGGATGATTCTGGATGCAGTTCCTGTAATTCCACCCGATCTGCGTCCTATGGTACAGCTGGATGGTGGACGTTTCGCAACATCTGATCTGAATGACCTGTACAGAAGAATCATTAACAGAAATAACCGATTAAAGAGACTTCTGGAATTAGGTGCACCTGATATTATCGTACGTAATGAGAAGAGAATGCTGCAGGAAGCAGTAGATGCTCTGATCGATAATGGTAGACGTGGTCGTCCTGTAACAGGACCTGGTAACAGACCATTGAAATCACTGTCTGACATGTTAAAGGGTAAATCAGGACGTTTCCGTCAGAACCTGTTAGGTAAGCGTGTTGACTATTCAGGACGTTCCGTTATCGTCGTTGGACCAGAACTTAAAATTTACCAGTGTGGTCTTCCTAAGGAAATGGCAATTGAGCTGTTCAAGCCTTTTGTTATGAAAGAACTGGTATCCAGACAGATTTCACAGAATATCAAGCATGCAAAGAAGCTGGTTGAGAAACTTGATCCTACAGTCTGGGATGTACTTGAAGATGTAATCAAAGAGCATCCGGTTATGTTGAACCGTGCTCCGACACTGCATAGATTAGGTATTCAGGCATTTGAGCCTATTCTGGTTGAAGGTAAGGCTATTAAGCTTCATCCTCTTGTATGTACAGCATTCAACGCTGACTTCGATGGTGACCAGATGGCTGTGCATCTTCCTCTTTCTGTAGAAGCACAGGCAGAATGCCGATTCCTGTTATTATCACCGAATAACCTTTTGAAGCCGTCTGATGGTGGTCCTGTAGCCGTTCCTTCACAGGATATGGTATTGGGTATCTACTACCTGACACAGGAGAGACCTGGCGCAATTGGTGAAGGTAAGTACTTCAAGAGTGTAAATGAAGCAATTCTTGCATATGAGAATAAAGCTTGTACACTGCACTCCAGAATTAAAGTAAGAATCAGCAAGACAATGCCAAATGGTGAAGTTAAGACTGGTATTGTAGAATCTACTCTTGGTAGATTTATCTTCAACGAAATCCTTCCTCAGGATTTGGAGTTCGTTGATAGAAGCAAGCCTGAGAATGACCTGGTATTGGAAGTAGATTTCCACGTAGGTAAGAAGGGCTTAAAGCAGATCCTTGAAAAGGTTATCAACATCCATGGTGCTACTAAGACTGCAGAAGTATTGGATAGCATCAAGGCTATGGGTTATAAATATTCTACAAGAGCTGCAATGACTGTATCTATTTCCGATATGACAGTGCCTGCTGAGAAGCCTCAGATGCTGGCTGATGCACAGGCTACTGTAGACCGCATCACAATGAACTTCCGACGTGGTCTTATGACAGAAGAAGAACGTTATAAAGCAGTAGTAGAAACATGGAAAGAAACTGATGATAAGTTGACTCAGACACTGTTGAATGGTCTGGATCAGTATAACAACATCTTCATGATGGCTGACTCCGGTGCCCGTGGTTCTAACCAGCAGATCAAACAGCTGGCTGGTATGCGTGGTCTGATGGCTGATACAACAGGTCGTACAATCGAGCTGCCTATCAAGTCCAACTTCCGTGAAGGACTTGATGTATTGGAGTACTTCATGTCTGCACATGGTGCTAGAAAGGGTATGTCCGATACTGCTCTTCGTACAGCCGACTCCGGTTATCTGACACGTCGAATGGTTGACGTTTGCCAGGAACTGATTATTCGTGAGATTGACTGTTCCGAAGGAAAAGATGAAATCCCAGGTATGGAAGTATTTGCTTTCATGGATGGTAAGGAAACAATCGAAGGTCTGAAAGATCGTATTACCGGTAGATATTCCTGCGAAGAGATTCGCGATGCAGAAGGTAATGTACTGGTTCAGAAGAATCATATGATTACACCAAGCAGAGCTGCGAAGATCATGAGCAAGGGTGTAGATGCAATGGGTAATCCGATTGAGAAGGTTAAAATCAGAAATATCCTTTGCTGTAAATCACATGTAGGTATCTGTGCTAAGTGCTACGGCGCTAACATGGCAACTGGTGAACCGGTTCAGATCGGTGAAGCAGTAGGTATTATTGCAGCACAGTCTATCGGTGAGCCTGGTACACAGCTTACAATGAGAACATTCCATAGTGGTGGTGTCGCTGGTGATGATATCACACAGGGTCTTCCTCGTGTAGAAGAACTTTTCGAAGCAAGAAAGCCTAAGGGACTTGCAATCATTGCTGAGTTCGGTGGTACAGCAACTATTAAAGATACTAAGAAGAAGCGTGAAATCATCGTTTCTGATGGTATCAATGAGAAGACATATTTAATCCCTTATGGTTCACGTATCAAGATCGCAGATGGCGCACAGCTTGAAGCCGGTGATGAACTGACAGAAGGTAGTGTAAATCCTCATGACTTACTGGAAATCCGTAAGATTGAGGCAGTACAGAATTATCTTCTTCGTGAAGTTCAGCGTGTATACCGTTTACAGGGTGTTGATATCGCAGATAAGCATATCGAAGTTATCGTACGTCAGATGCTGAAGAAAAGACGTATTGAGACAAGTGGCGATACAGAACTTTTACCTGGTACACTTGTAGATCGTCTTGAACTGGAAGACATCAATGAGAAGTTGATAGCAGAGGGCAAGCAGCCTGCAGAAGCTAAGGATATCATTCTTGGTATCACTAAGGCAGCATTGGCAACCAATTCCTTCCTGTCAGCAGCATCCTTCCAGGAGACAACCAAGGTTCTGACAGAAGCTGCAATTAAGGGTAAGGTTGACCCGTTGATCGGTCTGAAAGAGAACGTATTGATTGGTAAGCTGATTCCTGCAGGTACTGGTATGAAGAGATATCGTAATGTCAAGTTAGACTGCGATAAGGAGCTGGATGATACACTTGATTTTGATGATGAAATCAATTTTGGTGATGATTCAGACGAAACAGAAGGTGTAGCACACGATAAGGTAGGAGCATCTGCTGATAATACAGAAGAGTAAGAATTGAAAATATAATTCATATAAGAAAAGAGTACTGTGGTAGAAAAAACACAGTACTCTTTTTGTATAATCGGTAAAGAAAGTCTTTTTGGTAAATACTGAATATTCTGATTTAAGGTATGACGTGAAGCTGCTCATCATATTTTACGTCTTGAAGATTAATAACTTTCCAGGATATTATCTCATAGAAAGTATCATTGGCAGATTCTGGAACAGAATAATTTAATGTTACTTCAAGTTCCTGTAAATCTGAAATTGGGTAATGATAAGTCTGCTCTAAAGTGGAGATACTGGCAAGATAAGAACTGGTATCTGCCGAACTGGAGTATATTGTGTGAAGCTGTTCATCTACATCCCTTAGTGTCGTTTCGGCTTCATTACAGGCGTTATAGTAAGCGATGGAGCGGTTCAGGACCTTCAGGCTCAGCTTTTTGTCAGCGTTGGCACTGACGATAGAGAGAATACTAAAGGAGACGAGACACAGCACGACAAAAATCAGAAGTATGGAAGACAATCCGATATTCATGGGAAAATTCTTCTTTTTATCCATAATAAATTCCTCCGTTATCTCTCTAATGTTCCTGCTGAATATATTTCTTGATCTGCTGCTGATGAATCATGGAATCAGAGGCAAAAGTTTTTGATGCAGAACTGTATTCGGGAACTCCCACAGTAACATAAATATCTTCGTAGGCAAAATTATCATCATAAGAAGAGAACGCAAGGACGTAGTAATAAGCATCAGCTGTATTGTTGGTTGCATTCCATTTCTTATCAAATGCAAGTAAAAGACAGGTATCTGCATCAAATGCAAAAGAATCCACGCAATCGGAGTCTCTATATGCCTGCTTCACGCAAGAGAAGTCGCCGTCATTTCCAAGGAAAAGTTCTGCGAGATTCTGTGTCCATAATATTGCATGATTCATTGCAATGGTGTCCTGACTCAGGGTATGGGCTTTTACAAAAAGCTGAAGACATACTGCCATGGCAATAATGAAAAAGAAGATAGATAAAATTAATTCAATTAAAAAAAGTCCGGATTTGGAAGTATCATGTCTATTCATGGGACACCTCCGTATTGCTGTGTGTGCTGATATACAGACTGGTTGAATCGTCTGTTCCATCTACAAAAGATACAGACAAAAGCCGGGGAGATAGCTGAGAGAATGTCAGTTCCTGAATCTCCATAATAGGCTGACCAGCATCAAGAGGTAATTCTATATCAGTGCGGGCAAATAATTCATACAGCCATCCGTCATATTCATATAGTGAGGTAGCATAAGCAGTATCATCTATCATAGTGGTCATCATAAGAATCTGATGGCCATTTTCATTGCGAATTTCGATGGCATTTTTCTCATCAGCCTGTCGGATTTTCTCTGTGATATAGGCAATAGAAGTTCTGGCAGTATAATTATCATCCATTTGTGAAACGGTAGAACGATAAATATGTGCTCCGAAAAGTATGATGACAACGGAAGACACTGCAAAGACACAAAAAAGTGACAGGACAAACAAAATGTCTATCATATGCTGATTTTCACGACTTTTATACATGAAAAAGCTCCTTTCAGCAGTAATTTATTCCTGATTAAGCGGAATAATGGTAATATCGGGCATAAGATTGGAACCGATAGAAGTATAGTCTACGTAGTATTGATCGGAGTCATAAGTGATACCATAGTGCGCCACCAGATAGTCCAGACTCGGAGGATATGTGCCTTCTACTACGTAACACTGCACGACACTTCTCCTGATTGCCTTTTCCAGACTGTTAGCCTGTTCCTGCAATGTGGAATGATCAATGTTATAGATGCCTTTTACAATAAAAACACAAAATAGAAACACGAAAAGGAGAGAAGAAAGAATCCATATACCGTGTATTTCAAAATGCTTTTTAGGACTGAAACGATTCATATATGACCTCCTTTTTATCCAATGGATGACATAATGCCAATGAGAGGCATGATAACGGAAAGGAGTATCATCCCAACCATAAGTGAAAAGATAATGACAAGTGTTGGTTCTATGGAACCGATCATTTTCTGTAGACGGGATATAGTATCATCTTCATAATGGGACGATATCTGTTCATAAACACTGTCGGCATTTCCACTGCGATAACCCAGCTGCAATACACGGATATCCCTGGATTGAAAAATCGCCGCTTTCTTCATTGCCTGTGGTAAGTCATCACCTTGAAGAAGATATTCCTTACATTGTGCGATCTTCTCGTTCATCTGCTCGTTGCCTGCAAGCTTGGAGGCAAGTGCCAGTCCTGTGTAGACATCAATGCCGCCGGCAGATACGATAGCAAGTGCGCTGGCAAAACGGCTATATGCAATTCCTGTATAGAAAGAGCGGGTAAGCCTGAATGAGTGGAGAAAATTCACCATACGACGTTTCAGGGCAGGATTGAAGGACAGAATAAAGGCAGTAACTGTTATGAACACGATCAGAACAGTAAATATGACAGCAACATTACGAATGACAGTACCCATGGACATCAGCTGTCTGGACACGGATGACAGGTCACTTCCCAATTGAATAAATACCTGCTGGAAAACAGGAAGTACCTTCGTTAATAAAACAATCAGAATCAGCAGCATGAGTGCAATCATAATGAGCGGATAACTGACGGCACTGCGGATGGAATCGGATATCTCGCATTGCTGCTTATAATAGGAAGCAAGCTTGCGCATAATAATATCCAGATTACCGGATTGTTCACCTAAAAGAATCATGGAAACCACGTATTTAGGAAAAACTTCAGTAGATGACAATGCCTCACAGAAAGTCATTCCATTCTGAAGAGAGGAGGCGATTGCATTTAAAAGTTCTAAAGCCTGCGGTGAAGATGAATCCTCCTGCATACAAAGAATGGCATCATATGGAGTGATGCCAGCAGGGAGAAGCAGAGCCAGTTCTCCGCAAAAAGAAGCTAGCTCTGCATTATTTAACATTTTTACTTTTTTCATATATATTCCCCATTTATAAATATGATCAATACACGTATTTGGTTTTGTAGTTACTGCCGTTTCCAATAAAGCTCTTGAGAGAAGATTCACTGGAATTCGCTGCAAAAGTCGGATCCATTAATGACCAACTTGTGCCATCGAACTGAATGATACCATTTACCCAGCCGATATCTGTAATATGGGTACTGATCCAGGCATGATAAGCAGTACCGGCATAGCCTACTTCCAATCTGGTAGGAATTCCCTGACTGCGGAGCATACTTGCCATAACAGCAGAATAATCCAGACAGATACCTGTTCCTGAGGCAAGAATCTTATCTACATCAGGGGTATAGCCACTCTGAACATTAGTTGCTTTATCATGATCGTATGTAATATTTGTAGTAACATAATTATAGACTTTGGTCACAACATCAAGATCCGTGTCGCAGTTGGCGGCAAGCTGAACAGCTTCGGCAACGACCTGGCTCTTATCATTGAAATTCACATACTGGTTCGGATACAGATAGGGACCAAAGGTATTGGTGATCTGGGCTGTAAAAGTCTGGGAAAAAGCAGTAGAATACTGATTGCCGGTAACATTTTCGTATACAGCTGCTTTATAACTGCCAGAGCCTGCGGATAAAGGAAAAGTTTCATAACCACCGTGAAGACTATAAGTGTAGGTCACACCATCGGAACCTGTAATCTGTAATTTTACCTTGGGATTACTGCCCTTATAATTTACCATAATATAACCTTCCGATGTATTGGAAGCATCTATCAGAGCAAGGGAATTGCCGTAAGTGGTCTTGCCGGATGCGGCAGGAACCAGACAGGCAGGAGTATTATCTCTTGCACTGGAAGAAGCAGAACTTTCTGCAAAAGCAACCGGTTCATCGTCTAAATGAACATCCTGACTAACCGTAGAGGCTGTTCCATTTTGTGCGCACGACATAAGAAGTAAAGAAGCTATGGAAAACAGCGAAATTAATATCCTGTTCTTTTTCATCATGGATTTATCACCCTCCTGAATTATTCTTTACTATATTATAATATGAAGTGAATCAAATGTATAGCGTTTCTATAAAAGATAAATCGTTTTACAAGTTTTTTATCAGATTTTGAAGAAAAATTTATTGACTTTTTGAAATGATGAAAGTATAATAATCTAGCATGCGTATAGAACGTATGCTGCCCGTTTGGCATTGATTTAGAATAACAGGAGGTGAAAAGAATGCCAACATTTAACCAATTAGTAAGAAAAGGACGTCAGGAATCAGTTAAGAAGTCAACTGCACCTGCACTTCAGAGAGGATACAACTCCTTAAAGAAGAAAGCAACAGATACATCTGCTCCTCAGAAGAGAGGCGTTTGTACAGCAGTTAAGACAGCAACACCTAAGAAGCCTAACTCAGCTCTTAGAAAGATCGCCAGAGTTCGTCTTTCCAACGGTATGGAAGTAACAAGCTACATCCCAGGAGAAGGCCACAACTTACAGGAGCATAGTGTTGTTCTTATCAGAGGCGGACGTGTTAAGGACTTACCTGGTACAAGATACCACATCATCAGAGGTACACTTGATACTGCAGGAGTTGCTAACAGAAAGCAGGCTCGTTCCAAGTACGGAGCAAAGAGACCTAAAGCAGGTAAATAATTCATTTGTTTGCCTTGTACCACAGAAACTAATTAGTGTTGGGATTCTGATTTAATACCTTATTAAAATAGAAAACCGCGCGAACACAAGTTTTAAAATGTGAGTACCGTTGATTTAATCAAGCAATGGCGCAAGCCATTCAATAATTAAGGAGGGAAGAACCGTGCCACGTAAAGGACATATTCAAAAAAGAGATGTACTGGCAGATCCCGTTTACAACAATAAGGTAGTTACCAAGCTTATCAACAACGTTATGTTAGATGGTAAGAAGGGCGTAGCTCAGAAGATTGTTTACGGTGCATTCGCCAGAGTTGAAGAAAAAACACAGAAGCCTGCATTAGACGTATTTGATGAGGCAATGAACAATATCATGCCATTACTTGAGTGTAAGGCTAGACGTATTGGTGGAGCTACCTACCAGGTACCTCTTGAAGTTAAGCCGGAGCGTCGTCAGACACTTGGTCTTCGTTGGTTAGTAATGTTTTCTCGTAAGAGAGGCGAAAAGACCATGGAAGAAAGACTTGCAAACGAAATTCTTGATGCAGCAAACAATACAGGTTCTGCTGTAAAGAGAAAAGAAGATATGCATAAAATGGCTGAAGCAAATAAGGCATTTGCTCACTACCGTTTCTAAGTATTTAAGGAGGAAAAACCTTGGCTGGAAGAGAATATCCATTAGAGAGAACCAGAAACATTGGTATTATGGCTCATATTGATGCAGGTAAGACTACTCTTACAGAGCGTATCCTGTATTATACCGGTGTTAACTATAAGATTGGTGATACTCATGAAGGTACTGCTACCATGGACTGGATGGAACAGGAACAGGAAAGAGGTATCACAATCACATCAGCCGCTACAACATGTCACTGGACACATCAGCTGAACGCAAAGCCACAGCCTGGTGCTTTAGAGCATCGTATCAACATCATTGATACCCCAGGTCATGTTGACTTTACTGTAGAAGTTGAGCGTTCTCTTCGTGTACTTGATGGCGCTGTAGGTGTTTTCTGCGCAAAGGGTGGTGTAGAACCTCAGTCAGAAAATGTATGGCGTCAGGCTGATACCTACAACGTACCTAGAATGGCATTCATTAACAAGATGGATATCTTGGGTGCTAACTTCTACGGCGCTGTAGAGCAGATTAGAACCAGATTAGGTAAGAATGCAATCATTCTTCAGTTACCTATTGGTAAGGAAGATGATTTCAAGGGTATCGTTGATTTGATGGAAATGAAAGCTTACATCTACAATGATGATAAGGGCGATAACATTACTATCACAGATATTCCTGCAGATATGGCAGATGATGCTGCACTGTACCATGAAGAAATGGTAGAGAAGATCTGCGAATTAGATGATGATTTAACTATGATGTTCCTTGAAGGAGAAGAGCCTACTGTTGATCAGTTAAAGGCAGCTCTTAGAAAAGGTACATGTGAATGTACAGCAGTTCCTGTATGCTGCGGATCTGCTTATAGAAATAAGGGCGTTCAGAAGTTATTGGATGCAGTTCTTGATTTCATGCCAGCTCCTACAGACATCCCTGCTATTAAGGGTGTTGACCTGGAAGGCAACGAAGTTGAGAGACATTCTTCTGATGACGAACCTTTTGCAGCACTTGCATTTAAGATCATGGCTGACCCATTTGTTGGTAAGCTTGCATTCTTCAGAGTATACTCTGGTACATTGAACTCCGGTTCTTATGTATTAAATGCTACCAAGGATAAGAAGGAACGTGTAGGACGTATTCTTCAGATGCATGCTAACAAGAGACAGGAACTTGAAAAAGTATACTCCGGTGATATTGCAGCAGCAGTTGGATTTAAGTTTACTACTACAGGTGATACAATCTGTGATGAACAGCATCCTGTTATCCTTGAGTCTATGGAATTCCCTGAACCTGTTATCGAGCTTGCTATCGAGCCTAAGACTAAGGCTGGACAGGGCAAGATGGGTGAAGCTCTTGCCAAGTTGGCAGAAGAAGATCCTACTTTCCGTGCTCATACAGATCAGGAAACAGGCCAGACAATTATTGCTGGTATGGGTGAATTACACCTTGAAATTATCGTAGACAGACTTCTTCGTGAATTTAAGGTAGAAGCTAACGTTGGTGCACCTCAGGTTGCATACAAGGAAGCTATTACTAAGGAAGTTGATATTGATAGTAAGTACGCTAAGCAGTCCGGTGGACGTGGTCAGTACGGTCACTGTAAGGTTAAATTCTCTCCTATGGATGCTAACGGCGAAGAACTCTTCAAGTTCGAATCAACAGTTGTTGGTGGTGCTATTCCTAAGGAATACATCCCTGCAGTTGGTGAAGGTATTGAAGAAGCTACTCACGCTGGTATTCTTGGTGGATTCCCTGTTGTTGGTGTACATGCTAACGTATATGATGGTTCCTACCATGAAGTCGATTCATCAGAAATGGCATTCCACATTGCTGGTTCCCTTGCATTCAAGGAAGCTATGCAGAAGGCAGCACCTGTACTTCTTGAGCCTATCATGAAGGTAGAGGTAACAATGCCTGAAGAATACATGGGTGATGTTATCGGTGATATCAACTCTCGTCGTGGACGTATCGAAGGTATGGAAGATATCGGCGGCGGTAAGATGGTTAAGGCTTATGTACCTCTTGCTGAAATGTTCGGATATTCAACAGACTTACGTTCTAAGACACAGGGTCGTGGTAACTACTCTATGTTCTTCGAGAAGTATGAGCAGGTTCCTAAGTCTGTACAGGATAAGGTTCTTGCAGCTAGAGCAAAATAATGCTTGAAAAACCAACCATTTTCTAATATAATCTAAAATAGTTGGGTAACGTTTTATTAAATGAAACTAATATTATTATTAATAACATTTTAAGGAGGACTTTTAAAATGGCAAAGGCTAAATTTGACAGAACTAAACCTCATTGTAACATTGGTACAATCGGACACGTTGACCATGGCAAGACAACTTTAACAGCTGCTATCACAAAGGTATTAGCTGAGAGAGTTCCTGGTAATGAAAAGGTAGATTTCGAAAATATCGATAAGGCTCCGGAAGAAAGAGAACGTGGTATCACAATCTCTACAGCTCACGTTGAGTATCAGACAGCTAAGAGACATTATGCACACGTTGACTGCCCAGGCCATGCTGACTATGTAAAGAACATGATCACAGGTGCTGCTCAGATGGATGGCGCTATCCTTGTTGTAGCTGCAACTGATGGTGTTATGGCTCAGACAAAGGAGCATATCCTTCTTTCCCGTCAGGTAGGCGTACCTTACATCGTAGTATTCATGAACAAGTGTGATATGGTTGATGATCCTGAATTACTTGAATTAGTAGAGATGGAAATCACAGAGCAGCTTGAAGAGTACGACTTCACAGGATGCCCTATCATCAGAGGTTCAGCTCTGAAGGCTCTTGAAGATCCAATGGGCGAGTGGGGTGATAAGATCATGGAACTCATGGATACAGTTGATGAGTATATTCCAGATCCTGTACGTGCTACAGATCAGCCATTCCTGATGCCTATCGAGGATATCTTTACAATTACTGGTCGTGGTACTGTTGCAACTGGTAGAGTAGAGCGTGGTGTTCTTCATGTAAACGAAGAAGTAGAAATCGTTGGTATTAAGGAAGAAACAAAGAAGACTGTTGTAACTGGTATCGAAATGTTCCGTAAGCTCCTTGATGAAGCTCAGGCTGGTGATAACATCGGTGCACTTCTTCGTGGTATCCAGAGAACAGAAATCGAAAGAGGACAGGTTCTTGCTAAGCCAGGTACAGTAACATGCCACAGAAAGTTTACTGCTCAGGTTTACGTATTAACAAAGGATGAAGGTGGACGTCATACTCCTTTCTTCAACAACTACAGACCTCAGTTCTACTTCAGAACAACTGACGTAACTGGTGTTTGCGAATTACCTGCTGGTACAGAAATGTGCATGCCTGGTGATAACGTAGAAATGACTATCGAACTGATTCACCCTATCGCTATGGAGCAGGGTCTTACATTCGCTATCCGTGAAGGTGGTAGAACTGTAGGTTCAGGTCGTGTTGCTACAATCATCGAGTAATCTGATTTAGGTAAACATACTATTTAATTATATATATTTGTGATCAAGCGTAAAATTAGGCTTCCAGGTGTAATCTTGGGAGCCTTTTTTGTGGTAAAATAAATATAAATTATGCATTGTATTTCTTAGTAAGAATATGGTAACATATAAGAAAGTGTATGACTAATTAGTCTGCACTCACAACATATTAAGCACAGAAGAACCAATAAAGGAGGGAGAGAGCTCCTTGAACCAGCGACAGCAAACAAAGAACAGAAATAAAGAGCAGATGAAAGAAGAACTGAGAGAGAATGCGAGTCATGGAACAATTGGATGGCCAATAGCTTTATATGAGTGGCAGGGAGATCAAAACTGGCATGTGACACCTCACTGGCATGAAGAAATAGAGTTTATATGCTTTAAAGAAGGCATTTTCCGGGTATGGTTAAATGCAAGGGAATATATCATAGAATCTCCGGCACTTTTATGTGTTCATCCACAGGAGTTGCATTCTATTATGCTGACTGCTGGAGGCAGGGAAAGCGCCATCGTCTTTTCTCTGGATATTTTAAGTTTTGAACATTATGATGCAATCCAGGCGCAATTGATTAGTCCGCTGATGGATGGAAGGCTGCGTTTTCCGACAGTTGTTCGGGAACAGGATGCATTGTATTCCATGTTGAGAGCAGCATATGACAGAGCGGAAGAGAAGATACGTGCAATGAATGCCTTTTCAATACAGCAGGAAATAGAGAAAAATACATGTTATCTGAAAGTAAAGACTATGCTGCTTGAAGTACTTGCATATCTGTACAGTAATAATTGTCTGGTAAAAGAGCCGGATCTAAGGATGGAAAATGAACAGCAGATTGCGAATCTGAAGAAAGTAATTACGTATATTATGGAGCATTATGATGCGGATATGCGATTAAATGAACTTGCTTGTCTGGTAAATATGAATCCTCAATATTTTTGCCGTTACTTTAAGAAGAATATAGGGAAGACAATTACTGAATATATCAATGATGTCAGAATCGAGAAAGCTGCGCAGGCGCTGGCAGAGACGAATGATAAGATTATTGATATTGCGCAGAATTGTGGATATGAGAATGTAAGCTATTTTATCAGACGTTTTAGACGGACAAAAGGTATGACACCAGTACAGTATAGAGAAATGTCAAAATAGTATCATAAACAAGTCAATAGAGATTTAGAAAGCCCTGCTTTTACGTGTATAATGTAATTAAAATATTATATAAGAAAGGCAGGGCTTTAGTATGCAGAAACAGTGGTGGCATGACAAAGTAGCATATCAAATTTATCCTAAGAGTTTTAATGATACAAATGGAGATGGAATCGGAGATTTAAGAGGAATTATTGAAAAGCTGGATTATCTCAAAGAACTGGGTATTGATATTATATGGCTTTCGCCGATATATCAGTCGCCCTTTGTAGATCAGGGATATGACATATCGGATTATTATAAGATAGATCCCAGGTTTGGCACAATGGATGATTTTGATGAATTGATTGCAGAAGCCAGAAAACGTGGTATGTATATTATTATGGATCTTGTAATCAATCATTGTTCTGACCAGCATGAATGGTTTCAGAAAGCACTGAAAGATCCGACTGGCAAGTATGGTGATTATTTCTACTTCAGAAAAGGTAAGAATGGGAATCCGCCTTGTAATTACCGGTCTTATTTTGGAGGCAGTGCATGGGAAAAGGTAAAAAATACAGAGTATTATTATCTTCATATGTTTGCAAAGGAACAGCCGGATCTGAACTGGAATAATCCACAGGTATTAGAAGAACTGTATAAGATGGTAAACTGGTGGCTTGATAAAGGAGTCGCAGGATTCAGGATTGATGCAATTATTAACATCAAGAAAGACCTGGAGTTTAAAGATCTGGAACCGGATGGAGAAGATGGTCTTGCAGGCGTGTGGAAAATGGTAGAGAGCGTGGATGGTGTAGGAGAACTTCTGGAGGATTTGAAGAAGCATACTTTTGAAAAATACAATGCATTTACTGTTGCAGAGGTATTTAATATGAAGAAAGATGAATTACGGGAATTCATTGGAGATCATGGACATTTCTCCACGATGTTTGACTTTTCGGCGCATTCTTTGTTTTTTAATGATTATACAAGCTGCGAATATAAAGAGCTGGATATAAGGCAATTGAAACAGGCTATGTTCCATTCTCAATTGGAATGTGAGGATGTTGGATTCCTGGCTAATATTATTGAGAATCATGATGAACCAAGGGGCGCAAGCAGATATCTGCCCAAGTATCTTCAGAATGAAAATGGAGTGAAGATGCTTGGAACAATCAGCATATTGCTTAGAGGAATTCCTTTCGTATATCAGGGACAGGAGATAGGAATGCGCAACTGCCGGTTTAGTACAATAGATGAGTACAATGATATCAGTACAAAGGCTGAATATGCAGATGCAATTAAAGCTGGAGTAGATCCGGCTAAAGCCTTGGAATATTGTTATCATGCAAGCCGGGATAACGCAAGAACACCAATGCAATGGGCAGATGCCCCAAATGCCGGCTTTTCAACAGGAAAACCCTGGCTCAAGGTGAACCCTAACTATCATGAGATTAATGTAGAGGAGCAGGAAACGCGTAGAGATTCTGTTTTGCAATATTATCGTCAGTTAATCGCGCTGCGCAAGTCAGAACAATATAAGGAAGTATTTACCTATGGACAATTCCATCCTTTGTATGAGGATAGTAAAGAATTGTATGCTTATGAAAGAAGTACACAACAGCAGAATATTCGCATAATTGCCAATTATGGAGGTGAGGACGTTTCAATTCCATGGGAAAATACATATAAGCTTCTGTTGAACAATATGAAAGAACTGCTTACAGAGGAAGGACGGGCATCTCTTCGTTCAGGCCAGGTAATCGTTCTGGAAGTATGAACCTGATGAGTGCTTCCTGCATATACTGAGAGTAGATTAAATATGAAAAGAGATGTCAGATATGCAGGATAACACGAAAACTTCATATGAAACAGGTGCATCACAGGATAATACACCTGTAATACCATTGCCGAATCCGGGAGAAGGAGGCCCCGTGCATCCCGGAAATACAAATGGCAATATACAGGATAATACGCCTGTGATATTGCTGCCAAATCCAGGAGAAGGAGGACCGGTATATCCTGGCAATATGAACAATCAGGGGAATAATGTCAATAATATGCTGTCCAATATTATAGGCACAATTATTTCCACACATCCAAGACCAAATGTACCATGCAGACTGTGTAACTCTTCCAGTACAAGAAGTGGATATATACGTTTTTTAAATGCAGCTACCGGTTACAACCCATTTGTAATCTTTGTCAATGACAGTATGATATCGGATAATTTTAATTTCGCGGAAGTAACAGATTATGAGAGGATATCAGATGGCAGACAGATTGTTACAGTCATGGGAGAGAATGGATATATTTATGTGCAAAAGCCCATAGATGCCACGGCAAATCAGTATGCTACAGTAGCAATCATAAATACTGACAGCGGATTGGATATCCAGATGATTGCGGATAATGGCTGCGACAGAGGTTCTAATATGGCGTGTATACGTGCAGCAAATCTGGCACACAACAGCGGCGCATTGTCTGTTGTAGTGGGCAACCAGTATGTCAATTTCACGAATCTGAGATATCGGGCTGTTGCAGATTTTGAATCTATATGGCCGGGACTTTACATTTATACGGTCAGTAGAAACATGACAGCAAGATTTCCTGGATTTGGAGGAAATATTTTGTTGACTGCATCCATAGCAGTGCAGAAAAACCGTAATTATACGATTTATCTTCTGAATTGGAAAAGAGATAATAATAATGACACCATCAAGGCATTGATCGTAGAAGACATGTAACTCCTTCCCTTCTTGCTAGTGGGGAATACCAATGCTATAATATTATAATAAAAACGAAAGTAAACCTGGGAGATTTATGTACAAAATAATACAACGCCTGCTGCAGGATATTAAGAATTATTATATTGGAGTGCTGATATTTATCTTATACAGCATAGTGGTAAGACATATTTTTCATGCCTTTTGCCCACAGTTAATTATTGCGGGGATACCATGTGCAGGGTGTGGGATGACCAGAGCAATATACTATATTCTTACAGGACACTTCCAAAGAGGGATGGATTTGAATCCGGCGGCTCCTTTGTGGATCATATGGTTTATGCTTGGGGCAATTGAGAGATATGTGATTGGACGCAATCGAAAATGGATTCTATATCTATTGGTATGCGTGTGTGTTGTAACCTTGTTGATATATGTATATCGAATGAGTACGCAGTTTCCATCGTATCCTCCCCTGACATATTACAAAAGAAATTTATTGTCCAAATACTGCACATTTTATCACAATTTATTGCAATATATATGGGATATATGATAAAATACATTTATAATTTTCTCTGTTTAACAGAAGAAATGTATTTCTTATGAGTGGAGGACAACATAACATGGACAACAATAACATGTTCGATCAGGGACAGGAGCAGCAGCCACAGTTCCAGCAACAGCAGTTTCAGCAGCAACCATATCAACAACAGCCATATCAGCAGCAGGCTCCATATCAGGCGCCAACAGGAGATTTAGAAGAACCGGTATCTTTTGGTGAGTGGATGATTACTCTGTTGATTATGATGATTCCCTGCGTGAATATCGTCATGATGTTCGTATGGGCATTTGGCAATAGCAAGAAGAGTAAATCCAATTATTTCAAAGCTTCTCTTGTATGGGCATTGATCAGCATTGTAATAATGATTTTATTCATGGTAATTGGTGGAGCAACATTTGCTGGAATCATGAACCAGGTTTCATATTATTAAGATACACTAATACATAAACTATAAAAGGCAGACCCTATCCTGTAAGGTCTGCCTTTTGCATGCATATATTATTATTTGTTCTGAGTCCAGCGTCCGCTTGCACCACAGGGGAGAACAAGTCCGTTTGATGAAACGGGAAGTCCTATTTCAGAGGATTCTACAACTCCGCCAAACCTGGGTACAAGAGCAGTTTGAATCATATAAGTAAGAACTGCAGGCTGAAGACCGGTGGTATAGGAATTCACCAGGTAAAATAAAGGCTTGTCTGTCAGAATCTGCGTTGTTAATTCAATAAATGGATAAATAGATTCTTCTATTTTCCATATTTCTCCCTTAGGTCCGCGTCCATAGGAAGGTGGGTCCATGATGATAGCATCGTATTGATTGCCACGACGTATTTCACGTTCTACGAATTTAACGCAATCATCTACAAGCCAGCGGATAGGTGCACCTTTTAAACCTGAAGCAGCAGCATTTTCCTTTGCCCATGCAACCATGCCCTTGGAGGCATCTACGTGTGTAACATTAGCGCCTGCCTTGGCTGCACTCAGCGTTGCACCACCGGTATAAGCGAAGAGGTTCAGTGCTTTGATTGGTCTGCCCGCATTACGGATCAGTTCAGAGAACCAGTCCCAGTTCACAGCCTGTTCCGGGAAAAGTCCGGTATGCTTAAAACTGAACGGTTTTAAGTGGAAAGTAAGTTCTTTATAATGAATACTCCATTCTTCGGGGAGATTCCAGAACTCCCATTCACCGCCGCCCTTGACACTGCGGTGGTAATGACCGTTTTTCTTACGCCAGCCGGCATTGTTCTTAGGCGTATTCCAGATAACCTGCGGATCAGGTCTTACTAATATATAATCACCCCAGCGTTCCAGCTTCTCACCGGTTGAGGTATCAATGACTTCATAATCTTTCCATTGGTTAGCTATCCACATATTTTTAATCCTCCGTATTTCCATTAGATAGATTATAACATGACGTAATATGATAGCAAAGGATTTTTTTGCATGACTTTCTTCTATATTAATATGTAATCTCAAATGGTTATGTATGCATTATAATAGGAAAAAGCACAAACAGAAAAAAGTAAAATAATAAGTAAAAGAAAAAATAAAATAAATTATAAAAAACACTTGCAAAATATAGAAACATACGATATACTATCAATTGCTGTGACATGATAGCGATGAAACGTGAGGTTGCTGCTTCAGAATGAGGCAGGTTTTCCGCGGAGCGAATGTCAAGTTAGGAAACTGGCGACAAGTCACTGTACAAGGTTAGAATGCCTACCGAACATATTGGTAGAGACGATGTGAAGAATGCAAACTTCTGGATAAAAGGAGTGCGCCTTTGGTGGTGTGAAATGCATGACACACACGGCAGAGTGTACAGTCACCGCTTGTCGTACTTAGAAATGGAAAGTGCGAAAAGGAGGCGACTTTTTTTATGGCAAGTCAGGTAATGAGAATTACATTAAAAGCTTACGATCATCAGTTAGTTGATGCATCTGCCAAAAAAATTATCGAAACAGTAAAGAAAAATGGTTCACAGGTGAGTGGACCGGTACCTCTTCCTACAAAGAAGGAAGTTGTAACAATTCTGAGAGCCGTACACAAGTATAAGGACTCCAGAGAGCAGTTCGAACAGAGAACTCATAAGAGACTGATTGATATCATCGCACCGACACCTAAGACTGTAGATGCTTTACAGAGATTAGAGATGCCGGCTGGTGTTTATATCGATATCAAAATGAAAAACAAATAAGACCCCTACTAGTATGAACGGGTAATCCGTTCCGCTGTAGACAAAATGGAGGTAAAGAAATGAAGAAGGCTATTTTAGCTACTAAAGTCGGAATGACTCAAATCTTCAACGAAGACGGAACACTGGTTCCAGTTACCGTACTTCAGGCTGGTCCTTGTGTAGTAACACAGATCAAGACAGTAGAGAACGACGGATACAAGGCTGTACAGGTTGGCTTTGTAGACAAGAAAGACAAGATTGTTAACAAAGATAAGAGTGGTAAGAAAGAAGTTATCCACAGACACGGCGTTAACAAGGCTCTGAAGGGACACTTCGAAAAGGCAGGCGTTTCTTCCAAGAGATATTTAAGAGAGTTCAAATTTGAAAACGCAGAAGAGTATGCATTAGGAAATGAAATCAAGGCTGACATTTTTGCAGCTGGTGATAAGATAGATGCATCCGCTATTTCTAAAGGTAAAGGATTCCAGGGCGCAATCAAGAGACTTGGTCAGCACAGAGGACCTATGGCACATGGTTCCAAATTCCATCGTCATCAGGGTTCAAACGGCGCTTGTTCTTCTCCTTCAAGAGTATTCAAGGGTAAGGGCATGCCAGGTCATATGGGCTGCGTAAAGGTAACTGTTCAGAATCTTGAAGTTGTAAGAGTAGATGCTGAAAAGAACTTACTTTTAGTGAAGGGTGCAGTACCGGGACCTAAGAAGGCTTTAGTAACAATCAAAGAAACCACTAAGGTTGAGGCTTAATTAGGACGAAAGGAGGACCATTCAGATGGCAAAAGTATCTGTTTATAATATGGAAGGCAAGGAAGTCGAAAGTATTGACTTAAATGATGCTGTCTTCGGTGTAGAAGTAAACGAACACTTAGTACACATGGCAGTAGTTCAGCAGCTTGCAAATAATCGTCAGGGTACACAGAAAGCAAAGACACGTTCTGAAGTATCCGGTGGCGGAAGAAAACCTTGGAGACAGAAGGGAACAGGTCATGCAAGACAGGGTTCAACAAGAGCTCCACAGTGGACAGGAGGCGGCGTAGTATTCGCTCCAGTACCAAGAGATTACTCCTTCAAGATGAACAAGAAGGAAAAGAGAGCAGCTCTCAAGTCTGCATTAACAAGCAGAGTTCAGGAGAACAAGCTGATCGTAATCGACGAGCTTAAGTTCGATGAAATCAAGACAAAGAACTTCAAGGCAGTTATGGATAATTTAAAGGTTAACAAGGCTTACGTTGTTCTTAATGAGAATGATGAGAAGGTTGTTAAGTCAGCAAGAAATCTTCCTAACGTTCAGACAGCATTAACTAATACAATTAATGTATATGACGTTATGAAGGGCGGTACAGTAATCCTTACTAAGGATGCCGTTAAGACTATCGAGGAGGTGTACGCATAATGGCAGACGTTAAGTATTATGATGTAATCCTCAAACCGGTGATTACAGAGAAGAGCATGGCTGGCATGGGCGAGAAGAAATATACATTCTTAGTTCATACAGAAGCAAACAAGTCTCAGATTAAAGAAGCTGTTGAAAAGATGTTCGAAGGCACAAAGGTTGCTAAAGTAAACACAATCAACATGGAAGGCAAGAACAAGAGACGTGGTGCTGTAGTTGGTAAGACTGCAAAGACCAAGAAAGCAATCGTACAGTTAACAGAGGATAGCAAGGATATCGAGATCTTCTCTGGTTTATAAAATAGAGATTGCAACGACTATACACAGACAAGTGTGATAATAAAATAGAAAAGGAGAAACGACAATGGGAATTAAGAAATATAACCCATATACACCTTCTAGAAGAAATATGACTGGCTCAGATTTCTCTGAAATTACAAAGACAACTCCTGAAAAGTCTCTTTGTGTTTCTAAGAAGAAGAATGCCGGACGTAATAATCAGGGTAAAATTACAGTTAGACACCATGGCGGTGGAAACAGACAGAAATATAGAATTATCGATTTCAAGAGAAATAAAGATGGAATCGCAGCTAAGGTTATCGGCGTTGAGTACGATCCTAACAGAAGTGCAAACATCGCTTTGATCTGCTACGAAGATGGTCAGAAGGCATACATCATCGCACCTGAAGGATTAACTGATGGTATGAAGGTTATGAACGGACCTCAGGCAGAAGTTAGAGTTGGTAACTGCTTACCTCTTTCTGAAATCCCTGTTGGTACTAACGTACACAACATTGAATTATATCCTGGCAAGGGCGGACAGTTAGTACGTTCTGCTGGTAACAGCGCTCAGTTAATGGCTAAGGAAGGCAAATATGCAACATTAAGACTTCCTTCAGGCGAAATGAGAATGGTGCCTATCATTTGTAGAGCATCTATCGGTGTTGTAGGTAATGGTGATCATAACCTTGTTAAGATCGGTAAGGCTGGTCGTAAGCGTCATATGGGTATCAGACCTACAGTTCGCGGTTCCGTTATGAACCCGAATGACCATCCACACGGTGGTGGTGAAGGTAAGACTGGTATTGGACGTCCAGGACCATCTACACCTTGGGGCAAGCCAGCTCTTGGTTTGAAGACAAGAAAGAGCAAGAAGGCTTCTAACAAGTTGATCGTTAGAAGAAGAGACGGCAAAGCGATTAAATAATCGCTCTTGCTGGCTCAAGATTGACTATAGTGCAGCTTAAACAATCGAAATGATTGTGATGAAGTTTATCGATCATAAGGAGGAACAAACCTAATGGCTAGATCATTAAAAAAGGGTCCGTTCGCTGATGCAAGCCTTTTAAAGAAGGTTGATGCACTGAACGCATCCGGAAATAAATCAGTAATTAAGACATGGTCCCGTCGTTCTACAATTTTCCCTGCTTTCGTAGGTCATACAATTGCAGTACATGACGGAAGAAAACATGTGCCTGTATACGTAACAGAAGATATGGTTGGACATAAGCTTGGTGAATTCGTTGCAACCAGAACTTATAGAGGACACGGCAAAGACGAAAAGAAATCTAAGGTGAAATAATTTTTGAAAGGAGGTTCAACCATGGCTGAGAATAAGTACAGCAGAACAAGTTATAAGAGAAAAAGAAATGCAGAAAATAGAGAAACAAGACCTTCAGCAAAGCTTTCTTACGCTAGAGTATCTGTTCAGAAAGCATGCTTCGTATTAGATGCCATAAGAGGTAAGAACGTTCAGGACGCACTTGCAATCCTGACATACAATCCCAGATATGCTTCAAGCGTAATCAAGAAGTTATTAGAGTCAGCTATCGCTAATGCTGAGAACAATAACGGTATGAACGCAGAGAACCTTTATGTTGCAGCTTGCTTCGCAAATAAGGGACCTACAATGAAGAGAGTAAAACCTAGAGCACAGGGTAGAGCTTATAGAATCGAAAAGAGAATGAGCCACATTACAGTTGTGCTTGACGAGAGATAGGAGGAAGAAAATGGGACAGAAAGTTAATCCTCACGGCTTAAGAGTCGGCGTTATTAAAGATTGGGATTCCAAATGGTATGCTGATGCTGAGTTTTCTGATTACTTAGTTGAAGATTATAATATTAGAAAATTTTTAAAGAAGAAGTTATACAGCGCAGGTGTTGCTAAGATCGAGATCGAAAGAGCATCTGACAGAGTAAAGGTTATCGTTTTCACAGCTAAGCCTGGTGTAGTAATCGGTAAGGGCGGAGCAGAAATCGAAGTTACTAAGAAAGAACTTCAGAAATTAACAGGTAAGAATGTCCTTGTTGATATCAAGGAAATCAAGAGACCTGACAGAGATGCACAGTTAGTTGCTGAGAATATTGCATTACAGCTTGAGAATCGTGTATCTTTCAGAAGAGCAATGAAGTCCTGCATGGGTAGAACAATGAAGACTGGTGCACTTGGTATTAAGACAGCTGTATCAGGACGTCTTGGTGGAGCTGATATGGCTCGTACAGAGTTCTACAGCGAGGGTACTATTCCTCTTCAGACACTTAGAGCAGATATTGATTATGGTTTCGCTGAAGCAGATACAACTTACGGTAAATTAGGCGTTAAGGTTTGGATCTACAAGGGCGAAGTACTTCCTACTAAGGGAAATAAGGAAGGGAGCGATAAATAATGTTAATGCCAAAGAGAGTAAAGCGTCGTAAACAGTTCCGTGGAACTATGGCCGGAAAAGCACAGAGAGGTAATACAATTACTTATGGTGAGTACGGTATCGTTGCACTGGAGCCTTGCTGGATCAAATCTAACCAGATTGAAGCAGCCCGTATTGCTATGACACGTTATATTAAGCGTGGTGGTAAGGTTTGGATCAAGATTTTCCCTGATAAGCCTGTTACAGCTAAGCCTGCTGAAACTCGTATGGGTTCCGGTAAAGGAACACTTGAGTACTGGGTAGCAGTAGTTAAGCCAGGTCGTGTAATGTTCGAAATCAGCGGAGTTAGTGAAGATGTTGCTAAAGAAGCATTACGTCTTGCAACACACAAGCTTCCTTGTAAGTGTAAGATTGTTTCTAAGGCAGATTTGGAAGGCGGTGCAGTAAATGAAAACTAATAAGTATGTAGAAGATTTAAAGACCAAATCAGCTGCAGAATTATCACAGGAATTAGTAGCTGCAAAAAAAGAACTTTTCAATTTGAGATTTCAGAATGCAACAAATCAGTTAGATAATACAGCCAGAATTAAAGAAGTAAGAAGAAATATTGCCAGAATTCAGACTGTTATGACTGCAAATCTTAAAAATGTAGAGTAGGAGGAAAATGGTCGTGGAAAGAAATTTAAGAAAAACACGTACAGGCAAGGTTGTTAGCAACAAAATGCAGAAAACTATCGTAGTCGCTGTTGAAGATCATGTAAAGCATCCTCTTTACAACAAAATCGTTAAGAGAACTTATAAGTTAAAAGCACATGATGAGAACAATGAGTGCAACATTGGCGATACAGTTAAAGTAATGGAGACAAGACCTTTATCTAAGGATAAGAGATGGAGACTTGTAGAAGTTATCGAAAGAGCAAAATAGATTGTAATAAGAATTGCATGTTTGCAATTTAGTCACAAAAATGTGATTCGGAAGGAGATTTAGCATGATACAACAGGAAAGCAGACTTAAGGTCGCTGACAATACCGGTGCTAAAGAGTTACTTTGCATCAGAGTTATGGGCGGCTCTACAAGAAGATATGCCAATATTGGCGATGTAATCGTTGCTAGCGTTAAAGATGCAACACCAGGCGGCGTTGTAAAAAAAGGCGATGTAGTAAAAGCTGTAGTTGTACGTTCTGTAAAGGGCGCTCGTCGTAAAGACGGTTCTTATATTAAATTTGATGAAAATGCTGCTGTTATCATCAAGGATGACAAGACTCCGAGAGGAACTCGTATCTTTGGGCCGGTAGCAAGAGAGCTTCGTGAGAAACAGTTTATGAAGATTGTTTCTTTAGCTCCTGAAGTATTATAAGGAGGTGTCTGACATGATGAAAATTAAGAAGGGCGATACTGTTAAGGTTATCGCTGGTAAGGATAAAGACAAAGAAGGTAAAGTATTATCTGTAGATGCCAAGAATTCCAAAGTAGTAGTTGAAGGCGTTAACATGATCACAAAGCATGCTAAGCCATCAGCAGCTAACCAGAATGGTGGAATTATTCAGAAGGAAGCTCCTTTGGATATTTCAAACGTAATGTACCTTCATAAAGGAAAAGCTACCAGAGTTGGCTTCAAGATGGACGGAGACAAGAAAGTTCGTTTTGCAAAGACAACAGGTGAAGTAATCGATTAATTCTAAGGAAGGAGGACTAAACTGGTGAGCAGACTTAAAGATTTATATAAAGACGAAATCGTAGATGCTATGATTAAAAAGTTCGGCTATAAAAATATTATGGAAGTTCCTAAGCTCGATAAGATCGTTATCAACATGGGCGTAGGAGAGGCTAAGGATAACGCTAAGGCTCTTGAGACCGCTGTAAAGGATCTTGAGACAATCAGTGGACAGAAGGTTGTTACAACCAAGGCTAAGAAGGCTGTTGCTAACTTCAAGATTCGTGAAGGTATGGCTATTGGCTGTAAGGTTACTCTTCGTGGTGAGAAGATGTATGAGTTCCTTGACCGTCTTGTAAACCTTGCACTGCCTCGTGTACGTGACTTCAGAGGCGTTAACCCGAATGCATTCGATGGTAGAGGTAATTATGCACTTGGTATTAAAGAGCAGATTATCTTCCCTGAAATCGAGTACGATAAGGTTGACAAGGTAAGAGGTATGGACATTATCTTTGTTACTACTGCAAAGAGCGATGAAGAAGCACGTGAATTGTTAACACAGTTCAACATGCCTTTCGCTAAATAAGAAGGAGGTAAATTCTCATGGCTAAAAAGTCAATGAAAATCAAACAGCAGCGTAATCCTAAATTCTCTACACAGGAATATAGTCGTTGCAAAATCTGTGGCCGTCCACATGCTTATTTAAGAAAATATGGAATTTGCAGAATTTGCTTCCGTGAATTAGCATATAAGGGACAGATTCCTGGTGTTAAGAAAGCTAGTTGGTAAATAAATGCATATCAGGTGGAAACAGGCTCTAAGCCAATGTTTTCACCGCTAGATAGCAATATGTTTCGAGCAATATATAGGAAATCCATAAGGAGGAAACTTAAATGACAATGAGTGATCCGATTGCAGATATGCTTACAAGAATCCGTAATGCGAATACTGCAAAACACGATACAGTAGATGTACCCGCATCTAAGATGAAGTTAGCTATTGCCCAGATTCTTTTAGATGAAGGATATATTAAGAAATTTGAAGTAATCGAAGACGGTGTATTTAAGACAATTCACATTACTTTAAAATATGGCGCTGATAAGAATGAGAAGATCATCACAGGCTTAAAGAGAATCTCTAAGCCAGGTCTTCGTATTTATGCAGGCAAGGATGAATTACCTACAGTTCTTGGTGGACTTGGTATCGCAATCCTTTCTACTAATCAGGGTGTAATCACTGATAAGGAAGCTAGAAAACTTCAGGTTGGTGGCGAAGTTTTAGCATTTGTTTGGTAGTTATTAAATTGATTCATAAATAGGAGGTACGGGCATGTCACGTATAGGAAGAATGCCAATCGCGATTCCTGCAGGCGTAACTGTAGAAGTTGCAGAAAATAATAAAGTGACTGTAAAAGGTCCTAAGGGAACTCTTGAGAGAGTATTACCCGCAGAAATGGAAATCAAAGTAGAAGGTTCTGAAATCACTGTTGCAAGACCTAACGATTTAAAGAAGATGAAATCTCTTCATGGTCTTACAAGAACACTGATCAACAACATGGTTGTTGGTGTAACTCAGGGTTATGAGAAGAAGCTTGAAGTTAATGGTGTAGGTTACAGAGCAGCTAAATCCGGTAATAAGTTAACATTATCTTTAGGATATTCTCATCCAGTAGAGATGATCGATCCTGAAGGAATTGAAACAGTACTCGATGGACAGAACATCATCATCGTTAAGGGTATTGATAAAGAAAAAGTTGGCCAATTCGCAGCTGAAATCAGAGATAAGAGAAGACCTGAACCTTACAAGGGCAAGGGTATTAAGTATGCTGATGAAACAATCAGACGTAAAGTTGGTAAAACTGGTAAGAAGTAAATAAGGAGGGCGTAAAAAATGGTTAGTAAGAAATCTAGAGCAGAAATGCGTGAAAAGAAACACATGAGAATACGTAACCGTTTCAGCGGTACAGCTGAAAGACCGCGTTTAGCAGTCTTCAGAAGCAATAATCATATGTATGCTCAAATTATTGACGATACAGTTGGAAATACATTAGTATCAGCTTCCACTCTTGAGAAAGAGATCAAGGCTGAACTGAATAAGACCAATGACGTTGAAGCAGCAGCATATTTAGGAAAAGTCATTGCAAAGAGAGCAATGGATAAGGGTATTTCAGAGGTAGTCTTTGATAGAGGCGGCTTTTTATACCATGGAAAAATCGAAGCGTTAGCTGAGGCAGCAAGAGAAGCTGGCTTGGTATTCTAGGAAGGGAGAAAATCACATGAAACGTACAATCATTGATGCTAGTCAGCTTGAATTAACAGATAAGGTTGTTACCATTAAGCGTGTAACCAAAACTGTTAAAGGTGGACGTAACATGCGTTTTACCGCTTTGGTAGTAGTAGGTGACGGTAATGGTCACGTAGGTGCCGGCCTTGGTAAAGCAGTAGAAATCCCTGAAGCTATCCGCAAGGGAAAAGAAGATGCAATTAAGAACCTGATCAAAATTGCTATGGATGAGAACAATTCTATTACACATGACTTTATTGGTAAGTATGGTTCTTCAAGCGTTTTATTAAAGAAGGCTCCCGAAGGTACAGGTATCATCGCTGGTGGTCCTGCACGTATCGTTTGTGAGCTTGCAGGTATTAAGAATATCCGTACCAAGTCATTAGGCTCCAACAATAAGCAGAACGTTGTACTTTCTACAATCGCAGGCTTAGCTCAGTTAAAGACTCCTGAGGAAGTAGCTGCTAATCGTGGAAAATCTATCGACGAGATCATGGCTTAAGGAGGTAGACGAACATGGCAAAAACATTAAAAGTTACTTTAGTTAAATCAACAATTGGCGCTGTTCCTAAGAATAAGGCAACTGTTGAAGCTCTTGGACTGAACAAGCTTCATAAGACAGTTGAACTTCCTGATAACGAAGCAACCAGAGGTATGATTCGTAAAGTAAATCATTTAGTAAAAGTTGAAGAAGCATAAATAAGGAGGTGTCAGAATGGAATTATCAAATTTAAGACCTGCAGAAGGCTCTAAACATAGTGATAATTTTAGAAGAGGTCGTGGACACGGTTCAGGAAACGGCAAGACAGCTGGTAAGGGTCATAAGGGTCAGAAGGCTCGTTCTGGAGCACCAAGACCAGGCTTTGAAGGTGGTCAGATGCCATTATACAGACGTCTTCCTAAGAGAGGTTTTAAGAACAGAAACACAAAGGAAATCGTTGGTATCAATTTAGGCGCATTAGAGAAATTCGAAGATGGTTCTACAGTATCTGTACAGACATTAATTGAAAGTGGCGTTGTTAAGAACCCTAGAGATGGTGTTAAGATTCTTGGTAATGGTGAACTTACAAAGAAGCTTAATGTTCAGGCAAATGCTTTCAGTGCGTCTGCAAAAGAAAAGATTGAGGCACTTGGCGGAACAGCAGAGGTGATCTAATGTTTACAACACTAAAGAACGCGTTTAAGATTAAAGAAATCAGAATGAAATTGCTGTTTACTTTTCTTATGCTGATAGTGATTCGATTTGGCTCTCAGCTTCCGGTTCCGGGCGTAGACAGAAATTACTTTTCTTCATGGTTTGAGGCTCAAACCGGCGGTGCGTTCAACTTCTTTGATGCATTTACAGGCGGTTCATTTTTGAACATGTCTGTATTTGCACTGAATATTACACCGTATATTACTTCATCCATCATTATACAGCTTCTTACAATTGCGATTCCGAAATTGGAAGAGATGCAGCGTGATGGCGAGGACGGCAGAAAGAAAATTGTTTCGATCACACGTTATGTCACAGTAGCTCTTGCTTTGATCGAGAGTGCTGCAATGGCAATCGGATTTGGCAATCAGGGATTGTTAGAAGAGTATAACGCTTTGAATGTCATAACAGTAATTGCTGCATTAACAGCAGGTAGTGCGTTCCTTATGTGGATTGGTGAACGAATTACAGAGAAGGGCGTCGGTAATGGTATTTCTATAGTACTTATTATCAACATCATTTCTCGTATGCCAGATGACTTTAGCAATCTGTATGAACAGTTTGTAAAAGGTAAATCTGTTCCTTTGGCAGTTGTTTCTGCTATTGTAATTATAGCAATTATCTTGGCAATGATAGTTCTTGTAATTATCCTGAATGATGGTGTTCGTAAGATCCCTGTTCAGTATGCTAAGAAAATCCAGGGAAACAAAATGGTTGGCGGTCAGTCAACATTCCTGCCTTTAAAGGTTAATACAGCAGGTGTTATTCCTATTATTTTTGCATCTTCACTGATGCAGTTCCCGATTGTTATATCTTCATTAGTAAGATATCAGGGAACAGGTGTCTGGAGACAGATTTTAAATGGATTAAATCAGGATAACTGGTGTAAACCAGATCAATTAGTATATTCTATTGGTTTAGTTGTATATATCGTATTGACAGTATTTTTTGCATATTTCTATACTTCATTAACCTTTAATCCGTTAGAGATTTCCAATAATATGAAGAAGCAGGGTGGATTTATTCCAGGTATTCGTCCTGGTAAGCCTACCACTGATTACTTGACAAAAGTATTGAATGCTATCATCTTTATTGGAGCAATTGGACTTGTTATTGTAGCAGTCATTCCATTTTTCTTTAACGGTGTGTTCGGTGCCAATGTTTCATTTGGCGGAACAAGCTTAATTATTATAGTAAGTGTTATCTTAGAGACAATCAAGCAGATTGAATCTCAGATGTTAGTACGTAATTATAAAGGATTTTTGAATGATTAATCTATACATGGTTGAAAGCAAAGCATTGTCTTTGCTTTCTCCATGAATAAATACGTAAACTGTGATGATTCTGTTTCGTAAGCTCTTGGCTTACGTTTTTTCAGTTATATGAATTAGAAAAAAATACCGAAAGGTTTTTATGATAGATAAGTAAAGTAGCACATGATTTAAGTATGGAGGAATTGGTATGAAGATTATTATGTTAGGCGCTCCGGGAGCAGGTAAAGGTACACAGGCAAAAATGATTGCAGAGAAATATAGTATTCCTCATGTATCTACAGGTGATATATTCAGAGCAAATATTAAAAATGGTACAGAACTTGGTAAGGAAGCTAAGAAGTATATGGATCAGGGACTTTTGGTTCCAGATGAACTGACAGTAAAGATTCTTCTTGACCGTGTAGCTCAGGATGATTGTAAGAATGGTTATGTTCTGGATGGTTTCCCAAGAACAATTCCTCAGGCAGAGGTACTTGATAAGGCATTGACTGAATTAGGTGACAAGATTGATTATGCAATCAATGTTGATGTACCGGATGAGAATATTATAAAGAGAATGTCCGGTAGACGTGCCTGCGTTACTTGTGGAGCTACATATCATATTGTACATATTCCACCTAAGAAAGAAGGAGTATGTGACACATGTGGTTCCGAACTTATTCTCAGGGATGACGATAAGCCTGAGACAGTAAAGAACAGACTGGATGTTTATCATAAGCAGACACAGCCTTTGATTGATTTCTATACAGAGAAGGGTGTATTAAGATCTGTAGATGGTACAGTAGATATGAAAGATGTATTTGCAGCAATCGTTGCAATTCTGGAGAAATAATATATGTGTTGTAATAAGCGCAGATGGTATAATGTGTGTTTATTAGCACACGGGAGGATTTAAAATGGCTGTTACAATTAAATCTCAAAGAGAAATTGATTTAATGAGAGAGTCAGGACATATTCTTTATAAGGTTCATGAAGAATTAGGGCAGGCAATTGAGCCTGGAATGTCTACATTGGATATTGACAGACTGGGTGAAAAGCTGATCCGCGGATATGGATGCATTCCCAACTTCCTGCATTATAATGGATATCCTGCATCTATATGTGTATCTGTTAATAATGAAGTTGTGCATGGTATACCAAGGGCAGACAGAATATTGCAGGAAGGCGATATTGTCAGTCTGGATGCAGGTCTTATTTATAAAGGATATCATTCTGATGCTGCAAGAACTTATGGCGTAGGAAGAATCAGTCCTGAAGCTCAGAAGCTTATTGATGAGACAAGGAACAGCTTTTTTGAAGGCATTAGGAAGGCAAAGGATGGAAATCATTTACATGATATATCCAATACAATTGATGCATATATTTCTAAATTTGGATATGGTATTGTACAGGAACTGGTAGGACATGGAATAGGTACTTCGCTCCATGAAGATCCACAGATTCCTAACTTTGCACAGAAACGCAAGGGAATCAGATTACAGGCAGGTATGACTCTGGCAATAGAACCAATGATCAATCTTGGACGTCCGGATGTTGAATGGCTTGACGATGATTGGACTGTAGTTACAGAAGATGGTTCGTTATCCGCTCACTATGAGAACACAATATTAGTTACAGATGGTGAGCCTGAAATATTGACACTTATTTAGGGGAGTATATATGGTAGGATATTTGGTATATTCCATGGCAGGGCATGATAAGTATAAAGTGTATGCAGTAATTCAGGAAGATGAACAGTCTGTATGGCTGACGGATGGTGATAACAGAACACTGGATCATCTAAAAAAGAAAAATAAGAAACATGTGCAATTGATTCGCCACAAGGTATCCGCATCAGCGGATGCAATAACAAATGAAATGATAAAAAGAGAGATTAAGCAATATTGCAAAGACATGCAGGAGGTAAAATAATGTCTAAATCTGATGTAATTGAAATTGAAGGTACTGTTGTAGAAAAACTCCCGAACACAATGTTTCAGGTAGAATTAGAGAATGGTCATCGTGTATTGGCACATATCAGCGGTAAGTTAAGACAGAACTTTATTCGTATCTTACCGGGTGACAAAGTAACATTAGAATTATCCCCCTATGATTTATCCAAAGGAAGAATCATTTGGAGAGATAAATAAATATTAATTAGGTATTGCAAATGAGTAACATGCATGCTATAATGTAAGACGGTCTTTTTGAAAGGAGGGTTTAACATGAAAGTTAGATCATCAGTAAAACCTATTTGCGAAAAATGCAAAATTATCAAGAGAAAAGGAAAGATCAGAGTAATCTGTGAAAATCCTAAACACAAACAGAGACAGGGTTAATTCAACACTGAGTCTTTACGAATGTGCGGCTGGAGCGTATATTTCTGTAACTTTATTATGAGAAGTTATACCGTCAAGAAATATATGCTATTAAATATATGACAGATATAATTAGAATTTGTCGTGTGTTTACTTCTTGATACCGAGAAAAGTTTCGCAGGAAACACGGTGGGAAAAATGAAGACTGCCCACCTACATCTGGATAACCAGATGCCGATGTAGTATCGGACAAATCGGATTGTTATCCGATCGGGTATTGTATACCCCAATCAATTAGTTTACTATTAATATATGATGGAATTTATATTTCATCATGAAGCAAAATGGAGGAATTTTAACATGGCTCGTATTGCTGGTGTTGACTTACCAAGAGAAAAACGTGTAGAGATTGGCTTAACTTATATCTACGGAATTGGTAGAGTAAGTGCTGATAAGATCTTGGCAAAAGCAGGTGTAAATCCTGACATACGTGTAAGAGACTTAACAGATGATGATGTTAAGAAGATTAGTGCAGTTATCGATGAGGAGTATATGGTAGAAGGTGACCTCAGAAGAGAAATCGCACTGAACATTAAGAGATTACAGGAAATCGGATGCTATCGTGGTATCCGTCATAGAAAGGGTCTTCCTGTTCGTGGTCAGAAAACTAAGACAAACGCAAGAACAAGAAAAGGTCCTAAGAGAACAGTAGCAAACAAGAAGAAATAAGTTTAATTGAGAAAGTAGGTTAGTTTAGAAATGGCTAAGAAAGTTACAAAAAAAGTGACAAAAAAGCGCGTTAAGAAAAACGTTGAACGCGGACAGGCACATATTCAGTCCTCTTTTAACAATACAATTGTTACATTGACAGATAATGAAGGAAATGCTCTTTCATGGGCAAGTGCTGGTGGTCTGGGATTTAGAGGTTCAAAGAAATCTACTCCATATGCTGCACAGATGGCAGCAGAAACAGCTACTAAGGCGGCTTTAGTACATGGTTTAAAGTCTGTAGATGTTATGGTTAAGGGTCCTGGTTCAGGAAGAGAAGCAGCAATTCGTGCACTTCAGGCATGTGGTCTTGAAGTTACAAGCATTAAGGATGTAACACCAGTTCCGCATAACGGATGTCGCCCACCAAAGCGTCGTAGAGTTTAATTTAGGAGGAAAAAAACATGGCAGTAAATAGAGTCCCTGTTCTTAAAAGATGCAGATCTCTTGATTTAGATCCTGTATTCTTAGGATATGATAAGAAGTCTAAAAGAAAGTCTCCAAGAGCTGGCAAGAAGATGAGTGAGTACGGTCTTCAGTTAAGAGAGAAGCAGAAAGCTAAGTTCATCTACGGCGTACTTGAGAAGCCTTTCCGTAATTACTATGATAAAGCTGATAGGATGAAGGGTATGACTGGTGAAAACCTGATGATCCTTCTTGAGAGAAGACTTGACAGTGTTGTCTTCAGAATGGGATTAGCTAGAACAAGAAAAGAAGCTAGACAGATCGTTGGTCATAAGCATGTATTAGTAAATGGAAAGTGCGTAAGTGTTCCTTCTTACTTAGTAAGCGCTGGCGATGTGATCGAATTAAAAGAGAAGTCTGCTGGTATGCAGAGATTTAAGGATATCGCAGAAGTTACTAACGGTAGATTAATTCCTGAATGGATTGATGTAGATCAGGAGAACTTTAAGGGAACAGTTAAAGAACTTCCTTCAAGAGAAGCTATTGATGTTCCAGTAGACGAAATGCTTATCGTCGAGTTATATTCTAAATAATTAGCATCTTATTAGTGATAATAGAAAGTGCGCATGCGTACTTTCTATTGTCGCCATTTACGACAACTACATCACATTCATAAAGGAGGGTATTTACAGTGTTAGCATTTGATTTTGACAGTCCAAACATTGAAGTGGCAGAAATCTCTGAAGACAAAAGGTACGGTAAATTTGTAGTAGAACCTTTGGAAAGAGGTTACGGAATTACACTGGGTAATTCTCTTAGAAGAATTATGCTTGCTTCCTTACCAGGAGCCGCTGTAAGTCAGGTTAAGATTGATGGTGTTTTACATGAATTCAGTTCTATTCCAGGTGTAAAAGAGGATGTTACTGAAATCATTATGAACCTGAAGAGTCTGGCTATAAAGAACAGCTGTGAGACTGATGAAGTTAAGAAGGCAATTATTGATTTTGAGGGTGAAGGCGTTGTAAGAGCATCCGATATTCAGGTAGATCAGGACATCGAAATCATGAATCCTGATCAGGTAATTGCTACACTTAACGGCGGTAAAGACAGTAAACTCTACATGGAAATTATGATTACCAAGGGTAGAGGATATATCAGTGCTGAAAAGAATAAGAGCGAAGATTTACCAATTGGTGTCATTGCTGTAGATTCAATCTATACTCCCGTTGAAAGAGTAAACGTTACTGTTGAGAATACCCGTGTAGGTCAGATTACGGACTATGATAAATTGACATTAGACGTATACACGAATGCAACACTTGCTCCGGATGAGGCAGTCAGTCTTGCTGCAAAGGTATTAAGTGAGCATCTGAAGCTGTTCATAAACCTTTCTGAGAATGCTAAGAATGCAGAGGTAATGATTGAGAAAGAAGATGACGAGAAGGAAAAGGTACTTGAAATGAGTATCGATGAATTGGAGTTATCAGTTCGTTCTTACAACTGCTTAAAGAGAGCTGGTATTAATACAGTAGAAGAGTTAACGAACAAGACATCAGAAGATATGATGAAGGTTCGTAACTTAGGACGTAAGTCTTTAGACGAAGTATTGGCTAAGTTAAAGGAATTAGGTCTTCAGTTAAATCCTATGGATGAATGATTGAAGATTTAGTTGTGAATACTGTGTATAACAGATTCACAGGACAGAAACGGTAATTCCAATGTGTTCGTTTCTGTGCTCATAAAATGGAATTTATTAATTAACATTTGATAAGTAAGTCCAAAGAGCGTTGTCATTTGTTCCACTTTAATGAGGGTGATCTACATAGTAGATTCATTGTCCTCGAGCGAAAGGAGCCTATCATGGCAGGTTATAGAAAACTCGGAAGAACATCTAGTCAGAGAAAAGCATTATTAAGAGGTCAGGTTACTTCTTTATTTGCAAGCAAAGATGGCAGAATCATTACAACTGAAGCAAGAGCTAAGGAAGTACAGAAGATTGCAGAAGGTCTTATTGCATTAGCTATTAAAGAAAAAGATAACTATGAAATGGTTAAAGTAACAGCTAAGGTTGCTAAGAAAGACAAAGATGGCAAGAGAGTCAAAGAAGTAAAAGACGGTAAGAAAGTTACTGTTTATGATGAAGTAGAAAAGGAAATCAAGAAGGATCTTCCTTCCAGACTTCATGCTAGAAGACAGATGCTTAAAGTATTATATTCTGTAACAGAAGTTCCTACAGAGAACTCTGGAAAGAAGAAGAATACAAAGGAAATCGACCTTGTAGCTAAGCTTTTTGATGAAATCGCACCTAAGTATGCAGGACGTAACGGTGGTTACACAAGAATCATCAAGATCGGACCTCGTAAGGGTGACGCTGCAATGGAAGTTGTACTTGAGTTAGTATAATTTATATTGAGAATGATCATAGAGGATGTTCCGTATGGAGCATCCTTTTTATGTTACCTGATATTGTGCCACAGCCTGTATAATGATATAATTATTTTTGTCTGAAATTTGGGTATAAGGGGTATATCTGATCAGAAAAGTGGATAAGCTCTCATAGAAATCAGCGCATGATATTTCATGTGTAAATAAAAGATGTGGGGAAATCATGATGAATATGGGTAAAGGCAGTATAAGGACAAGACAGGAAGCATGTTATTATCTTGGAGTCAGAGAAGATTCGTCTATAGATGAAATAAAAAAAGCATATCATACACTTGCTAAAATGTATCATCCGGATATCAATCCGAGAGCAGATGTAAAAGATTATTATATAAAAGTATGTGAATCTTATGAATATCTGATGCAATATCCTGTTTATTGTACGCAGGCGAATAACAGTAATATGTATTCTAATAGACAAGGAAATACGATGCAGCGTAGTTCAAGGATTTTTCAATCAAATGCGCAGGTCAGGGAGCAATATCGTAAACAGAAGATGTTGGAAGCAGAACGTAAGAAAAAGCAGGAGAGAGATACACAGGAGAGGCAAAAAAGGGCAGAAGCCCGATATGAGCATTCTACTGTAAAACAACTAAAATCAAAAGAAGAGGAAGTTCTGGATAAAATCAGGGCAATCTGGCTTGCTGAGACAATAAAGAGACAGATAGCATTGGATCAGGAGAAAAAAGAGGCAGAGCAAAAGAGGAAGCTTTATCAGGCGTTCATGCAGCAGAAATTGCAGGAAGAACAGGAGCAGGATTCTCATTGACTTTGCCTTGTATTTGAAGCATGAATTTAGTACAATATAACAAGTGAATTTGTGGATATTGTAAAATTAGAATGGTGGATAAGAATGGGAATCATTAAGATAAAGGATTTGATTTTTGAATATATCAGACGTGACGAAGAAGGAAATGTAGAAGGAATTACGAAGGCAGTAGATGATGTGAATCTGGATATTAAGCAGGGAGACTTTGTTGCGATTCTGGGACATAACGGTTCGGGTAAGTCTACCCTGGCGAAACATATGAATGCAATTCTCTATCCATCGGAAGGCTCTGTATGGGTAGATGGAAAAGATACACAGCAGGAAGAAAATATATGGGACATCAGACAGACCGCAGGAATGGTGTTTCAGAATCCGGACAATCAGATTATTGGGCAGATCGTGGAAGAGGATGTTGGATTTGGACCGGAGAACATGGGTGTAGAGACGAAGGAAATATGGGAGAGAGTGAATGAAAGTCTTAAAGCTGTAGGAATGTATGAATTTCGCAAGTTTTCACCCAACAAATTATCTGGTGGACAAAAGCAGCGCGTATCTATAGCAGGTGTGATCGCAATGCATCCTAAATGCATTGTACTGGATGAGCCGACTGCGATGCTGGACCCGCAGGGACGTAAAGAAGTAATCAGAGCCATCAGGGCATTAAATGATGTAGAGAAAATTACAATTATACTCATCACTCATTATATGGAAGAAGTTATTTATGCAGATCAGGTTTATGTAATGGACAAAGGAAAAGTTACATTACAGGGTACACCAAGGGAAGTATTTTTTCAGGTTGACAGACTGAAAGAATTGCGTCTGGATGTTCCGCAGGTAACTTTGCTTGCACATGAACTGCGTGAGGATGGATTTCCAATACCGGAAGGAATTCTGACCAAAGAAGAATTTCGTGATGCTATGTTGAACTGTGTGCAGAAGCTTCATGAATAGAGAAAGGTGATGAGAATATGTCAATTATTTTGGATCATGTCAGTCATGTCTATGGTGAAGACACAGCCATGGCTGTAAAAGCGTTAAATGATGTAAATTTAGTTCTGCCCGATGGTCAATTTATTGGTCTGATCGGACACACGGGGTCTGGCAAATCAACTTTGGTACAGCATTTGAATGGACTGATGAAGGCAACTTCCGGTTCTGTTTATTTTAATGGAGAGGATATTGATGGAGAAGGCTTTGATAAAAAGATGCTCAGAAGCAAGGTAGGGCTGGTTTTTCAGTATCCGGAGCATCAGCTTTTTGAGACTGATGTATTTTCAGATGTTTGTTTTGGACCAAAGAATCTCGGACTTTCTCAGAAAGAAGTTCAGCTTAGAGCATATGAAGCATTGAAGCTTGTAGGATTAGAGGATGAATATTTTTATCAGTCACCTTTTGATCTGTCTGGAGGGCAGAAGAGAAGAGTTGCCATTGCAGGCGTTCTGGCAATGAAACCTGAGGTACTGATACTGGATGAGCCAACTGCAGGGCTGGACCCTAAGGGTCGTGATGAAATACTGGATCAGATTGCAAAACTGAAGGAACAGATGGGAATTACAGTAGTACTGGTATCTCATAGTATGGATGATGTGGCAAGGTATGTGGATCGAATCATTGTCATGAATAAAGGAAGCGTTATGTATGATGATGTTCCAAGGGAAGTATTCAGACATTATGTGGAACTGGAGAAAATCGGACTGGCAGCTCCTCAGGTAACATATATCATGAAAGAATTGCGGGATCATGGAATGCCGGTAAGTGATGACGTGACGACAATAGATGAGGCAAAAGCAGAGATAGAACGTTATTTTAAAGAACTTGCACAGAGTAAGAAGGGATAAAAGGTGAGACAGGATGCTTAAAGATATAACACTTGGACAGTATTATCAGACAGATTCCATTATACATAGACTTGATCCAAGAGTGAAGCTTGCAACAACTCTGGCTTTTATCATTTCATTATTTGTATTTGATAATGTGGCAGGTTATGCGATTGCAGCAATTTTTCTGGTTATTGTGATTAAACTGTCAAAGGTGCCTTTTAAATTCATGGTAAAGGGTATGAAGGCAATCGTATTCCTGATACTTTTGACCGTAATATGCAACCTGCTTCTGACACCGGGAGAACCGCTGGTTACATTATGGAAGCTTACCATAACAAAAGAAGGTCTGAGGATTGCTGCATTAATGACAGTGCGCCTTAGCTTTTTGATCATAGGTTCCTCTATTATGACTCTTACTACCACACCAAATCAGCTTACAGATGCCATGGAAAAGATGATGAGCCCTCTTAAAAAGATTAAAGTGCCCGTCCATGAGATTGCCATGATGATGTCGATTGCATTGCGTTTTATTCCTATTTTATTAGAAGAAACAGACAAAATCATGAAAGCACAGATTGCCAGAGGTGCAGATTTTGAAAGTGGGAATGTCATTAAAAAAGCCAAAAGTATGGTGCCTTTGCTGGTGCCGCTGTTCATTTCCGCATTCAGGCGAGCCAATGATCTGGCAATGGCAATGGAAGCCAGATGCTATCGCGGTGGAGATAAACGTACCAAGATGAAGCCATTGCATTATGAGCGCAGAGACTATATTGCCTATGCAATTGTAGTGTGTTATCTGGCTGCAGGTGTAGCAGCGGGCAGAATTGTAGGTATACTATGAGAAGAATTATGTTAACTGTTGCATATGATGGAACGAATTATCATGGATGGCAGATACAGCCTAATGTAATAACGATAGAATCCGTATTGAATGAAGCTTTATCTTCACTTTTCAAGGAAGAGATTCATGTTATCGGAGCTTCCAGAACAGATACGGGCGTGCATGCGCTGGGAAATATCGCGGTATTTGACACAGAAGCAAGAATGCCAGGAGATAAGGTATCCTATGCTTTGAACCAACGTCTGCCACAGGATATCAGAATAGAGGATTCCAGAGAAGTTCCACTGGACTTCCATCCAAGACATTGTAACAGCAGAAAAACATACGAATATAAAATACTGAACAGGGAATTTCCTCTTCCTACCTATCGGTTATATGCGCATTTTACATATGTGCCGCTGGATGTGACCAGAATGCAGCAGGCAGCGGACTATCTGGTGGGAGAGCATGATTTTAAGAGTTTCTGCAGTGTGAATACAGTAGCGGAAACAACAGTAAGAACACTTTATTCGGTAAAGGTATCGAAGGAATCGGATATGATTACCATTCGTGTCACCGGTTCAGGCTTTCTGTACAATATGGTTCGTATTATTGCAGGCACACTTATGGAAGTGGGAAAAGGCAGTATGAGCCCGGAGCAGATACCCCAAATACTGGCTGCACTGGATCGCCAAAAGGCAGGACCTACAGCGCCGGCATGCGGATTGACACTGTATGCATATGAATTTGAGAAAAGATAAAAAAATTCCAGGGAAATTATTGACACATTTCATTTCGTATAATATAATAAACAACTGTGACAGTGTGCGTTTAGATAGGATCAAAGCCCCGATGTTATGTAAAAGCATGGTGTTGGATGTATAATGGTAACCGGTGAATAGTGGATGATACGGCCGGACATTCCGTAGCAGAAGGATTCACATAAGGTAGACCAATCATAGGAAAGCCGTTGGCTTATTATATGGAGGTAACATAATGAAAACATTTATGGCTAGCCCAGCTACAATTGATAGAAAATGGTATGTAGTAGACGCTACAGGTATGACATTAGGACGTTTAGCAGCAGAAGTTGCTAAGGTTTTAAGAGGTAAGAATAAGGCTATCTTCACACCTCATATTGATACAGGTGATTATGTAATCGTAATCAACGCTGAGAAGATTACTGTAACAGGTAGAAAGCTTGATCAGAAGATTTATTATCAGCATTCCGCATATGTAGGCGGCATGAAGGAAACAACTTTAAAAGATAAGTTGAACACAAAGCCTGTAGAGGTTATTGAGCATGCTGTTAAGGGAATGCTCCCTAAGGGACCTTTAGGAAGAGAAATGTACAAGAAACTTTATGTATACGCAGGACCAGAGCACAATCATGCAGCTCAGAAACCTGAAGTATTGACATTTTAATCAAAGGGACAAATAAAGGAGGATATTAAAATGGCAAAGGCAGCAAATGCTTCAAGATATTATGGTACAGGTAGAAGAAAGAAAGCTATCGCTAGAGTATACTTAGTACCTGGTACAGGTAACATTACAATCAATAAGAGAACTATTGATGAATATTTTGGATTAGAGACATTAAAGACTATCGTTCGTCAGCCTTTAGTAGCTACAGATACAACAGACAAGTTTGATATTCTTGTTAACGTATGTGGTGGTGGCTATACAGGACAGGCTGGTGCTATCAGACATGGTATCTCCAGAGCTTTATTACAGGTAGATGCAGATTACAGACCAGTGCTCAAGAAGGAAGGCTTCTTAACACGTGATCCTCGTATGAAGGAAAGAAAGAAGTACGGCTTAAAGGCAGCTCGTCGTGCACCACAGTTCTCAAAGAGATAATAAATGGTTTAAACCATATCAATTCCCGGAAAATCAAGATTTTCCGGGAATTTTGTTTTATAAAGACACCAATGGAGGAGAAGTATGTATTACGAAATGGCTCCCATGGAGGGGATCACTACTTATATATATAGAAGAGCGTACTTCCATTATTTTGGAGGAATTGACCGTTATTATACGCCTTTTATTTCTACCCATAACGATAAGGTGATGAGTCACAAGGAATTACAGGAAATCCTGCCGGAACATAATGAAGGAATGCAGGTGATTCCCCAGGTACTGACATCTTCTGCTCAGGAATTTGTGAAAATGGCAAAGGAACTGGCGCAGATGGGATATACAGAGGTGAATTTGAACTGTGGCTGTCCATCTGCAACGGTAACAACCAAACATAAGGGAGCAGGAGTATTAGAGAACCCGAAACAGCTTGATGAAATGCTGGCAGAGATTTTTGAAAAATGTCCAGTTCAGGTATCTATCAAGACAAGAATAGGTATGAAGCAGGATTGGGAATGGGAAGATATTCTGGAAGTATACAGTCACTACCCAATAGCAGAACTGATCATTCATCCAAGAGTCAGACAGGACTTTTATAAAAACACACCGAGACTGGAGCCGGTGAAGGCAGCATTGGATAAATTACAATGTCCGGTCAGTTATAACGGAGATCTCTTCTGCGTGGGGGATGTGAAGAGGGTATCGGAACAGTTACCGGGATTGCAGGCATGCATGCTGGGAAGAGGCTTGATTGCAGATCCGGGACTTGTATTGACGATAAGAAATGGTGCGAACATAAACAAGGACACCCTTAGGGCTTTTCATGATGAGATACTGGAAGAATACAGCAGAGTACTCTCCGGTGAGAAGAATGCAATGTATCGCATGAAAGAGCTGTGGTTCTATATGAGTCAGCTGTTTACAGAGCCTGACAAATATAGGAAAAAGATTCAGAAAGCCGAGAAACTGGCAGTGTATGAGAGTGTGGTCAACCGCCTTTTTGCCGAACAGGAACTGGTTGATCCTGATTGCAACCGCTTCACCTTCTGAAATTACATATACAATGCAAACAGAAGCATGTTATACTATGGAGTATGAATGCAAGAAGGATGCTTGGCATTTAGAATGATGATCAGTGTATGTACCTTAGCAAAATGCACTGATTGAAAGGAGTATGCAGCTTTATGAAGAGAAAAAAGGCATTGGTGACTGGTGCATCCAGAGGGATAGGTGCCGCCATTGCGACTGCGTTGGCACAGGAAGGCTACGACCTGTATTTGACTTGCCATCATAATATGGAACTTTTGGAAGAACTGGCGTGTCATTTGGAGAATACCTGTCAGGTGTCCTGCAAGTGCTATGCTTTTCCTGTTTATGAGGAAAAGGCAATGCAGGATATGTTTCGGGAGATTCCATATCTGGACGTTCTGGTAAACAATGCGGGAATATCCTATATAGGGCTTTTGACAGACATGACCTATGAAGAATGGCAGCAGGTGCTGCGTACGAATCTGGATAGTTGTTTTCTTACCAGCAGAAATGCACTGCCTGGTATGATTCATCGTAAGAAGGGAAAAATAATCAATATTTCCTCAGTCTGGGGTAATGTAGGAGCTTCCATGGAAGTGGCATATTCAGCTTCTAAGGGCGGTGTGAACTCTTTTACCAAGGCTCTTGCGAAAGAATTGGGACCAAGCAATATACAGGTCAATGCAATCGCCTGCGGCGTAATTGATACAGATATGAACAAGTGCTTCAGTGAAGAAGAAAGACAGGAACTGATTGCGGAGATTCCCGCAGACAGAATGGGCAAGACACAGGAAGTAGCGCAGCTTGTAGTGCAGCTGTGTACAGGAAATGAATATTTGACAGGACAGATTATTACTTTGGATGGAGGGTGGATTTAATATGTATGATATGTTGATTATTGGTTCAGGACCGGCAGGAATGGGTGCTGCAATCTATGGAGTAAGAGCAGGATTATCACTGGCAGTTCTTGACAGAAGCCCGATCAGTGGCGGACAGGTACTTACAACCTATGAAATAGACAATTATCTGGGATTGCCTCAGATCAGCGGTGGTGAGATCAGTCAGAAATTCAGAGAACACGCAGACAGTCTTGGTGTGAATTTTGTGACTGCAAATGTAACATCTATTGAAGATAAGAAAGATTGCAAAATTGTTCATACAGAAGAAGGTGACTATGAGGCGAAGACACTTCTTCTGGCAACCGGTGCAACTCATGCCATGCTTGGCGTAAAGGGCGAGATGCAGTTGACAGGAATGGGAGTATCTTATTGTGCAACATGCGATGGTGCCTTTTTCAGGAAAAGGACAGTGGCAGTTGTAGGCGGCGGTGATGTAGCCGTGGAAGATGCTATCTTCCTCGCAGGATTATGCAGTAAGGTGTATCTGATTCACAGAAGGGATTCACTTCGCGCAGCAGACAGTCTCCAAAAGAAGCTCATGTCTATGGAAAACGTTGAAATTCTGTGGAATTGTGAGGTAAAAGAAATCCAGGGCGAGGATATGGTAGAAAAAATTCTGGTTTACCATAATCAGGATGATTCACAGTCTGTACTTGAAGTAAACGGTGTATTTATAGCGGTAGGAATCCAACCTAACACAGAATTATACCAGGGACTGGTAGAAATGGATGAACGGGGATATGTGCTGGCGGATGAATCCTGCAAGACTTCTGCTGATGGTATATATGCAGCAGGCGATATTAGGAAAAAAGCCCTGAGACAGATCATTACTGCGGTTGCTGACGGGGCAAATGCCGTCACTTCGGCACAAAATTATCTTAATAAAGTATAATATTCGTGAAAATACACAAAACGATTGACATAGTTTCTACCTGCATGGTAAAAAATGGTACATCTTAAAACTTGACATTTGTTACAGGATATGTTACTTTATTTCTTGGGCGTAACAAATTTGTAACAAATCGTAACAAAGATTGTACAAATTTTATGAGAGTATTCAATATACTTTGGAGGAAGAAATGAATGAATAAACACGGTATAAGAATTGCGGCGTGCGCTTTGGCAGGTACGTTCGCTCTTTCCGGATATTATACTTCTTTACAGGCAAAGATTAATCAGTCTTCCACATTACCGGCAGCAGGTATTGCAGTCGTTCTTGAGGAAGGAACAACAATACAGGAACTTACACAGGAAGTTATTCAGAACATTGCGTATCTGGAAAGCGCTTCCGGTATTCAGCCTAATATTATCATTGCATCTGAGAAGGTAGCCATGGCAGAGACACCTATGCAGGAGGAGACAACTGTTGATTCTGACGTAGTACAGGCACTGGTTGATTCTGTTTCTGGTGATAATACAGATAATGACGAGACGAAGAGCATTACAGACAGTCTGAGTGCAGGATTCTCTGCAACAGATACTTACGAAGATACAGAAGATACAACAGAGGAATCCAGTGAAGAATCTTCTGAAGAAAGTCAGACAGAGACTGTAGAAGAGGAAACATCCGAAGATACAGAGGAAGAGACGACAGAAGAAGCGACCGAAGAGGAAACAACAGAAGTTGCCACAGAGGAAGAACAGGATTTCAGAGGTCTGGTTATTGCACAGGTTAATAACTATGTGAATGTAAGAAGTATTCCTAGTGAAGACGGCGAAATCGTAGGTAAATTATATGATAAGTCTGTTGGTGAATTCGAAGAAGAAGTAAATGGCTGGTATAAGATTACATCAGGTAACTGTACCGGATATGTAAAGGCTGAGTATTGTGTAACAGGTGATGAAGCACAGGCTTTGGCTAAGCAGGTAGGTACTACTTATGCAGTTGTTAATACAACGACTCTGAAGGTTAGACAGGAAGCAAGTACAGAATCAGCAGTATTGGGACTTGTTCCTATTGAAGAAGAACTGGTTGTTGTAGAAGAACTTGATGGCTGGGTTAAGGTAGCAATTGAAGAAGGCGATGGCTACGTATCCAGAGAATATGTAAATCTGAGAACTGATTTCGTGCATGCAGAGTCCAAGGCAGAAGAAGAAGCACGATTGGCAGAAGAAGCCAAGGAGCGTGAGGAAGCAAGAGCAGCAGCTGCTGCAACAGAAGCGACCAGAGCGGCTCAGGCGGCAGAACAGACTGTACAGAAGCAGGCTCAGACAGAAGCAGTGATCGAAGCTGCACAGGCTACAGCGGCAAGCTCAGCCGGCAGTGAGATGGGCAAGTCAGTTATTGATTATGCAACACAGTTTGTTGGTAATCCTTATGTATATGGCGGCACAAGCTTAACAAACGGAACAGACTGCTCTGGATTTGTTATGAGCGTATATGCGAACTTTGGTGTCAGCCTTCCACATTCCTCTTCCGCATTGAGAAGCAGGGGATATGACGTAGGCGGTCTGGCAAATGCACAGCCTGGTGATATTGTATGTTACTCAGGTCATGTAGCTCTCTACATTGGCAATGGACAGATCGTACATGCAAGTACAAGTAAGACAGGAATTATCATTTCCAACGCAAATTACAGAAGTATTCTTGCAGTAAGAAGAATTTTCTAATGCAGGATAGAATAAAGGATGGGGTCGAAAGACCCCATCCTTTTATGTACAAGACAAAGCCAAAGAAACCAGGTTACAGATATTAGCAGAATGCACAAATTTGTAAATAATTGTAAATGTGACATAACAGTCATTTTTTTATACGTTCACAAAATATCCACATGGTAAAAAGCTCAAAATCTAGTAAAATGAACTTATACACCAAGTTATCCACATTATCCACATAAAAAACAGGCGTTTTGAGTGGATGTGGGTGTGTCTTTTTACAAACAGGCGTTTTGTGCAGGACTCATAAAAATTTACTTTTTGTCAAAAAAACTCAAAATAAGATTGACAATTTTAATGTCAAAAAATGTATAAAAATTTCATTTCTTTATTATAAAATTTGGAAAATAGCACAAAAAATATTGAAAAAATCCCTGGGTATGATATAATCAATATACAATATAAGAGAGGCAAGGAGATACAATCTCATAAATCTCTTATATATCATAAGTTGTTACAACAGCTTATGATAATAAGTACGAAGGGATGTGGCATCATGAAATTTATTATCAGCGGAAAGAACATCGATGTAACGGCAGGCTTAAAAGCAGCAGTAGAGGACAAGATTGGCAAGCTGGAGAAATACTTCACGCCGGAAACGGAGGTACATGCAACACTTAGTGTTGAGAAAGAGAGACAGAAGATAGAGGTCACCATTCCTATTAAGGGAAATATCATTCGTTCTGAGCAGGTCAGCAATGATATGTACGTATCCATTGATCTTGCAGCAGAGGTGATAGAGAGACAGTTAAAGAAATATAAGAATAAGTTCAGAGCAGAGCAGCAGGCAGGTGCAGCAAGCTTGAGAACAGATTTCCTGGACAAGGACTACGAGGATGAAGAAGACGATATCAAGATCGTTCGTACCAAGAAGTTCGACATCAAACCTATGTATGCAGAAGATGCTTGTATCCAGATGGAATTGTTAGGACATGATTTCTTTGTATTCTGCAATGCAGAAACAGATGAGGTCAATGTAGTGTACAAGCGTAAAGGCAATACATACGGATTAATTGAACCGGAGAATTAATACAACTGAATGAAGAAACATATGCAGGTATCGGAGCAATCCGGTACCTGTTTTTGTGTACATATCATAATCTGCGGACACATATATTGTAATAATGGCTTGAAAACATGAGGTATCAGGTGAAGACGAAGAAGGGAATAGCCATTATCGCAGCTCTTGTGATAGGCATTGGAATTATTTTGTACCAGATAAGGTGTAATGAATCGGCGAGTACAGTAAGTGGTGACTATATTAAATGGGTAGAGTTTAACGCCAGTACACAGGCACTGCAAAAGGCATGCAGAATGGACATTGAAAGTTACCAGGAAGAAGTGCATCTTGACTGGATTACACTTCTTGCCTATGCGGCAGTCAGAGGAGGGGGAGAATTTGATGATAAGTCGCTGAAATATATAGACGAAATTGCGGCTGAGCTGACCAGTCAGACTGTGAGCAGAGAAGACCTGGCGGATAAATATAAGTATTTTAATTATTACTATGAGGCATATGGTGCTGTATTGAGTGGCATGCTGGGGGAATACGAAATAGAGGAAGAGACTAAAGAAGGTGTCGTAAAATGGAATCGTCAATATGGTCTCAAGGCCTATTCTCCCATAGCGGCGGGCTTTGATTATCAGCATTATGATGATTTTGGCGCAGCCAGAAGCTTCGGATACCGCAGACCGCATCTGGGACATGATATGATGGGGCTTGTGGGAACACCGATCATAGCAACCGAGTCAGGTTATGTAGAGGCACTTGGATGGAACCGGTATGGCGGCTGGCGTATTGGCATACGCAGTTTTGATAAGAAAAGATATTACTATTATGCCCATCTGCGTCAGAACAGACCTTATGCAGAAGGTCTGAAGGAAGGAGATGTAGTGACAGCAGGTGATGTGATCGGCTATATGGGACATACCGGTTACAGTGATACAGAGAATGTGAATAATATCAAGACAGTACATCTGCACGCAGGCTTACAGCTTATTTTTGATGAGTCGCAGAAAGAGTGCGATAATGAGATATGGATAGATTTCTACCAGCTTGCACGGTTTTTGCACGCACACAGAAGTAAAGTCGTGCGGGATGATGCGACAAAGGAATGGAAAAGACAGTACAAAATGCGCGATCCTGAGGTAGAAGCCTATGAAAAAAAGCATGAGTAACAGCATTTTGGAGCACCCTGAATAATCCACAAAAAATATGATAAAAATTTGTTAATAAAATATCGAATATCAGGGATAAATAGATTGCTTTTTTTTTAACAATGTGATAAAATAATAACAATGATTGTGATAAAAATAACAATCAAGCGAAAAACAGAAATTCTTTTAAAACAAATGGAGGAATTGGCAATGTCAAAGAAAATCGTATTAGCAGGCGCATGTCGTACAGCAATCGGTACAATGGGCGGTGCATTAAGCACAACTCCGGCACCGGTACTTGGTTCTATCGTTATTAAGGAAGCTCTTAAAAGAGCAGGCGTAGCTCCTGAGCAGGTTGATCATGTATATATGGGATGTGTTATCCAGGCTGGTTTAGGTCAGAACGTAGCACGTCAGGCAGCTTTAAAGGCTGGACTTCCTATCGAAACACCAGCAGTTACAGTAAACGTTGTATGTGGTTCTGGTCTGAACTGTGTAAACATGGCTGCACAGATGATCAAGGCAGGCGATGCTGATATCGTTGTTGCAGGTGGTATGGAGAACATGTCTATGGCTCCTTACGCTGCTATGCAGGGACGTTATGGATATAGAATGAACAATGCTACATTAGTAGATACCATGGTAAACGATGCATTATGGGATGCATTCAACAACTATCATATGGGTATCACAGCAGAGAACGTAGCAGAGAAGTATGGTCTTACAAGAGAACAGCTTGACGAGTTCGCAGCATGGTCACAGCAGAAATGCGAGAAGGCTATGGCTGAAGGCAAGTTCAAGGATGAAATCGTTCCTGTAGAAGTTAAGAAGAAGAAAGAAACAATCATTGTAGATACAGATGAAGGTCCTCGTCCTGGCACAACAAAGGAAGGTATCGCTAAGTTACGTCCTGCATTCAAGCCAGACGGAATCGTAACAGCAGCTAACTCATCAGGTATCAATGACGGTGCAGCAGCAATCGTTGTTATGAGCGAAGAGAAAGCTAAGGAATTAGGTGTTAAGCCTATGGCTACATGGGTAGCTGGTGCTCTTGGCGGTGTAGATCCTTCTATCATGGGTGTTGGTCCTGTAGCTTCTACAAAGAAGGTTCTTGCCAAGACTGGTATGGATATCAATGATTTTGACCTGATTGAAGCTAACGAAGCATTCGCAGCACAGTCATTAGCAGTACAGGCTGATCTGAAATTCTCCAATGATGTATTGAATGTAAACGGTGGTGCTATCGCACTTGGACACCCTGTTGGAGCTTCCGGATGCCGTATCCTTGTTACACTGCTTCATGAGATGCAGAAGAGAGATGCTAAGAAGGGTCTTGCAACACTTTGTATCGGTGGCGGTATGGGCTGCTCTACAATCGTTGAGAGAGACTAATATTAAGGAGATTCGAACATGGAATATATAGTATATGAGCAGAACGGCGCAGTTGGTAAGATCACCATCAGCCGCGAAAAGGCTTTGAATGCATTAAATTCTCAGGTACTTGATGAATTAAACGCAACTCTGGATGCTGTAAACCTTGACGAAGTAAGATGCCTTATCCTCACAGGAGCAGGTGCTAAGTCATTCGTTGCAGGTGCAGATATCGGAGAAATGAGCACATTAACCAAGGCTGAAGGCGAAGCTTTCGGTAAGAAGGGTAACGATGTGTTCCGCAAGCTGGAAACATTCCCTATCCCTGTTATCGCAGCAGTTAACGGCTTTGCACTTGGCGGCGGATGTGAGATTTCCATGAGCTGTGACATCAGAATCTGTTCTGAGAATGCAGTATTTGGTCAGCCTGAAGTAGGTCTTGGTATCACACCTGGATTTGGTGGAACACAGAGACTTGCCCGTCTCGTAGGTGCTGGTATGGCTAAGCAGATGATCTACACAGCAAGAAATATCAAGGCAGACGAAGCATACAGAATCGGTCTTGTAAATGCTGTATATCCTGCAGAAGAGTTAATGCCTGCAGCAGAGAAGATGGCAGCTACTATTGCAAAGAATGCTCCTATCGCTGTCCGTAACTGCAAGAAGGCTATTAACGAAGGCTTAGACGCAGATATGGATGAAGCAATCGTAATCGAAGAGAAGCTCTTCGGTGACTGCTTCGAGACAGAAGATCAGAAGTATGGTATGGCTTTCTTCCTTGACAAGAATAAGGAAAAGGTAAAAGAGCCATTCAAGAATTGCTAATTCAACTAAATTAAAATATATGATTCATAATACAAGGAGGAACTTTCAATGAAAGTAGGTATTATTGGTGCTGGTACAATGGGCTCCGGTATTGCACAGGCTTTTGCAATGACCGATGGCTATGAAGTATGCTTATGTGATATTAAGCAGGAATTTGCTGATGGCGGTAAGGCTAAGATCTTAAAGAATCTTAACTTCCTCGTAGGCAAGGAAAAGATCACACAGGAAAAGGCAGACGCAATCGCTGCCAAGATCACAACTGGCTTAAAGGATATCTGTACAGATTGTGATATGGTAATCGAAGTTGCTCCTGAGAAAATGGAAATCAAGAAGACAACATTCAAGGAATTACAGGATATTGTAAAACCTGATTGTATCTTCGCTACAAATACATCTTCTCTGTCTATCACAGAGATGGGTGCAGGTCTTGACCGTCCTTTAGTAGGTATGCATTTCTTTAACCCTGCTGACAGAATGAAGTTAGTAGAAGTTATCGCAGGTGCTAATACACCTAAGGAATTAGTTGAGAAGATCAAGGCAATCGCTACAGAAATCGGTAAGACACCTGTAGAGGTTAACGAGGCAGCAGGTTTCGTAGTAAACAGAATCCTGATCCCTATGATCAACGAAGCAATCAACGTATATGCAGCAGGTGTTGCAAGTGTTAAGGATATTGATGTAGCTATGCAGCTTGGTGCAAATCATCCTATGGGACCTTTAGCACTTGGCGATTACATCGGACTTGATATCGTACTTGCTATCATGGAAGTAATCTATGCTGAGACAGGCGATTCCAAGTATGCTCCTTCACCACTTCTTAGAAAGATGGTTCGTGCAGGTAAGCTTGGTAAGAAGACAGGCGCTGGCTTCTACGATTATAGTAAATAAGAGTTAATATAAGACCGGCGGAGGGAGCTGGTAGGACAGTTCCCTTGGTCGGATTTATGAGATTATAGATAATGGAGGATTTTTAACATGGATTTTACATTAAGTAAAGAGCATGAGATGGCGAGAGCTCTGTTCAGAGAGTTCGCTGAAAAAGAGGTTAAGCCTCTTGCAATTGAAGTGGATGAGACAGAAGTTTTCCCTAGAGAGACTGTAGAGAAAATGGCAAAAGCAGGCTTCATGGGTATTCCTGTACCAAAGGAATACGGCGGACAGGGCTGCGATGTTTTAACATATGCTATGTGCGTAGAAGAATTAGCTAAGGTATGCGGTACTACAGCAGTTATCGTATCTGCACATACATCTCTGTGCTGTGATCCTATTCTTACATTCGGTACAGAAGATCAGAAGAAGAAGTATTTACCAGACCTTGCAAGCGGCAAGAAGATCGGTGCTTTCGGTTTAACTGAGCCAGGCGCTGGTACAGACGCTCAGGGACAGCAGACAAAGGCTGTATTAGATGGTGACGAATGGGTACTTAACGGTTCCAAGATATTCATCACAAACGGTAAAGAAGCTGACGTATATGTAATCTTCGCTATCACAGGTATGGTTGAGAAGCGTGGCAGAATGACAAAGGAAATCTCCGCATTCATCGTTGAGAAGGGCACACCTGGATTCAGCTTTGGTACTAAGGAGAAGAAGATGGGTATCCGTGGTTCATCCACATACGAACTGATCTTCACAGATTGCCGTATCCCTAAGGAAAATATGTTAGGTGCTCAGGGCAAGGGCTTTGGTATCGCAATGCATACACTGGATGGTGGACGTATCGGTATCGCTGCCCAGGCACTTGGTCTTGGCGAAGGTGCATTAGAGAGAACAATCGCATATGTAAAAGAAAGAAAACAGTTCGGACGTGCTATCGGACAGTTCCAGAATACACAGTTCCAGCTTGCTGATATGGCTACAAAGGCTCAGGCAGCTCAGTTCATGGTATACAAGGCAGCTTGCACAAAGGATCAGTATACGAAGGATCATAAGACATCTTACAACGTAGAAGCAGCTATGGCTAAGTTATACGCAGCAGAGATGGCTATGGAAGTAACAACTAAGGCTGTACAGTTACATGGTGGTTATGGTTATACAAGAGAATACGAAGTAGAGCGTATGATGAGAGATGCTAAGATCACAGAGATCTACGAAGGAACCAGCGAAGTTCAGAGAATGGTAATCTCCGCGAATCTGTTAAAGTAAGACGTGCTAGACATGAAAGCAACAGTTTTCTGCTCGCAGAAAAACAGTTGCTTGTAATGGCGTAGAGCACGTTGCAACGCAACGCGCGAACGAGAAAATCGTAGATTTTCGAGTGCACGTCTTTAGTATGAATGTGTAACTAACCCTAAATTAAGTTTGATAAGGAGAATAACAATGAAAATTGTAGTATGTGTTAAACAGGTACCTGATACAAAGGGTGGCGTTAAGTTCAATCCTGATGGTACACTTGATAGAGCAGCTATGCTTACAATCATGAATCCTGATGACAAAGCAGGTCTTGAAGCAGCATTAAGATTAAAGGATCAGTACGGTGCAGAAGTTACCGTTATCACAATGGGTCTTCCTAAGGCAGAAGAAGTACTTCGTGAAGCACTTGCTATGGGCGCTGACAAGGGAATCCTTGTAACAGACAGAGTACTTGGTGGTGCAGACACATGGGCTACTTCTCAGACCCTTGCAGGCGCTATCCGTAACCTTGACTATGATCTGATCATCACAGGCCGTCAGGCTATTGATGGTGATACAGCACAGGTTGGCCCTCAGATTTCCGAGCATCTTGGAATCCCTGTAATCTCCTATGCACAGAAGATCGAAGTAGAAGGCGACAGCGTAATCGTTGAGCGTCAGTATGATGACAGATATCATGTATTAAAAGCTAAAATGCCTTGCTTAATCACAGCACTTGCTGAATTAAACGAGCCTCGTTATATGACACCAGGCGGAATTTTCGATGCATTCAAGGCTGACATTACCGTATGGGGCAGAGCAGACTTAAAGGATGTTGAAGATTCTAACCTTGGTCTGAAGGGTTCACCTACACAGATCGCAAGAGCATCTGATAAGGTAAGAAAAGGACAGGGCGAGAAGGTTACTTTAGATCCTTCCGAATCTGTAACTTATATCATGGACAAGTTAAAAGAGAAGCATGTGATTTAATAATGCATTAATTTAGAACATACGAAGTGCTATTAAATATGGAGGTTCAACATGAATTTAGAAGAATATAAAGGCGTGTTTGTCTTTGCTCAGCAGGTAGATAACAAGGTAAGCGGTATCGCACTTGAATTAATCGGCGAAGGCAAAAGACTGGCTGAGAAATTATCAACAGAAGTAACAGCAGTATTAGTAGGTAGTGGTGTTAAGGATCTTGCAGATGAACTTGCTGCATATGGTGCAGACAGAGTTATCCTGGTAGATGATCCTGAATTAAAGGAATACAGAACAGAGCCTTATGCACATGCATTAGCATCTGTTGTTGAGAAATATAAACCTGAAATTTTGTTAGTAGGTGCTACAGCAATCGGACGTGACCTTGGTCCTCGTGTATCTGCTAGAATCCATACAGGTCTGACAGCAGACTGTACATCCCTTGAAATCGGTGATTTCCCTATCAACCCGATTCCTGGAAGAGAGCAGAAGCATAATCAGTTACTGATGACTCGTCCTGCTTTCGGTGGTAACACAATCGCTACAATCGCTTGCCCTGAGTTCCGTCCTCAGATGGCTACTGTACGTCCTGGTGTTATGCAGAAGCTTCCTAAGAACGATGGTGCTAAGGCTGTTATCGAAGAGTTCAATCCTGGATTCACACCTGATAACAAGTATGTAGAGATCCTGAAAGTAGTTAAGAACTTATCTGAGACAGTAGATATCATGGATGCTAAGATCCTTGTATCTGGTGGTCGTGGAGTAGGAAGCGCTGAGAACTTCAAGCTTCTTGATGACCTTGCAGAAGCTATCGGCGGTACAGTAAGCTGCTCTCGTGCAGTTGTAGATGCTGGCTGGAAGAGCAAAGACCTGCAGGTAGGTCAGACAGGTAAGACTGTACGTCCTAACGTATACTTTGCAATCGGTATTTCTGGTGCTATTCAGCATTTAGCAGGTATGGAAGAATCTGATATCATCATTGCAATTAACAAAGATGAGACAGCTCCTATCTTCGATGTAGCTGATTACGGTATCGTAGGCGACTTAAACAAGATCGTTCCTATGCTGACAGAGCAGTTAAAAGCTGCTAAGGCTGCAAAGGCTAACTAATCAGTAAATTTATTATATAGTGCTCAAACGGATAGAAAACCGGAGAAGTTTATGCTTCCCCGGTTTTTTTGTACAGAATTTGTATGTTGTGCTCTGTCGTGGAGTATTGAACCAGCGTTTACCTGAAATGGGGTGTGTTGCCTAATTGCTATCTGATGACCCTGTAATGGTAATTTCCAAATTTCACATGAATTTTACAAAAAAGGGATTGCATTCCAGTATGTTATACTCTATAATAAAACTCGTTGAGAATATTTAACATAACAACAAATATTAAGGCGATTGGAGCCTTATTGATTGGACTTACGTCCGTATTTGTAGCTAAATCTGATTGGCTATGTGTATTTTATAAGTTGGTTACTATAAACCATGTGCTATACGCACGACCCACTTGTGAAAATCAATAAGAGTAGTAAAAGTAAACGAATTTTGCTATATAGACTCTAATCACTGTATCATAAGGCGCATAGGATTTTTCCTGTGCATACTGTATATAATATGTGAAAAGATTGACAAGTGAGTATCGGTGCGGTACTCACTTGTCTTATTTTGTAAATGAGGCTTTGAAAAGTATAAAACATATATGAGGAAGGGTAAGATTCATGGAAGGCAAATTGAAATTATATGGATTTAATAATTTAACAAAATCTCTGAGCTTTAACATCTACGATGTCTGTTATGCAAAAAGCGCAAGAGAGCAGAAGGATTATATTGCTTACATTGATGAGCAGTACAATTCAGAGCGTCTTACTAAGATCTTGTTCCATGTGACAGAAATGATAGGAGCCCATGTGCTCAATGTATCCAAGCAGGATTATGAGCCACAGGGAGCGAGCGTGACCTTTCTCATAGCAGAGGATAATATGATACCGTCAGGCTGTGACAGCGCAGCCAGTGCAGCAATGGCTTTTGAAGATACGCTGCATCTATCTAATCATAACGATGAGATTGTGGCACATCTGGACAAAAGCCATATTACAGTCCATACTTATCCGGAATATCATCCTGAAACGAATATTGCGACTTTTCGTGTAGACATTGATGTGGCAACCTGTGGCGAAATCACACCCCTTAGTACACTGGACTTCCTAATCGGCAGCTTTGACTCCGACATTATCACGATGGATTACAGGGTGCGTGGCTTTACCAGAAATGTAGAAGGTAAGAAGATATTCATGGATCATCATATGACATCTATCCAGGATTACATTGATAAGAATACCCTGGATAGATATGATGCGGTAGATATCAATGTATATCAGGCGAATATGTTCCATACCAAGATGCTCATCAAGGAGCTGGATTTACAGAATTATCTGTTCAACTCTGATATTTATGAGATTCCACCTAAGACCCGCTTACAGATCAGCAACAATCTGAGGCAGGAAATGATTGAAATATTCAGCGGTACCAATATCTTTTAACGAATGGAGATAATGTGAAAATGAAGTTAGACCAGAGTAAGGCTCCTGTATTAGAAGCATTAGAGAGAATGAAGACACAGAGGCTGGTGCCTTTTGATGTGCCAGGGCATAAGAGGGGAAAAGGCAACCCGGATCTTACTGCATTCTTAGGTGAGAAATGCCTGAGCGTAGATGTCAATTCCATGAAGATGCTGGATAATCTCTGCCATCCTGTTTCTGTAATCAAAGAAGCAGAGGAGCTGGCAGCAGATGCCTTTGGCGCAGCCCATGCTTTTTTCATGGTGGGAGGAACTACATCTGCGGTACAGAGTATGGTCTTGTCTGTCTGTAAGCGTGGGGAGAAGATTATTCTGCCTAGAAATGTACATAGAAGTGTGATTAACATTATGATTCTGTGCGGTGCGGTTCCGGTGTATGTGAACCCGGATATGAATTATGAGCTGGGAATCGCCCTTGGCATGAAGATATCTGACCTGCAAAAGGCAATTGAGGAGAATCCTGACGCAAAGGCTGTATTGGTCAACAATCCGACTTATTATGGCATATGCTCTAATTTAAAAGGCATTACACAGCTTGCCCATGCCCATGGCATGAAAGTACTGGTAGATGAAGCCCATGGAACGCATTTTTACTTTGATAAGAATTTACCAATGACGGCTATGGAGGCAGGGGCAGATATGGCAGCGGTCAGCATGCATAAGTCTGGTGGATCCCTGACCCAGTCTTCTTTCCTGTTAATGGGACCGGATATCAATGAGGATTATGTGCGGCAGGTCATCAATCTGACACAGACCACCAGTGGTTCCTATCTGCTGATGTCCAGTCTGGATATTTCCAGAAGGAATCTTGCGCTGCATGGACAGGAGATCTTTGACAAAGTGACAGAGATGGTAGAATATGCCCGTAAGGAAATCAATCAGATCGGTGATTATTATGCATATTCCCGTGAACTGGTAAATGGCGATTCTGTATATGATTTTGATGTAACGAAGCTTTCTGTAAATACACTGGCGGTAGGACTTGCAGGAATAGAGGTTTATGATCTGCTGCGTGATGAGTATGATATTCAGACAGAATTTGGTGATATCGGTAATATTCTGGCGTATGTATCTGTGGGTGACAGACCAAGGGATATAGAGAGGCTGGTAAGTGCGCTGGCAGAGATCAGGCGATTGTATAAAAAAGACAGGGCAGGACAGATGACCGCAGAATATATCAATCCAAGGGTTATTTACTCTCCACAGGAAGCGTTCTATGCACCCAAGCAGTCTCTGCCTCTTGCAGACTGTAAGGACATGGTATGTGCAGAATTCGTCATGTGCTATCCACCAGGAATCCCCATTCTTGCACCGGGCGAGTTGATCACACAGGATATTCTGGATTATATCGTATATGCCAAGGAAAAAGGCTGTTCCATGACAGGACCGGAAGATATGGAAGTAAATCGACTCAATGTAATGGAAGGTATTCGTTCCGCTGCAAGATAAATGTGAAAAATCCCATTTATTAAAGTTGTACAATTCTGTATATGTAATGTTGCGTTTCAAAAATATCTAAAAATATATGTTGGTAAGGAGTAGGTAATTATGGAATTGTGGTTTACGGAGAATCATACAGAGCATGTAAAGTTCTCAATACAGGTAGATAAGCAGCTCTATACGAGCCAGTCAGAGTTTCAGAGGATTGATATTTTTGAGTCTAAGGAATTTGGCAGATTCCTGACGCTGGATGGCTATATGATGCTGACAGAAAAGGATGAATTCATTTATCATGAAATGATGGTACATGTGCCGATGGCAGTACATCCTGATGTGCGCAAGGTACTGGTAATCGGAGGCGGTGATGGCGGCACAGTCAGGGAGCTGGTCAGATACCCGCAGATAGAAGAGATTGATCTGGTAGAGATAGACGAAGAAGTGGTAAAGGCGTGTAAGGAGTTCCTGCCACAGACAGCCTGTGGATTCCAGGACCCAAGGGTGAAGTTCTATTATGAGGATGGGCTTCGCTTTATCAGGAAGTATGTGGATACCTATGATCTGATCCTTGTGGATTCTACAGATCCTTTTGGACCGGGTGAAGGACTTTTTACCAAGGAATTCTATGGCAGCTGTAATAAAGCATTAAAAGCCGATGGTATTATGGTAAACCAGCATGAGAGTCCTTTTTATCCTGATGATGCCTATGCGATGCAGAGGGCACATAAGAGAATCATAGAGTCTTTTCCGATTGCCAAGGTATATCAGGCGCATATTCCAACGTATCCATCCGGTCACTGGCTTTTTGGCTTCGCCTCAAAGAAGTATCATCCAATCAAGGATCAGAGGAAAGAAGACTGGAAAACATATGGTCTAAAGACCAGATACTATAATGAAGAAATCCACGCAGGAGCATTTGCACTTCCAAATTATGTGGAAGAAATGCTTGAGGATGTGGAAAATAAAAATTTTAATTAAACAGGATGTGGAGAAAATGGAGAGAAATGTAGAGACTTTTCTTGGATGCGATAAGGAATTTGACGAAGCCCGTATTGTAATCTTTGGAGCGCCTTTTGATTCAACGACATCTTACAGACCGGGAACACGTTTCGCCAGCAGAACCATGAGAGCAGAATCTTATGGACTGGAGACTTACAGCCCTTATCAGGATCTTGATCTGGAAGATGCAGCCGTATTTGACGGTGGCGATCTGGAGCTGTGTTTTGGTGATACCGATAAGGCACTGGCGGATATTACAGCTTTTACAGAAGAGGTAATGCAGGCTGGCAAGCTGCCATTAATGATTGGCGGGGAGCATCTGGTGACTCTCGGTGCAGTCAGAAGTGTGGCAGCACATTATCCTGAACTGCATGTGATTCATTTTGATGCGCATGCTGACCTGAGAGAAGAATATCTGGGTGCTGCCCTGTCACATGCCACAGTGCTTCACCGCGTATGGGATATTGTGGGTGATGACAGAATCTATCAGTTCGGTATCCGCAGTGGGGACAGGTCAGAATTTCAGTGGGGTAAGGAGCATGTGATTACCCATAAGTTTGATTTTGAAGGACTGGAAGAGGTAATCCGGAAGTTAAAAGGCAAGCCGGTGTATTTCACATTAGACCTGGATGTATTGGACCCTTCCGTATTTCCGGGAACAGGAACACCGGAGGCAGGCGGCGTGACCTTCCTACAGCTTTTGGATGCGATTTTAAAGGTAGGAGAGTTAAATATCGTAGGTTGCGACATCAATGAACTGTCACCGCTTCTGGATGCCAGTGGAGCGTCTACAGCGGTAGCCTTGAAGGTACTGAGAGAATTATTATTGAAACTGGAAGAGAAACATATCAAATAGACCAATAGGAAGGTTACGAATGGACTGACAAAAGGAACAACAGTGTATTCTTATGATCAGTTTAGTAACTTAGTAAGTGCAAAAGAATCTGGTTTTGAGACAATTTTTAGAAGTACAGATATTGTAGGAAATCTGTATGAAACAAAAGATTGCAGTGATCGTATTTACGGAGCGGGCAGCCGCTTAGAGAAATCCTGTATTAACTTGAAAGAAAAACGGAACAAATATCAGGGAGGATATGGGAAGCTTATAACCAAGGGCAGGCAATTTTTCTATGATGAAGAGGGAAATCTGGCGAAGAAAATAGAACCGGATGGAGGTACATGGACGTACTGTTATTTTGGAAACGGCATGCTCCGGGAAGTAACCAGACCGGACAAAAGCTGTGTCAGCTTCCAATATGATATTTTTGGCAGGAGGATTGAAAAGTCAGTAACCAGTATACATAGTAAAGGAGTATCAGAGGGAAGGCAGCAAAAAGTAATAAGATTCCTGTGGAATGGAAACAACTTGTTTCATGAATGGGAAGAGAAATGCACAGTGGGCAGAAGGAAAACTGAAAATAAAGTAGATTTCAAAGCGGATTATATTTTGAAGCTGGAAAAACGAGAGGAGGAAAAAGCAAAAAAGAAGCAGGGCAGGGAGAAAATATACCGGATAATCTGATTACATGGGTATTTCAGGATGACTTTATTCCCAGAGGAAAAATCACCAAGGATGGGAATTACAGTATTATAAGTGACTATCTGGGAACTCCAGTGGAAGCCTATGATGAAGAGGGAAAGAAAGTTTGGGAAAGAAATCTGGATATCTATGGGCGTGTAAAAACGGAGGAAGCATTAGGTGAAAAGAATTTAATTCCATTCCGTTTTCAGGGACAGTATGAGGATGAAGAGACGGGATTGTATTATAATCGTTTCCGGTATTATTCGCCAGAGGAAGGATGTTATACGCAGCAGGATTGAAGAGAGGAAGACCATATTCAAATGCTGTTTCGTCTAAAGAGGTATTAGTTGAAGGAAGAGTACCTGCAAATAAGTTGACAATAACGTGTCCAGGTTAACTGAAAATATATTATTGAATGTATTTTTGGTATGAAATATTAGAGAAGTTTACAAAGTAAAAAAGAAGAGTATGTGGAAATTTGATTATGGTTAAATTCTTATAAAAAGAGGTAATTGTTTTATGAATTTATAAGAAATAGAAGAGTGAGTTACTATATTTTATAAGTATATAAAATGGTTGAAGTTATTGAAGAGTGTGATTATAGAGATTTCTAAAGGAGTATTTTTATGGATATAGAGCAGGCTATAGAGACTATATATACTGGATTGGTAAGTGAGGAATCTGTTCCAGTGAAATTAAGAGCATTTCGAGAATTGGACAGGGAAATGCTAGGACAAGTGCAAGAAGCACTTTCCTTTGCAATAGAGTATTATAAAGGAAAGTCATTAGTACCTAAAAAATTAGCGATGGCAATGGTCGATATTTTTGGTGCGTTTTGCTTTAATAGTGGTTTTAGTGAAAAAGAGCTGAGAGAGCTTGAGGATATTGGAATGAAATTACAGGAACAAGCATTAGAGCTTTTTGATGAATAAAATAGCTAATCTTATAGTTGGACTTGAGTGAATGTAGAAACTATTTTAAAAAAGTAAAACTGATAAAAAATACATTATATGATGTCTCCGAATTCTGATTGATTATGCCAGTGAAACTCTGGCATTGAAGTTTGACAAGTAAATATTATCCGAAATTGAAAATAAGAGTACAAGAAATAGACATAGTACTGTTGTTATACCGAAAAATAAGGTATGATATCTATAGGATTATGCTACATTCAAAACCAACTTTCTGAGGGGAATTCAAATGGCAGATTCCATGCATCCAGATGCTGTAACATCAGGATGTGATAGAGGCGGCAGTACCACATCTTAGTAGAGCGGTGTCTGCCGCTTTCTAATTTGAAGTCTATTTTCTCACGCTTATTCGAGCGTTCAGCAGAAGTTCTTGCATTGTATTTTTTTCTTTTATGTTGCCACGCGGCGGTATATTTATAAGACGTGGATTGGCTTTCATAGCCAGATGGACGGTTCTTTCGTACTTTGAATCAGAACATGGGGATTCACAGGAACAGCCATATTTGTAGTTTGCCAACGGTCATCATAACTTGATTCTTGTTTTCGAAATTTCAACACCATCATGATTCATTTTTCTTCCAGTTTTGCAGACAGGGATAACGGATAGATTTTAAGCTGTACAATCCAGTCAGTCAAAGATGTAATTTTAAAATCAATGGAAAGAAGATAAGAATGCTGCATACAGGAAGGAGTTATTAGGGCAGGACCATACTTGGAATATTTATTCAGTATCAGTTCATCTGTGTATGAAAAATCCAAGTTCCTAAAACGGTCAATGAGGTCTTAGGTGTCGCTGGAAATGGCATCTGGATCAGGATAATATTTACAGAGATTTTCAAAAAGAAAGTTTTGATAGTTAAAATGACAGATGTAATTATCGGACAATAAAAATCGCCTTCAATCAAAAATTTACCGGCTGTGCTAGAACAAATATGCTTTCTGATTAAACAGGCGCAATGCGCCGCATTTTTGAGGCTGTTTATCAAGTGTTTTTTGATAAAAAGTGGGGGATTTTAATAAAAATGGAATCTGAAAGCCTTATGTTTAGTGGCTTGGAGATACCGAGAGATTATTTTAATATAAAAGGAGAAGTGCTATGGATAGGATTTTAAGTACATATAGTTATGGTATTTGTTTATTTTCAATGGAAGTTCTACAAGATTTTTTGAAAAAAGAAAAAATTAGATCAAAAAAATTACTACATAAATTTCAAAAGGATAAAAAATTATATTTAGCTATGCAAAAAGAAGGGATTTGGTTTCCTATTTCGAAAATAAATTCGGGACAACATCTTATTAAACTGGAGGGATATGATAATACATTTAATGATGAGTGGGAACAAAAGTTTGAGATTGAAGGATTTAATTTAAAAATAGAAGGTGGACTTTGGATTTCAGATATAGGTTCCTTCTATACATTCAATGAAGGTGAATTTTGTGGGGAAGCAATATCGTTTAAGACGGGGGATGGTGACATACAATATTCAGATTTTAAATATGATGTTCCTGCCGGAAAATACTCATTATCAGTAAAAGGTTTTTTGAGAAAGGAAAAAAAAGGATTTCCTAATCCAAATTCAGGATTTTTATTTTCTCTTGTAAAAGTTGATGAGTTTAGCGGATTTAAAAATCCAAGAGAGGACATTTACAATTTCAATGTGACTAATATGTAACACCTTATAAATTAGATACTAAGACTTCCCATACCTAAAATGGGGTTCGTACCTTGAAAATTCAATATTTCAGCTAACAAAATAGTAATTTATGCCATTGCAATCTCTGGGTGGAGTGCATTGCGCAGATATTCTGGTAATCTTGCTTCAAAATCAGCAGTAAAAGCAGTCAGTTGCTCGTCACTGAGCTTTAAGATTTCCTGAAGGCTTGCCATTAAGGCAGCCATCAGAATACCAAGTGATCTGTTGAAAGTAATATCTGCCATTTCATCGACAAGAAGGAAGAACAACTTCCCAAGCGTTCTCTGATCTTCATTTTGACGTTGCTCCATTGCAAGTAACATATATCTGGTAAACACAATGGCCACATGGGTTGTCAGTGCATCATAAGATAAGCTGTGGCATTCTCCAATCAGGTTCAGCATTGCCTCTGGTGCTTTTGTCCGGGCAAGCTTGCGTCTTTTTCCTGCAAGAGTTCTGTTATCAAAGTTCTTTACCGGACCAATGATATTTGTATCTTTCGCAGATGCCAGCAAACAGCTGTTTACAGGAATCAATGTATTTCCATCACTCCAGCTTAAAGTAAGCATTCGGAATCCTTTTTTGAAATGCATATCCGTGTGGTCAAAAACTTTTGATCCCAGTTCTGTTTTCCTGCAGCTGGTGCGGTTGAACAGGCTATCATCAATGATGAAAACATTTTCCTGCTATCATTCGTCAGGCCTTTGATGTCACGATTTACGATATCAGCAGCAAGAAGGGAAGTAAAACGGAGCCAGTTTGTTTTTGCAGAATTAAGGAAACGGTAGAACGTGTTCTTGGAAAACTCTTCCTTAAAAGAGCCAGTCCGTTGCTGCATATACATACTTCTTCCGACAAAAATGTTGCTAAGTTTGTAACGAAGCAGAGAAACAGGAGAAACACCTTTTTCTTTCATCCCATTACATTTGGCAAGAAGCCTGCCGACCTGGTGTTTAGAAAAGAATCTCTGAACACAGTCAACGAAGGCTTTTTCATCTAAATGTTTTTGTGGTATACTGGACATGGAATAAATCTCCTTTGTTAAAATGGTTTCTTGACAACTCCATTATACCAAACGGAACAGGTTTATGCCTTTTTTATTGGCTGAAATATTGAATTGTCAAGGTTCAACACACTGTATTGATGTGGGAAGTTTTAGTAAGTGACTATCTGGGAACTCCAGTGGAAGCCTATGATGAAGAGGGAAAGAAGGTTTGGGAAAGAAATCTGGATATCTATGGGCGTGTAAAAACGGAGGAAGCATTAGGTGAAAAGAATTTAATTCCATTCCGTTTTCAGGGACAGTATGAGGATGAAGAGACGGGATTGTATTATAATCGTTTCCGGTATTATTCGCCAGAGGAAGGATGTTATACGCAGCAGGATCCGATTGGATTGGCAGGTGGTAATCCAACTCTGTATGGATATGTTTATGATACATTGTGTGAGCTTGATCCATTTGGTTTAGGCAGAATGCCATCGTGGATGACTACTAGAAAAGGATGGCAACGTCATCATCTTATTCCAGTTAGTGTTTGGGATAAGTATTTTATACCTCAAGAAGCTGGAATGAATGTTAATGGTGCAACCAATATGACCTACTTGCCTGTGGCACAGGGAATAGATTTAGTAAATCCGAATAGTTCTCTTCATGTGGGATGGAACAATGTTCATAGTGAGTACAATCAATATATTAGTCAAGAATTGGGTAAAATTAGCAGGCTTGCTAAAGAAAACAATTGGGGAAAGAGGAAAATTCAAAAAGAAATTAGAATGTTACAAAGCGAAGTAAAAAAAGATTTAAAAAAAGGATTGATAAAATGTCATTAAAATTATATCAAATAAATACAACTCTAAATCATCCTGATTGTATGGCAGGATTAAAAAAAATGATGGATGATGAAATTTTTTCATTTTTTAGATTGGACATAGGAAATGAAGAAAAAATAAAAAGAAGAAGATTGGAGTTTGTTGCAGACACTGGTTATACACTGGAAAATATTGAGAAAACAGATTATATTTTTTGTCCATCTGCATTGTTGTTTTCTAAGCGATTTGTTGAAAAAATTGGAAATTTATTGAGAGAAGAAATGAAGTTTTTTTCTTGTAGATTAGTTTGTCAAGACGTTAGTTTAGAATGGTATGCCGCTAAAATCATACTAAGTATACCTATAATAGATAAAGAAGCATCAACATATCGTACATTAAGTGATGGTGAGAGAGTGTTAAAATTTATAAAGTTTAGAAGAGATATTGAAGAGGAATTTTTTATTGCGAAAGATAAAGAAAGTACTACAGATTTTGTTGTAAGTGAATTGTTCGTAGATATATGCAAGAGAAATGGTTTGTTAATTGATTTTAAAGAAGTATAGGTAAGAAAATAAATTATCAGTTAAAGGGGTAGAATTCTGTAAAGGCGTTAAGTTGTCCTCTTGGTTATGAACAGGTGGAACGCATGGAGTTGTGCATCGAATAAGAGAACAAATACTGGGAAAAATGAGACCGCCAAGTAAAGGATGGTATACACATGATGAACAGATACGAGCAGAACTTGATAATTTGAGAAAAGCGTTAAATGAGGCAAGAAGTAGGGGAATGTCAGATGTTGTTAATAATAAGTATCCCAATATTAATAAAGTATCAGAACTGCAACCTCCAAAATCGACAGATGCAAAGGTGCCGAAAATATGTCAATAAAAGTTAAGAAACCAGAGGTAAAAATGAATCTTTATGAAACAGATAAAGATGTGTTGAAAAGCTTTATTACAAATGAAAAAATAGATGGAGTATTTACGGAAAAATACTTAATCCTACAAAATTTTGCGGATGATTGTAGATTTTCATCAGATATTCAGCCGGAATTAATGGAATATTTATTGCCATTTTATTTAAGAATAATTGAAGAGGCAATCATGCATCAGAATAAAATGGCAGAAGATATTTATAGTCAGTTTAATTCTATGATTTTTTTTAATCAACAAAATTTTAAAAATTCTGTAGGAGAAAAATATCCATATGTAATGGAATATTATGTTGAACAGACAGTGAAACGGATGGAAATGGGAAATAAAACAATACTCGGTGACATTTCTTTGTTTAACACAACAATTGCATTTGATAGAAATAATATTGTAAAGTTATTTGATAAAATTTATGGAGGATCTTTAGCGATAAAATATTCATTCTTTAAGTATATTTCAGTTTTGCTTTTTAAGGAAAGCGATAATTTGCTTGCAATAAATGAAGAAAGACCATTTTGGACGAGTGAAATATGGGATTTTGATGCACAGTTTTCTGACGCTTTTTTTTGGAATCAGGAAATTGTTCAATATTATGAAAGGCATGTGACAAGACAAGAGATTGAGGAGGTATTTAAGGATATAACACCAATTTTATATAATAGTTTAGGAAAGGAGTTAATGAACCTTTTTTCAAGTGAAATGGAAAAGAGCTTTGCTACAGGAACTTTTGAAAAGAGAAAAAAGGAGTATTTACAGAAGATAAATTGTAGAAGTGAAAAATATAAGTATTGGACGGAGTGTTTTTAGGAAACCCAAAAGGGTAAAATAAAGCGTGTAAATTTTTTTGATTTTAACCCGCACATATGAACGAGATTATTCTGGTCTTGTTACAAAAATTAATCATCCGGGAGGCAGATATACAAGGTATTGTTATGATAAACTGGGACGTGTGATAAGAACTGATTATTATGACAAAACTTATGAGAACTTTACTTATAATAAGAATGGCGCTCTAATAGAGGTGGAAAACCAATATGGCAAGGTAAAGTTTGAACGAGATTCGTTGGGCAGGATTACGAAAGAGTGGCAGGGCAGGCACTGGATATCTAATCAGTATGATGAATTGGGAAACTGTATTCAGACAGTAAGCAGTTTTGGAGCAAATATACTTACCAGTCGGAATGAAATGGGACAGACGACACAAGTGGCGGCATATTTGGATAAAGAAAAGCCGTGGGTGTCCAGGATGGAATATAATGCTTTGGGGCAGGAGACTCAGCGTCTGTTCTCTAATAATATCTGTAGTGCATGGGACTATGATAAAGCTGGCAGACCGATTTTTCACGGAGTAAGTAATCAGCGAAGTAAGGCAGACGCTGCTCATCAGGGAATTTTAGGAAATGTTGTCGGCTGGTCGGATACATTGCGCAGGCACAGATATGAATAGGATGTGAATTATCAGTTAAAGGAGTATATCCTATGGAGGGAAGGAAAATAAGTTTTGTGGTACTGGCTATGGCAGGTCTGCTGACAGCATGTGGCAGCCGTGTGTGGGGTGATGACAGTGAAATTTCCACAGCATTAGCCTTCGGAGAAGCAGAGGAGTGTACGCAGAATGCCAAAACACGGGAAGATACGATTGTTAAAATATCAGACTGCCTTTCGGAACAGGTGCCGGAGATTGATGACTGGGCTGCTTATGTAGATCTGAAGAGTGATGGGCAGGCGTATTTATATCAAACATATGATCTTGAAACAGAGGAAGTATACAAAGATGGGGCGGAAAGTGAATATTTGGGAGAGTATTATTCCGTTCATGTGAGCGAGATGTGGGAGGATCACAGTGTGAGCTGGAGCACGTTTTATGTGAGTGTCAATTTTGATAAGGTTTTATGGAAGGATATGGTAGGACTGGCAGACAGTGAGTTTGAAGTGTATACATTAGAGGAGTGGAGAAATTCGTCGTATTATCCAAGCCTTGATGACTAAACGGCGTTTTGCATAGATCCTGGGAGGAAAATAATATGATAAAAAATTTTCTTTCATCCATTGTAGTAAGCTTGTTTTTGATCCTTCTTGTGATTTTGTGCAGTGAAAATGATAAAGAAGAAAGCAGACATGAGCCTCAAAATACATGGTTTTATATGCCGACACAGAAAGAAGTAGAATATGAAGGAAAGGAATTTAAATGATGAAAAGGGTAATTTGGCGGGCTAATCAGGTAATTAGCATAGAAACCAGACGTAGAGATGAAAATAGAAAAGAAAATGTTTATGTGTTGGCACAAATGATAAATAGAGCTCAGCTATTAGTATTTAATTTATTTAATACAGATAATAATTGGGAAAATATTGATTTAAATAAAGCGCCTATTTTATTCTGTACCTACGTTACAAAACAATTTATCTCATGCAGCAATATTTATAAGCAAAAAGTGGAACCGCTTAAGGAGTATAAGCCGCCTGTATATCAGATCCATATGTTGGGTATACGCGCTAGAAAGATAACTCTATGGGAAGGTACGGCAGATGAACGGGAGATAATGTTTCTCGGAGATGGTGGAGGAGCGTTAATAGAAGGAGATATAGGAAATTGTATTTATATCATGCCTGAAATTCCGTTTACAGATAATGAGACAATAGATAAATATGAATTAACTAATGTTCGAATTTATGCAGAATTTAATGAACGATTATATCTTTGTTATAAATTTGGTAAAAATGTGGATCCTATGAAAGATTTAGTTTTTAATAGACCGATTCCTATAGAGTATAAAGAATATATTGATATTATTTCATCATAGTAAACTAAGGAGAAAAAAGAAATACATGCGTTTGACTGGAAACAGATGGGGCAGATCTTCTTACTGGTGTGGCAATACACTTTGTATTTAAAGGCATAGATGAACTAAGGACTGGTAAAAAAACGGCATATCGTGGCCAGTATTCATTTGATATGAACGGAAATGAGGTTTCTTGCATATCTGATTTTTATGACATTGAAAATTTGGCAGCTATAGAGGATGCAAGATTTTATAATGAACCTACATTTTATAAGGTAGAAGTTGGTGGTAATCAAAGTGTATATGTTTCGACAGGGAATATAAGGCAAAGTCAATTTGCGGAAATTGTAAATCAATCTTCTGGAGATATTTCAATAGTTTCTGGTATGCCTGGAGGACCAGATGGAACATTACTGAGCGAGTATAATGGTGTTTCGGGAAAACAATTAATCAGCAGACACTACTTAGTTCAGAAGAAACTTACTAGTCAAGGAGTACGATTATCAGGTAATCCTGCAATTGCTCTTGATAATGTACATCATACTAGAGTTGGAGGAGCTCATTGGTGGGAAACTCAAATTAGAAAATCACAAGGATTGGGACGCAACCAATTCCATCCAAACTTAAAAAGGGAACTTGATATTACGCAGGGGGGATTGAGAAAAGCAGGATATCCAGCTAGTCAAGCAAGAAAGCTTCGGAAAGAAGCTGAAAAATTCTATGAAAGACAGACTAAATTAAAGTGTCTAGGATAATGAAAGGAGAATAAATGCAATGTCAAACTTAGTAAGTTTTGAAAAGGTAGATAATGAATTGAATATTTTGCGTATTGGAGGAAAAAGTTTTTTACCTCCTGATGTAGAGTGGCCTACTAATCCTAATGGAGAAAAAATGGTTTTTATTTTTAATATACCTACAAATTTTTTAAATTCAACTCTTCAATTTAATTATCCGAAGGATCAGGTTATTTCTGTATTTACTACTTATAATAGAGAAGATTATTTTTTGGACTCGATCGTTTATAACGGTGATATAGAAGAACTTCAGAATATAAAAAACGGATATACAAAAGTAATTTTACATTCTGTTGCTTCTCCAAGAAATGATGCGGATTTTTTGATTTCAGCAAGAGAAATAGTAATTGATAAAGAAATGAATGAATTTGATGATTATAATGGCTCTCTTTTTGGTGCAAATCCTGTATTTTTACAAGAAGAAAAGTTAGAACTTGCCTCCTATCAATTTTGCATGCAGATATATGGAGGAGATTTTCCAGAAGAATTTCAAGATATCTTCTATTTAGATGATGCAATAGGTTATCTATTTTTAAGTAAAGAGGAAAAAGCAAATGATGTTGGAGTATTTTTTGTACAATGCACCTGAAATGGTAGTGGGGTGCGATTGATAAAGAAATGGAATCTCTTCATATAATCAAGGGTTTGTGGAATTTATCAAATATCGGGGCGGAAAATTCTGATACAAGGATAAAGCTGGAACGGGATTCTTTGGGCAGAGTGGTAAAAGAGTGGCAGGATGCGCATTGGGATGGAGTACAATGCGCTGGGGCAGGGGACGAGCCGCCTGGTTTCCGGCGGTGTTTACAGTAGCTGGGAATACTGATACAGTATCAGGAAACGGACTGGAGATTTCTGAAAAGAATGGCGTCCCAGCTTGGGCTTTCATTAGTGCCGGATACCAGCTATTATTATCCCCGCTTTTACCTTGGATTGCCGGAAGCTTCCTGTATACTTTAAAGAGTAAAAGGAATTGACCAAAAAGAATACCTCAAGTAAATTTAGATTATTACTGACCTGCCAGTTGGTAAAATCTAAAAACACAAGAGGTATTCAAGATGAATGTTAAAGCAAGAAGAACAAAAAAGCAAGTAAATGTAGAAAATCAGGCAATTAATCTTTTGTCAAAAGAAGAATTGAACAAGAAAATAGAGGTGGTAGAAAAAGAACTGAGGTCCTATACTTGGCGTGAACTTGAAACAAACGGTAAATTTGCCAAGAACGATAAACTCTCTTTCATCACGGATGACATGCTTATAGTAGGATGCGATATAGGCAGTGAGAATCATTATATCAGGGCAATTGATGTCAGGGGAAGGGAGTTAAGCCGTGGAGCATTCGAATTCAGCAATACTTCAGAAGGCTTTGCGAATGCCAAGGCATGGGTGCTGGCACTTGCGGCAAAAAACGATAAGAAACAGATAGTGCTGGGTCTTGAACCAACAGGCCACTACTGGTTTGCGTTGGCTGCATGGATGATTTCCAACGGAATCAGCGTTGTCCAGGTAAATCCATATGCTGTAAAGCAGAGTAAAGAAATAGAAGACAATAGCCAGCTCAAGGATGACAGAAAAGATCCGAAACTGATTGCGAATCTTGTGAAAGATGGAAACTACGGAATGCCTTATCTTCCAGAAAAAGTTTACGCAGACATGAGAAGACTCTCCATGTTCAGGGATCAGCTTACCGAAGACAGGATAAGAAATATCAATCGTCTTCACAGGGAATTAAAAATCTATTTTCCAGAATACATGGACGCATTTGGAAAAATAGATGGAGCATTTACTTTGGAAGTACTGAAAGTATCAGCTATCCCATCGGATATCACAGCACTGGGAGCAGAAGGCATAAAAAATATCTGGTACAATGTAAAACTAAGAGGACGTGGTTACAGCAGAGCCAATGAAATCGTGAGCTATGCAGAGAAAAGTGTGGGATTAACGGATGGAACGGATGCAGGGCATGAGGCAGTGAAATGGTATGCAGAACAGATCCTGAAGCTGGTGGCATGCAGTTCAGGCAAGCATAAAGGACAGACGAAAATCAGCCACAGAGGACGCAAGAGACTCCGGTATTGGCTGTTCCAAGCGGCAAAGTCAGCGGTGTCGCATGCGGATGAATTTAAGCAGCTACATGAGTACTATACAACACGAACCAATAATCCGCTGAAAAAGATGCAGTCACTGGTTGTGATAGCCTGCAAGATACTGAGGGTGATTTACACGATCCTAAAGACAGGGACAACTTATGATCCGCAGAAACTGTTGGAAGATATCAAACGACCAACGGTTTCACATGCACCAATGGCAGCATAGTAAATAAAAGAAGCAAATCCAGAACTCTGTCGAGTGGCTGAAGGAATACATCGGAGACTGGACAGGGTTCTGGAACAGAAACCCGTAAATGATGGAGTCCGGAACGGACTACATCTGCAAAAGACCAACAAGAACCTGAGATGGTATAGTGTCCACTGAATAAATCAGTACCACGACAGGTGAATGCAGGTCAGTAACAATCAAACATAAAAACAAGAGCTGTAGCCGGCATCGGTTTTTTCCGTGGGGCATGACCCCGTCTAGGAGCTTGGCTGGCACTCAGTGTATGGTAGATGGGACGAAGGAAGTTGGGACATGATCCCCTTAGACACGGAAGGTTCATCATCATAGTTGATCAGAGGGAAAATAGCCTTTATAAAGCAAACAACAGGGATGCTTTAAGAAGTGTACCCATTAATCAGCTATTCGGTACAAGATACTACGATATCCATCACTTCCGGCTCTTGTTTTGAGGTAAATAAATATCGTCAAAGCCAGTAAAATCAATAGATTTAGGCTTGACAGAATAGGAAGGAAATGAGTTATGGGAAGAGCTTTAATTATCGGCTGCGGCGGTGTTGCCAGTGTAGCCATTCAGAAATGCTGTCAGAACAGCGAAGTATTTGAGGAGATTATGATTGCCAGCAGAACGAAATCCAAGTGCGATGCATTAAAGGAGAAGCTGGCCGGCAGCAGGACAAAGATTGAGACAGCACAGGTAGATGCGGATAAGGTGGAGGAAGTGATTGCACTAATCAAGAGCTATAAGCCTGATCTGGTCATGAATATTGCATTGCCTTATCAGGATCTGACCATTATGGATGCATGCCTTGCCTGCGGCGTCAACTATATGGATACAGCCAATTATGAGCCGGAGAATATTGATGATCCGGAGTGGAGGGCTGTCTATGACAAGCGCTGCAAGGAGGAAGGTTTTTCCGCATATTTTGATTATTCATGGCAGTGGGCATATAAGAAGAAGTTTGAAGATGCCGGCTTAACAGCACTTCTGGGCTCAGGCTTTGACCCGGGTGTTACACAGGCGTATTGTGCCTATGCGTTAAAGCATGAGTTCGATACCATTGATACCATAGATATTCTGGATTGTAATGGTGGTGACCATGGTTATGCATTTGCTACGAATTTCAATCCTGAGATCAATCTTCGTGAAGTATCTGCACCGGGCAGCTATTGGGAGAACGGTCACTGGGTAGAAATCCCTGCAATGAGCATCAAGCGTGAATACAATTTTGACCAGGTAGGAGAAAAAGACATGTATCTCCTGCATCATGAAGAGATTGAATCTCTTGCAAAGAACATCCCAGGCGTAAAGAGAATCCGTTTCTTTATGACCTTTGGACAGAGCTACTTGGATCACATGAGATGTCTGGAAGATGTGGGCATGCTTTCCACAAAGCCTATCAATTATGAGGGCAAAGAGATTGTTCCGATTCAGTTCCTCAAGGCATTACTGCCTGACCCTGCAAGCCTTGGACCTCGCACAAAGGGTAAGACCAACATTGGCTGTATCTTCACTGGTAAGAAGGATGGAAAGGACAAGACTTACTATCTGTATAATGTGTGTGACCATCAGGAATGTTATGCAGAGGTAGGTTCCCAGGCTATCTCCTATACAACGGGTGTACCTGCTATGATCGGTGCTATGATGCTTCTGACAGGCAAGTGGAATAAGCCGGGTGTATACACAGTTGAAGAGTTTGATCCAGACCCATATATGGAAGCCCTGAATAAATGGGGACTTCCTTGGCAGGAAAGCCACAACCCTGCACTTGTTGATTAATTTGATACAGTACACTAGTCACGTTGGTTCAGTTCGCCCTGCTACAGAATAAGGCAGAGAAGCTCGGATATTTCGCACGAAGACACGTTCTCACTCCGCTGCTCGATGTAGCGGTACATAAGGGTGCATGAGCTTATCAGCTCCTGCGCCCTAAGTACCGACACTCGCAGAGGGTCTTCTTACGAAACATTCCAAGTTTCTCTAAATTGTTATATACAGATTGGGCGAACTGCCCCACCTGAATTTTGATGATTTGTAACTATTCAGAGTCATGCAAATTGAGTCAGAATATGCTTATTTATAAGCATATTTGACACAATTTATATGGCGAAGTAACCACATAAGCAAAAGATAAGCATCGAAGATGCGGTTTTGCGCATGGGGTTCTGAATAGTTACGATGATTTAATCAACAGAGAATGCGCTGTGAACAGAAAGATTTCATGTTAATGACGAGTGCAGTTGTCCAGTTATTTTGTGAATGTTTTTACTTGAAGAATTGCTTTAGGCAGCATCGGCTTCTGTCCGTTGGTTCTTGTGAACCTTAGGAATGGCTGTTAGTACTTCTTGGCAGCAAGGAAGAAATGCACGCAAGTCCGAGCCGTTGTTTGAGCCGTAGGCGAGTTCAGGCGCAGGACTTGTAATAGAGGCATTTCTGCCGCAGGTGCTTAGAAGTCCTTACAGCCTTGACGTGTTCACAAAACCAACGGACAGAAACGATGCGTCCCTAGAAACAAAAGGAGGAGAGTATGGTAAAACCAGACAATTATCGCAAGGTGCCAACACCTTGTTATATTGTAGATGAGAAGTTATTACGGCATAATCTGGAGATTCTGCGTCATGTCTGTGATGAGACAGGCTGTAAAATACTGCTGGCGCAGAAGGCATTTTCCATGTATTATGAGTATCCGTTAATTGGCAGATATTTAAACGGAGCGACAGCCAGTGGCTTGTACGAGGCGAAGCTTGCCTATGAGGAACTGTGCTGTAGGGAGATTACAGATATATCAGGAAATCTCAAACACTGTGAGAACCATATTTTTTCTCCTGCGTATCCTGAGAAGGACATGGATGAAATCTTGCAGATATGTGACCATCTGGTATTTAATTCCTTTGCACAGTGGGAGAAGTATAAGGATAAGGCACTGGCAGCAGGAAAAGAATGTGGGATTCGTATTAACCCGGAACATTCCACACAAGATCATGCAATTTATGATCCCTGTTCGCCCGGATCAAGACTTGGTGTGACACTGGCTAATTTCAGACCGGAACTGCTGGAAGGAATATCAGGGCTGCATTTTCATTGCCTGTGTGAGCAGGATGTGGATGCACTGGAGGAAACGCTGGCAGCAGTAGAAGAGAAGTTTGGAGTTTATCTGCCACAGATGAAATGGCTTAACTTTGGTGGTGGACATCATATCACCAGAGCGGATTATGATGTGGATAAGTTAATCAGGATCATCAAAAGAGTACAGGATAAATATAACCTGACAGTCTATCTGGAACCGGGAGAAGCAGTCGCCCTCAACGCAGGCTTCCTTGTAACGACAGTGCAGGAAATCATTGAAAACGGCAAACGAATCGCGATTCTTGATACTTCGGCAGCCTGCCATATGCCTGACGTCATTGAAATGCCCTACAGACCGCCTCTATGCGATTCAGGAGAAGCCGGAGAAAAGGCATATACCTATACTTTAGGAGGTCCAACCTGCCTTGCAGGAGATATCATAGGAGAATACTCCTTCGATACACCATTGCATATCGGGGACAGACTGGTATTTGGCGACATGGCAATTTATTCCATGGTAAAGAACAATACCTTCAATGGAATGCCACTGCCTGATATCATTGCATTACATGAGGATGGCAGTTGGGATGTAGTCAAGCACTTTGGTTACGAGGAATTTAAGAGAAGAGTGTAAATGCATTTCTCTGATATTCCAGTAATCCTTCTTTCTGCAATTTGGACAGCTCCGCAGACATGGCACTTCGCTCCACACACAGGAAGTCAGCCAGCTGCTGCCTGTCATAGGGAATGGTAAAAGACAGTTTTCCCTGACGCAGGGATTCGGCAGACAGATAGGAAAGCAGCTTCTCCCTTGTGGTACGTTTGCTCATATGCGTGATTTTTTCATTAAATAATAAAACCTTTTGCGCCAGAGTTGCGACCAGATTGCGAATGATCAGGTTGTGATGCTCGCAGGCAGAAGGACATACAGCAAGAATCCGGTTGACATCCATCCACAGAATCTCACAGTCTGCACTTGCTATGACACTGATATTCAGGGCAGCAGTCTTGGACGCAGCGAAAGATTCTGCGAAGGTGTCACCCGGATTTATTTTTGTCATAATATTGCGGTGTCCCCAGATGTCCTCCTGTACGATCAGGGCACTGCCTGAAAGCAGCATTCCCATAGAGTCAGTGTGTTCACCAGCCCGCAATATATAAGAATCTTTCTTTTTTGAAGCTTTGACTGCATTCAGGCAATGCAGAATTGTCAATATCTCATCTTCTTTTACTCCTGCAAAAATCGCAGAGTTCTTTAATAAAAAAATATATTCATCCATAAATTTCCACCATAAAAAATACAAACTTGTTAGATTTCCAACGTACACGTTGCAATTATTATACTATAATGCACTCATAAATACAAAACATAAACAACGATTTCCCAAATTACAGAAAGGATGAAGAGAAATGAAGAGAAGAGTAATCCATATAGACCAAGATAAATGTAACGGTTGTGGTGCGTGTGCATCTGCCTGTCATGAAGGCGCTATTGGCATGGTGAATGGCAAAGCCAGACTCATGAGGGATGATTATTGCGACGGACTGGGAGATTGTCTGCCAGCCTGTCCTACCAATGCCATTACCTTCGTAGAGAGAGAAGCAGCACCTTATGATGAAGCCGCAGTACAGGCAAATAAAGCAGCACTCAAGGCTGGCAAGGCAGTTGATACAGCTTTTGCTCCCACAGTGTCCCGTCTGCAGCAGTGGCCAGTACAGATCAAGCTTGCACCGGTTAATGCACCTTATTTTAATGGTGCCCAGTTGCTGATTGCGGCAGATTGTACTGCATATGCCTATGCCGGCTTCCATGAGAAATTCATGAAAGGACATGTTACTCTGATCGGATGCCCTAAGCTGGATGCAATTGACTATTCTGAGAAGCTGACAGAAATTTTCCGTAACAACGACATTCGCAGCATCAGCGTAGTCAGAATGGAAGTTCCATGCTGTGGAGGCATGACCTATGCAGTACAGAGGGCAATTGCCAACAGCGGCAAAGACATTCCATGCAAAGTAACTGTGTTGTCAATCAATGGCGACATTTTGAACGAATAATTTATATAACAGAAAGGTAGGATTTATGGACAATAAAATGTTTTGTTATCAATGTGAACAGACTGCGGGCTGCGCAGGATGTACAGGTGCTATAGGTGTCTGCGGTAAGACCGCGGATGTGGCACAGCTTCAGGATGAACTGACAGGAGCGCTCATCGGGCTGGCACATGCTGTTGAGAATGCAGGATATCTGCCGAAGCAGGCTTCCAGAGCGATCATTGAAGGTCTGTTTACCACACTGACCAATGTAAGCTTTGATGAAAAGGCAATCACCAGACAGATTGAGCTTACCCATGCTGCAAAGGATGCCATATCACCTATGTGCGCTTCCTGTGCTTCCCCTTGTGGCAAGACCAATGATTATGACCTCAACAGGATATGGGGAGCCAATGAAGATATTCGTTCCCTGAAATCGCTTATTTTATTCGGATTAAAAGGCATGGCTGCCTATGCATATCATGCGCTGATGCTTGGCTTTTCTGATGAGGAAGTGAATATGTTCTTCTGCGAGGCACTCTGCAAGGTCGATACAGAGGATACCATGGAGACATTATTGCCTACCGTTATGAAGGTAGGAGAGATCAATCTCAAGTGTATGGCATTACTGGATCAGGCGAACACGCAGACGTATGGTAAGCCACAGCCTACGACAGTTTCCCTGCATGTTGAGAAGGGACCATTTATCGTAGTAACAGGTCATGACCTGAAGGACTTGCAGCTTCTTCTGGAGCAGACAGCCGGAAAAGGCATTAATATCTATACCCACGGAGAAATGCTGCCGGCCCATGCATATCCCAAGTTAAAAGAATATCCTCACTTAAAGGGTAACTTTGGTACAGCATGGCAGAATCAGCAGAAGGAATTTGACAGTCTTCCTGCTCCTATCCTGTTCACAACGAACTGTCTCATGCCACCCAAGGCAAGTTATGCAGACAGAGTTTATACAACAGAAGTAGTGGCATTCCCCGGTGCAACCCATATTGGGGAGGACAAAGATTTTACACCCATAATCAACAAGGCTCTGGAGCTTGGCGGTTATCGTGAGGAACAGAGATTCCACGGTATCAATGGTGGAGAAGAAGTGACCACAGGATTTGGCCACGATGCGATTCTTGCCAATGCAGATAAGGTAGTAGAAGCTGTGAAAGCAGGTGCAATCAGCCATTTCTTCCTGGTAGCAGGCTGTGATGGTGCCAAGCCCGGACGTAACTACTATACAGAGTTCGTGAAGCAGACACCGGCAGACAGTATTATCCTGACACTTGCCTGTGGCAAGTACCGTTTCAATGACTTACAGCTTGGAGAGATTGGTGGACTTCCAAGGATCATGGACATGGGACAGTGTAATGATGCATATGGTGCAATTCAGGTGGCAGTAGCTCTTGCAGGTGCATTTAACTGTGGCGTCAACGAATTACCATTATCCTTTGTATTATCCTGGTATGAGCAAAAGGCAGTCTGTATCCTGCTGACTCTGCTTCATCTTGGAATTAAAAATATCCGCTTAGGTCCATCCCTGCCGGCATTCCTTTCACCGAATGTATTGCAGTATCTGGTAGACAATTTCCAGATTGCACCTATTACAACACCTGAAGAAGACCTTAAGGCACTTCTTTCAAAATAAAAAATAATGTAACTATTCAGAACCCAATTCGCAAAATCGCTGTTTCACAGCTTTTCTTTTGCTCATGTGGTTACTTCGCCATATAAATTGAGTCAAATATGCTTGTAAACAAGCATATTCTGCCTTAATTTGCATGGCTCTGAATAGTTACAAAATAATATGAAAAAGGTTCGGCAAATCAAGTTGCCGAACCTTTTTATGTCGTAGGAATAATAATTTATACTTAGTAAATGCAGGCTTCTTCTTCACCCTTTAAGACACGAAGTGCGCCCTGTGCAAGTGCAAGAAGTTCATCTTCACCAGGATAGATTACGAAATCAGCAATCCAGCCGCACATCTTCTGCAGAGCTTCGCAGGTAAGCTTATTGTAGGCAATACCACCTGTTAAGATGATCTTGTCAACCTTGCCTTCCAGAACACAAGCCATGGATCCGATGTCCTTTGCCACCTGATAATGGAATGCATCCAGAACCATCTTGGCTTCCGCATCGCCGTCGTTAGCCCTCTGAGTTACTGTACGTGCATCGTTTGTACCAAGGTATGCGTTGAAGCCACCGTTACCTACTAATTTCTTATATACTTCCTTCTCGGAATATTTGCCGGAGAAGCACATCTTAACCAGAGCACCTACAGGAACTGCACCGGCTCTTTCAGGAGAAAATGCACCGTCACCGTCAAGGGCGTTGAATACGTCTACAACCTTACCATTCTTATGGGCACCTACAGATACACCGCCACCCATATGAACAACGATCAGGTTCAGGTCTTCATACTTCTGACCGGATTCCTTTGCATATCTCTTGGCAACTGCCTTCTGGTTCAGGGCATGGAATACACTGGTTCTTGGAAGCTCAGGGCAGCCGGAATATCTGGCTACAGGAGCTAACTCGTCTACAACGACAGGGTCAACGATGAAAGATGGAACACCTAATTCATCACCGATTTCCCTTGCAAGAATACCACCCAGGTTGGATGCGTGCTGTCCCTGCTTGCCGATACGCAGGTCATTAAGAAGATCATCAGTTACCTTGTATGTACCGCCGGGAATTGGTTTTAACATACCGCCACGACCTACAACAACGGATAACTCTTTCATATCGAAGTTCTTTTCTTTTAACAGGTTTACAATAATGTTCTTACGGAAATCCTTCTGATCTACGATAGAAGCGTACTGTGCGATTTCTTCTGTAGAATGTCTCAGTGTTTCTTCAAATAATAATGTCTCGTCTTCAAATACACCGATTTTGGTGGAGGTGGAGCCGGGATTGATAATTAATGACTTGTATGACATAAGTAGATCCTCCTTATTTATTCTTTTTTAATTCTTCTGCAACAACTGCTGCGAGTGCAATAGAGTACAGCTTGGTTTCACATGTATCAGAACGGGATGTTAAGATAACAGGTGCAGCAGTACCGGTCAGGATATTACCATTCTTTACTTCGCACAGATGTGTCAGAGTCTTATATACGAGGTTGCCGGCGTGGATATCCGGGAACAGAAGTACATCCGCATCACCGGTAATCTTACGATCCGCACCACCCTTATGCTTGGCAGCTTCCTTATCAATAGCCATATCCAGGGAAAGCGGCCCGTCAACGACACATCCTGTAATCTCACCGTTATCATTCATCTTTGTCAGAGCCTCGGCATCTACTGTGCAGGGCATCTTTGGATTCACAACCTCAACAGCAGCAAGAGGAGCTACCTTAGGGTTAGGAATACCGCAGGCGTGGCAGACTTTAACGGTGTTGTTTATGATAGCAACCTTATCCTCAAGAGTAGGATATGTCATAAATGCTACATCAGATAAGAACAGAAGGCGGTTGATGCCTTTTACTTCAAATACACATACATGGGAGAGTGGTTTGCCTGTACGCAGACCAACTTCCTTATCCAAAACGCTTTTTAAGAAGTTCTTTGTGTCGATCAGCCCCTTCATATACATATCAGCCTTGCCATCATGTACCAGGCTGACAGCAGTGTGGGCTGCGGCAACGTGATCCGGCTCATTTACGATTTCATAATCAGACAGGTCCATATTCATGGAAGCAGCTACTTCTCTGATCTTTGATTCATCACCGACCAGAATTGCATCAGCAATGCCTTTTTCCTTAGCAGCATGTACGGCTTCCAGAACGGGAGCGTCTTCGGCAACAGCTACAGCGACCTTCTTTTTATCGCAGGCTGATACCTTTTTCAGTAAATCATCAAATCCTTTGCTCATTTGAAACACCTCATATTTCTTTCTATTAGCATAGTTTTGGGCGGAGACATATCCACCTACTTGTTAAAATAATAACACTTTAAGAATATAAGGTCAAGGATTGTTAAGGAAATATATAGAAAGACCGAGGTTTCATAATTTGTTTACTTCTTAAACATTGAATTTATCGCATAAATCTGTTACAATGTGATTTAAGTTTGGTAAATATTCAGAGCCATGCAAATTAAGGCAGATATGATTGCTTGCAAACATATTTGACATTATATGGTAATACTAGAAGTGATTGGAGTCGGAAATGAATATAATTGATAAGGTATTCGGTACACATAGTGAGCGTGAGCTGAAACGAATCGAGCCGATTGTTAAGAAGATCGAGAGCTACAGAGAGGCTATGGGCAAGCTTACAGATGAAGAACTTCGCGGTAAGACAACAGAGTTTAAGAAGAGACTGACAGAAGGAGAGACCCTGGATGATCTGCTTCCTGAGGCTTATGCTACTGTCAGAGAAGCTGCCAAGCGTGTGCTGAATCAGGAACACTATAGAGTACAGCTGATTGGTGGTATCGTTCTGCATCAGGGACGTATCGCAGAGATGAGAACCGGTGAAGGTAAGACACAGACAGCCCTTCTTCCTGCTTATCTGAATGCATTGGAAGGAAAAGGTGTACATGTCGTTACCGTTAATGACTATCTGGCTAAGCGTGATGCTGAGTGGATGGGACAGGTTCATGAATTTCTGGGACTTAAAGTCGGCGTCGTACTCAACGATATGAAGCCGGAAGAGCGTCGTGAGGCTTATAATTGTGATATTACTTATGTAACGAATAATGAACTTGGTTTTGACTACCTGAGAGATAACATGGTCATCTATAAGGAACAGCTCGTTCTTCGTGATCTGCACTATGCGCTGATCGATGAGGTGGACTCTGTTTTGATTGATGAGGCGAGAACACCGCTTATTATTTCCGGTCAGAGCAGCAAGTCAACCAAGCTTTACGAGGTATGTGATATCCTTGCCAGACAGCTCAAGCGTGGTGATGATGTTGAGGATATGTCCAGGATGGATATCCTGATGGGTATTGAGCAGGAAGAGACAGGCGACTTCGTTGTGAATGAGAAGGATAAGATTGTCAACCTGACCGCAGAAGGTGTGGCTAAGGTAGAGAAGTTCTTCCAGATCGACAACCTGGCTGATCCTGAGAATCTGGAGATCCAGCATAATATCATACTGGCTCTTCGTGCACATAATCTGATGTTCCGTGATAAGGATTATGTGGTAAAAGACGACCAGGTTATGATCGTTGATGAATTTACAGGACGTATCATGCCCGGTAGACGTTATTCAGACGGTCTGCATCAGGCAATTGAAGCCAAGGAACATGTTAAGGTCAAGAGAGAAAGCAAGACACTTGCTACTATTACATTCCAGAACTTCTTTAACAAATTCGATAAGAAGGCAGGTATGACTGGTACTGCTGCGACAGAAGAGAAGGAATTCCGTGATATCTATGGAATGGATGTTGTTACGATTCCTACCAACCGTCCAATCGCCAGAAAAGACTTGCAGGACAGCGTATATAAGACACGAAAAGAGAAATTAAATGCCATCGTGGCAGCAGTAGAGGCAGCGCATGCCAAGGGACAGCCTGTACTGGTAGGTACGATTACGATTGAAGCTTCTGAAGAGATCAGTGGCATGCTTCGTAGAAAAGGCATTGAACATAAGGTATTGAATGCGAAATTCCATGAACTGGAAGCTGAGATCGTTGCAGATGCAGGACAGCATGGAGCAGTTACTATTGCGACTAACATGGCTGGCCGTGGTACAGATATCAAGCTGGATGACAAGGCTAGAGAAGCCGGCGGTCTGATGATTATCGGTACAGAGAGACATGAATCCAGACGTATTGATAACCAGTTAAGAGGTCGTGCAGGCCGTCAGGGTGATCCTGGTGTATCCAAGTTCTATATTTCCCTGGAAGATGATCTGATGCGTCTGTTCGGTTCCGAGAAGCTCATCAGTATGTTCAATACACTGGGTATTCCGGAAGGCCAGGAGATTGAGCATAAGATGCTCACCAATGCCATTGAGAATGCACAGAAGAAGATTGAGAGTAACAACTATGGTATCAGAAAGAACCTGTTAGAGTACGATCAGGTTATGAATGAACAGAGAGAAATCATCTATGAAGAGCGTCGTCGTGTATTGAACGGCGAGAGCATGAGGGATGCCATCTACAAGATGATTACAGATATTGTAGAGAACTCTGTAGATACGGCAATCAATGATGATATGGATGCAGAAGAATGGAACTTCAATGAGTTGAATTCCCTGTTACTTCCTATTGTTCCGATTCAGCCGGTTGCACTTTCCCGTGTAACCAAGAAGACCAAGAATGGTCTCAAGCATCAGTTAAAGGAAGAGGCTGTGAAGCTCTATGAGAGCAAGGAAGCAGAATTCCCTGAACCGGAAGCTATCCGTGAGATTGAACGTGTTATCCTTCTTAAAGTCATCGACAGAAAGTGGATGGATCATATTGACGACATGGAGCAGTTACGTCAGGGTGTAGGCTTACAGGCGTATGGTCAGAGAGATCCACTTGTAGAGTATAAGATGAACGGTTACGAGATGTTCGATGCCATGACAGAGAATATCAAGGAAGATACTGTAAGATTACTGCTGCATGTTAAGGTAGAACAGAAGGTAGAAAGAGAAGAAGTTGCCAAGGTAACCGGTACGAATAAAGATGATTCTCTGCAGAAGGGACCTGTTAAGAAGGAAGTTAAGGTATATCCTAACGATCCGTGTCCTTGCGGAAGCGGCAAGAAATATAAGCAGTGCTGCGGTAGAAACGCATAACCATAACATAATAGCCAGTGAATAAAAGGTGGTGAACGCAATGGTAGAACTCGACCAGATGAAACAGGAGTTACAGACATATGAAAGTCCATTAGCGGAAGTGAGGGATTCACTTTGACCTCGCTAATAAAGAGAAGCGGATCGAAGAATTAGAGCGTGAGATGGAAGATCCCGGATTCTGGGATAATGCAGATCGTGCGAATAAGAAAATGAAAGAATTAAAGAACCTCAAGGATACGGTATCAGAATGCAATGGTCTGAAGACACAGTATGAAGACATTGAGACTTTGATCGAGATGGGTTATGAAGCAGATGATGCGGAGATGATCCCGGAGATCAGAGAGGAAATGGACAGCTTCATTGAGAAGTTTGAGACTTTGAGAATCAGTACCTTATTATCCGAGGAATATGATAAGTGCAATGCCATTTTGAAGCTGAATGCAGGTGCAGGCGGTACAGAAAGCTGCGACTGGGCAGGTATGCTGTATCGTATGTACACCAGATGGGCAGAGCGCAAGGGCTTTTCCATAGAAGTGCTGGATTATCTGGATGGTGATGAAGCCGGCATCAAATCCGTTACTTTCCAGGTAAACGGAGAGAATGCCTATGGCTATCTGAAATCCGAGAAGGGTGTGCACAGATTAGTGCGTATTTCTCCTTTTAATGCACAGGGAAAGAGACAGACTTCCTTTGTATCGTTGGATGTTATGCCTGATATTGAAGAAGATCTGGATGTGGATATCAATGAAGATGATCTGCGTATCGACACGTATCGAAGCAGTGGTGCGGGTGGTCAGCATATCAATAAGACTTCATCTGCTATCCGAATCACACATATCCCTACAGGAACTGTAGTACAGTGTCAGAATGAACGTTCCCAGTTCCAGAACAAGGATAAGGCGATGCAGATGTTGAAGGCGAAGTTATATCTTTTGAAGAAAGAGGCGAACGCCGAGAAATTATCTGATATACGTGGTGAAGTTAAGGAGATTGGCTGGGGCAACCAGATACGTTCCTACGTTATGCAGCCATACACTATGGTGAAGGACCACAGAACAGGCTTTGAGACCGGTAATGTGGATGCTGTTATGGATGGCGCATTGGATGGATTTATCAATGCATATCTGAAATGGAAGAGCACAGGTGGTAAGCCTGTAGTAGATGCAGATATGGAATAACAAGGTATAAGAAAAGCGGCAGGTATGTGAGCAATCAACATATCTGCCGCTTTTTACAGGCTGTTAGAATTCATCTGCCTGATTCTGCTTTGTCCTACAGGACATCAGATCCAGATAGAAATTCGTACTTGTCATATTCATATAGGGAATAACCCATAAAAGAGCGATACCGCATGTGAAGACACTGACAAACATCAGTGGGAAGAAACTCAAGTCCAACAGGAAGTAACGCATTTTATTGCCTTTCATAACTTCAATACTGTTCTTGAAGATATCCTTCACTGTATAATTCGGGAAATCCAGCATCATATAGAATACCGGAGTAAAAGCCAGAGTGATCACGACATATACCAGCATACACAGGAGTGCCACGCTGTACATCATAATAATCTCATCATAAGCCTCCAGTGAGGTGATGGGATATTTCCAGGTCAGAATATCGGAGGGCAGCATACAAATGGCATTGATTACAGCCAGAACGAACTGGATTTTGATTGCCTTATTCGTATTATGTCTGAAGCAATAGAAGATATCGCCGATACCAAACTCCATACCACAGGCGGCTTTCAGATACATGAAGCTGACTCCTGCCTGTAGAACCCCGGCAATAAGCTGAATGATAAAAGACACAATATAATACAGAGTATTACTGAGCGTATCTGTACCGGGCAGCAGTGCAGCCGGAAGACCGGAGGCGAAGAATACCAGTAATTCCTGAATCAGCAAAGCGCCGATGAGTGTTCCGTATTTGCCCTGAAGCTGGACTCTTGCCAGACGTTTCAGCTCAGAGAATGATTTATAATTTGACATCATAATAACCATACCTTTCCAAAGAATGAACAATACTATTATGTTATCACTTTTTAACGGATAAAACAATTCTTTCTTGAATGAAGCCACAAGATTAGGTATAATGAATAGCATGTAATTAACACAAGAAGGGCAGGAAGATAATGGATATCATACTGAAACTAAAAGACGAATTAAACGTTGAAAAATGGCAGGTGGAAGCTGCTGTAAAATTAATAGACGAGGGCAATACGATTCCTTTTATTTCACGATACCGTAAGGAAGCAACAGGCTCTCTCAATGATGAAGTACTGAGAAATCTTTATGAGAGACTGACTTATCTGCGTAATCTGGAAGATAAGAAACAGCAGGTACTGAGCAGTATTGAAGAGCAGGGAATGCTGACAGAAGAACTTAGAAACAAGATTCAGGCAGCAGAGACTATGGTAGTCGTAGAAGACCTGTATCGTCCTTACAGACCTAAGCGTAAGACCAGGGCAAGCGTAGCCAAGGAGAAGGGGCTGGATGGACTTGCCCAGATCATTCTGGCACAGGAGACAATCAGACCACTTATTGAAGAAGCAGAGCAGTATGTCAGCGAGGAGAAGGAAGTCAAGAATGTAAAGGAAGCGCTTCAGGGCGCACTTGATATTATTGCAGAGTCCATATCCGATAATGCAGATTACAGAGCCTATATCAGAGAAGCTACCTTTAACGAAGGCAAGATTACCAGCCAGGCAAAGGATGAGAAGGCACAGAGCGTTTATGAAATGTACTATGATTTCGAAGAACCTGTGAATAAAGTAGCAGGACACAGAGTACTGGCATTGAACCGTGGTGAGAATGAGAAGATACTGACAGTGAAGATTGAAGCGCCGGAAGAACAGATTATCCGCTTCCTGGAGAAGAAAGTAATCACTGCTGAAAATGAGAATACAACACCTGCACTGCAGCAGGCGATTCAGGACAGCTATGATCGTCTTATTGCTCCGGCAATCGAGAGAGATATCAGAAATGAGCTGACAGAGAAGGCAGAAGACGGAGCTATTACCGTATTTGGCAAGAATCTGGAACAGCTTCTGATGCAGCCTCCAATCGCTGGCAAGGTTGTACTGGGATGGGATCCTGCATTCAGAACAGGCTGTAAGCTTGCTGTTGTAGACCCTACAGGTAAAGTACTGGATACGAAGGTAATTTACCCTACAGCGCCACAGAACAAAGTAGAAGAAGCCAAGGCAGAGTTAAAGAAACTCATTAAGAAATATAATGTAAATCTGATTTCAGTGGGAAATGGTACTGCTTCCCGTGAATCAGAGCAGGTCATTGTGGAATTACTGAAAGAACTGGATACACCTGTTCAGTATGTCATTGTAAATGAGGCAGGAGCATCTGTATATTCAGCCAGCAAACTGGCAACAGAAGAGTTCCCTAACTTTGATGTCGGACAGAGAAGTGCTGCTTCCATCGCCAGAAGATTACAGGATCCATTGGCAGAATTAGTTAAGATTGACCCTAAGTCCATCGGTGTAGGACAGTATCAGCATGACATGAACCAGAAGAAGCTGGGTGAAGCGCTTCACGGCGTAGTAGAAGACTCTGTAAATAGGGTCGGTGTTGACCTGAATACCGCATCTGCCCCACTTCTGGAGTATATCTCCGGTATCAGCAAGGCAATTGCCAAGAATATCGTAGACTACAGAGAGACTAACGGCAGATTTACCAACCGTAAGCAGCTCCTGAAAGTAGCAAAGCTTGGTCCCAAGGCATTTGAGCAGTGCGCAGGTTTCATGCGTATTACAGACGGTGATAATCCATTGGACGCAACCAGCGTACATCCGGAATCCTATGGTGCAGCAGAGCAGCTTCTAGAGAAGCTTGGACTGTCCATGGATGATTTGAAGGAGCTTCAGAAGAAGGCAGCTGTAAAACCCGCTAAGACAGCATCCCAGCCTAAGCCTAAGAAGCAGGAGAAGAAGGTTGTGATCCGTAACACCAATACAGCCATGGGTAAAGCACTGGCAGCAGCTATGGGCGGTGTATCTCTTGCCCAGGATGCCGATACGAAATCAGCACCGGCACAGAAGCAGGAGACTGCTGTGAACGGATTGGAACGCAGAGTAAAAGATAAAAAGAAAATGGCAGAGGAACTTGGCATTGGAGAGATCACTCTGACAGATATCCTCAAGGAGCTGGAGAAGCCGGCAAGAGATCCCCGTGAGGACATGCCTGCCCCGATTCTTCGCAGTGATGTACTGGATATGAAAGACTTAAAGCCCGGTATGGTCTTAAAGGGAACAGTCCGTAATGTCATTGATTTTGGCGTATTTGTAGATATCGGTGTACATCAGGACGGTCTGGTGCATATTTCCCAGATTACAGACAAATACATCAAGCATCCACTGGAAGCAGTCAGCGTTGGCGACATTGTAGATGTAAAAGTTATGGATGTGGACTTGACAAAAAAGAGAATATCCCTTACAATGCGTATTGATAAATAAAATATAAGGTAATTCTTCGGGGTTGGGTGTAATTCCCTACCGGCGGTATAGTCCGCGACCCGTGCTTATGCATGGCTGATATGGTGCGATTCCATAACCGACAGTAAAGTCTGGATGAGAGAAGAAAATGAATCGTTTTTAACACAGGTTTATTACGATATGCTAGGAATGCCCCGAATTGTCTGGTACAGTTCGGGGTTTTTTTGTGTCATATACTTATGATATATGTGATTTACCATGCAGAACGGTTTATACAGAATGGAGAATTTCCTTACAATGAAAAGGAGATTAGAACAATGAATGAATTTATCACAAACATCGCAGAAAATGTAACCTTTGTCCTGGAATTTCTGGCACTTGTAGCGGCCTTGGTCGCAGTTGCTGTCATCGCTGAGAAGCTGCTTAATAAGCGGAACGGTAACGACAGTAAGATACTGACTACCAGAAAAGTAGCAATGATCGGCATGTTCTCTGCTGTTGCAGGTATCTTTATGATTTTGGAACTGCCTATGCCTTTTGCTCCGTCCTTCTACAAGATAGACCCAAGTGAATTGCCGGTATTGATATGTGGCTTCGCCTTTGGACCTGTAGCAGGTGTTCTGACAGAGTTTGTGAAGATCATCATCAAATTATTCCTGAAACCTACTTCTACTGCTTTTGTTGGAGAACTTGCCAACTTCTGTGTAGGATGCTCCATGATTCTTCCGGCAACGATCATTTATCATGCCAGGAAGAGTAAGACAACAGCAATCGTTGGCTGTGTGGCAGGAACTGTAGTGATGACGATTTTTGGAACATTATTTAACGCAGTTTATTTATTACCAACCTTTGCTGTTATGTATGGTATGCCTCTGGATGCACTGATTGGCATGGGAACTGCCCTGAATGCAAACGTAACAGATGTATTTTCCTTCGTGGCATTTTGTGTGGCACCATTAAATCTCATTAAGGGTGCAGCAGTATCCGTATTGACTTTTGTATTGTACAAGCCTTTAAGTCCTATCTTAAAGACTTCCTGGGAAGCATCCACAGTACGTAAGCCATCTCAGACTATGTAAATCCACTATTATCTATAATCTTATAAGAAAGTCTCAACTCCATAGAGGGTTGGGACTTTTTGCTATCATAAAAAAATTATAAATTTCTGAAGACTTTTTGAAACCTGTATCGTTATAAATATATGAAAACCTTAATGAACTTTAAGTTTTTCTTAAAATTGTTATAGTCTTAACACAATGAAAATATTCTGTGTTAAGATATTTCAGAAATACAGTTGCTGACAAGGAAGATACAGTAACAAGAAGAGGGAGTAATATGGATAAAGTATTAATTGAAATCAGGGATATGCATAAGATTTATAATCCTGGTGAAAATGAAGTCCGGGCGCTGGATGGCGTGGATCTGACAATCTATGAGAATGAATTTGTTGCGATTATCGGACATTCAGGCTCTGGTAAATCCACACTGATGAACATGCTGGGCTGTCTGGATGTACCGACCAGTGGTACTTACAGGCTTCATGACATTGATGTATCGGATATGGAGGATGATGAGCTTTCTGATGTGCGCAACCGTGAAATTGGATTTATTTTTCAGGGATTCAATCTGATCCAGAATCTGACAGCCCTGGAGAATGTGGAATTACCGTTGGTATATCGTGGTGTAGGCAAGAAGGAGCGAAGAGAACTGTCCCTGACTGCACTGGATAAAGTAGGATTGTCAGGACGACTGGATCACAGACCGGCGCAGATGTCAGGCGGACAGCAGCAGAGAGTAGCGATTGCAAGAGCGATAGCGCAGGCACCGCCTATCATTCTGGCGGATGAACCCACAGGTAATCTGGATTCCCATTCCACAGGAGAGATCATGCAGATATTGAGAGAGCTGCACAAAGAGGGAAGAACCGTCATCCTGATCACCCATGATAATGATATTGCCGAAAGAGCAGACAGGGTGATACGAATCAGTGACGGAAGAATCGTAGAAGATACCAACAGACTGGTAAAGCATGAGGAGGAGAGTTATGAAGAAGCGTAAAAAGAAAATCATCAAAATTGTGGCTGGCATTGTAGTAGTTGCCATCATTGCAGGAGTCGTAATCGGCTCACAGAATCAGGGGACAGCAGCAATCCCTGTGTATACACAACAGGCATTCAGAGGAGCCATCAGTTCAGAGCTGGATACCAGTGGCACTGTGAAGGCTGAGAATACAGTAACTTATTTTGCACCAGCAGGAACCAAAATAGCCGGTGTACAGGTCGAGGCAGGTGATGTGGTAAAGAGCGGAGATATGATGGTCTGCTTTGATGAGGCAGCCCTTGCCTATGCACAGAGACAAAGTGACCTGGAGCAGAAGATCAGTGCTACAGATTATACGGCTGCCGTACAGACCAATCAGGAGCAGCAGGGGGAGGGTAATTTGTT